>Ga0137374_10010648_pt1 | contig 10817 bp, 8 predicted proteins | sample SagtaG_20_FD_104811 | JGI IMG/M metagenome (GOLD analysis project Ga0137374, IMG submission 104811) | Vadose zone soil microbial communities from Sagehorn Ranch, Mendocino, California, USA - Sage1_R_100_16 metaG | ecosystem: Environmental > Terrestrial > Soil > Vadose zone | place: USA...
CCGGCAATGCTGGCCTCCCCGGAACTTGGCGGCAGACAGGTGGTGAGAATGTTGACGAGGGTGGTCTTGCCCGAACCGTTGTGCCCGAGCAGTGCAAGCACAGTCCCTCTCGCTACGGAGACGCTCACTGAATCTAGCGCACGCACCGAACCGAACTGCTTGCTGATCCGGTCGGCCCTGATCATGATCTGCGGTGAGCGCCCTCGGATGAGAGGAGGCGCGGCGTGCCGCCCGGTCATCGGGAGGCCTCCCGAGTCCGGTCGTCGAGCCAGCGCTCCATTCGACGCTGGGCGCCCATGGAGAGGTGCGGCGTGCCGCCCGGTCATCGGGAGGCACCCGGAAGCCGGTCGTCGAGCCAGCGCCTCATTCGACCTTCCTGACTGCCCGGCCCGGCCTCACGGCCTGGAAAAGCTTCTCGCCTGTGATCGCAACCATGTCATGGACGCGACTCGCGGCCATGGCGAACACCCTCGGCCACATACGTCCAGGGGAGCATCGTCGAGGGTAAGCGGACAGTTTCACCACGTGGTCGTCGTTGCGGACCCGCACATAACCTCCGACAACTAGCATCGCCCGAGCCCACTAAGAGGTCGAAACTGGCGACGGGCCAGTACAAGCTCACGTTAGGGTTCGTCATCCCGGGAAATCCCTACAAGGCCACGCGTCCGGAATGGCGGACGGGCCACCCGAATTAGGGCTATGGAGCCGCCCCGGTCATCTTGGAAGCTTGGTGGGGGTGAGTGGCGCGCTCAGTCGGACGCAAGGACATCTGAGGGCGGGATCGTTCCTGAAGCCCGCTTGATGAGATGGGTTGGGACGACATGCTCTTGAACCGGTGACACGTCACCGTCGATCCGCCGGAACACGATCTCAGCGGCAAGCTTCCCGATGGCTGTCGGGTCCTGTGCTACGACCGTCACGCCGGGCTCTAGGAGATCAGCCAGAGGGAAGTCATCGAAGCCCACCAGAGCGGTGCGGTGCTGCAATGCAGCCCCGCGAAGCGCGCGGACAGTGCCGATAGTGACCAGGTTCTGCTCACTGAACAGCGCTGACGGCGGGTTGGGCCCAGTGACCAGCTCAGTGACGGCAGAGGCGGCGGTGTCGGCCGTGTGCAGGTCGTGCCGCACAAGATGGTGGTCGAGCGTAAGGCCGGCTTCACGCAGCGCGTCCAGGTATCCGGCGAAGCGCTCCTGGGCAGTGGCGATCGAGGCGAGATCCCCCAAGTAGGCAATCCGCCGGTGCCCATGCCCGATTAGGTGCCGGACGCCGTTCGCGGCGCCGGCACGGTTGTCCGACACGACGCTGTCGGCCGCGAGATACCTGGGCGGCCGGTCAACGAACACGACCGCCGTGCCCATCTTCATCTCATTGAGGAGGTAACTGTGATCCTGCGCGGCAGGGACGATGATAAGGCCGTCCACCCGCCGCAGGAATAGGGCTCCGGCCAGTTGCCGCTCCCGTTCGGCGTCCTCATCGATGCTTCCGGCCAGCACGCCCACGTCGTGCGCCCGGGCGACATCCTCTGCGGACCGGTAGATGGCGGAGGAGTACGGGTTCGCAATGTCTTCGAGTATGAGGCCGATCATCAGGGATCTGCGGTCGCGACGGCGCAAGCTGCTGGCCGTGAGGTTGGGCCGGTAGTTCAGTTGCGCGGCGGCTAGCCGCACCTGGGAAACTAGCCCCGGGGCCACCGTCGGTGTCCCGTTGATCACGCGCGAGACGGTTTTCAGACTGACACCGGCTAGCGCCGCCACGTCTCGCATGGTGGGCCGGATGGGCTGGGACAACGACATCTCCCGAGAGCTGCTGCCTGCTGACAATTTACGCATTGCGGTCAAGATTGACATGCCTGGGCCGCCATTGGCTCATGACAGACTATGCCGCCGCCCGAGCCGGCGTGGACGCGGACATAACGCAATATTCGCCGTGAACTTGCTGGAATCCGGTATCCCGCGCCGGCGAAGTGCTAACTCTGGTGTTTTGCGTACCCCTGAGGGCGTCTGATGAGTACCACGCGGAGACGACACCCAGGAAGGGGCCGAGCCGAGATCGCCCGGATCCATTCCGCGGCTGGAGGGTTCCCGGATAGCTTCGCCTGTCCGCCATTCGGTAGCGAAGCACCGAGTACGCCAATCGGACGTCCCTATCCCTTCACTGGAGACCATCATGGGATACGTCGATACGGACGTACGGCACGTCAGGGCTCAGCAACAGCCAGAATGGAACGATCCGGCGCACGTTCAGCGCATACGGAAGGTCCTGGCGTCCCGGCCGCCGCTGGTAAGCGCGGAGGACGTGGGTACGCTCCGGTCCTTGCTCGCCCGCGTCGCGGCGGGCGATGCCCATGCGATGCAGGCCGGGGACTGTGCGGAAGACCCCGCCGACTGCGCCGCCGAGCAAATCCAGCGTAAGACGGCAATGCTCGACTTGTGCGCCACGACGCTGACCATGGTCGGCCATAAGGAGGTGCTGCGGGTTGGTCGCATCGCCGGTCAGTTCGCCAAGCCCCGCTCGCACGCCGTTGAGCGGATCGGCGACCTGGAACTGCCGGTCTACCGGGGCCACATGGTCAACGGGCCTGCGGCCAATCCGTGGAGCCGGCGCCCCGACCCGAGGCGGATCCTCATCGGCTATATGGCCGCTAGCCGGATCATGGCGGCGCTGGGCTGGGATGGGCTGACGGCCCGTCCGGCCTTGGCCCTCAGCGAACCGGTCGTATGGACCAGCCACGAAGCGCTGCTCCTGGACTACGAGATGCCGATGATCCGCGAGGTCGGCGACGGATCGCGGTGGCTCGCCTCCACTCACTTCCCGTGGATCGGCGACCGGACCCGCCGGCTAGACGGCGCGCACGTCGCCCTGCTCGCCGCGGTCGTCAACCCCATCGCTTGCAAGGTCGGGCCCAGCATGAGCCCCGAGGAGATCACAAGCTTGTGCCAGCGACTCGACCCGCAGCGCGAGCCCGGCCGCCTCACGCTCATCGCCCGCATGGGGGCCGACGCCGTTGCCGACCGGCTGCCCGCGCTGGTCCGGCGCGTCCGCTCTTCGGGCCACCCGGTGATCTGGCTCAGCGACCCCATGCACGGCAACACCATCACCACCCCTACCGGCAACAAGACTCGCTTGCTCACCACGATCTGCCGCGAGATCCGGGGCTTCCGCCACGCCGTTACTACCGCGGGCGGGGTTGCCTGCGGGCTCCATCTGGAAACGACTCCCGACAACGTGACCGAGTGCATACCCGACGAGGCCGCACTCGCCACCGTCGCCGACTGGCACGCCAGCCTATGCGACCCTCGGCTAAACCCCCGCCAGGCCGCCTCGGTAATCACAGCCTGGTCCGACATTAACTGAACTCCCAGCACGGGAAGCGATGAACGATAACCACATTGCGACACTGTGCTAGCCAATTTCCCAGGAGCCGTGAATGCCGTTGACTGTCGCCGGCGAGCTTTCTGTCGCCTGTCGACTCGGCCGCGGGCCGGTGAACGTCAGCCGCGCCCGTGAGCGGGCCCGCAAGGCCCTGGCCGGGTGGGCCCGGAGCGTGCACACCAGCCTTGCCGAGCTCATCGTGAGCGAGCTGGTGACCAATGCGCTGTGTCATGGCAATGGCGCGGTCGAGATGCGGGTGTCCTACGCGGGCGGTGAGCTGCGGGTCGAAGTTCATGACGGCGGCGCGGGGCGGCCCGTCCGCCAGCACGTGACCGCCGGTGACGAATGTGGCCGGGGCCTGGAACTACTCGATGGGCTGATCGAACTGCACGGCGGCGAACGGGGCGTCATCGACGACCAGGCCGGCCCGGGCAAGACCGTTTACGTCGAGTTGTCTCTACCGGCCGACCCGCCAGGTGCCCGGTGACCGGCGCGCCACCCGCAGGGGTGCTCAAAAACCGCGACGGCCCTGGCCGCCCGCCCAGCAACGGCGCCGCTTGCCCAGATCCGATGGCCCGCTGGACCGGGCGCACGCGGGTGACGTGCCAGCACTCATCGCCCTGCCCGCCCGCCAACGCGCCCGACTGCCAGGCCGCGCGCGTGATCGCCTGCCATCCAGAACAGGGCTGGAGCCTGCTCTGCAACGGCGTAGTGATCTTCGACGACACCGGCGCGTTGCTCCCAGACGGATCTGTCATCGAGCCTCGCCGCACGGCCTGCCAACCAGGCACCACTGGCACGTGACCAAACCGGGTCGGAGAATCCGAAGAGAATCGCGTCGAATCCGCTGGCGTCGTGGGGAATCCGCGCGCGGACATATGCAGGCCCGCGGCTGGGGTTGGCACGCGGCATCGGGGAAATCCCTGGAGTATTTCGTGAAATCCCTGGAGTGTTTCGTCTCTGGCGCCGCCGAAACTAGGTGTTTTGCCGGTTCTGGGTGGCCTCGCTTGACACCCGAAACTTGCGGCTGCGAGGGTCGGAATCGCCCCCATGACCGCGGGCACCAGCGCCCTCACGATCCCCTGCCGAGAGGGAATGCCTTGGCTACCTCCGAAGAATTGACCGCCCTGGTGCGCCCCAGCCTAGGTGGCCCGCCGAGCCGTTCGTACCGAGTCGCACCGAGATAGCAAGCCAGGATTCGAGGAGGCGCGTTGTGCGCACGCCGAATATTTTTCTCAGCGGCCTTGGGGTCTTTCTGCCAGACACTGTGAGCATCGAGTCGGCCATTAAGAAGGACCGTTACTCGGCCAGCGATGTCGAGTTGCACGGGTGGACCGGGCTGGCGGTGGCCGGTGACATTCCGGCGCCGGAAATGGCGCTCCGGGCGTCTCGTACGGCGTTGGAACGGTGCGGGCTGGATCCTGGCGCCATCGGCCTGCTGCTCTACGCCGACTGCTGGCATCAGGGCCCAGATGGCTGGGTTCCGCAGTCCTACCTGCAGCATTACCTTCTAGGCGGCGACCTCCTGGCCGTGGAGGTGAGGAACGCCTGCAATGGCGCCCTCAGCGCCCTCGAACTCGCATCCAGCTGTCTGAGCGCCGATTCCGGGCGGCAGGCCGCGCTCATCGTCGCGAGTGACAACTTCGGCACCCCACTCGTGGATCGCTGGAACCCGGGCCCGGGATTCCTCACCGGCGATGCCGCAGCCGCCATGGTCATCACCACGGAACCAGGTTTCGCCCAGGTTTTGTCGGCCCACTCGGCAACCATTGCCGAAGCCGAGGAGTTCCATCGGTGCGGCGAGCCCATGTTTCCGCCCAGCGTCACTATGGGGCAGGCCGTCGACTTCACCACCCGGGCCGAAGCTTTCCGTAAGCAACAGTTCGTCGAGGGTACCGGCTATGAACTCATAGCCAAGCTCCAGCAGAAGCCGAACGAGTGTATCCAAAAGACACTATCGGAAGCGGATATTGATTTAGAAGACGTCGCCAGGGTGGTCATCACACATACCTCTAGAGAAGAAGCCGAGCTACAGTTTATGGGGGTGCTCAGGCTTCCGCTGTCCAGGTCGACATGGCAATACGGGAGCACGGTCGGTCACCTGGCAGCAGCCGACCATATCGTCTCGCTCGACCACCTGGTCAGCACCGGACAGGTCGGTCCAGGTGACCACGTGCTCATGATTGGCGCCGCACCCGGAGTCACGTACTCCTGCGCCGTCATCAAGATCCTCTCCGCGCCACCGTGGGCATCGACCGAGCAGCGAGGGTCCGATGATTGAGCGCAGCGCTACCACTGCCATGCAGGACGTCGGCGTGGATCTGCCGGTGGACATGCCCACCGGCCCAGCCCCACGGCGGCCACGCTACATCGCAGTGGAAGTACCGTGCCGGGCCGAGACCCGACGCCCCCTGCACTGGTGGGCCGCCTTGTTCGTCGCGTTCCTGCATCGCTGCACCGTGGCGGAGCGCGTTCACCTTGCCGGGGAGCGGATGGCGGATGGCACCGTCGCGCTGCACGGCTTCAGCGTGGCGGGCACCGATACCATGGGCGCGCTCACGGCGCGCGTCGATGCCGGCTTGCGGGAGACACCCTGGGCGACCCGTCTCGTGGAGCCCTCCCCGGCCGCCGCGGGAGCAGGCCGGTCCGCCCGCGTGCTGGCCGGCCTGCCCGCGCCACGGCCAGCGGCCGAGGACAGGGCCGACATTCGCTTGGTGCTGCCCGATCACCGAGTGATCCTGCAGGCCAACGAGGCACAGTGGACACGGCAGAGCGTCGAGCGGATGGCCGGACACATCGCGATGATGGCCTCAGTCGCCGATGACGGCACACCAATCGCCGAGCTCCCCATGCTCACCCCGGCCGAGCGGATCCGGATGCTGGTCGACTGGAACAACACTGCCCAGGACTGGCCGGAGGCCGGTTATATCGAGTTGCTGCGTACCCACGTGCGCCGCCAGCCAAGCGCGCCCGCGGTAGTGCATGCCGGGCGCACCATCACCTTCACCGAGCTTGAGGCGGACAGCAACCGGATTGCGCGGCGGCTGGCGAGTATGGGGGCGCATCAGGGCGAACGGATCGGGCTTATGTGCCCCCGCAGCGCCGAGTTCATTGTCGCTGCGATCGGCATACTGAAGACCGGTGCAGCTGTGGTGCCACTCGACCCAGTGAACCCGGCCCCCCGGCTCGACCATATGATCGCCGACTCGGCGCCGCTCGCCGTGATAAGTACTGATGCGCTGCGCGACCAGGTGGCCGAGGGGGTACCCCGCCTGACCGTTGGCGGGAGTGAGTTTACCGGCGAGCTGGCCGAACCGGTGGCGGCCGAGGTGTCGGGCGACACCATCAGCCATCTCATCTACACCTCTGGCTCCACTGGTGAGCCCAAGGCGGTGCTCGAGCGGCACGCCGCGCTCGTCAACCTGGTCCACTGGACCGAGCGCGCCTATGGCGTACGATCCGGTGACCGTGCCTCCTGGCTATCCACGCCGGGATTCGCCGTACAGCTCATGGAGTGGATGCCCTACCTCGCCTTGGGCGTGCCAATCCACATCGGCGATGTCGTCAATGACACCCCAGAACGGCTGCGCGACTGGCTCGTCGCCGAGGGCATCACCCACACCATGCTGGTCGCGGCCGTGGCTCAACGGGTCTGGGCCGTCGAATGGCCCGCCGGAGCACCGCTTCGGATCATGGTCACCGCGGCTGAGCGAGTACATAGCTGGCCACCGGCCGACTTGCCCTTCCGCGTGGTGATGACCTACGGGTCCACGGAAACCACCAACGTGCTGTCCTGCCTGGACATCGGGGCAGGTTTCGACTTCACCGCCGCCGCGACACCCCCGGAGCTGCGGGCCGTGCGCCCGGTCCCAGCGGGCCGGCCTATCGCGAACCAACGGGTCTACCTCCTCGACACGGTCGGCGAGCCGGTTCCGATCGATGTCGTGGGACGCTTGCACGTGGCAGGTGCCGGGCTCGCAGCCGGATATCACCTGCGGCCCGAGCACACCGCCAGCAAGTTCGTCACCAGCACACTTCCGGAAGACCCCGGTGCCGTGCTGTATGACACGGGCGACCGGGCTCGCTTCCGTTCCGACGGCGCGGTGGAGGTGCTCGGTCGCTCTGATTCCCAGGTCAATATCCGCGGCTTCCGGGTAGAGCTGGGTGAGGTCGAGCGCACGGTATGCGCCGCGCCTGGCGTTGACGAGGGCGTCGTGGTCATGCACGAGCCATTTCCTGGTGACGTCCGCCTTGTTGCGTACGTCGCGGCACCCTCCGCCCCAGCTCCCGCAGGTGTTCGCTCGTATGTCGCCGAGCGGCTACCCCACTACATGGTGCCGGCCTTCGTGGTCGCTTTGGAAAAACTGCCAAGGCTGCCCAACGGCAAAATCGACAGGCACTCGCTCCCACCACCCGACCGGTCCGTTCGCGATGGACTCAGCACCGACTTCGTCGCGCCTCAAGACCCGGTGGAGAAAGAAATCGCCCGGATTTGGTCGGAGGTGCTTCATCTGGGCGAGGTGGGCTCGCTGGACAACTTCTTCGAGTCTGGCGGGCATTCGGTGCTAGCAGTGCGCATGCTGAGCGCCGTCAGTGCGGTGTTCGGGGTGGAGCTCCGGCTGCCCGACCTAATTGCGCATCCAACAGTCGCGAGCCTGGCGCATTTGGTCACCGACGAAAGGGCGGCTGCGGAAAATGCCAACGCTCAAAATAGCACTACTTAAGGTGCTCTAGCGAAACAAAAGAAGAGCCCTGTTGATCGCAGTTGCCAGTGCGAGCTCATGCCGACCAGACGGATCGCCCGGGCCGCTGCCATGGACAACCTGGCCAAGAGGTGACTGAGGAGCAAGCGTGACCACGATCGCAGGAACCAAGACCTTCGCGTCACAGTGGATCGGCGGACACTGGACCCCGTCCGATGCGCAGGCCGGAATCGACGTCATCGACCCCAGTGATGAAACCGTCCTGGCGGTGGTCCCGGCCGGAACCGCCACCGATGCCCGGCGTGCGGTGGCCGCCGCGATCTCTGCGGCGGGAGCCTGGGCGCGAACCCCCTTGGCGGAGCGGATCCGCTTCCTCGGGCGTTTGGCCGACCGCCTCGCCGCACGCGCCGGCGAGTTCGCCGACACGATCACTGCCGAGGTGGGAGCGCCCGTGGAGATGGCGCGCCAGGCCCAGGTGGGCCTCGCCATCGGAATCGCGCATTCCTTTCTGGACATCAGCGAGGCTTTCGAGTTTGAGCGGAGAGTTGGTAATTCCGTTGTCGTCAGGGAGCCAGCCGGAGTCGTGGTGGCGATCACGCCGTGGAACGTTCCGCTGCTGCTGGCCATCCAGAAAATCGTTCCCGCGCTGGCGGCTGGTTGCACGCTCGTGCACAAGCCGAGCGAACTCACACCATTGCACGCGTACCTGCTCGCCGAAATCGCCGCCGAGTGTGACCTGCCGCCGGGCGTATTCAACGTGGTTGTGGGCGAGGGCCCGGTAGCGGGTGCTGCCCTAGTGAAAGAGCCGGGCGTCGACCTGATCTCGTTCACCGGCTCGGTGCGCGCGGGGCGCGAGGTCGGCATGCTCGGCGCAGAGAATATCAAGCGGGTTCACCTGGAGCTGGGTGGAAAGAGCGCGAGCCTCGTGCTTGACGATGCCGATCTGGCTCTCGCCGTCCGCGCCACGGTAGACCAGGCGTGCTTCAACACCGGGCAGACCTGTCTGCAGTGGAGCAGGCTCCTTGTGCCCGCACACTGGCATGCCGAAGCGCTTGGCCTGGCCGAGCAGTTCGCGAGCCAGTATCGCGTCGGTCCGCCGCGTGACCCGTCTACCGATCTCGGACCCCTTGTGTCGGCGGCAGCCCTTCGGCGCGTGCGGTGCTATATGCGGGCTGGCATCGAAGAGGGTGCCCAGCTCGTGACCGGTGGCCCACAGCCTGTAGCTGGCCTCACCGCCGGCTACTACGTTCAGCCAACGGTGTTCGGTGGTGTTGATGAGTCGATGACGATCGCCCGTGAGGAGATCTTCGGACCAGTGCTGTCGATCATGCCATACGACGGTGAGCAGGAGGCGATCCGGATCGCTAACGCCACGCCGTACGGCCTGCACGGTGCGGTCTGGTCCGGTGACCTGGATCACGCGACCCGGGTGGCTCGGCAGATCCGCACCGGCCAGGTAGACATCAACGGAGGCCCATTCAACATCCTGGCGCCCTTCGGCGGCATGAAGCAGTCAGGCATCGGCCGCGAGTGCGGCGTGGAGGGACTCGACGGTTTCTGCGAGATCAAGGCAATGCAGCTTCCGGACCCCTCGGCGAAGCTAACGGGCCCCCGGCTGCGTGACGAAAGGCAAGTCAGTGACGGATAGGCTGACCGCGCCCGGGCGGGCTGATGGCCCTCATCCCGCATATTGCTGAGACCGGGCATGTCGCGGCGGAGCTGGCAGGTGTGCTGCCGGCCACGTACCTCGTCGGCATGGTCGCACGTTGCATGTGGCAGTTGCGTTCACCCCGCAGATTGCTCGGCCACCGGCTGCCCCGGCGCAGGGCCGGCGTGCCCGCCGCTGACTTCCAGGCACTCATGGCCTCCTTCCCCAGTGGGGTAGCGATCGTGACAGCCACCGGCAGTGACGGCAAACCCTACGGGATGACCTGCTCATCGTTGTGCAGCGTCGCACTTACACCACCGACCCTGCTCGTCTGCATGCGCAACGGCAGCCCGACCCTGGACGCCGTTCTCGCCCGGGCCGCCTTCACCGTCAATCTTCTGCATGACCGGGCGCGATCCGTCGCTGATCTGTTCGCCTCGGGGAAACCGGACCGTTTCGACCAGATCGCATGGCGCTACGACGATTCCGCAGGCGGTCCCCATCTGATCGAGCACGCCCACGCGATCGCGGACTGCGACGTCGCCGGTACGGCTCTATTTGGCGACCACGTCGTCGTGTTCGGCGAGGTGGCGAGAGTCTCGCGCCGCCCTGACGACGACCCCGCACCCCTGTTGTACGGGTTGCGGCAGTACTCGTCGTGGGCTAGCACGCCCGCCGAAGGCAGTGCAGCCAATGCGGTTCGCACGACCGAATGGGCGAACAGTTGGCCGGCCCGCACAAGGAGGGAACATGACAGCGTCCGCTGAGCAGCAGTCACGGGTGGGGTCTGGGATTGGCCGCCTGATCGATGCCGTGTCGAAATGGGCGGAGCGCAGCTGCGCGGCGGCAGCGGTCTGCGCACCCGATGGTGTGCTCACCTTCGCCGAGCTCGCCGAAAGGACACGGGCGATCGCCGGCGAACTGGCCGCCGCGGGCGTCGGCCCGCAGGTGCCTGTCGGTCTCTGCTCAGGCAGGTCCCGGCTCGGCCTGCCGAGCCTACTGGCGGTCTGGTGGCTCGGCGCGACGGCGGTGCTCGTCGACGAACGGCACCCGGTCGAGCGGCTCTACTCCGTGCTCCGTGACGCGGGTGCGCG
>Ga0137374_10010660_pt1 | contig 10810 bp, 10 predicted proteins | sample SagtaG_20_FD_104811 | JGI IMG/M metagenome (GOLD analysis project Ga0137374, IMG submission 104811) | Vadose zone soil microbial communities from Sagehorn Ranch, Mendocino, California, USA - Sage1_R_100_16 metaG | ecosystem: Environmental > Terrestrial > Soil > Vadose zone | place: USA...
AGCGGCCGGATCGAGCGCAGCGACCGCCATCTGGTACTGCACGCTGGTCAGATGCGACGCGCGATCCCCGGGCACGACGCCATGATCAATCATCTTCACATGCGGGGGCAGCACCGCCGCCCGTATCTCGGTGATGCCGTCGGCGGCCACGCCCTCGCCGATGATGTCCCGCAGGCCTTGCGCGGCCGCCATGGTCTGGCGCGCCGCGCACCAGGGCTTGAACGAGACCTGGGTCAGCATCGGCTCCCTGCCGAGGCCATCGGTGAGCGCGGAAAGATTCGGCGTGATGCCGTACACATTGGCGAAGAAGCCGGATTCCAGGAGCTTGAGATCGGACGTAAGGCCGGATCGGGCGGCAAGGGCAGCGGTCAAGCCGTTGCGGGCAGCGTTGCCGATCGCGAGCCAGCGCGACGTGGTCGGGGCGTTATGGTGGCCGACGCCCGGCGCAGCGAGCGTCAACGCGAGCGCGAGTGCATGGGCGGTCTCAAGCTCGCCGAGCCGCATCAAGCGTGCCGCGACCGCCGCGATGCCGAAGGGCGCCGCGAAATAGGAGGGCCAGATGCCGCGATAGAGAACGGCGGGGCCGTTGATCGCAAGCCCCAGACGGACCATCGCCTCATATCCGGCGACGATCGCGGCGACGAGGCCGACCGGATCGGCGTCCGGCAAGGACCGGGCGATCGTCAGCGCTCCCGGGACGACGATCGCGCCCGGGGTGATCATCGCGGCGAGATGAATGTCGTCGGTCTCGCTCAGGCGGGCGAGCGCGCAGTTCAACGCGACGTCGTCGCGTACATCCGTACCATCGACACCATCACGCCACGCGATGAGGGCCCGGCCCTCCGCGGTGCCGGAAGCGGCGATCCAGGCGCCGATCGAATCGACGACGTGCAGCTTCAGCGCATCCTGCACCGGGCTCGCAATATCCTCCGATCGGAGCTGGGCGAGGAAGGCGGCGAATTGCTCGAGGGCGGCCATCGATCGCTCAGAACTCTTCGGAGCCTGCGGCGTCGCCCAGATCGGTGTCGGCGAACAGCGCATCGAGCGGCAGCGGCTTTTTGATCAAGCCCTGGACGTGGGTGTAGCGCCTGACCGTCTCCAGGTTCTTGCGGTTGGCGGGGGTGAGGCCATAGGCCCATGGATCGCGCCCCAAAATCTCCTCCTGTTCTTCGACCGCCGTGCGCACCCAGGCGAGCGGGATCATGCGCGGATTGGCAACGCGACGATAGGCGATCTGCTTCGCCTGCTCGAACGCCTTCACCAGGTTGGTGGGGACCCACGGATACTTGTCCACGATCTCCTGCTTCACCGTGGTGACGTGCATGATGGGAAAGATGCCGGTGACACGAAAATACTCGATCTCGATCTGCTTGTAGTCGGGAAACAGGCGCGCAATCCGCTTGTCTCCTTGCACGAACGGCGCCGGTATGGTGGGCGAGATCATGACCGGCAGCTCGCCGTCCGCCAGCATGTCGCTCAAGGGTTTCGCGCCGGACTTCATCTCGATGCGCAAGCCCGGCGGCGGCGCGAACGGCACGTCCTCGCTGCGGTCCACCACCCAGGTGATCTCCTTGTGCGGCACGCCGTAGTGTTCTTCCAGGATGCCGCGCATCCAGATGTTGGAGGCCGGCTGGAAATTGGTGCCGCCGACCTTTTTTCCGATCAAATCCTTCGGCGACGCGATGCCGGCATCGGTATTGATAAAGACGAAACCGTGCCGGAACCGGCGGTGCATGAAGACCGGGATGGCGGTGAGCGGATGCCCCTGATCGCGCGCCATGAAATAGGCGCCAACGTTCTCCTCGCACACGTCGAATTCGTTTTTGCGCGCGAGCCGCCAATGGCGCTCGCGCGGGCCCATGTCGGTGAGCATGACCAGCTCGATTCCGTCGGCCTGAACGACGCCGTCCTTCAAGGCGCGCACGATCTCGTAATCGCCGCAAGCCACCGTCAGTCTGAGCTTGGTCCCCACCCGACGCTCCCTCCCCGCAAACTGCTCGCACCAGGCGGCCGCGACCCACATCGCCGCTCGGCGCGTCATCGACACGACGCGGCTGATGACTTGAAAAACCTACGCGACGCTGGGAGCAGGCTCAATGGCTCGGGGGTCCGTGTCGCGTGAAAGGCCGAGTGCGGGTCAGAAATGTGAAACTCGTCGGATGCATGCCTTCAATCGCGGCAAGGGCACGCCGCAACGTTGTTGAGCCAATATCCCTCCACTGCTTCGTCAGCCGAGAAATCGACCGCTACGTCCACCGAATCAGGCCTCCACATGAATTGCTCCCGGAACTCGATCTCGATGCCCATTTCCTTCGACCGGGAGAAAGCGATCTCGAAGCGTCCGGAAGTCGTCGCGCAGCGAGATGCATCGACCGACAAGACTGCGGTCCATTTCCGTTCCAGCGTCGGCGGCATCATCTCTGAAAATCGGACCTCCTTGAATGCCAAGGCTGGCCTGCATGTCTGCTCGCCAAGGGCTTGCGTCACGCTCATGAGTCCAATGCTGCCTGCCAGCAGGGCGAACATGCATGATCGAACCATGTGTTGGTTCTCCTCCGATTTGATCCGTCACAATCACTTCATTGGCGGGGCTGAGGGCTCCTTCACCCAGAACATCCCGGCAGCGGTCAGGGCTGCGTAAGCGCAGAATCCGCCGGCGATGGCGATAAGGAATCCGACCGCGCCGAGATCGAGCCAGTAGACGGCGAACAGTGCACATCCCGTGCTTGCGAGCAGGCGGACGGCGTTGGCCGTCACGGTCCACATGACGCTTCCGAACCCTTGGGTTGCGAAGTAAAGCGCCATCCCAAGACCGTAGAGACCGTAGATCGGCCCGACGATCCGCAGGTACCATGTGCCGAGACGAATGATCTCTTGATCGTCGCTGAAAAGCCCCATCCACAGCGCAGGAAAAAGCGCGCCGATCAATCCGATCGTTGCGCAGGCAGCAGCCACGGTTGCGGCTCCGGTCCACGCGATCGCGCGGGCCCGGCGATACTGCTTGGCGCCCCAGTTGGTGCCGACCATCGCGACGATCGCCGCGCCGAAACCGAACGCCAGCGGGATGAGGATGTATTCGAGGCGCGCGCCCATCGCGTAGCCGATGGCCGCCTCTCGCCCCAGATGGCCGGCGATGCCGGTCAGCAGCACGACGGAGAGATTGGTGATGACCACATTGATCAATCCCGGCACGCCGACCTTGAGGATTTCGGCGAAGAGCCCCCACTGCAAGGACACGCCGCGGAACGCCAACGTTATGAGCGAGCGGGACGAGCGCAGGTAAGCGACCAGCACGAGGCTGCCGGCGCCGAATGACATCATCAGGCCCCAGCCGGCGCCGGCCGGACCAAGGGCGGGCAACGGTCCCCACCCGAAAATCAGCAATGGCGAGATGAGAACGTGCGCGATCACGCTGCCGACGATGACGCCGGAGGGCAGACCCATATTGCCGGTCCCACGCACGGCATTGCCGAGCACATTCAGCATGCAGATGGATACGGCGCCGCTGAACACTGCGTTCGAATAGGAGAGCGCGGCGGACAGCACTTCGCCCTCTCCGCCCATCCACCGAAACACGAACGGAGCGCCAAGCAGCATTGTGGTTGAGAACAACGCAGCGAGCGCAAGCGCCAGGATGAATCCGTGACAAACGAGAGCATCGGCACGATCACGGCGTCCCGCGCCGAGCGCACGTGCAATAGCCGACGAAACGCCGCCGCCCATGCCACTGTTCGCGGCGTGCTGCATGAGCATCATAAAGGGGAAGGCGAGCGACACGCCTGCGAGCGCATCCGGGCCAAGACGGCCGAGAAACAGTCCGTCGAACGTGATCATGCCGGCAATCGCCAGCAGTTGAAGAACGTTCGGCGCCGAGAGCCGCAGCAGCGTGGACAGGACCGGCCCTTCGAGCAGCAATTTGGTTCGCGCCGCAACCGGACGGGCGGCGGGGGAACGGGTCGCGACGTTTGGCGGGAATGCTGGAGGGGAAATTGCAACGCTTCGGTCGCTCATGGGCGCTCCTCCCCACGCGGGGCTGGAGCAGCGCTTGAGACTTAAAGCGTCCTCAAGAACCGGGCGGCTGCGTTAAGAGCCCGATTGCGCTTCATTCTCTGAAGCTGGTCTACGTATCTCCTTGTCGAACCTGTCTGCAACGCATCATTTTTCAGCTAAACATTAGATATTCTCATGAACTACGGAACCTGCGCAATTCGGTTCGCCCCTCTGATTGGAGAAAGGCAATTCGAGGCTCGCCGCCGCGGGCAAGGTAGAACTGGAAATTCCTTGCCGGTCAAAGTATGTCCTCTCTAACTTGCCTAGCTTTTCTCATGAAAGTTGAGCGATGCTTCGCCGCTTGCCACCGCTGAACGCCCTCAAGGCCTTCGAGGCCGCGGCGCGGAGCGAGAGCTTCACGCGAGCGGCTGAAGAACTGTGCGTCACACAGGGAGCTGTGAGCCATCAGGTCAAGGCCTTGGAGGAAACGCTCGGCGTCAAGCTTTTCAATCGCGTGCGCCAGCGACTTGTGATCACCGAGGCCGGTCGCGAATATCTTGCAGTGGTCCGCGATGCGCTGGATCGAATTGCGGTGGGTACAGAGCGTCTTGTACTGCGCCAGACCTCCGGGGTTTTGACGGTCAGCACGTCGCCTGATTTTGCCGCCAAATGGCTCGTCCATCGGCTCGGTCGGTTTGCCGAGGCCCATCCCGACATCGATCTGCGAGTATCCGCAACGATGCATCACGTCGACTTCGCGCGTGAGGAAGTTGACCTTGCGGTTCGACACGGTGATGGCAATTGGGCCGGGCTCGGCGTCGTCCGCCTTTGCTCCGAGCAGCTTTTTCCTGTTTGCGCGCCTAAGCTTGTTTCGGGGCGCAACCGCGTAACCGGAGCGTCGGATTTGTTGAAATTTCCCCTGCTGCATCTCGATGACTGGAAGACCTGGTCGAGATGGTTTGAGGCCGCCGGCGTCACCGATCCCGTTGCTCACGGTCCGGTTATCAACCGTGCGAGCATGCTGATAGATGCCGCCGTCGACGGCCAGGGCGTTGCGCTCGCTCGCACTGCGCTTGCGGCTTGGGATCTCATCAACGGTCGTCTTGTAAGGCCAATCGATGTTTCTTTAAGAATGTCCAAGACGTACTGGATCGTCTGCCCGAAGGCGACCTTTGCGCTTCCCAAAATCACGATATTCCGCGAGTGGCTGCTGGCGGAGGCTGCCGACGACATGCGCCGCCTGAAAATGCTCCATTCATAGGTGATGAAAAATGGCCAATCGCCACTTGCGCACCGAAGCCGGTTTCCCGAGCCTGGCGCGCGTCCTTGCCGGCTGGCCGGTTTTGGTGGAAAGTCGAGCAAACACCGACGGAGGGCTGACCGATGGAAATCGTGCCCCTGGGTCCGCGCTTTGCCGCCGAGCTTACCGGCGTGACGCTTGCCGAGATCGCGGCGGACGACGGCGCGTATAAGGAGACGCGCGCGGCGTTCGAGGCGCATTCGGTCCTTGTCCTTCGCGGCCAGGACGTGACCGACGAGGCGCAGCTCGCCTTCTCGCGCCGCTTTGGGCCGCTTGAAGTGACCAAGGTCGGCTCGCAGGGCGTGGGCACCAACCTCGTGATCCTCTCTACGATCGACGAGAACGGCAAGGTCGTGCCGGCCGATCACCGGCTTGCGCTGCGCAACAAGGCGAACCAGCTCTGGCATACCGACAGCACGTTCAAGCGCGTGCCGGCGCTGGCCTCGGTCTTATCCGCGCGCATCATCCCGGCGCGCGGCGGCGAGACCGAATACGTCTCGACCCGCATCGCCTGGGAGCGGCTCGACCCCGCGCTGCGTCGGCGGCTCGAGCATTCCTTCGCCTGGCACGACTACGCCCATTCGCGCGGCAAGATCGCGCCCGACCTCGCGAGCGCCGAGGAGCGCGCGGCGCTGCCGCCGCAATGCTGGCGCATGGCGTGGATGAACCCGGCGAACGGCCGCACCGCGCTCTACATCGCCTCGCACGCCTATGCGATCGAGGGGATGGAGCAGGCGGAGGCGCAAAAGCTCCTCGCCGAGCTGATCGACGCCGCGACCGCGCCGGGGCGGAGCTACGTGCACGCCTGGCGCAACGGCGACGTCGTCATGTGGGATAACCGCGCGACCATGCATCGCGGCCGCCCCTGGCCCGCGCACGAAGCGCGGCGCATGGTGCGCACGACGATCTCCGCGACCGCAGTGGACGGGCTAGAGGCCATGCGCCCGCCGCCGCGGCAGGCGGCGGAATAAGGAATTGTAGAGTCGTAGCCCGGATTGAGCGCAGCGAAATCCGGGGTGGGCCCGGTATTATGGCGCAAAGACAGGAAGATTCTAGGCCCGATTCGGCCCTTTTGCACCTATTTTCCGGGGCATGCGAAAGAGCATCGCCCACGTTCGCGCCAGCCGAGCCGTCGCCAGCCTCACAGCGGCCTGGCACGCCGTCCTAAGCGTGCCGGGGCATGACGAAGCGGCCGAACGCATTGAACGCGCCTTAGAGGCCGCTGTGAGGCTGCGGGATAGCCTCAAGTGAAATTCAAGCCCGCTGTCTATGCCCTGATTCGGCTCCATGCCGAGACGGGCGCCAAAATCAGAGAGAACCACAAGCAGGCGAAGCGCCTCGCCGCCGACATGAAGGCGGTCGAAACCGTCATCCGCATCCTCGAACCGGGGTACAACACGCGCCACATGGGCCACCGTAGGCGGCTCAAGCCGAATTCATGGTTCAAGAGGGGCGAATACTATCGCGGCGCGCTTGACGTTCTCAGGAAGGCTGAGGGGGCGTTAACGCCACGCGAGATCGCCAACCGGATGCTGGCCGCCAAGGGCGTTACCGGCGCCACGCTCATGCAAGTCAGGCTGCTTACCGCGGCCATCAAGACATCGCTCTCGAAGCATATGGGCAAGACGGTGGAGCGTGTCGGAAGGAATTCCGATGCGATGGAGGATTCGCGGCTAGTTTTCTTCCGCGATGGGCTTCACGGCTTTCCCCACAGCTTCTCCGGCAGCAGATGCCGCGAGCGATGGCGCAGCAGCCCCAACGGCTTTGCCGATGATTCCCCCAGGAGTACGCCCAAGGGCGGCGGTCGTTCTTGCGCGATGATATGACTGCTGAATATCAGCCGCAGCCTTCCGTGCGATGGTGGGGCCATCCAAGTCGTCTGGATCAGGCATACCTTACCTCTTATGCTTGCGGCATTGCGGCGAGGGAGCGGCCGATGTCGCGTCGATCAGTTGCCCTGGTGATAGGCATCTATTTTCTTGTGGCTGTCTCATACGGTCTTTTCAATCAGTTGAGAGAACCGCATGCAGTTGTCGCTGCCGTTGTTGGTTCAGCAGTCGGAACCGGCCTCTTTGTGCTCGTCCTCTCAGGTATCATCCCGATCATCATTTGGGCTTTCTTAAGATTTCGTTCACCAAACGCCGTGGGGCCGCTGGCAGTGTGGGGAGTGCTGGGAGCCATCGTGATTTGGTTCAATTGGGTGGGCAGTGAATTTGGTCGGCAGGAGAAGATTGAAACCGCAACAGTCGGTATTGTGGCAGGCGGCAAGGACCGCGACGATTTTGTCCGGGGCACCAGAAATTCATGTGTTTTGAATCAGCGGGAGAATCAGATCAACCGCCAAGGCGGCGTGACTAGCGCCCAGATCGACGCATAATGTTCATGTTTGGCCGAAGCGGTGGCGAAGGTGGTAAGCGTTGACGATCTCAAACACGTTGCGGCGACTGGCAAACCGTCCACCGATATGCAGGCAAGAATAGATCAAATTGCAATGATTTGCGGCCGAACGGCGCTAGGCAGATAATCGGGTTGATAAAGTGGGAACGGCCCACGGTGCCAGCCGGGGCCGCTAAAATGGGTTCTGCGACAAAGGCCATTCGTCTGGATCACTCTAGACGAGATGGCGACGCATGCGCAAGCCGCAGCCCGAAGCGCTCATTGCAATTCGCCTCGGTATAAAACTCCTTTTGGTAGGCGTACGCCGCGTATTTCGGCCCATTGTGAAATCTGCACCGCCAGATCAATCGCATCCTCAACAGTTATCCGAAATGCCACCTTGGTTGCGTGTGGCGATTGAAACTCAAGGGGATGTGTCCCTTCCTGAGGCTTTGTTGTTGCGAGAATGTGCAGAGTCCCTCCGGTCGAAACCGTCGGATTGTAAATCTGAGGAAGCTCATTGATTGCTCCCTCAACGAGCGTGAGCGGTGCTCGTTTCTGAGCCATAAGACCCTCCATCGTACGAATGAAAAACATATCATCGTTGGGCCTTAGGTCGTCTCCCGAATATGCCGCTGCCAATACCCGCTGAAATCGACGCTCGGCTTGCTGGCTAGGGCGAGCGTCGCAACGCGGTTCACTTGCTCGCCATTTGAGGAACGGCGGCGATCTTCACGCCATGCGGGCTCTTGTGCGTAGCGGAGAAGATAGGCGCCGGCTATGTGGTGGTGGTGGCCAATCTCGCCGCGTCGCAAGCAGCTGAAATACTCTTCTGCCCAATTCGTGCACGCGCCGTCCAGACTGTAAGCCTCTTCGTGGTTGATCCGCTTCATCTCAAACTTGCTGTGCAGGTCGTTCCAGTTCGGAGAGTCATCGGCGTTGACGGTTGTTCCCTTGGCGATGCGAGCGCGGATGAATGAGAGCGCGGCGCCCTCGGTACGGAACACGGCCGGCACCGTGTTGCCGCCACGCTCGCGGATGACCACGACGGCCTTGCGTTTGCCCGACTGGTTGGCCGCAAGACGACGATCAATGCGACGCTCCCGAAGGTTCGCGGGCTTCACATAGCCGCCGAAATATCCGGTATCGACTTCCGCGACCTTGCCCTCGCCGCCGATCGTGCGACCGCGCAACTCTGCATCCGGGCTACGCTTCTACGCTTCCCGCCACCGCCCGAACCGCACCTCGGCGCGGCGGACGAACTCGTTGAGCACGATCGCCATGGCGGCGAGCAGCGAGATCAGGCCGAGCAGCTTGGTCGGATCGAAGTTCTGGGTAAACAGGGTGGTGAAATAGCCGATGCCGGCGGTGGATACGTACAGCTCCGCCAACAGCACACCGAGCAGCACGCCGGTCATGCCGAGCCGCATGCCGGCGAAGAAGCTCGGGATCATGTGGGGAAAGATCACCCAGCGGAAGATCTGCCAGCGGTTCGCGCCCATCGAGCGCGCACTCACCATGAGGATCGGCTTGATGTTCTGCACGCCGGCCACGATGGTGACGATGATCGGAAAGATGCCGTGGCTCACGCCGAACGCGATCTTGGAGGCAGGCCCGATGCCGAAATAGAGGATGAAGAGGGGAAGGATCGTGACCTGCGGCGTGCCGTACAAGAGAAAAATGATCGGCATGAAGGTGCGGTGCGAGAAGCGCGACAGGCCGACCGCGAGCCCGACCGCGAGGCCGATGACGACCGACAGCGCAAAGGCGACCGCCAGCTCCCAGAACGTGATCTGCAGCGCGGCCGGCACGCCGCGCGTCTGGAACACGGTTTGGATCGCGCCGATCACCCGCGACGGCGGGCTCAGGAACATCGGGTCCACCCAATAGCGCGCCGCGATTTCCCACAAGCCGAACAGCGCGGCGATCGCGCCGAGGCGCGCGATCCCGGGACGCCGGCGCAAGGCGCGCATCAGGCGGCGGCCGGGCGGCTCGGCGCGCCGCGCCGCGCCGGACATGCGTGCGACCGTGCCGGGCGCGTCCAACATCATCGCCGCCCCTTTGCTTCCAGCATCGTGACGATGACATTCAAGGACGCGGCGATCGCAACCGCGAACGCGATGTAGGCGAACATGCGCGCCGTTTCCATCGCCTCGGCGAGGTGCACGATCCGGTGGCCGAGGCCCGCCAGCGAGGCGATCGTCTCGCTGCCGAGGATCGACAGGAGCGCAACGGTGAATCCCATGCGCAGCCCGGTGAGAATCACCGGCAGCGCGGCCGGCAGCAGCACCCAGCGGAACAACTGGAAATCGGACGCGCCCATGGAGCGCGCCGCCACGACGTAGATGCGATCCACGTAGCCGAAGCCGGCGATCGTGTTGAGCACGATCGGGAAGAAGCTGATGGTCGTCCCGAGCGCGATCTTGGACGCCGGGCCGAGGCCGAAGAACAGGACGTACAACGGGAGAAACAGGATGATCGGGATCGAATAGACGCCGGCGAGCAGCGGCTCAAATGCGCGGATGAGATATTGCGAGCGGCTCAAGACATAGCCGAGCGTAATCCCGCCGACCGAGGACAGGGCGAACGCGACGGCGAGCTCGGTCAGCGTGATCTTCAGGTCCGGCACGAACTCGCCCGAGCCGAGCACGTCCCTGAGCTCGTCGTAGACCCGCGCCGGGTTCGGCAGCAGCAGGTGGCTCACGCCCCATTTCGTCGTGGCGAGATACCACAGCGTCATCAAGACAACCAGGAACGCCAGCTGAACGAGCCGGCTCGCGATGCGGTCCCGCCTGGTGCTTCGTCCGTTCATTCAAGGAGGCTCCGGAGCGGCAGCGGCGGACTCGAACACCGCCTTGCGGATCTCGTCGTGCAGGAGCGTGTAGAGCCGGTTGCGCAGCGCGTGAAATTTCTCGGTGGTTACGAATTCCGGCTTGCGCGGATGCGGCTCATCGACGCTGATGATCTCCTTGATCGTGCCCGGCCGCGCCGAGAATACGGCCACCCGGTCGGCGAGGAACACGGCCTCGCCGAGCGAGTGCGTGACGAACACGATGGTCTTTTCGGTGCGCGCGAGCAGAACGGAGAGATCCTCGCCCAGGATCATGCGTGTCTGCTCGTCGAGCGCGCCGAACGGCTCGTCCA
>Ga0137374_10010672_pt1 | contig 10800 bp, 10 predicted proteins | sample SagtaG_20_FD_104811 | JGI IMG/M metagenome (GOLD analysis project Ga0137374, IMG submission 104811) | Vadose zone soil microbial communities from Sagehorn Ranch, Mendocino, California, USA - Sage1_R_100_16 metaG | ecosystem: Environmental > Terrestrial > Soil > Vadose zone | place: USA...
AAGTACGTACGGTCACAGGTCCAGCCGTGCACGAACAGGAGCGGCCGCGCGCCGCTGCCGGCCTCCTCGTACGCCAGCGCCACACCGTCACAGATCAGCTTCTCCAAGCTCGCCTCCCTGGCTGGGCCCGGCGCCAGCGATCATAGCGAAGCTGGCCTTGCCCTGGCGGGCACCACCGGGCATGCAAATGGTGCGCCCGCTCTCCTCAGGCCCCCACCCCGCGAAGCGCACTTGTTCCCAACCCCCTCCCCCAAATTTGGGGGAGGGCAGGGGGGTGAGGGGTGAGCGCTTTCCGCGAGCGCTGTCGGCCAGCGAATCGGCTACCATGGTTACGGCTACTCGGCCTCGTGGCTTAGCCCCGGAGAGCACCGTGTCAACAGAACAGCCTTCAATCGACGCCCTCGCTCGCTCATACGCGACGACCGCCGCCGAGGTCCACCGCGACCACGCGAGCTATCTACGCTCGCTCCCCGAGCAGGCATGGAGCGGTCCGACCGGCTGCAAGGAGTGGACGGTACGCGACCTGGCGGGCCATGTGGTCGGGGAGGCGGTCTGGTTTCCCACTTTGGTACGCGGCATAACGCGTGGTGAGCCGGCCCCGCCCGACGAGCTGTGGGAGTCCTTTAAAACCCTGCCGCCCAACGAGCTGGCGGACACGCTCGAGCAGGCCGCGGACAGCATAGTGTCTTCGGTCGACGAGGCGACGACCGAGCACTTGCAGCAGACGGTCGATCTCGGGTTCACGAAGATGCCGCTGTGGCAGGCGACCTTCGTCTGCCTCTTCGAGAGCGTCTACCACCACTGGGACGCACGCTCCGGACGCGACCCCGCCGCGACGGTTCCCACCCCGTGGGCCCAGCAGCTCGCCACCAGGGCGGTCGAGTTCGCGCCGTTGATCGCCAGCCGCGAGGCCGCCGGAGGAGCGCCGGGGCGGTACGTGCTCCAGGTGGGAGATGGGGTGGGGCCAGTCACGGTCACCGCGCAAGGCGGAGAGGTCACGATAGAGCGAGGAGCGCTGGACAGGCCGGACGTGACCGCTCGCCTGAGCGCCGACCAGTACGTGCGCCTGCTGGCCGGCAGGCTCGACCTGGCTCGGGCTATCGAAACGGGCGAGGTGCCTGTGCAGGGAGACCGAGATCGGGCGAGCGGCCTGAATCGCATCTTCCCGGGCGTCTAGACGGATCGGGTGCCGTCGCTCGAAGCGCTGTAAGCTCCAGGAGGTCCGTATGGCATTCGAGTACATCCTGGTCGAGCGCGACGGGCCGGTCGGGGTCATAACGCTCAACCGCCCAAAACAGCTCAACGCCCTGAGCGGGCCGCTGATGGAGGAGCTGGTCGCCGCGCTCGAAGAGCTGGATCGGGACGAGAGCATTCGGGCGATCGTCCTGACCGGCGGGCCAAACGTGTTCGCGGCCGGCGCCGATCTCAAGGAATTCTCGGTCCAGACCCCGATCTCGATGCTCACCAGGAGCCGGGTAGGGTTGTGGGACCGGATCAAGGCGGTCTCGAAGCCGCTCATCGCGGCTGTTAGCGGATTCGCGCTGGGCGGCGGCTGCGAGCTGGCGATGCAGTGCGACATCATCGTCGCGTCCGAGACGGCGCGCTTCGGCCAGCCCGAGATCAACGTCGGCCTGATGCCTGGAGCGGGCGGCACCCAGCGGCTGACCCGAACACTCGGGAAGTTCAAGGCGATGGAGCTGGTACTGACCGGAAAGTTCGTCGACGCCTGGGAGGCCGAGAGGCGAGGGTTGGCGAACCGGGTCGTGCCGCCCGAGCTCGTGATCGATGAGGCGAAGCGGATCGGATTCGAGCTGGCCGACAAACCTCCGATCTCGGTCCGGCTGGCCAAGGAGTGCGTCATCAAGGCATTTGAGACGACCCTGGCCGAAGGCATCGACTACGAGCGCAAGCTGTTCTACCTGCTGTTCGCCTCCGAGGATACCAAAGAAGGGATCAACGCCTTCGTGGAGAAGCGCAAGCCGGAGTACCGAGGGCGATAGGCGGTAGGGGCGCACGGCGTGCGCCCTGGGCGTATGCCATACGCCCCTACAAGCGGTCGGGAGGAACGATGGCCTACGAGACGATCCTGGCCGAGACGGCCGAAGGGGTGTTGACGGTAACCCTCAATCGCCCCGAGGTGTTCAACGCCTTCAATCCACAGATGGGCCGTGAGCTGAGCGATGCGCTCCGGGCCGCCGGGCGCGACGACGAGGTGCGGGCGTTGGTCATCACCGGAAGCGGCAAGGCGTTCTGCTCTGGCCAGGACTTGAAGATGGTCGACGAAGCGATGTCGGAGGCGAGTCCGCCGAACTTCGCCGAGCTGATCCGCCAGCACTACACGGGCCTGATCCTGGCGATGCGGCGACTGGAGAAACCGATCGTGGCGGCCGTCAACGGCGTGGCGGCGGGAGCGGGCATGAGCCTGGCATTGGCCAGCGACCTTCGTATCGCTTCAGACAGCGCGACTTTCCTGCAGGCGTTCGTCAACATTGGCCTGGTGCCTGACTCGGGCAGCATGTACTTCCTGCCGAGGCTGGTTGGGCTGTCCAAGGCGCTCGAGCTGTGTCTGCTCGGGGAGCGAGTGTCCGCCGAGGAGGCGCTGCGGATCGGGCTGGTGAATCGGGTTGTCCCCGGGGAAGAGCTGCCCACAGCGACCGCCGAGCTGGCCCGCAAGCTAGCGTCGTCGGCCGGGAAGGCGCTCGGGCTGACAAAGCGCGGACTCAATCGGGCCCTCGAGGCCAACCTGAACGAGATGCTCGAGTACGAGGCGCTGCTCCAGGAGGTCGCCGGGCGCACGGCCGACTTCCGTGAGGGCGTCACCGCGTTCAAGGAGAAACGCGCGGCCCGGTTCAGCGGCACCTAAGGTCGGGTCGACACAAAGAGGCGGGGACCGTGTATGGCGGCATTCTGCGGCGCGTGCGGAGCTCCGGCGGGGAGGCCCGGGCAGGCGTACTGCATCCAGTGTGGCGCCGGGCTGGCGGCTCCAGCGTCTAGGTCCGACGACCCGCGCACTCCGTCCGCCACCCCGCGGACCGGCGAGGAGCAGACCCACCCGGGCCTCAGCACGGACCCGTGGTCGGCTACAAGACCGCACCAGGGCGCCCTGGGCAGCCCGCCCGCCGGAGCGCCGTACGGCTCCGCCGTCCTGATTGACGAGAGGCGGCGGGCTGCCCAGCCGGTCCGGGGCTGGGAGGTCGCCGCCTTCTGGCTGATCGGATTGGCGTGGCTGGGCGCCGCAGCCTGGTGGGGTGTGGCCCTGGCGGTCGCCCTGGTGCGGGGCGAGCAGTTGGGCGTCGCTCGGGTCATGCCGGCCGCGGTTGTGTGGCTCCTACCGCCGGTGGCCATCGCGGCCTTCTTCATCGCCCGCCAGGCCGGGCTGGGCGGCTGGCGTTGGTCGCTGCCGATGCTCGTGGCAGTTCCACTCCTCGTGCTCGGCATCCGAGCCATCGCGCCGGAGTCGGCTGCGGGCCCGGCGTCGGCATCTGGCCAGTCCGCTCCCGCGCCCGGCGCCACGCCCACTCCGGCGCCGACGCAGCCTGGCGGACTCCCCATCCCGCTCCCGACTAACCTGCCATTCCCGATTCCGTTGCCGACCAACATCTCGCTGCCCAATTTGCCCCTGCCGGATCGAAACGCGACCCCGGTCCCCGGGGCCAGACTTACCGCCGAGGACGCCCGCCGGCTCGTAAAGGACTCGTTTGGCGGCCGCTGCCTTGGCCTGCACATCGCGATCGATCTGGCGCGGGTCACTTTCGAGGCGCCCAATTGGGTCGTGACGACAAACCGCGGCGAGACCTGGCGGGTCGCCGATGGCAGCGGCTCGGTCACGCCGGACGAAAAGGCCACCGCCCGCGAGCAGCGAGAGTGTCGGTCCGGCCGTTAGCCGGAACGTGCGCTTCGCGGCCTCAGCGCCAGTCGATCGCGCCGTAGCTCGAGATCAGCGAGACCGTCCGGACGGCGCCGTCGGAAGGGGAGAAGATGTGGACGCCGCCCCCGCCGGCCACAGCGATCCAGCGGCCATCTGGCGACCAGGCCACGGCGCCATCGTCCTCGGCCAGGAGCGCCAGCCGGCGCAGGTTCTTCCCGTCCGCGTCCACTCCGAACAAGTCCCATGGGATACCGTGCAGCGAAGCCCGAAGCGCCGCGTAACCCGTAGCGCGTTCGACCGCGGTCCGCGAGCTTCGCCCTAGGTCGCCGACGCCGGCGAACGCGAACGACCTGCCGTCCGGCGAGAAGCGCGGGAACGCCAGCGCGAGCAGCTCGTACTCGGCCACCACTTGCCGCTCTGGCCCGCCGCCCAGAGGACGGGTCCAGAGCCCATCCCCGTTCGAGATGGTCTTCAGGTACGCGAGAGTCGAGCCGTCAGGTGAGATGGTCGGGTTACGGCCGCCTTCGGCCAGCGTTCGCCGACCCGATCCGTCGGCCATAACCCATTCGACCCGCGCCACGATCCCGCCGACCGCGGTCAGTCCGACGGTCTCGAAGGCCAGCCCGCCGCCATCGGGCGCCCAGGCTGGCGCGGCCAGGAGCGTCCCAGCCCGCTCGCGCGGCACGAGGACGGCCGGCGGCCCGGCTCCGTCCTGAGCCGACACGACCAGCAGGTCGGCTCCCCCGGCGTCGTCCGTGGTCGGCGGGGCGTATCGACTGAAGGCGATCCGACCGCCGTCAGGGGACCAGGCGCCGTCCGCGGCAAAGCCGCCGGGCTCGAGGGTCAGAAGGGTCCGCTCTCCCGACCCATCGGCCTGCACCAGCACCAGGTCTCGGCCGCGAGGAACGACCAGCGTGCCGACCGGCCCATCGGCGAGGACGGAGTCGACCAGCATTGGGCCCCGACCAGTCGGGGGAAGCGCGAACGCCGCCGAGGCCCCCAGCAGGGCACCAAGCAGCTGCCGGCGGGTCAGCATGGTCCGCGCGGCCCTAGGACGCGGTCCCGCCAAGCTCGCGATACAGCTTCTCCAGGGTCTCGGGCACGCTGTTCTGCCGGCCCCAGCCGCTGTACTCGGACAGATCGATCTCCGTCCTGATCTGGTCGAGGGTCTTGCCCTGCTGCATGAGCGCCCGCACCCGAGCGCGGACCGTGTCAAAGTAGTCGCTCAGGACCTGGAGCTGCTCTTTGCCCTGGACCATCGGGCCATGGCCGGGCACGATCCAGTCGACGTCCATGCCCATTAGCCGCGCCAGGATACGCTGCCAGTTCGCCGAGTCGCCGTCCCGCACGGTTGGATGCAGCTCGACGAAGAGCAGGTCGGCAGTGAACAGTACCCGCTGGTCCGGCATGTAGGCCACAGCGTCGCCGATCGTATGGCCCTTGCCCATATACATCAGGTGCACGTCGCGGCCTTCTCCGAGATGAAGGACGAGCTCGTCGCCAAAGGTAATCTCCGGTGCCGCCAACGAACGTCCTTGCCACAGCTGCTGGCCGGCCGGGGTGCGCAGATCGGCCACCAATCGCGGCGGCGCGATCTCGAGAAAGTTTTCGCGCATCCTCTCCGACCCGAAGAGTGTCGCGCCCATTCGCTTCAGATCGAAGTTGCACGAGTAGTCGTCCGCGGCGGCGTGGCCGTTGCCCGCCCAGCGAATCGGCTTGTCCGTGATCGTCCGGATGGCCGCGATGCGAGCGTCAAAGGTGTTGAGGTTGCACGCGAACACGAACACCCCGTCGTCGCCGACGACGAAACCGGTGTTCATGTCCTCGCCCGGGGCCTTGATCCCATAGACACCCTGGCCCATCTGGGTGACTGGCAGCGGCTGAGCGCCGGATCCCCCGGGCGGCACCTGCGCGGCGGCGAGGCCCGGCCCCAGGCCGGCCGCCACAACCGCTAGTCCGACACCAGCGCACATTAGCCACGAGACCACAGTTCGGCTCATCCGAACACCTCCTCACGGGCCAGATTCCAGAGCATCCCTACGGTATCGGCAACCGCCCTCCCTGTCAAAGCAAGGCGCCCCCAGCAGCCCCGCGCTATGCTCTGGGCGTGCTCGACGTGGCCCTGCTCGGATGTGGTGGCACGGTTCCCCTGCCCGGTCGTTGGCTCTCGGCGCTCCTCGTGCGCCTAGGCCCGGAGCTGATCTTGTTTGACTGCGGTGAGGGGACTCAGATCAGCATGCGCGAGCTTGGATGGGGCTTCAAGGCGCTCAAGACGATCTGCCTGAGTCATCTGCACGCCGACCACGTCGCCGGCCTGCCGGGCCTGCTGCTGACGGTCGGCAACTCGGGGCGGACCGAGGCGGTTACCATCCTTGGGCCGACAGGCACCACGCGAGCGGTCGAGGGGCTGCGCACGGTGGCGGCCAACCTGCCTTATGAGGTGGTGATCCTGGAGCTGAGCGGCGGCGAGGAGATCGCCCAGGCCTCCGCCCGGCTGGCCTGCTTGCCCCTCGACCACCGCGTACCGTGTCTCGCCTACCGTCTGGACGTCGCACGTGGCCGACAGTTCGAGCCAGACCGAGCGCGCGCACTCGGCGTGCCGCTGGAGCTCTGGAAACGCCTTCAGCGGGGCGAGTCGGTTGCGTGGAACGGCGAGCGCGCCCAGCCCAACGACGTGCTTGGCCCAGAGCGTCCCGGTCTCCGACTGGCCTACGTCACCGACACGCGGCCCACGGCCCGGCTGCCCGCATTCGTCCAGAACGCCGACTTACTGGTCTGCGAAGCGACCTACGCCGACCCGGCCGACGCCGAGAATGCTGTGGAAAACCAGCACATGCTGTTCTCAGAGGCGGCCCAGATCGCCTGCGAGGCGAGCGCCCAGCAGCTCTGGCTGACCCACTTCAGCACCAAGCTCACCGACCCGGAGGCGCACATCGGCCACGCCAGGACAGTCTTTGCCAACACGATCGTCGGCCGCGATCACCTGACGACAACCCTTCGCTTCAGGGACCGGGTCTAGCTCCGAGCGCCAGGTTCCGAACGACGACTATCGACTTGGAACCTGGGACCTGGAGCCTCGAACTGTGGTCGGGCGGCAGTGGCCGCACTCCCCGCGCGCACGGCAGCAGCGCTCCACTAGCACCATGCCCGGTGCCCGCTCGACGCCCAGGATCGAGCGAAACACCTGCGCCTCATTGCCGTGCGACCAGAGTCGCCAGCCGGGCGGGATCGGCGCCCGGACCGGGAGCGGGGTCGGGCGACAGGTCACGTCGTACGCCACTCAGCAGCCTCCATCGTCGGACATCCCTTAACTGTCGAGGTGATCGACAGCTCAGGCGCCAATCGTCAGTGATCGATGTGCGCGCGTCGCGGTATCCCTCCGACCTGTCGGCCGGACTACGAGCCGCAGGCGCGCGGCGCGAGTTATATCACTTCGGCTGTTTGTATCGGGAGCGCACCAGGCCCAGGACCCGTTCGGGACTCAGCGGCAGCTGGCGGACCGGCGCGCCGACGGCGTCGGACACGGCGTTGGCCAGGGCGGCCGAGACGCCGACCGTGCCACCCTCGCCAGCCCCTTTGACGCCGAGCGGATTGAGTGGCGACGGGCACTCCTCGACGAGCAGCACGTCGAAGGGCGGGGTTTCGGCGCTGGTCGGGAGCAGGTAGTCCATGAAGGTAGAACTGGCCAATTGGCCGTCCTGGTCGTAGACCAGCTCTTCGAGCACGGCGCCGCCAAACCCCTGCGCCGCGCCGCCCACCAGCTGGCCGTGGACCAGCATCGGGTTGATCGCCCGGCCGATGTCGTAAGCGATCAAGAAGCGCAGGACTTCGATCTGGCCAGTCTCACCATCCACCTCGACGGCTGCGATATGGACACCGTACGGGTAGGTCATCTGCTCGCTCACGAAATAGGCGCTCTCGGCCAGCAGAGGCGAGGACCCTGCCGGCAGCGGCTGGCCAGGCAGCGCCGCGCGGGCCGCTTCGGCGAACGTCAGGCCTCGCTCGGGCGCGCCGGCCACCCGGACCCGGCCGGCGGCGATCTCGAGGTCGCCAGCGGCTACCTCCAATCGATGCGATGCGAGGGCCAGCAGCTTCTCTCTCAGCCACAGGGCGGCCTGGTCCGCGGCGTTACCAGCCATGACCGTCCCTCGGCTCGCGAAAGAGCCGCCACCGGGTGGCACGACAGCGGTATCGCCATGGACCACCGTGACCTCCTTTGGCTCGACTCCGAGACGCTCGGCGCAGATCTGGGCAAGGATCGTTTCCATTCCCTGGCCCAGACTGGTGATGCCCGTGTACAGGACGACTCGGCCGCTCAGGTCGATCTCGACTCGGGCCGTTTCGTACGGCCCCAGCCCGCTCTTCTCGACGAAGCAGCCGATCCCGATTCCAACCAGGCGGCCCTCAGCTCGAGCGGCGCGCCGGCGCTCGCGCCAGGCGGCGTAGTCGAACCGCTCCAGCGCCTGGTCCAAGAGTCGGCCGTAGTTCCCGCTATCGAAGATGACCGGCGTGTCCAGGACGCCGATCTGGAGGTCGTACGGCATCTCGGCTGGAGCGATGAAGTTTCGCCGACGGATCTCAGCCGGATCGATCTCGAGTCGTTCGGCCGCCAGGTCCAGCGCCCGCTCTCGGACAAAGGCGGCCTCGAAGCGACCCGGGCCTCGGTAGGTCCCGGTCGGAGTCTTGTTCGTCAGCACGCAAGCGGCCTCACACCAGTAGGCTGGGACCCGGTACGGTCCGGGCAAAAAGGCTGAGGTCAATTTGGGGACGGTCGCGCCGTGGGTCCTGACGTAGGCGCCGTGGTCGTTGGTGAATCGGTCCCGGAGTCCCAGGATCGTTCCGTCACTTCGAACCGCCAGCTCGACCTGGTGGACCTGCTGTCTGGAATGGTTGGTGGCCAGCATGTGCTCGAGCCGGTCCTCGACCCACGCGACCGGCCGCCCGATCCGCATCGCGAGCCACGGCACCAGGAAGTCTTCCGGGTAGAACTCGCCCCGCACGCCGAAGCCGCCGCCCACTTCTGGCTCGATGAAGTGAATCCCGTGCTCGGGCAATCCGAGCATGGTCGCGAGGACGCCGCGGTTGAAGTGGGGGACCTTGGTCGGCCCCCACATCGTGAGCACGCCTCGGCCGTCGTCATACTCGGCGACGAGCCCGCGCGTCTCGAGCGGGACACCCGTGTGGCGCTGGACTCGAAGCTGCTCGCGGACGATCAGGTCGGCCTGGGCGAAGGCCGCGTCGACCTCCCCGATCTCCACTGTCCAGCTCGCCACGACGTTGTCCTCCAGGCTGGCATGCAGGCGGGGGGCGTCACGCGCCGCCCCAGACTCGGCGTCCGTCACCACCCGCAGCGGCTCGTACTCGACCTGGACCAGCTCGCGTGCATCCTCCGCCCGATAGCGGTCCTCGGCCACGACCGCGGCCACAGGCTCGCCCACGTAGCGAACGATGTCGTTCGCGAGTGGGAACTGCAGACAGGCGACCATTGAAGGCAGCGGCGTAAGACGAACCGGGATCGGCTGCACAGTCGCTGGCAGGGCGGCGAAGGTGATCACGTCGAGTACACCCGGAGCCCGCCTGGCGGCGGTGACGTCCGTGCCCAGGATCCGGGCATGCGCATGCGGGCTTCGCAACACGACCATCTGTGCAGCACCCGCCAGCCGGATGTCGGCCACGTAGCGCCCGCGGCCATTGAGCAGACGCGGGTCCTCGTTGCGACGGATGCTGGCGCCGACGTACTCCATGGCCTGCTGGGCCGGATTATCTCACGAGGAGCCCTCACCCCCTGCCCCCTCTCCCAAGCGTGGGAGAGGGGGGTCCCGAGGTTGCGCGGCCAGCAGGCATAGATACCCCAGGCCATTCAGGTAGAACATGATCAGGTCGGGAATGGCGATGGCGATGTGGACACCGCGGTGATGAGCGTCAGGACGACGATGCCGACCGAGAGGAGACGTGCTGGCGGCATTCTTCCTGCCGGCTTCAGGGAGGACAGACGAGGTTCTGACACTCGGGACCGCGGTCGATGTACGCGTCATAGAACTTCCGGATCTGGTCTGGGTCGAAGTCGTCCAGCTCGAGGAGGCGGCCCCAGGCGGCGACGGCGAGCTTGTGGTCCATGTCGGCGTACTTGACCGCCAGCAGCCGCCCACCCAGACGGCCGTTGCGGCCCCTGGGGAGCGACGCGTACAGGTCCTTGATCTGAGCCACCAGGTCGGGACAGCCGCTCGGGCAGTTGTAGAGCAGGACGATCGCGCCGTGCTCGAGGTTGTGCACCCAGTTGCCCGCAGGGATGTCTTGCTCAAGAACACCATAGGTGGGAACCGGCGCGTCGTAGTGGGCGCCCGACGTGGGCGGACGCGTTCGATAACTGATCACGGTTCCGTCGGGGACGTGTTCCGCTTTTTCGACGGGCATCGCGCGACCGATTTGCGGCGCGGCCAGGCCGAACAGTGATGTGTTGATTGCGACCACGACGACGCCGGCCAGGAGCAGCGCGCCAATCACCATGAGAACCGTACGGCGGATCTTGGCCCGCCGCCGCGCCAGGGTGGCGCGGTGCTTCCGGTCCTCGCGCGCGGCTAGGCGCTTCTCGCGCTTGGTCTGGGCAGTGATTTGCGTCTCAGAGGTCATTCTCGATGGTCCTCGGGAGGGGTGGGCGTCGCGGGTACCGGGCCTGGCGAAACCCCGTCGGTTGAGCCAGCAGCGGGCGAGGCATCTGGGCTGACAACCAGGCGGCTCTGCACACTCGAAACCTGGGGCACGCTCGCAGCGACGTCCTGGGCACGCTGGACGAGCCCCTCGTCGGCCACCGTGCCCATCAGGAGCACGTCGCCGTTTCGCACGTCCACCCGGATACACGCGGGAGCCAGTTTATCGTCAGCCGCGAGCGCGTCCGCGACAGCGCGGACTACCTCAGGGTCAGCCACGACGTC
>Ga0137374_10010674_pt1 | contig 10799 bp, 10 predicted proteins | sample SagtaG_20_FD_104811 | JGI IMG/M metagenome (GOLD analysis project Ga0137374, IMG submission 104811) | Vadose zone soil microbial communities from Sagehorn Ranch, Mendocino, California, USA - Sage1_R_100_16 metaG | ecosystem: Environmental > Terrestrial > Soil > Vadose zone | place: USA...
AGGCAACGGCAAGCGGCGCGGCCAGTCGGCCGCAACGGAAATGGGTGGTCGCGTCGGGGGCGGTGGCGGTCGGGCCCGAGCCCCGCGATCACCCGCCCGAATTGCCCGACGCGCTGTAGCTAGAAGCAGTTCGCGAGGAGAACCTCGAGAGTTACCGTCAACGCCAACGTTCCAGTCAGGTAAGTCGAAGTCTTCACTGCCCACACGCTCAGCGGCAGCAGGATCCCGAGCCCGCGGGGCAGCAGATTCCCGAGCTGGGGCAGCAGAGCTGACTGGCGTTGCAGGTAACGGCGGCGCACCTATCACAGACTGCGGGGCTGCCCGGAAAAATCATGCCCGTGCACGGTTGTCCCCCGGTGCATTCGGCGGGGTGCGTGCAAAGTTGGAAGGACGGACAGGGAGCGGCAGCGCAGGCGGTCGTCGGGCGACCGTCGGTAGCGACTGTCGCGCAGCAGATCTGACCACCGCTGCAGCTCGTGCTGCTGGAGCATGACAGCGATCCGGAGGTGCAGGAGCCTCTGGCCGCGCACGTCCCTTGCCACGATCCCGAAATGCAGCAGTCCTGCGTGGCCGCGTCGCAGGTCGTCGTGCCGCACGCCGTGCGTCCGGGCATCGTCGTGCCGCCGGCGCCGGCCGTGCCGGTGGTCCCGGCGGAGCCGGTCGTGCCGCTGCGTCCCGCAGCGCCACCCGAGCCTGTCGTCCCGGCGGTTCCGGTCGTCCCGCCTCTTCCCACGGCACCGGCCGCACCCGTCGTCCCTCCCGTGCCGGTCGTGCCGCCGCCTCCACCAGTGCCACCCGAGCCTGTCGTCCCGGCGGATCCGGTGGTCCCGCCCCCTCCCGACCCGGTCGTGCCCGCAGTTCCGGTCGTCCCGCCGCTACCCATGGTTTCGACCCTTCCACCGGCGCCCACACCGCCCGAACCGGTCGTTCCGGCGCCGCCGCCCGCGCCGCCGGCGCCAGGTCCTGCCTTGTCGTTGCCGCCACAGCCGAGCAGCAGGACGAACACCGCGGCGGAAACCCAGGCGAGCGATCGGTTCCGCTTCATCATCAAACGTTACGCTCCCCCGAGAATGCAGTCGAACGTCTGCGGTCCGACATCGCGGCAGACGCCCGGCAGCGAACAGCCGTACGCCGAGACGATGCACGCCGCGCACGACGGCGGCTGGCCCCCGCACGCATCGGGCACGACGACGCATGTGGGCCTGAGCGTCGGCTCACCAATGCCGCCGTCGATCGGAAATCCGCCGTACTGTCCGAAGTTGACGCAGATCTCGCCCGGCAGACACCGATGATCACCGCATGCAACGCCGCACGATCCGGCCGTCGATGCACACGCCCAGGTTGCTTGCGATCCGGATGCGAGGCAGGTGCAACTCCGTCGCGCTCCCGTCCCGTCGCACGATTCGCAGGTGGTCCGGTACTTCGGATCGCAGGCGACCGCCATCGGTCCGCAGCCGTTCGACCCGCACGGCCCGAGGCTGCCGCAGCTCCAGCGTCCGACGCCGGCGCTGTCCATGTAGCAGCTGCACGCGAGCTTCTTGGTTCCGCCATTACCGCACCCGGTGCAGTACGTGCCCAGCTGGCACGTCCCGTCGCACGCGCCCGACGCTCCACCGGATCCTGTGCTGCCGCCGCCACGCCCACCGGCGCTCCCGCCCGCTTGTCCACCGGCACCGGTCGTTCCTCCTTTTCCGCCCGTGCCCGTTCCGGCGTCGCCGCCGTTCGAGTGGGTCGACCCGCAGGATGAAACAGTGACGAGAAACAGGATTGCCGTCGAAAGGGCGAGCGTTGTCATCGAGGCGGTCAGGCGTTCATGCTCACGCCGGCTGCGGGCACATAGGGAGGCCGCTGAAGGTCACGGGCGTCGCGCAGCGAGGACTGTCGCAGCCCGCTCCGACAGGCGAGCAGAGTCTGCAGCACAAGAGGTTGCGACCGCAGCCATTTCCGGACACATCACAGCTCGCGCCCGAGGTGAGGCTCCCTTCGCGGCAGTGCCCCTCGATGCACAAGCACGACGGGGGCGAGCCGCAGAATGCGCCGCACGCAACTGTCGGCGGAACGGGATCCGTCTTGGCGAGACAAACACCGCAGCAAGCGGCGTTGACATTGAACACACAGTCGGCGTCGCTCGCGCACAGGCCGCCGCCCCCGGCTCCGCCGAGGCCGCCTCCCACTCCGCCCGTCGCGCCGCCCTGTCCCGCGGTTCCGCTCGACCCAGACGCGCCGGCTCCGCCGTCCGGCGGAGGACACGCGACGCCGGGACAGCCGCCGGCATAGCAAGCACCGGTGCCGGGCTCGCAACCTGAGCACCAGACCTGATTGGGCGCGCAGCCACCGGTGCCGCCACCTCCGCTCTGTCCGCCCACGGATCCAGCGGCGCCGCCGCTGCCGCCCCCGCGTCCCCCGCCACCGGTTGTTCCGCCGGCTCCGGCGGCGTTCGATCCACCGCCGCCATCAGGACCGGGTTTCGCCGTCGATCCACACGCTCCAACCGCCAGCAGCAACAGTAGAAGAGGGACGCTCCACCGCATCATCGCCCGCACCGGGGTAGCATCATGCATGCCATGTCGGCTCCGTTGCTGACTTTCCCCGGGGGCGCACGGTCGCCCTGGCGATTTCGGGCAGGTTTGTCGCGTTACCTCAAGAAACTGATGAGATCGCTGGTCACGACCGGCGATCTCCAGCGCCCGACGACACCTCGGCGGCGCGCGTAGGCGCCGCTGCTGGTCCCGGAGTTGCTGTCGGTGGGGCTGCTCGCCGGTGAGCCGGCACCTCGGATTCGTGGGAACGTCTGCTTCGGTGAGGCAACAAAAATGGGGGTCACGATGAAGCTGGACTCGCGTGCGATCGTTGTAGTCGTTGCCTTCGCGTTGGCCGCCTGTGGATCGGTACAGTCCGGAGGAAACGACGCCGCCGGTCACGGCGGAAGCGGTGGATCAAGCGGTGGCGTCGGCGGACAGGGCCGCGGTGGAACGGGTGGAGGCGCGGGGAGCGGTGGAGGCACCGGCGGCGCGTTCGGCGGAACCGGCGGCGCGCTAGGCGGCGCGGGCGGAACGAACGCCGGGCGCGGCGGCAGCGCCGGAGCGACAGCTGGAACGGGCGGCGCGAGCGGCGGTCGCGGTGGTGCAGGGGGCGGGGCAGGGACCTTCGGAAGTTGCTTCGGAATTTCCTGCGGCGTCCAAGACGTCTGCTGTGGGCCGGCGGAATGTCCGAGCTGCGCGGTCCTTTCGACCCTTTGCCCAACGACATGCGGTGGCGCCGGCGGCGGATCGGCTGGTCGCGGCGGCACGGGCGGATCGGCTGGTCGCGGCGGCACCGGCGGTGGATCGACCGGCCGCGGCGGGACCGGTGGCGGAACGGGCGGTGCCGGTGGCCGCAAGACCTGTCAGGGCGACGCCGACTGCCAGGGCTTCAAGTGTTGCAGCGGATTCTGTGTGAACTCCGGCAACGACGTCCTCAACTGCGGAACGTGCGGCAACACCTGCGGCGGCGCTCATCCGTATTGCGCGAACGGAACCTGCCAGACCAATTGGCCATGCACGCTCGTCGGCGCCGCTTGCAACCCGGGCTCGACCTGCTGCGGAGGAGGTTGCTGCACCGGCACGCAGATCTGCTGCACGGTGACGCTCGGCCCGTCGGTGACGGGGTGCTTCGAACCGGTCAACGGGACGTGTCCCACCGGCTGCGCGAACTGCAACTGCGCCGCACCGACGACGCCGATCGCGACGCCCGTCGGCGATCGACCGATCGCCGATCTGAAGGTCGGCGATCTCGTGTACAGCGTCGACCACGGATCACCGGTCGTCGTCCCGATCAAGCTGGTGCATCGCCAGCCCGTCACCGGGAGTCACCGCGTCGTGGAGGTGAAGCTCGCCCACGGCGCGACGTTGAGGATCAGTCCGCGCCATCCGACAGCTGACGGCCGCCATTTTGCTGACCTCGCGCCCGGTGATCTCGTCGACGGCGTCCGTGTGATCGGCGTGCGGCTCGTCGACTACGATCAGCCGTTCACCTACGACATCCTCCCGGACTCCGACTCGGGCGCGTACTTTGCGGGCGGAACCCTGATCGGCTCGACGCTTTCGAATCAGTTCGGCGAGTTCAGCGTCGGCGCGACGTCGGCGGGGACGTCCGCTCGGCGTGCCAGCATGCTCCCGCGAGCTGCGCGCTGATGCGCAGCCCGCGCGCAGTCATTCTCGTCGCGGTTCTCGGCGGTGGGCTGGCAAGCGCCTGCCATCGCAGCCTCGACAGTTCGGACGCGCGGACGCCGAGCAAAGACGCGGACGCCAATTTGGACGCGGCCGGCGACTCCAGTGGCGATCACCCGTCGGCCTGCTATCGGCTCTTTCACGCCTGCACGACGACCGACGAATGCTGCGCGCCCAACCACTGCCTCAACATCACCGGCACTCCCGCCTGCCAGCAGGAAGGTCCGGCGTTCGACGCCGACAGCTCCGAGCCGGTGTCGGATGCCGCGCAGAACGACAGCGGCCAGGACGCGACGGCTTGCTATCCGTTGTTCCACGCCTGCACCAGCAGCGAGCAGTGCTGCTCCCCGAACCTGTGCACCACCATCAACGGCGGTCCGGCCTGTCAGGTCGAGGGCCCGGCGCGCACGCAGCTCACGAACTGGACGTCGTGCGGCTGGACGTCGAGTGAGCCGTGTTTGTGCGACGGCATTCGCGCATGCGAAGCCGTCGCCGGCGGATCGTTTTCCGCCCTCGGCAGTCAGCAAGCGCGGGTCTGCGCGGTCGAGCCTGATGCCTGCGAGTACGTCGTGTTCGTCGAGACTGAAGGCGGCGGCACGGCGCGGCGCTGCCGGGTTCCGAGCAACTCGGGATCGTGCCTGGCTGGTTTCGGTAACTCGCCCGATAGCCATTGCGTCGATCTCTTCACCTGCAACCTGCTGATGGGCACGTGCCCACCGGACATCATGCCAGGCGGGTCCGTCATCTCCTGCCGCTGATCGAGAGCCGGCGCAGGCGGCGGTGGCTCGCACGGTGGTGCGAGCGGGTCGACTGGAGGAGCGGGCGGATCGAGTGGAGGAACCGGTGGTTCCAGCGCCGGAACGGGTGGCCAGGCGGGTGGAGGCGGCGGTCAGCAGGACGCCGGCAGCTGCCGGATGTACGGCCAATCGTCGGTCAGAACTTCTGGGCGCGAGGCTACGTCGTCTCGACGGTGGGTCGAGACGAGGAAGTGATCCGGCTCTGCCGGGGGATGCGTTAGACCACGCACGCGCTGACGTGTCATGCGTCGAGAGTGTGTGGCTAGTTCTGAAATCCGCTGGAGCGAGGCGGCGGTGGCAGGCTCGCGCGGCGACCGCCGGCGCTGGCGCGGGTGGCGTGTCCGGTGACCGGCGACGCTAGGGCCGAGCCGATCAGGACGCCGCCGGCGACGTAGCTGCCCGAATCCGAGTCGGGCAGGATGTCGTGCGTGAACGCCTGCCCGTAGGGGACCACGCGAACGGCGTCGACACGCACGCCGTCGAGGCGATCGCCGGCCGCGAGATCGCCGAAGGTACGGCCGTCCGCCGTCGGGTGATCAGGCGTGACGTTTAGGATGACCCCGTGCGCCAGCTTCACCTCGACCACCCGATGCGTCGGTGCGACCGGCGTGCGGTGAACGAGCTTGATCGGAACGACGACGAACGCGCCGCGATCGACGCTGTAGACGAGGTCGCCGGGCCGCAGGTCCGCGATCGCGCGCGCGCCCGTCGGTGTTGCGACCGGCGTCGTGGGCGCTGTACACGGGCAGCCGCCGATGCAGCCCTGCGGGCACGTACCGAGCACGGGATCGGCGCAACGCAGGGTGCCGGGACCGACCTCCAAGAAGCAGCAGAGCTGGCCGGCGCTGCAGCATTGGGTGCCGCAGCATGTGGTGCCCATGCAGCTCGTCGTTCCACAAGGCGGGGTGCCGCAGGTACCGTTGCCACAGTACGGATCGGGGCCCGCGCACGGCTTGTTGCAGCCGCCGCAATTGAGGATGTCGTTGTCGGTGTTGACGCAGACGCCGTTGCAACATTTGAACAGCTGGCATTCGGCGTCGGTCTGGCACGCGACGCGGTTGCCGCCCGCGCCGGTGACCCCGCTCGTACCGCCGCGGCCGGCCGCGGCGGCGCTGCCGCCAGTGCCGCCCCTTCCCGCCGCACCCGCGCCGCCGCCGGTTCCTCCGCGACCGCTCGCGCCCGCCGCGCCGCCGGCGCCCGTTGTGCCCGCAACACCGACCGTGCCACCGCGACCGCCGCCACCTGCGGCGCCGCCCGCACCAGTGGTGCCTCCGCGACCGCCGGCACCGGTCGTTCCCGCTGCGCCCGTGGTTCCCGCTACGCCCGTGGTCCCCGCTGCGCCCGTGGTGCCAGCTGCGCCCGTGGTTCCTGCCGCGCTTGTGGTGCCCGCTGCGCCCGTGGTTCCTGCCGCGCTTGTGGTGCCCGCTGCGCCCGTCGTGCCCGCCGCACCAGTGGTGCCGCCGCGACCGGCCGCACCCGTGGCGCCGCCGCCCGACGATCCGCCCGTCGATCCGTCGGACGTCGAGCTCACGCTGCCGCAGCCGGCGACCACCACCGTCAGCGCCGACAGCAACCAGACGCCGCGCAGCCTGTTCGAGCGAACTCGTTTGGACCTAGTCATGTAAGCCTCCCGCCGGGTGTGGAGGACCGCGAAGACCGCGATCCCTCTTGCTCGTTAACCTCAGATAACTGACGCCGTGGAACGCTCGGAAGCGCCGAAATTAGGCGGCGGCGGGCGCTGCTGCAACTCCGAGGCCCGCGTCGACGCGGGATGAACGAAGAGCGCCGGGCGCGTGCGCCCGCGAGGCATTCGACCAGACCACGCCCAGCGTGAGCGGTAGGTTGTTGCGATGGACGGCCGTGATCATCGCGAGCGGATCGTCTCGAGGTGCATCTGGTCATCGGCATCGTCGCGATCATCGGACTCCCGGGCGTTTCACTCGCGACCCAGACCGGTGGTATGGCGTTCACCATGTTTTCGGGAAGCGGAAGCTACCGACTGCGCGTCTCGACGTTCGATGCCGCAGGCGTCGAGAGACGGATTCCGCCGACCGCGATTGCGGCCCACACGCGTGGTTCGATCGGCGACATGCTCGCCGGCAGCGAGGACTGGCGGTTCGCGCCTTTCGGGTCGCTCATTCGCAGGCGACTCGATCGGGTAACTGCGCTTGCGTGTGAGACGGTTCCGCGCAGCCAGCAGGCCCGCGTGAGTCGGGAGGAGAGACGGACGCTCGATGCTCCCGTCCGCACGACCACGGCGACGTCCGCGTGCAGATGACGGGCGGCGACGCAAATCCGATCTCAGTTATTTGATGAAATGCGAGGCCTTTGACGCCTCGGCCCATGAGACCGGAACGGGTTGTGGGCCCGGATCTCGCGCTCGGCGCTGGCACGGGTGATGCTGCAGCGAACGGCCAACGATGCGCCTCCAACTCTTTGCCCTCTTGGGGTTGTGTGCGGGGGCGTGTGGCTCGAGCTCGCTCGGAGGTTCGGATGGCGGCGGTGGCACCGGCGGCTCCAGCGCGTGTCAGGCGGTGCTCGAGCTCGATCGCTCGTGCGCCACCAGCGCCGACTGCGTCGCCGTTTCACACACCATCAACTGTTGCGGGCAGGAACAGATCTTCGGTCTGCGCGCCACCGAGCAGACCCGCTTCACGATGCTCGAGGCGCAGTGTGACCCGACGTATCCAGCCTGCGGGTGCGCCGCGCAGCAGCCGCTCGTCGACGATGGTTCACGCGTGCAGTTCCAAGCCACCGCGGGGGTCACTTGCGTCCAGGGCAGGTGCACCACGTTCGTCCCCGACTGCGGTCACCCGTGCGCAACGGGAACGACCTGTTTCAGCTGCACGAACCACGGTACCGTGTTCGCGGCCTGCACGACGACGTGCGCAGGCAGCACCGATTGCCACGATGCCACGCTTCCGCTCTGTCAGAGCGGCTCGACCGGCAACACGTACGGGATGTTCTGCACAGCATCGAACGTCGCGTGCGACACGCAGTGAGAGCGGACAGCGAGGTACGTTCCATGATCGGCACACGGGATAATCGTCCGGTGGTTGGTTCGAAGGCATCGCTGGGCACGAGCTGAGCGACGATGACGTCAAAGACACTTTCCACTTCGTCGGCCCTCCTGCTCCTGTTCGCCTTCTCGTCTTGCGGGTCGAGCCACTCCAAAAGTTCCGACGCCGGGACGGGTGCGGGCGGAAAGGGAGGAGCGACCGGCGTCGGCGGCCAAGCGGGTACGAACGCCGGAGGTCGCGGCGGCGGCAGCGCCGGCGCGAGTGGAAGCACCGGAACCGGCGGAGCCGGGGGAATCGCGGGCGCTATCAGCGGCCTCGGGGGTGACGGCGCCGGCGGCGACACCGCGGGCACGAGCGGCAGCTCGGCCGGACGAGGTGGCGCTGGCGGCGACACCGCGGGTACAGGTGGCGGGTCTGCTGGGCGCGGTGGAGCCGCAAGCGTCGCCTGTCCCGCGAACGTTCCAGCCGCCGGGAGCCCATGCTCGATGGCGGTCGGAAGATGCACCTGGGGTACCGAGCCGCTGCTGGTTTGTCGGACGTCGGGCAACTGCACATCGACGGGCTGGGCGCTCACCCCGCCTCCCGCCTACTGCGCCGCCGGTGCAACCTGCACCAGCTCGACCGTGGGCGGGACCTGCAACGACACGTCGCTCGTGTGTGTGTCGGGCAATGCCACTTCGCTCTGCTCGTGCGTGCCGTGCAACTGCATGGCGCCGCATCCTCCGGGGCCCCCATGCGCCGAATGTCCGACGGGACAGCCGCTTGGCGCTCCGGCTTGGTTCTGTCGTGGAGCGCTGACCCCTTCGTCGCCCTGTCCATCGATCGTCCCGAACGCCGGCGCGGCGTGTGACACGCCGGGGATGGCCTGTCCGCAAAGTGCCTGCCAGGACACGATCGCCGTGTGCACCAACGGTGTCTGGCAGTGGACTCAGTCGAACCTGTGTCCCGTTTGCGCTTCGCCCGACACGCCGATCGCGACACCGTTCGGCGAGCGCCCGATCGCGGAACTGCGCGTCGGCGACCTGGTCTACTCCGTAGACGACGGCGCCATCGTGCCGGTGCCGCTCGTCAGCGTGGGACAGACGCCTGTCGCACATCACCAGGTTGTCCGCGTCGTGTTCGGGGACGGCCGCTCGCTGGAGATCAGCGCCGGCCACCCCACTGCCGACGGGCGAACCTTCGGCGATCTGCGCGCCGGCGGCCAGCTCGACAGGCACGAGATCACCTCTGTCGAGGTCGTGCCGTACCCGTATTCCTTCACCTATGACGTGCTGCCCAAGTCGACGACCGGCACGTACTTCGCCGGCGGCGCGCTCGTCGGAAGCACACTGCATACGCGCCGAGGTCACCACCCATGAGCCAGCCGATGCACCGTCCGTCTCACCAGCGTTTCGCTCTCTTGCTCGGGCAGGTTGCGTGCGTCGTCCTCGGCCTGAGCGTCGGCGCTTGCGGGTCATCCGGCAGCGGCAATGCGGGCGGCGCCTCGGGACAGGGCAGCGGCGGCGTGACCGGCGACGGCGGCGCGGGTGGCAAAGGCGGCGGCGGCGTAACCGGTAGCGGTGGCGCTGCCGGTGCCGGTGGCACGAGCAGCGGCCGCGGTGGCGCCGACGGCGGGAGCGAAGGCGTTGCAGGGGACGGTGCTGGCGGCCGAGGCGGCGTGGGGGGTTCCGCCGGAAACGCCGGACGTGGCGGTATGGGTGGTGCCGGCGGAGGGGAGAGCTGTGGCGGAGAAATCTGTGGCCCCAACGAATTCTGCTGTGGACCATCCGCGTGTGGAACCTGCCGCAACATCCTGACCGGTCCCAACTGTCCGACGAGCTGCGGCGGTCGCGGCGGCTCGGGCGGCGCAGCCGGCGCAGCCGGCGCAGGCGGCACCTCGGCGGCCGCGTGCCCGGCGCTGCCGCCCCAGCCCGGCGGCAACTGCACGGTCGGCCTCAACTGTTACTACGAGGACTGCGCCGGAGCGGGCCGCACCGTCGCGTCCTGCGTGGCCGGCAGCACCGCGGAACCCAGGTGGCAGGTCGCCACCGGCGCGTGCACGGCCGTCACCTGCCCCAACCCGTCTTCCCTCACGTGCCCGGCGGGACAGCTCTGCTTCATCAGCGCGGGTGGCGCGGTGCTCGTGACGTGCGGCAACAACACGTGCGGCACGTCACCGATCTCCTGCAACTGCCTCGCGACTTGCAGCGGGGTTTGCTCGGTGCTCGGATCCGTGCAGAGCGGAATCACCGTCTCGTGCAACACGTGCCCACAGGGCGGATGCCCCTGAGCGACCTCGTGCGGAAGAGCGTCGTTCTTCTGTGGCTGTTGGCGGTCGGAGCGTGTGGCTCGACCGCCAAGCCCGGCGCGGACGGCGGTGGTGGGTCGAACGCGGGGGGAGCCGGTGGAACAATCGGAGGTGGTGGCCGTGGAGGCGGAAGCGGTGGTGCGGCGGGCTCGGTAGGCGGACGAGGCGGTGGTGGCGGCACCGGTGGTTGCGCGCCGAATCAGGTCTGGTGCCCCGGTTGCGAGCCCGGTACCGGCGCTTGTTACGCCGGCGGCTGTCCCGGCATCGCCTGCCCGCCTCCGGATGGAGGAGCGGGAGGCGCATCCGGTACGGCCGGCGGTGCGGGAAGCGGAGGCGCCGGCGGGCCCGGCGGGATCACTGGGTCGGGTGGCGTTGGCGGCGTGGGTGGGTCCAGTGGCCGCGGCGGCACCGGTGGTGGATCCGGCGGCACGGGTGGATCCACATTGTGCGGTGCGCGCGCATGCACGAGCAGCGAACTCTGCGTGCG
>Ga0137374_10010676_pt1 | contig 10799 bp, 9 predicted proteins | sample SagtaG_20_FD_104811 | JGI IMG/M metagenome (GOLD analysis project Ga0137374, IMG submission 104811) | Vadose zone soil microbial communities from Sagehorn Ranch, Mendocino, California, USA - Sage1_R_100_16 metaG | ecosystem: Environmental > Terrestrial > Soil > Vadose zone | place: USA...
CCCCCGCGCCAGACTTGATGACGCACTCGTGGTCGCAACCTCTATCGGCGTCAACCGGACGGCGCCGGGATTCTCACCGCGCAGCGGCGACCGCGCCGGTCATTGCGACTTGATGTGAAACTCCTGCGGCGCCCTCGCCAGAGGGCGTTAGGGGCTCGGCCGCCAATCCGGGGACTCATGGCTAACCGCGGCGATGCCACCGTGTTCCGCCTCAATGCAACGGGTGAAAGCCCGATCTCGCTTGGAACCTGCGTTAGGGCGGAATGCAGCGGCACGCGTACGCTCGCTCGAGGCGGCTGATAACCCGGAGGTCGCAGGTTCAAATCCTGCCCCCGCCACTCAGAAAAGGCCCGACTAACGCGGGCCTCGTCCTTTCGACAGACGGCGGATTTTCGATTTTGTACCCGTGGGGTGCAAAAAGTCAGACGCGCCCCGAGAATCTGCCATTTTGCAGCGCGATCGAGTCTGTGCACCCTACGAGGTGCCAAAATCCCCGGTCGCACCTGCAAATCAGCTGTTCGGTGTGCGACCCGAGTTTTGGCACCCCACAGGCGGTTTCGTTGTCTCGGCTGGCGCCGCTCGCCGCCTTCGACGTCCACGCAGCGTCCACCAGCGTCCACCGTGGCCGTTGTCCGGCACTCAGCTCGTCGAGAAGGCGGATCGCATGCTCGCGTCCGTCGCGTGCGAGGTGGCCGTAGTGGCGGTCGATCATGGTCAGGCTGGCGCGAACGGCGGACGTAGACGACGCGCGCCTCGCGATCGATGTCGCGCCGTTCGAGCGCGAGCCATTCGGCCAGGCGAAGCCCGGTGGCGGGGAGCAGGTCAAGCCGCGCCTGTTGGTCACCTCGGGACGACGCCTGGTCTCAACACAGGTCTCGACGTGAGCTCTCGCGCCAGTCGCGTTCAGCCCGCCGCGTGATGCCGAGCATATGGCGGCGCGCCATCACGAAGTCCCCCGCCGCCAGCAGCCGCATCCCCAGCCGCGTCGCGAGGAGTCTGCCCAGAAGCGTCCGCTCGTTCACGGTGAGCGACGTCCGGGCGCGTTCGACCAGCCGCGTGTGCTCCGGCCCCTCTTCGTCCAGAAGGAACAGCCAACTGCTGTCGCGCCGCTCGACCCAGTCGACCCCCTTCATCGGTGCGTGGGCTGCAAGCAGAAGCAGGCGATCGGGCTCGAGTGCGCTGACCGTCCAGCCAGCCTCCGCTCCCTCGGGCACGAAGTCTCCGACCTTGAGGCCCTGGAGTTCGGGAATGATCCGCTCGGCACTCGGGAGGCAATCGTTGTCGATCCGGTCGTAGCTGTACCAGCCGGCCCGCCCCCATCCCATCTGGACCAGCCATGGCCAGACAACCTGGGTCGGCGCGTGGATGGAGATCGCCCGAGTCGACGCAATCCCCGGGTTCGGCACCTCATCGTCACCTGGCAGTGGTCTCGCTACCTCCTCCTCGCTGGCTCCCCACCGGCCGATCCTGCGGCCGGCCGCCATGGCGAAGGCGCCGGCAAGGCCCACGGCCGCGACAGCCGCGGACACAACCAGCGCACGGGTTGGCTTCTGGGGAGACACGGCCGTGCCAGGCATACGGCTGGACTAGGTGTAGTTCCTAGCCGGGTTCTCGGCAACCCGTCCTCACCCGCCAGGGCCCAGGTAGCCGAGGACCTCGCACAGGCGGCCGCGGCTCGACGAGCGCCAGACGAATGGGCGCACGACGAACAGGAAGAACAGAGGAAGCGCCAGCCAGACGAGATGGCCGCCCGTCGAGGCGATCGCGATCACGACCAGCGGCAACAACACGAAGGGCCACGGCCGCCTTAGCCACGCGCGCCGGGACCGATCTCGCTCCGCCTCTTCGCCGGGGGAAGTCTGCGACGAGCTCGTCGAGCTCCGCATAGGTCTTCGCTTCCAGACAGCGCTCGAGGCGCTCCTGGAACTCGCGGCTGTCCAGTCGTCCGGCGACGTGCGCCTGCGCGACGCCCTCACAAGGCGCTTGTGCGTTGCCGCAGGCGCAGGGCTCCGAGCATGCCGCCAACGCCGAAGGCGACCCCCACGGCCCAGGCAGCGACGGCCTCGCCTGTGGGCCTCGCGAGTTCATAGAAGTCGCGCAGGAACGGGATGACAAGCGCGAGCGCGAACAGCAACGCCATCGCCATGCACAGCGCGGCGACGGCGAGCCGCCGCCGCCCGCGTTCGCCCTCGAGTCGCATCACGACGGCAAGCCCGCACACGACGACGATGCCGGTGGCGACCGTGCGCGAACGGCTCAGGCCGAGCTCGAAGCCGTAGCGCGCAAGGAGGTAGCCCGCGGCGATGCCAAGCCCGATCGCGAGGCCGGCCGGCACCGCGAACCGTGCGACCGACTGCACGAACCGCTCGGGTCGCCAGGGGCCGGAGCTCGGTGCGAGCGCGAGCACGAAGGCGGGGATGCCGATCGTCACGGTGGAGGCGATCGTGAACTGGCGCGGGAGGAGCGGGAAGGTTGCGGTCGGAATCGCCACCGCCAGCCCTGCCACCGCAGCGAAGACGGACTTGGTCACGAAGAGCTGTGCGACGCGCTGGATGTTGCGCAGGATCTGGCGGCCCTCCGCCACCATCTCCGGAACGACGGCGAAGTCGTTGCGCACGAGCACCAGGTCGGCGACCGAGCGCGCCATCTGTGCGCCTGAGCCCTGCGCGATCGCCAGGCGCGCCTCCTTGAGCGCGGGCACGTCGTTGACGCCGTCGCCGACCATCGCCACGTAGCGCCCGGCGCCGGCAAGCGCGTCCACAACTGCACGCTTCCCGTTCGGCGAGATGCGCCCGACGGCGGGCGCGGAGAGGACCGCCTCACGCAGGGCCGCCGGCTGCGACGGCAGCGCTTCGCCGTCGAGTGCCGGCGCCGACCCCGGCACGCCCGCGTCGCGTGCGATCGCCGCCGCCGTTGCCGGCGCGTCGCCCGAGAGCACCTTCAGCTCGACGCCCTGTGCGGCGAAGAACGCAACCGTGTCGGCTGCGTTCGGTCGCAACCGCTCGGCGAGCACGACGAGGCCGAGAGCCCGCACGTGCTCGGGGAACCGCGGGTCCAGGCCGGCCTGTAGCGGCGTCTCGAAGCGCCCGAGCGCCAGCACCCGCCGCCCGGCGCTCGCCTCGCCGCGCGCGCGCTCGACAAGCTCCGGGTCAGAGGCGGCGAATCGCTCCGGCGCACCCAGCACGAGGCGCACGTCACCGAGGTCGAGCGCGCTCCAGCGCCGCCGGGAGGAGAAAGGCACCTGCCCAACCGCGGGCGACGCGTCGACCTCCGCGAGCCCTGCGTCCGCGATCGCCGCCAGCGTCGAGTTGCGGGAGGGGGCGCTGGCGGCATAGCGGGCCAGCGCGTGCGCGAGCGTCGGCTCGTCCACGCCGGGGGCGGGCACCAGGTCAACCAGGCGCAGCGTCGGCTCGGTGAGGGTGCCCGTCTTATCGGTGCAGACGACGTCCACCGACGCGAGCGACTCGATCGCGTTGAGCTGCTGCGCGAGCACCCCGCGCTGGGCGACCTTGAAGGCGGATACCGCCGCGGTCAGGCTGATCAGGAGGATCAGGCCCTCCGGGACGAGATTGACGATTCCCGCCGTCAGTACCTGCACGCGAGCGCCGGCCGTCTCGACCCGCGTCAAGACCGTCACGGTGAGCCCGATCGTGAGCGGGATGGCCATCGCGACCAGCCACAGCAGCAGCCGGTCGTTCGCCCGCTCGAGCGGCGAGCGCGGGTGGCGGAACGCGCGCGCGGTCGCGGTCAGACGCGCTGCGCGGCTCTCCGGCCCAACCGCGGTCGCCTCGAAGACCGCGGCGCCCTCGACCGCGAACGAACCAGACCACACCGACTCGCCCGGCCCGCGGACGGCGGGCTCAGACTCACCCGTCAGGTTGGCCTCGTCTAGGGCGAGCCCGTCGGCCGTCACGATCGTCCCGTCGGCGACAACCTGATCGCCGGCCGCCAAGCGCACGAGGTCCCCGGGAACCACCCGCTCGACCGGCACCCGCCGCTCGACACCGTCGCGCACCACCACCGCCTGCGGCGCCACCAGCGCGGCAAGCCGGTCGAGCGCCCGCTTTGAGCGGATCTCCTGGAACGATCCGATCGCGATGTTCGAGAGCAGGATCCCGAGGAAGAGCGCGTCCTGCCAGGCCCCGAACGTGAGCGTCAGCACCCCGAACAAGAGCAGGATTCCGTTCGGGATGTTCAGCGTGTTCGCGCGGACGATGCTGAGGTAGGAACGGCTCGAGCGCTGGCGCCGGGACTCGCCCCGTGCGCTAAGGCGCCTCGCGGCCTCGGCCTGCGTCAGCCCGGCCGGTGCGATATCAGCGGCGCTGGCGATCCGTTGACGCTACCCTGACACATCGCCGTGGGGCACGTGGCCCAAGTACGCGGTGGGCCGCGATGTTCCTGAACATCGACGGCTCAACCTCATCACGCCGCATCAGCGAGCAAATAGGGTCCCCATTTGTGGACGCGCTCGAGGTCGACAGAACGAGGCGCCGGCTCGCCGAGCGCGGCGGGGGATACGAGATCATCCACGACTCACCGGGGCTTGAGGTTGGCGTTTACGTGTTGGTTGCTCCCGAGCCCGATCATCAGAACGCGCACGCCGACGATGAGCTTTACGTCGTCCTCGAGGGTCGCGGCGAGTTGACGGTCGAAGGCGAAACGCTTGCGCTGCACGAGGGTCAAGCCGCCTTCGTTCCGGCCGGCTCCGACCACCGCTTCACCGGCTACGAGGGCCTGAGCGTCCTCGTCATCTTCGCGCGCCAGAAGGAGCAGACGCCGGTGCACGAGCGACGGCAGATGGAACAGCCGCTCTAGCAACAGCCGCTGTCTTTGTCGCGGCCGGTTCCGACTTTCCCGTACCCGTTACAGCGACGACCCGGAGGCGTCCAGCGCAGCGTCTCTGCTGCCGGCCTCGCGGACGACGGTGACGGGGCAGGGCGCGTGCTGGACGACCTGGTGGCTGACCGAGCCGAGCAGGAGACTGGCGAAGCCGCCGTGTCCTCGGTTGCCAACCACGATTAGGTCGGCGTCTCGTGCTTCCTGGAGCAGTGCTTCGGCCGGTTGTCCTTGCACCGCCTTCCCCTCGCACTCGATCGTGGGCTGCAGCTCCTTTGCTGCTGCAGCTGCCTCGTCCACGATGATCTCGGCGCCGTCGCGGAAGCCGTCGAGGGTTGGTTGGTCGAGTGTCGGGGCGAAGCCGCCGCCGTAGACGGCGGGTGGGATCTCCCAGGCGCAGACGATCCGCAGCCGCGCTTCCCTTAGTGTCGCCTCGCGGGCTGCGAACTCGAGCGCCGCGCGGGCGCCCGCTGAACCATCGACTCCGACCACGATCGTTTCCATCACGCCTCCAGGTTGTCGTGCCTCTGCTCCGGCTCGGGTCTGGCTGCGACGATGATCGCATGGCGATGACCGTCGAGGCTCGAGGGGTCGCTGCGCCGAAGTGGCTCTCGCTCGCGCTGACCGCGGCCGCCGTGGCATCCCCCGAGCAGGTCCTCACAAGCCTCGATTCGAGCCCCGACGGACTCTCGCGCGCGGAGGCGAAGCGGCGCCTCGATGTCGCCGGCCCGAACGCGCTGCGCAGCCACGGCGCGCGGCCGCTCGCGGTGCTCGCTCGGCAGCTTCGCAACCCGCTGCTCGTGCTGCTGCTCGCAGCGGCGCTGACCTCATTCTTCGTCGGCGAGCGGCTCGATGCGCTCATCATCTTTCTGATCAGCGGCCTGAGCATCGGGCTCGGCTTCTTCAATGAGTACCGCTCCGAGCGCGCGGTCGAGGCGCTCCATTCTCAGTTGCGGCACACGGCCCTTGCCCTGCGCGACGGGAAGGCCGAACGGGTCGACGTGACCGAGCTGGTGCCGGGCGATGTCGTCCGGATCGAGGTCGGCGACGTCGTCCCCGCCGACCTGCGGCTGCTGCAGGCGGAGGGCTTGGAGTGCGACGAAGCGGTGCTGACAGGCGAGTCGCTCCCGGCAGAGAAACGACTCGAGCCGAACACGGCGGCCGAGTCGCCGCTCGACCTCGCCTCCTGTGTGTTCATGGGCACGGTCGTGCGTGGCGGCGGCGGCCTCGGCGTGGTCGTGCAAACCGGTGGCCGCACCGCCTTCGGGGCGATCGCGCTGCGGCTCGGCGAGCGGCAACCGCAAACGGCATTCCAGCTCGGCCTGCGCTCCTTCTCGCTGCTGCTGGTGCGCGTCACCGCGCTCCTGGCCGGCTCGATCCTGGTGATCAAGGTGGCCCTCGGCCGCTCGGTTCTGAGCTCGGTGTTGTTTGCGCTCGCGATCGCGGTCGGGCTGACGCCGCAGCTGCTACCGGCGATCGTCACCGTCAGCCTCTCGACCGGCGCCAAGCGGCTCGCCGAGCACGCCGTGATCGTCAAGCGGCTGGTCAGCATCGAGGACCTCGGCAACATCGAGGTCTTCTTCACCGACAAGACGGGCACCCTGACCGAGGGCCGGATCAGCTTCGCGGCCGCCCTCGATACGCAAGGACAACCGTCGGACGACGTCCTGCGCGGCGGTCTCCTCTGCAACGACGCCGTCCTCCAAGACGGCCAGGTCGTCGGCGGGAACCCGCTCGACCAGGCGCTATGGCACGCGCCGGCCGCGAGCGGGCGTGAGTCGGCGGCCTACCGCCGGCTTGCGACACGCGCCTTCGACTACGAGCGCAGACTCGCCTCGGTCCTTGTCGAAGCGCCCGAGGGCACCCGCCAGGTGATCGTAAAAGGGGCGCCCGAGACAGTGCTCGCCCGCTGCCGAGCGGTGGAGCCCGAGGCGCAGAGCGTTCTCGACGCGCAGTTCGCCGCCGGCAGCCGCGTGATCGCGGTCGCCACGCGACCCGCCGACGGGCGAGCGACGCTCCGACCCGAGGACGAAACCGAACTCGAACTCGCCGGCTTCCTCACCTTCCTCGACCGACCGAAGGCAGACGCCGCCGATGCGCTCACGCGCCTCGACAAGCTCGGCGTCGAGGTGAAGGTGATCACCGGCGACAACGACCGCGTCGCCCTCAAGGTCTGCAACGAGCTCGGCCTCAACGTGCGCGGCACCCTCACGGGAACGCAGCTCGACCAGCTCGACGACGACAAACTCACCGCCGCGCTCCCCAAGACGACGATCTTCTCCCGCGTCACTCCCGAGCAGAAGTCCCGCGTCATCAAGACACAACGGAAGCTCGGCACCACCGTCGGCTTCCTCGGCGACGGCGTCAACGACGCCGTCGCCCTGCACGATGCCGACGTCGGCATCTCCGTCGAGACGGCCACCGACGTCGCCAAGGACGCCGCCGACATCGTCCTGCTCAACAAGGACCTCAAGATCCTTGCCGGCGGCATCGTCGAAGGCAGGCGCATCTTCGCCAACACGATCAAGTACGTGCTGATGGGCACCTCCTCCAACTTCGGGAACATGTTCAGCGCCGGCGCCGCCTCGCTCTTCCTCAGCTTCCTGCCGATGCTGCCCACCCAGATCCTGCTCAACAACCTGCTCTACGACATCAGCGAGATGACGATCCCGACCGACAACGTCGACGAAGAACAACTGCAACGACCGAACCATTGGGACACCGCACTAATCCGGCGCTTCATGACCTTCTTCGGCCCGATCAGCTCGCTGTTCGACTTCGCCACCTTCGCGATCCTGCTCTGGGTCTTCAATGCGAACGCCACGCTCTTCCGCTCCGGCTGGTTCGTCGAATCGCTCGCCACCCAGAGCCTCGCCATCTTCGCCATCCGCACCCGCCGCGTCCCCTTCTTCCACAGCCGGCCGAGCACCCCCCTGCTCGCCGCCACACTGATTTGCGTCACGATCGGCGTGCTGCTCCCCTTCTCGCCGCTCGCCGACACCCTCGGCTTCACCCGCCTACCGGCCGGGCTCCTCGCCGCGCTCGCAGCGATGATCCCCGCCTACCTGCTCCTGCTCGAGCTCGGCAAACGACGCTTCTACCGCATCCAGACCACCGGCCGGCCAATCGCCCGGCCGCGTCCACCCCGGCACCGGGGAATCCACCACCGCGCCTCACGCTGGAGCATCCGCAACCATCCGCGCCCACGCCCGCCCGTTGCTACGGGCTGACCGTGAACGGCCGCATCATGTCGTTGTCCTCGTGCTCGACGATGTGCAGCTCAAAGATCACACGCGTAGAGCGCTCTCGGGGCACTGTGAACCCGGCACGCACCGTACGCCGCACGGTCAAACGTGCGCACTTTACTCTCGACCAGTCTCACCACCTCCATGAGACCTCTGATGTCGACCCGCTATGAGGCGAACCGTGGCGTGTCCGCACATGTGCCGCCTTCGCCACATCATCTCGCGCCGGCGCGAGCTTCAGGGCTCAGCTTTAGGGCTTCGCGCGCATGTCTACCTAGACGAGCGACGCTCCGCACGCCGCGGCGCCGGCTCGATCCCATGTCGACGCAGCATCGACCAAACCGTGCTGGGCGCAATCGAGATACCGAGCCCGACCAGCTCTCCCTGGATGCGCCTCTAGCCCCAGGTCGGGTTCTCCCCTGCAAGCCGCACCACGAGCTCGGAGAGAGGCCACTGGCCGTCCGCGGGCGCCTGACCAAGCGGTGCGAGTACGTCCAGCGCTCCGCGACCAGCTCGCGATGCCAGCGCAGCAGCGTCGCCGGCGAGACAAAGAACGACGACCATGCAGGCTTTGGCAGCGAGCGGCTCAGCGCGGCCAGCAGCAGCCGATCGGCCGGCCGCAGCCGCGGCCTCTGGGCTGCACGATGCGACGATCAGGTATCGGCTTCGCGCGCTCGAGCGCGACCGCTACGACGAAGGTGCCCACCTCGGGCTCGTCTCGGCGCTCCTCGCTGCGGCCCGCCACGGCGAGGCTCGGCGCGCGTACCACGACTACGTCGCTCGCATGGAGGAGATCGGCGTCGAACCGGCGCCGCTCGCGACCGCGGAGCCGCGACGGGCCCCGGCGGCGGCTTGAGGAGCACGAGCCGCGTCTACCCGCCGACCTCACTCGGGCGGGCCGTGAGCCTGCCACTTCTGGTAGGCCCGCAACACGACCTGGACGTCATCGGGCAAGGACGCCTGAAGCTCGCGGAAGCGGCGGCGTGCCTGGCGCGGCTTCATCTGCGCGTGGTATCGCAGCGAGCCGGCGAGGACGACGAGTAGCGCGGCCCCGGGCATGGTCGCGTGGTTGCCCAGGAGCGTCTCGCGGACGAGGCGGTAGATCTCGTCCTGGACGCGCTGGTCGAGGACCTCCAGATAGGGCTGGCGCAGGAAGACTTTTAGGAAGCGCTTCCACACCAGTCGCGCCTGCCCGGCCGCGTCAAGCTCCTCGCCGATCGCGTACTGGGCCCACGGTGCCGTCTCCTCGAGCCAGTGCTCGATCTTCCTCGGGTTGGGCTCGGCCCCGATCTCGCGCGCCAGCCGCTCGAGGGCGCCCTCGCCGTCCACGGGACCAAGACGCAGGGTGGCGCGTTCGACGAGGACAACCCGCTCAAGCGTGGCCTCCGAGGCGAGCGCGCCGGCGGCCAGCCGGTAGAGCTCGTGCGACGTTTGCCATCCCCCGCCGCCAAGCTTCACCGACGCCAACAACGCGTCGCCCCGGATGGTGCGCGAGCTCACCGGAGGTAACCGCTCATGCGCTGAATGGCGGTCGCATGTGGATCAGCTCAGCGCCGGATCGTCAGGATGACCACCGTTCCAAGCCGACCGGCTCTTAGGCGCAGCGGCAGGCGGAGCGGTCGGCGTCCGGGGTCGACCCGCACCTGGATCCGCCGCGGCCTGCGGTCGACGCGGTAGCGAACGCCTCGAACGGTGAGCAGAGCTCGGACGTTGGCCGAGATGCGGAGCGCAAGGCTGTGCGCACCCGGCCGAAGGTGCCGTGGGGCTTCGAGGACGAGAAAGCGCGGGCGGACAGCGACGATTCGGACGCGGACGGTGGCGATGCCCCGACGGCCGAGACGGTCGCGTGCGACGAGCCGGATTCTCCGCAATCCCGGAGGCAGGCCGTTGACAATGACCCGTCTTCCGCGAGCGAGCAGGTGCTTTCCGTCGAACCAGCGGAGGCTGGACGGCCGAAGCCGTTTGCGACGGTCGTCGTAGGCGTCCCCTGCGAGCGCAATGGTCTCGGCCGCAGTGAACCGCGATCGTGTAAGGGGCGTGATGATGCGAGCCCTGGGCGGCCGGCCGGCCGCGCTGAAGGGTGCTGAAACCGCGACCGTGCGGTTGAAGCCGTCGTCGACAGCGATGCGCACGCGTGCCCGTCGTGAACCCGACAGGAGCTCGCTCGGCATCGCGACGCTCCGGCGGTCAGGCCCTATGAAGATCGGGGTGAAGTGCTTGCCGCCGTCGATCGAGTAGTCGATCCTCGTTTGCAGACGGTCGTGGTCGAGGTCGGTGGCGCGCCATCGGATCTGCGCCGTTCGCTTGGCGCCGACATGCGCCCCCCGGCGCGGGGCGATCACCTGGACTCGCGGCGCGTGTGCGCTACGCGTCCGTGAGCCTAGAACGACCCCACCGCGGACGACCTGGACCGTGTGGGGTAAAGAAACTCGGTTCACCCTGGCAACTCGGAACGGTGGTCGATCGGATGCACCGACGCTGCGGGTGCTGAGGATCTAGGAGGCTGCCGAGGGGTCCGACTCGGTGCTTGGCGCGGACGCGGGATGCGAGCGGCGATGGCTTCTGACGTTTGCGCCAGAGCACTTGATTGTGGGACAAGCGGCCGACTTGTTCTTGGGTCCGTCGCGAGCGTGCGATCGATGCGATAGCTGCCGGCGTGACGGTCCTCGAGTCGCAGGGAGAACGCGCGGTCGCGGCAGCGCCTGGCGGCTCCTAACC
>Ga0137374_10010687_pt1 | contig 10796 bp, 9 predicted proteins | sample SagtaG_20_FD_104811 | JGI IMG/M metagenome (GOLD analysis project Ga0137374, IMG submission 104811) | Vadose zone soil microbial communities from Sagehorn Ranch, Mendocino, California, USA - Sage1_R_100_16 metaG | ecosystem: Environmental > Terrestrial > Soil > Vadose zone | place: USA...
GCGATGTTGCTCTTGCCCCAATCGGAGCTGGTCTGCGGGTAGTCGTCGCGGGTGTGGGCCCCGCGGCTCTCCTTCCGCTCGATTGCTGCCAGCGTAATGGCTTCGGAGACGGCGAGCAGCGAACGGAGGTCCATCGCCAGGTGCCAACCGGGGTTATATTGGCGGTTTCCCTCCACGCCCATGTGCCTCGCCCGCTCCTTGAGATCGCGAATCCTGACCAGAGCCTGCTTAAGCTCGGACTCGGTGCGGACGATGCCCACCAGATTGTGCATCGTCTCCTGAAGCCCTCGCTGAAGGGCGTAGGGGTTCTCCTTGCCGTCGCGCTCGAAATGGGCGAGCAGATCAGGTGCGATGGCGTCGGCCTCCGCGGTATCGACGGCCGGCGGGCTGCTAAGAGACTTCGCGTACTGCGCGGCGCCCTCACCGGCGCGGCGGCCGAAGACCAACAGGTCCGAGAGCGAGTTGCCGCCTAGGCGGTTCGCGCCGTGCATCCCGCCCGCGACCTCGCCGGCCGCGAAGAGGCCCGGCACCGTGGATGCGGCGGTGTCTGCATCCACGCGCACGCCGCCCATCATGTAGTGCGCTGTGGGGCCGACTTCCATCGGCATCGTCGTTATGTCGACATCCGCGAGCTGCTTGAACTGGTGGTACATGCTGGGAAGACGCCGCTTGATGTATTCGGCGGGCCGGCGTGTCGCGATGTCGAGGAAGACGCCGCCATGGGACGTGCCGCGACCGGCCTTGACTTCAGAGTTGATCGCGCGGGCAACCTCGTCACGCGGCAAGAGGTCCGGTGTCCGGCGGTTTGTCTTATCTTCGTACCAGCGGTCCGCCTCTTCCTCGGTGTCTGCGGTCTCAGCCCGGAAGAACTCGGGGATGTAGCGGAACATGAAGCGCTCGCCTTCGGAATTGCGAAGGGTGCCCCCGTCGCCGCGGACGCCCTCCGTCACGAGGATGCCTTTGACGCTGGGCGGCCAGACCATGCCCGTGGGGTGGAACTGCATGAACTCCATGTCGATGAGATCGGCGCCCGCCCAGAAGGCGAGCGAATGGCCGTCTCCGGTGTACTCCCACGAGTTGGAAGTCACGGCAAAGGCTTTGCCAACGCCACCCGTAGCGAGAACGACTGACTTCGTCTTGAACAGGACAAACTGACCGCTCTCCCGCCAGTAGCCGAGCGCGCCGGAGATGCGTTCGCCGTCCTTGAGCAGACGGGAAATCGTGCACTCCATGAAGACGTCGATGCCTTCGTGGACGGCGTGCTGCTGCAGCGTGCGGATCATCTCGAGGCCGGTGCGGTCGCCGACGTGCGCGAGTCGCGCGTAACGGTGGCCGCCGAAATCGCGCTGGAGGATGCGCCCGTCTTTGGTGCGGTCGAACAGCGCGCCCCAGCGTTCGAGTTCGTATACACGCTCAGGAGCCTCCTGGGCGTGGAGCTGTGCCATGCGCCAGTTGTTGAGCATCTTGCCACCGCGCATGGTGTCGCGGAAATGGACCTGCCAGTTGTCCTCCGGATACACGTTCCCCAGCGCCGCTGCGACCCCGCCTTCGGCCATCACAGTGTGCGCCTTGCCGAGGAGCGACTTACAGACGAGCGCGGTCTTCGCGCCTTGGGCCGAAGCCTCGATCGCCGCCCGCAGCCCCGCGCCGCCGGCGCCGACGACGACTACGTCGTAAACGTGCGTCTCGAAGTCCATGAGTGGTTAGTGGTCAGTGTCTAGTGGTTAGGGACAAAACGATTACCTTTTCGCGTTCGAATACGGGCATGTAGGGCCGAGAGCATTTTGCTGATCTCAGTAAGAAGCGAGAACGCGCGATGCGCCTGATCGGGAGTAATGAATCTACGGCGAATGGCGACCTCCAACAGTGTATCGATCTCCATCAACGATCCAGTGGCTACCACAAGGAAATTCGCGAAATCCTTGCTGGTTGACCGAGCTCTGCCCTCGGCGATGTTGGTCGGAACAGATACCGCAGCGCGTGTGATCTGCGATCTGAGTCCGAACCTCTCTTCGTTCGGCAAGGAGTTCGCTATCCCATAGACCTCATCAACGAGGTCCATTGCCTTCTGCCAGACGATGAGGTCTCGATGAGACCGTACTCGAGTTGCGGGACTTGCTGTCATTGGACATCTCCTTCCTTCGGTAGGAAGAAGTACACCATGCGCGAGATCGCAGTCCAGATCCAGTTGTCACTAAATTTCTCCCTAGCCACTGATCACTAACCACTAACCACTCTAGAACCCCCTCCAAGTATTCGGGTCAGTGATATCCCCGTTCGCCACCAGGCGGATGTAAACGTCGGTTCCGACGATCCAGATGAGGCTGGTCCAGGCCCAGAAGCGGTGCTGGGCGTTCCAGACGGTGACTCGGTCCCAGAGGCGCTTACGCGTGCGCGTCCAGGCGGTGCACGAGAAGCAGTTCAGGCTTCCTCCGACCCAGTGGCGGAGGGAATGGCAGGAGAACGTGTACATCATGAGAAGGAAGGCGTTGACCACGAGGAACGCTGAGCCCAGGCCGATGCCAAAGCCCGTCTCGACAGCCTTGCCATCGATGATCTCCTCCGAATTGTAGAAGCTGCGAAGGGCGCCGTACCAGAGGATAGGGACGAAGACGAGGGCGACGTACATGGCGAAGCGATGGAGGTTGTTGAACCAGAACGGGACTAGGGTCTCGCCCTGGTACTTTCGGGCGGCATCGCCCACGGCACAGGCCGGCGGACTGAGGAACCAGGAGCGGTAATAGGCCCGCCGGTAGTAGTAGCAGGTGGCGCGGAAGGGGATGGGGCCGATAAGGACGACGAGCGCAGGCGAGAGGAAGATGCTGTCCCTGGCACCAAAGAGCTTTGGTTCGAAGACGGGAGAGAGGTAGGGACCGATCTCGAAATCCCACTTGTCCAGAAAGATGCTTACGGTCAGCCAGCCGAAGAAGACGAGCATGCCCACGCCTGTGAGTGTCGGCTCGACCCACCAGCCGTCGCTGCGCAGGGTGGCGAGGAAGCCGAGGCGGTGAGGAAGGCTGACGGCTGTTTCAGCGCCGGCCATGAACGCGTCTGGCGGCTATCGGTGTTTTCTGCATCGCCGCCGCCATTCTATCAACGGGACTTATGACGTTCAATTCGCGCGAGGTTGCGGAGACAACCGACGTGTCCCTCGCCTCATCGTCCGTGCGTCCACCGGTCGTTGCTCGGTTCAGGTGGGGTATTCGCCAGCAGTAACCCGATGATGCTCTTGCTGTCCCTGATCTCCTCCGTCTCTACCAGCCTCAGGGCTTGCGCAAGCGGCATTGGCTCGACGGTGATGTTCTCGTCATCGTCGCCGGCAATCGGGCTTTCGCTCAAACCGGTAGCGCGAAAGACGTGGATGAACTCCGTGCAGTAGCCCGGCGATACGAAGAAGCCGGTGAGGCGCTCGAGGCGGTCCGCCCGGTAGCCGGTCTCCTCCCGCAGCTCACGCTGCGCCGCCTGCTCGATGCTCTCGCCCTCGTCCACGCCGCCGGCGGGTATCTCGAGGAGCGCGTCTTCGGCCGGAAGGCGGTACTGGCGCACAAGCAAGACGTTGCTCTCGTTGTCCAACGGGACGATGGCGACGACCTGGGCGTGCTCGACAACCTCTCGGAGGGCGGAACGCCCGTCGGGCAGCTCGACGGTGTCCTCGCGCAGGTTGACGATACGGCCTTCGTGTATGCGCCGGCTCGCCGTAACCCGCTCGAAGCCGTGCGGGCTAGATTGGTGCGTCACTTGGGCGTTGTTATGCCGTTGAGGTCGAATAGCTCGGGATGCTCGGAGGCGTGCAGGACGCGCAGCCAGTCAAGCTTCTCCGCGAGGACGCCGTAATAGTCCTGCGGCTTCGAGAAGCGCACAAAGCGGGCTGTGTGCGCGCTGCGGCAAACGGAAACGCTATCGCCGCTGGCGAGCGCTCGGTCAAGCTGCCCGTCGACACTGACGACCGCATCCTGGTCTGCCGTAACAGTCAGGTCGATGACGGCGTCGGGCGCGAGCACGAGCGGCCGGGCTGAGCCGAGATGAGGCGCCACGGGCGTGAGCAGCAGTTCGCGCGATTCCGGATGAAGGATCGGGCCGCCGGCGGATAGGGAGTAGGCAGTGCTGCCGGTCGCGGTTGCGGCGATGACGGCGTCGCAACGGTGGATGGCGAGCCGAACGCCGTCAATGGAGACCTCTACATACAACGGCCGTCCAATGGAAGCGCGGCCGACTACAACATCGTTGAGGGCGTGATGGGTAGCGCCCCAGGAAGGGACCTGAGCCTGCAGCATCGTACGCTCTTCAATACGGCAGCGGCCTTCGAGGAAGTCAGAGAGACGGTCCACCAGATCCCCGGGGTTCACCTCGGTGAGGAAACCCAGGCGGCCCATATTGACGCCGAGGATGGGGACCGGGTGCGGCACAATCACCCGTGCCGCGCGCAACATAGTCCCGTCGCCGCCGAGACAGACCAGCAGGTCCGTGCCGGGAATGTTCTCGCCGACGGCGCTGTCGTCCCAGTCAGAGGTTAGCCAGACATCGCACCCGCGATCACGCAGCAGATCGCGAACGCGGTCCGCGAGCCGGTCAGCGGCACTCCAACGAGAGTGGACGAAGACGCCGGCCTTGTTCATCGCTCTTTTGGTGCGACTTGCGAGAGGGGGTGATTGGGCGTAAGCCAGAAGAAGAACTCGCGGTTACCTTCCGCACCCAGAATTGGCGAGGAAGCGAGGTCCAGCACTCGGAACCCGTTCCCGACGCACCGGGCCGCGAAGCGTCCGATGAGCGTCGCGTGCAGCGATGGGTCGCGAATTACGCCACCGCGGGGCACCTCGCGCTTCTCTGCTTCGAACTGTGGCTTAAACAGCGCGACGATGGTGCCGGTAGGGGCGCTTTCGAACAAGGCCCGAATGGAGGGAAGGAGCAGTCGCAAAGAGATGAAGGACACATCGATCGTCACGATGTCAACTGGTTCGGGAAGCGCCTCCAGCTTGCGGGCATTTATGCCCTCCATGACGATGACCCGTGGGTCCTGCCGGAGGCGGTAATCGAGCTGTCCTTTGCCGACATCGATGGCATAGACGCGCTCTGCGCCGCGCTGGAGCAGGCAGTCTGTGAAGCCGCCGGTCGAGGCGCCGATATCGGCCGCCACGAGGCCACGTACGTCAAGACCGAAGGCGTCGAGCGCGTGCTCCAGCTTCTCGCCGCCGCGGCCCACGTATCGGGGGGCCTCGGCGATCCGCAGTGCGGTGTTCCCATCTACGAGCGTTCCGGGCTTAGGCGCCGGCCGCTCGTCAACGGAGACCTGGCCGGCCATGACAAGCGCCTGCGCCTTCTCGCGGTCCGGCGCAAGACCTCGGTCTACCAGTAACGTGTCGAGCCTCCGCTTGGCCATGAGCGGAATCAGGATAGCACACGAAAGAGCCTTTGGTGCCCAGTTTCGGGTGCGGACCGGACAGGCGTTAGGCCGTCTCGCCCTTGTCCTCACCCCAGAGGTCGAGGACCTGGCCGGAGCGGGCGAGGAGGAGCGGGCGTCGGATGCCGCGGATGGCATCGCCGTCTACTACGCACTTCTTGACGTCGCTGCGCGAGGGGATTTCGTACATTACGTCGAGCAGGCAGTCCTCGAGGACGGTGCGCAGGCCCCGGGCGCCTGTCTTGTGGCGCAGCGCTTCCTCCGCGGCGGCTTCTAGTGCATCGTCCGTAAGAACGAGTTCGACGCTATCGAGCGAGAAGAACTCTGTGAACTGCTTGGCGAGCGCATTCTTGGGCTCAGTGAGAATGCGCACGAGCGCGTCTTTGTCGAGCGATTGAAGCGCGACCATGACGGGAATTCGGCCGACGAACTCAGGGATCAAGCCGTACTGGAGGAGGTCGTCGTGCGTGACGTGCTTGAGCAGCTCATCGGCATGCTTGACCGGATCGACCTGAGGCGCTGCTGCCGCGCGAAAGCCGAGGCCTCGAGTGCCCTTACCTATGCGCTTATCGATGATCGCGTCCAGGGCTTGGAAAGCCCCTCCGCATAAGAATAGGATATTGGCCGTGTTAATCTGGATGAAGTCCTGGTGCGGGTGCTTGCGCCCTCCCTGCGGCGGCACGTTGGCGACTGTCCCCTCGATGATCTTGAGCAGCGCTTGTTGCACGCCCTCGCCGGAGACATCGCGCGTGATGGACGGGTTATCGCCGGTCTTGCGGCCGATCTTGTCGATCTCGTCGATGTAGATGATCCCGCGCTCGGCTTTCGCGACGTCGAAGTCGGCTGCCTGGATGAGGCGCAGGAGGATATTTTCGACGTCCTCGCCTACGTAGCCGGCCTCAGTCAGGGCGGTGGCGTCCGCAATGGTGAAAGGTACGTCGAGGATCTTGGCGAGCGTTCGAGCGAGAAGTGTCTTCCCGCAGCCTGTCGGGCCGAGGAGCAGGATGTTGCTCTTCTCGAGCTCAACGTCCTTCCCGCGCTGCGCGCCAATTCGCTTGTAATGGTTGTAAACGGCGACCGAGAGGACCTTCTTGGCCTGCTCCTGGCCGATGACATACTCGCTCAACTGCTGGTAGATGATCTTGGGCGGGGGGATGCGCTGGAGCGGTTGCTTGGGGCGAACAGTCGAGCCGGAGTCTTCCTGGATGATCTCGCGGCAGAGCTCGACGCACTCGTCGCAGATGTAGACTGCGCCGGGACCGGCGATAAGCCGCCGCACCTGGTCCTGATTCTTGCTGCAGAAGGAGCAGGTGTAGCTTATGCGTGTGCCGCCGCCCTTAGCTGGCATTCCTTATGCCTTTGCCCCGTCCCCCGGCGTCGCCGCTGCCGCCACTTTGGAACCCTGAAGGATTTCGTCTATTATACCGTACTCCTTGGCGGCCAGTGGATCCATGAAGAAGTCCCTGTCGGTATCACGAATGATCCGCTCCAAATCCTGTCCGGTGTGCTTGGCGAGGATCTCGCGAATGACCTGGTTCTGACGGAGCACCTCTCTGGCGGCGATCTCGACATCGGTAGCCTGCCCGCCGACGCCCCGGATGACTGCCTGATGGATGTGGATGGTGGAGTTGGGCAACGCATAGCGCTTACCCTTCGTACCGGCAGCGAGCAGGACGGTTCCCATGCTGGCGCAAGCGCCCACGCAGATGGTGGCGACGTCACAGCGCATCAGGTTCATCGTGTCGTAGATCGCCAATCCGGCGCTGACGACGCCGCCCGGCGAATGGATGTACATGTTTACGTCCTTTTCGGGGTCTTCGCGCTCCAGAAACAGGAGCTGGGCGATGATCAGGTTCGCAATCTGATCATCGATTGGCGTCCCAAGAAAGACGATACGCTCCTTCAAGAGGAGTGAGAAGATATCGTACGCCCGCTCACCGCGCGGACTCTGTTCGACTACATACGGGACTAGCGCTTCGGGTTTCACAATGCTTCCTCCGTTACTCACTTCGATGCGACTTTGCTGAGAGCTTTCTTCTTCGGTTTCCTTGCGGTGGCTTTGGCAGACGTACCGTCACGCCCGGCGATTTCCGCGAGCCGGTCCATCGTCTTGCGAGTGATGAGGGAACGAGCAATAGCGGCGCGTCCGTCTGAACTGCCGAACAGCTTGCGGAGCTGTTCGCCGCCTGTGGCTGACTGACCCGGGGAGGCGGCAAGCTTCTCGACTTCCGCTTCCACCTCTTCGTTCTCTGCCTTGATCTGCTCCTGTTCCGCTAGCTGGGTAAGGGCCAGCGACCGGCGTACTCGCTCGGTTGCGGCGGGCAAAAGTTCTTCGCGGAGTTGCTCCCGCGTCCGTTTCGCGTTCGCAAGGTACTGATCGACTTCCATGCCGAGGTGGCGTGCCTGGTCCTGGATCAGGCGGTCCACTTCCCGCTCGGCCATTACCGGCGGGAACTCGATCGCCTTGGCCTGCTCGACTAGCGCGCCGACGGCCTTGTCCCGATATGCTTCCTCTACCTGCGCCTCCACCCGCTCGCGAATATCGTTCCGCAGCCGCTCACGAAGTGCTTCAAGTGAAGCGAAGCCCTCACCCACCTCGCGGGCGAAGTCATCGTTCAACTCCGGGAGGACCTCTTGCTTGACCTCCTTAACGGTGACCGTGAAGACGCCGCTCTTGCCGGAGAGCGGTCTGTCACCCTCCGGCACAGTTACGGATATCTCCTTCGGAACGCCTTTCTCGGCGCCGGCGATGCCTTCGGCGATCCCCGGAAGGAGGACCGTCGCGCCTTCGCGAAGCCGGAACTCAGCGTCGTCCTCTTTGTAGACCTCGCGACCATCGATGACGCCGCGAACGTCGGCGCGTACGATATCGCCGATCTCGACAGGTCTTTCGACGGGCTCGTGCAGGGCGTACCGATGGCGCAGCTCATCGAGCGCCTTGTCAACCTCTTCCTCGGGTATATCGTATGGCTCTCGCGCCACGCGGACGCTTTCGTAGTCGCCGATATCCACAGTAGGACGGACAGGCACGGTGGCCTTGAAGGCGAGGGGCTCTTCGTTCACCAGCTCGATGGAGGGCTGATCGATGGCGTCGACATCCTGCTCCTCGATCGCCTGGTTGTAGGCTTCCGGGATGAGGATATCGAGCGCTTCCTGGACCAGGCGGCCGCGGCCGAGGTGGCGCTCAAGCATGTTGCGAGGTGTCTTGCCCTTGCGGAATCCGGGAACCTCAACGCGTTGGGCGAGCCGGCGGTAAGCCTTATCCAGTGAACGCTCCATCTGCTCCGGATCTACCTCGATCTCCAGGAGGACCTGGCTCTCGGGGAGGCGCTGGGTGGAGACTTTCACAAATCGATTATAGCAGGGGGATTCGCGACCGCAGGAAGGAGATGTCACTACTCAATTGTCGATAACCTCATCGCGTCCGATGCGCATCAAGTATTCGTACTCGGCGTCACCATCCGGAATGTGGACGGTCTTCAGGTAGCGAAAGCCGGCTTTTGCGTACGCGCGAATGGCCGCGGCGTTCTCCGGCTCCGGGCCGATGATGCAGGAAAGAGCGCCCATCTCCTGAAAGACGATCTCGGCCAGGAAGCGACGCACGATGTGGCTGCCCAACCCCTTATAGACGACGTCCGGCTCACCGATGAACATGTCCAAGCCTACGGCGCCTTCGTCTACTTGCACGCGGGCCGAGTATTCTGGGTCGTCCGCGATCAGGTATCCCTGAACGTAGCCGACGGGGCGCCCACCTAGCATGATGACGAACGAACGGGTCGGGTCGTCGCCGCGAATGCGAGGCAAATAGCGGGCCGTCACCCAGTCGAGAGTCGGCCTGGGTGCGCCCCGCACACGGTACCAGCGGGCGACGTGTTCCGTATTCAGCCAGCGGTGCATGAGCGGAAGATCGTGTTCTGTTAGCGGACGGAAGGAGATGAGATCGGGATCAAGCGTCATTGCCGTAACCAGCGTGGGGCGACCACGCAGGGTCGCCCCTACAGCGTTTTCTCCAGCTCCCACATGTCTTGCAGCAGCACGCCGTCGCGGCCGATGGCGGGGACGCCAGGCTTGGCGGCGCGGACGCGGTCCATCGCGTTGAGGTGGAGGCGGACGAGGCGGTAGCCGCGTTTGATGTAGAAGCTGAGGGCGCGGGGGTTATCGTTGGTCGTGGCGAGGACGGCCGTCTTGACGCCGCGCCGGCGCAGCGCCTCCTCCGCGGCGTCCATGATGCGTGTGCCGGTACCGCTGCCGGGCGGCTCCGCGTGGACGGAAACGATCTCCGCGCGCTCGCCGTTTATCCACCACGAGACGAGGCCGCGCCGGCCAGTTTGTTCATCGCGCCAAACGAGGCCCTCGACGTCTGAAGGCATGTAATCCCGCAGCACGCCGATGACCGGCGGGCCGCCCGTGAAGTCGCGCCAGTCGGCCTCGATTTCGGCTTCTGTCGCGACGCGGACCTCCGCGTCCATTAGCGTCTGCGGGGCGACATGATATCGGTGAGCACGTCGCCGAGAAGGTTGAAGGAGAGGAAGAGGGAGACGATGACGGAGGCCGGAACAAGCATGAGCTGCGGGTGCGCCCTGAGGTTGGTGAGGCCGGAACCTTCGAAGATCATGACCCCGAAGCTGGGATGGGGCGCCTGCACTCCGATGCCCAGGAAAGTGAGTCCGATCTCGGCTAGGCCTGCCGCGCCGAGGCCCGCAGTCAGGGAGACGACGATCAGGTGGCTAACGTTCGGAAGCAGGTGGCGACCGAGGATGCGCCACACCGACGCCCCGGCGGCGCGTGCCGCCATGACGTAGTTAGACTGGCGAAGGGCCATGGTCTGGGACCGAATGAGGCGTGCCATGCCCACCCAGCCGAAGATCGCGAGGCCCACCGATACGAGAAAGTAGCTGGGCGCGCCAGAGCTGACCAACCCATCAATCCCAGTTATGTCCTCGATGTCCCTGAACACGTCCACAACTCGATCCCTCAGGGTCGCATTGATGATCAAAAGCAAGAGAATCGTCGGCACTGACGCAAAGCCGTCCCCCGCCCGCATGATCACGCTGTCCACCCTCCCCCCGGCGTATCCTGACAAGAGCACGGCCGACACTCCGAGAACCAGGCTGCCGCTTACAAACGCCGCCACGGATATCAGCACAGTCGTCTGCGCCGACCACATCGTCCGCGAGAACATGTCACGGCCGAGTCTGTCGGTCCCGAACGGATGCTCGACGCTTGGGCCGGCGAACGGGTTACTCAGGTCAACCTCCCGAAATCCGTGCGGGGCTGCCCAGGGCGCCAGAATGCCAGCCGTGTAGATCGTAAGGATGACGCAGAGCGCCACCACCGCCACCGGCCGCTGGAGGAGGCGCCTCAACACGCGATGCGATGCGAACGGCCGCACATCGAC
>Ga0137374_10010689_pt1 | contig 10793 bp, 12 predicted proteins | sample SagtaG_20_FD_104811 | JGI IMG/M metagenome (GOLD analysis project Ga0137374, IMG submission 104811) | Vadose zone soil microbial communities from Sagehorn Ranch, Mendocino, California, USA - Sage1_R_100_16 metaG | ecosystem: Environmental > Terrestrial > Soil > Vadose zone | place: USA...
CGGCACGCGCACCGTCGCGCTCGAGCAGAACTACCGCTCGACGAACGCGATCCTCCGCGCGGCGAACGCCGTCATCGAGAACAATCGCGAGCGGAAGCCGAAGCATCTCTTCTCGGAGCTCGGCGAAGGCGATCCGGTCGAGGCGATCGAGGTCGAGGACGAGCACGCCGAGGCGCGCTTCGTCGCCGCCCGTGTTGCTGCGCTCGTCGAGGAAGGCTTCTCGGGCAGCGAGATTGCGGTTTTCTACCGGATGAACGCGCAGTCGCGCGTGCTCGAGGACGTGCTCGTCCGGCAGGGGATCGCGTACCAGGTGATCGGGGGCCCGCGCTTCTACGAGCGCGCCGAGATCAAGGACGCGATCGCGTACCTGCAGGTGATCGACAACCCGTCCGACGCCGTGTCGCTGATGCGAATCGCGAACCGGCCGCGCCGCGGCATCGGAGACTCGTCGATCGCGCGGCTCGTGACGTTCGCTGACGCGCAGGCGATCTCATTGTGGGAAGCACTCCCGCGCGCGGACGAGGCGGGCGTCGGCGCGGCACCTCTCAAAGCGGTCAAGCAGCTGCACACGCTGCTCGCCTCGCTGATGGCGCAGGCGCAGGAGCTGAGCGTCCCCGAACTCGTGGAGCGCGTGCTCGAGCAGAGCGGCTACCTCGCGGCGCTCGAGGCCGAGCGGACGATCGAGGCGCAAGGGCGGATCGAGAACCTGCAGGAGCTGGTCGGCGTCGCGCGCGAATACCTCGAGGGGAACGACGAGCCGTCGCTGTCGACCTTCCTGCAGGAGATCTCGCTCTACTCGGACCAGGACGCTCTGCGCGGCGAAGGCTCGCTCGTCACGCTGATGACGCTGCACAACGCGAAGGGTCTCGAGTTCCGCGCAGTCTTCGTGATCGGGATGGAGGAGGGACTCTTCCCGCACGCGCGAGCGATCGAGGAGCAGGGGATCGAGGAGGAGCGGCGCCTGTGCTACGTCGGCATGACGCGTGCCCAGGAGCGGCTGTGCCTGATGCATGCGTCGTCGCGCATGCTATTCGGCAACCGCGCGTACAACCTGGCGTCGCGTTTTCTCGACGAGTTGCCGGAGCACGGCGTCGTGCGCGAGCGGCTTGCTCCTGCCCGCTGGGACTACGGCCGCAAGACCGCGCCGGAATACGCGCCGCGCGACCACCCGTCCCTGTCGACCGGGGACTCGGTGCGGCACCAGAGTTTCGGCGAGGGCGTCGTGATTGGGATCGACGCCGGCGGAGTGGTCACGATCCGCTTCGAGGACGGCAACGAACGGAAGCTGATGCTCGACTACGCGCCGTTGAAGAAGATTCACGCATGAGCTTCGAAGTCCGCGCATCGGGCGATCTTGCCGAGTACGGCAACGCCTTCATGGCGATCGCCCAGTACTTCGGCGACGAGCCGAACCTGGAAAAGACCGAGCGCTTCTCGCGGCTGCTTCCGCTCGAGCGGATGCACGCCGCGTGGGACGGCGACCACATCGTCGGCGGCGCGGGGGCATTTCCCTTCCAAATGTCCGTCCCTGGCGGCGCGCTGCAGTGCGCGGGGACGACGGTCGTCGGCGTCGCTCCGACGCACCGCCGGCGCGGCGTGCTGAGGACGATGATGCGCGCGCACCTCGACGACGTGCACGAGCGGGGCGAGCCGATCGCGGCGCTCTGGGCGTCCGAGGAAACGATCTACGGCCGCTTCGGCTACGGGCGCTCGGCGTTCGCGGGCGAGGTGACGGTCCCGAAGGAGTACACGCAGTTCGTTGCCCCCCGCGAACGTGCCGGAACGATCCGCATCGTCGAGCGGGACGAAGCGCTGCAGACGTTCCCGCCGCTGTGGGACGCGCTTGCGCGTCAGCGGCCCGGGGTGTTCACCCGCTCGCGCGAGTGGTGGGACCTCCGCTCGCTCCACGATCCGCCCGAGCGACGGAACGGTGCCGGCCCGAAGCGATTCGCGCTGCTCGAGCTCGACGGTGCGCCGGCCGGTTACGCGATCTATCGCCATCAGATGGACTGGGAGGAAGGCGTCACGAAAGGAAAGGTGGTCGTTGTCGAGGCGATCGCGGCTGCGCCGGCGGCGCTGGTGGAGCTCTGGCGCTACCTGCTCGACATCGACTGGGTCGCGGCGATCACGAGCTGGCTGCTCCCGCCCGACCATCCACTGTTCTTCGTCCTCGCGCAGCCGCGGCGGATGCGCTACCGGCTCGGCGACGGCCTGTGGGTAAGGCTCGTCGACGTCGGCGCGGCGCTCTCGGGCCGGACGTATCCCGAAGACGGTGAGCTCGTGTTCGACGTGCGAGACGCCTTCTGTCCGTGGAACGAAGGCCGTTGGCGCCTCGCGGGCGGCAGCGCCGAGCGCACCGAAGCCGAACCCGATCTCGCGGTCGACGTCGACGCCTTGGGCGCCGCTTATCTCGGCGGGATCCGCTTCGCGCAGCTCGCGCAAGGGGGCACGGTCGAGGAGCTCAGCCCGGGCGCGATCGAGCGTGCCGACGGAATCTTCCGCCACGGCCTGCACCCCTGGTGCCCTGAGATTTTCTGAGCCTGGGCTAGACTGTTCCGCGACCCGGGCGGTTAGCTCAGTTGGGAGAGCACCAGCTCGACAAGCTGGGGGTCACTGGTTCGAGCCCAGTACCGCCCACCTCATTAGAGAGCCGAAAGTCCTGCTAATCGAGGGCTTTTGGCTCTTTCTGGGTGGTGCGCGGTTTCCGCCTTAAGAACGCTGAAATCCGCCGTTTCGGTGTAGGACTTCCCCACAGACTTCCCCACACAGGCGACCTCAGACGCTGCGCGACCGCGGTCAGACAGCCTCGATCCGGACGACCTTGAATGCGCCCTCGTAGTCCTCGGTTTCTGCCCAGCGCTTGGTCTTGTAGTAGCTCTTGAAACCGAGCGCGTCTTCCGCGGCCTCGAAGAGGAGGTGTTCGTTGAGGACGCGTAGCTTGTCGGCGAGCTCGCTGAAGTCGTCTGGGTCAGGCGGGTGCCAAGTCGGGGTTACGGCGGAATCGGCGATGAGTGAGTAGAACTCGCCGCTCCACCAGCCAAGGTCGTAGCCGAGCGTCTTCGCGGTGCGTTCAAGCGGGGCGACCGCGACGTGGACGATCTCCCAGTCCGACGGCGTGTCGAGCAGCGCCGTAACTTCGCGCGCTTCGTGGACCGTCGGCAGGAGCCGCTCCTCGTAATCGTCGGGCGGCGCTTCGCCGACGAGTTCGCAGAACCGGATCCGAGCCGTTCGATCCGAGTCCATGTCGATCCCGGTTTCACGAAAGGCACGGACAATCGCCGGATCGAGCGAGGGATACGGATCGAGCGGCCACCGGCCCATCCCCCGGTACGCCGCCGGGTCGAGGAAGCCGAGCGCTTTTCGGAGCTGCCGAAGCACGTCGGAACGCTCCCGCGCGATCCGCTGCTGCGAGTAAACGCCGAGCATCGCCTCGGCACGCATCACGATTAGGTAGCCGCTGTCTTGAACCGCCATCGAACTCGCTTCTAGTCAACCTGTGCGAGGCGCCGTTGCGTGTTCGCCCGCTCAAGGTAAGCGTCGACGAGCGCGACCGCCTCGTCTTCGTTGCCCGGCATGAGGTGGCCGTAGAGGTCGAACGTCGTCTGGATCGACGCGTGGCCGAGGTAGGCCGTAATCGCTTTCGCGTTCACGCCGGCTGCGATGAGGAGGGCTCGCGAAGGTGTGCCGGCACTCGTGCAGGCCGATCGGATCGAGACCTGCTCGCCGCCACGCGGTCAGAGCGCGCTTGCGCACCGCCGTCGGCGTGAACGGCTGCGTCGCGCTCGAGCCGAAGACGAGGCCTCCGTCGCGACGCGTGACGAGCTTGTGCTCGACGAGAAGATCGCGGAACGCCGCGACGATCGGAACACCACGGCGCCCGGCGCGGCTCTTCGGCCCACCGGTCTCGCCGTGGCCGCTCATGCTGCGCTCGACGCGGATCAGGCCGTCGGCGAGGTCGACGTCCTCCCAGACGAGCGCGCGAAGCTCGCCGCGGCGCAGGCCGGCGTAGAAAGCGCAGCCCCGGAGCGCGCGCTCATCCGGGCGAAGGGCTGCGATCAATGCGACGGCTTCCGCTGGCGAGGCGATGCGCTCGCGGCGGCCGCGCGCAGCCGGCAGCCGAAGCCGCTCGCACGGATTGACGGCGAGGTCGCTGTCTTCGATCGCGCGCCGGTAGATCACCTGGAGCGGCTTGAGCGCGTTCCGGATCGTGCTCGGATCGGCGCCGGAGGCGAGCAGCTCATCGGCGAGCCGCTGGACGTCGCGTCGCTGGATCCGCGCGAGCCGCGCGCCGCCGAGCGCGGGGAGGATGTGGAGGCGAAGCGAGCGCTCGTACTCGCGCACGACCAACGGCTTGTACCGCTCGCCGCTTCTCGTCCGAATGGCGCCGGTGGCGATCCCATCGACGAAGGCCTCTGCGGCCTCGAAGAGCGTCTGAGGTGTACCGGCGAGACGAACACCCTTCGCCGCCTGCTCATGCGCCCCAGCGCGCCAGCGACGAGCCTGGGCAAGCGTTTTGAACGTCTTCGAGACCTTCCGCTTGCTGATCGCGTCGTACGCCGCCACGCGATAGCCGGGGCTGCAGTTGCAGCGCTTGCCGTCTCGCGAGGCGCACGAGCGGGCGTGACGGACTTCGATCCCCTCGGCTATCAGCCGCCCCGCGCGCGCGTCGACGCGCGCTCCAACCAGCGCTCGAGCTCCGCGAGCGCGACGAGGATCCGTCGACCGCGGCGTACGATCCGCAGCTCGTCGATGACGTGCTCGTCGAAGTAGTCGCGGCTGACGCCGAGAAGGGCAGCGGCCTCGTCCGGGCTGAGGGCGAGACGCGGGCCGAGCCTCATCGGAGGAGACGAGCCGTTCCTGCGCGGCCGCGGCTGCTCGGGTGACTCGATCGAAACCACCTCGAGCTCGAGCTGCTGCGGCACGCCGCCCGGCATGGAGCAGTAGTGTAGCAGATCAGTCAGCGATGCGCTTTATGGCAAGTAAGAGTAGAATCGCACCGATGACGAGCGGGACGCTGATCCGGCAAGCTCGGACGCGGGCAGGACTCTCGCAGGTCGAGCTCGCGCAGCGAAGCGGCAAGGACCGTGCACAGATAGCCCGTTGGGAACGCGACGTCGTGCAACCGAGTGTGGAGACGCTGCGCGAGTTGCTCCGCGCGTGCGGGTTCGACGTCGAGCTCACGCTCGTCCCGTACGAGCCAGATCCCAAACATGACGCTCGTCTGCGCGTCAGGCTGGGGCGGACGCCTCAGGAGCGCCTACAGGGGATGCTGAGGGAGCGGAAGCGCTGATGGCGAAGGACGTCTTCGACCCGTACGCGCTTCTCCAGGCACTCGAGCACCACCGTGTGACCTACGTCATCGTCGGCGGCCTGGGTCGCGTGATCCACGGCTCGGACGAGCTGACCGACGGGCTCGACATCGTCCCCTCGATGCGGGAGGAGAACCTGCGCCGGCTCGGGCTCGCCGTCGAAGACCTGAACGCGCGCCGTCCCGACGGAAGGCCGGTGGTGTTCGAGCGAGACCTCGTCCGCCAGCCGGTCCTCGAGCTCGAGACGGAGGCCGGCGAGCTGAAGATCGTGCCGGAGCCGGCCGGGACGCGCGGCTACGACGACCTGCGTCGCCGCGCCGTCCGGGAGCCGCTCGGCCACGGCCTGCGGCCCTCGGTCGCTTCGGCCGACGATCACGCGCGCATGCTCGCCGCCCTCGACCGCGAGCAAGACCACGTACCGCTCCAGACGATCCAGCGCCTCATCGAGCTCGAACGCGAGCTCCACCGCGGCCGCGGCCTCTCCATCGAACGCTAGGCAGCTGCCGCTCGAACCATGTGCGAACAGCAACTACGCACCCCGATAGCAAGCGAGACGTAGATGCATCCTCGATGCAAACGACCTCAGCATTGGTGTACGGAGTAGGCGATGGCGAAGCGTCGGCAGCGGCGGAAGGCTGAGAAGGAACGGCGTCACGCAGATACGCCGATCGCGCTTCCTCGCGCGCGCGATCTCGAAATGACAAGCCGCGTTAAGCGCCTCGCGTGCACGCGCAAGCAGGCGGCCGAGGCGCTCGGTGTGAGCCTCGCGACGCTCGACCGGCGTGTAATCCCGGCGATCGAAACGGTCCGAACCGAGTGGGGCTCACGGCTGATCCCGGTCGACGAGCTCGAGCGTTATCTCGCGGAGAGGAGGCAGGAGGCGCCCGCGGCGCCGGCGCCCGGCGCGTCCTGGTCGCAAGCCCGGGCTCGAGCCGGAGGTGGTAGCGCGCATCCGCAGCGAGTACGCGAGCGGGCGTGCCCTCGGCGAGATCGCACGACAACTCAACGCCGACGGCGTCCGAACGTCGCAAGACGGCCGCCAGTGGTGGCCGTCGACAGTGCGCGCCGTCCTCGTCCGCTCGCGTCCGCTGGACTCCGCTGAGAGGCGTTAGAGCGAGACGAGCTCGCGGACCGGCGCCTCGGCGGGGCCAGTCTCGAAGCCGACGACGACCCGGACCTCGAGCGCCTGTGCAAGGCGCTCGAGCGTTGCGACGCTCGTACGGTGCTGGCCGGACTCGATTCGCGAGATGGCGGAGTGGCTCGTCCCCATCCGTTCGGCGACCTGCTCTTGGGTGAGCCCGAGCTCAGCGCGCCGCATGATTACGAACCGGGCGATCCCCTCGTACGGAGCGAGACGCTCCTGGGCGGCGCGGTACTCGGGGTCGCGATGTCGCCGGCGGCCCGACGCCTTACCCGCCGAGGCTCCAACTACACCAGCGCTTGGAGAGCTCACGCATGGAACTTACCAATATTGGTAAGAGGGCGGGCAAAGCTTATGTTCTTCGTTAGCTACAGGCGTGTACGCATGTACTACAATCAAGGTGTGGACAGAAAGACGCCAGCCCCCCCAGTCTCGACCCGCTATCCGAACGACACGCTCGAGCGCCTCGACCGACGTGCGAGGGTCGAAGGCAATTCGCGCTCGACACTCATCCAGCGCTACGTCGCCGAGGGGATCGAGATGGACGAGTACCCGGGTATCGTCTTTCGCTCAGGACCGGCGGGGCGACGCCCTGGTTTGGTGAGCGGTCCTGATATCTGGGAGGTCGTTGGCGTCCATCGCAGCTTCGACGACGTGAAGCGGACCGCGGATTGGCTCGACCAGTCGGCGGGCGCGATCGAGACAGCGCTGCGTTATTACGACGCGCACCGCGCCGAGATCGACGAGTGGATCCAGCGGAACGAGGAGGCAGCTGAGGCGGCCGAGCGCGTCGCACGCGCGCGGCAGGCCGCTACTTGAAGCTTCTGCTCGACGAGATGTACCCGAGCTTCATCGCAGACGAGCTGCGAACTCGTGGTCATGACGTCGTGTCGGTTCACGAGGCGCCCGGACGCGGCACACCGGACGATGAGGTGTTCGACCACGCGCGATCCGAAGGCCGTGCCGTCGTCACTGAGAACATCCGCGACTACCGGCCACTTGCTGAGGCGCTGCTTGCCGCTGGGGAGAGCCACGCCGGCGTCCTGTTCACGACCGACAAGCGTTGGCCACGAAGCAACCCTGGAGCCCTCATGACTGCGCTTGATGAACTCCTCATGGCGATGTCCGAACAGCCGGTCGATGCCGAGCTCTGGCTTTGAGGCGCACCTAGACTCCGGCCGTGAGCATCGAGCGGTTAGCCAAGGAACTCGAGGACGCGCGAAAGCGAGCCGACGAGGCCGGGTCACGCCTGAGCAGGGGCGGGGTAGAAGCGAGTGAAGAGTTCCGTGACGCGCTCGATGCTCAATTGGAGGCCGAGCGGGCGTTAGCGGCGGCCAGCGGAGAGGAACACGCGATCCCCTTTGATCTCGGTGTCCAATGGAGCGGCGGCGCTCCGCTGCCGCACCTGCTCAGTTCCGGACACCGGACGTTCGTCGCGTTCTACCTTAACGAGCCGGATCCGGATTGGGACGGCACATACGTCCATATCGTCGACCCAACCGATGAGGCTGCGGCGTCGCTCGGCATCGCCGAATTCATGCGGTGCTCGGCCGTCAAGCTTGGGCCACCGAACGACGAAGTGCTGCATGGACACCGGCTCTACGGACGCGGGCTCGACGGCTATGGGGCGTACGTCGTTGGGAACTCACGTTGGGTGGCCGAGCTCATGGAGGTGAACTGCGTCCATGACCAATACCGAGCGGAGAACTGGGCGGACGCTCGACACTTCCTTTTCGTCTTTCACGACGAGACAGTCGAGGCGGTCGCACACGACGTAGAGGTCGAGACGTTCCGGGAGAGCATGCCGGCCCTACTCGCCAAAACGATCGAGCGGCTCTGGCCGGAGTAGGAACGGGGCGCAGACGGATGCTCGGGCGGATGTCCGCGGACCCGTCGTGATCCGTTTGGAGCCGCTCGAATCCGCTCTCTCCGTTGTGGGACTTCCCCAAATACTTCCCCACAGCGAAGAAAACTGCTGCAAATCACGGGTTTAGCACCAGCTCGACAAGCTGGGGGTCACTGGTTCGAGCCCAGTACCGCCCAGAGAAAAGCCCTGCATAAGGGCTTTTTGTTGCTTCTGCAGGCGACAGCGGACAGGCTGTGGCAAGGGCTCGGTGAAGTCTCCTCCTCCGGGACGCTGTTTTCAACGCGTTCGAGTTCCGTGGCCTGTCTACCGCCGAGGAGGATCGCGTGACTTCCTTGACACAGCCGTCAGATCGTGTTTTCTTCGCACCGCGGAACGGCATGAGGCCGCTTCCGAAACGAAGGGGGAGACACATGCGACGCAAGCTGGCCTTGGCGTCGCGGCCGGCGCGACCCTGGTCGCGTCGACAATGCTCGCAGGACCGGCCGGTGCGGCGGGCGGATGCCCGGAAGGTGACGGCTGGAGTCTGGCCCCGGTGGCCGCCGCATACGACCCTGTGGACAACGGCACCTTCGCCGACCAGAACGGCGACGGCCTCGCCTGCTACCGGATCAACAAGGGTCAGAGGGACAAGTACGACGTCGGCTTTGCTTCGTTCACCTGGAAGGACAACACGAACTAGGTGAGCGTTCGGCGGGGGGCTGGGACGCAACGCGCGCGGCGACTCGCCCGCCTTGCGGCTCGAGCTCTCGCCCCGGCCCCCGCAGGGAGCGACCTCGGGCGCTCATGAAACGAAGGTCGGTGGAGTAGGCTCAGCGTCGAAGTTGGCGTTGCCGGGTTGGGCAACGGCCGTCATGCGTCGCGGCCTCGTCTGCGTCGCACTCGCTGCAGCGCTGGGCGCACTTGGCGCGACGGACGCGCGGGCCCACGCAGGGCTCGGACGGTCCGAGCCCGTCGCCGGCACGATGCTCGGCGCGAGCCCGAAGACGGTGCGCCTGACGTTCTCCGAGGAGCCCGCGCCGTCGCTGTCGTCGATCCGCGTTCTCGACGCAGGCGGGAATGTCCACGAGGTCGGCCGGCTACGTGGCGTCGCGGGCGACGCGCTCTCGATCGAGGTCCCTGTCCGACCGCTCCAGCGTGGCGTCTACACGGTCGACTGGCGCATCGTCTCGGCCGTCGACGGGCACGCGACCGCGGGTGCCTACGCGTTCGGCGTCGGCGTCGCTCCGCCCGAGGTGAACGCTTCACCGGGGAGCTCGGAGCCGACGGTGTCTCGACTCGAGCTGGTCGCGCGGTGGCTGTTTCTCGCGGGGCTCGTCGTCCTGCTCGGGGCGGCGTCGGCGGCCGTCGCGCGTTTCGGCGGTCCGGGGGTCGTCACGCTCGGCGCCGCCGGCTGGCTCCTCGCGGTCACGGGTCTCGTGTTGCTCGCGGAGGCGCAGGCCCGCGGCGCGAACGTCTCGCTCGGCGACCTGATGGGCAGCGCCGTCGGCCGGGACGTGATCTGGCGCGCGGTCGCGCTCGGTGCCTGCGGCTGCGCGCTCGTGTTCGCCGGCTTGGCGCTCGGGCGAGACCGTCGATTCGCGATGGGCGGCGTCGGTCTCGCCGCTCTGATCGCGATCGTCGTCCACGTCGCCGCCGGGCACGCAGCCTCGGGCAGCTGGCCGTCCGCGATCACGATCGCCGCGCAGTCGGCACATGTCGCGGCGGCCGGCATGTGGCTCGGTGGGCTCGTCGCGTTGTTGCTCGGCGTGCGCGGTGCTCCTTCAGCCGAGAAGGCGGCGGCGGTGGTGCGCTTCTCGAGAATCGCGGCCGTGGGGTTGCTCGTCGTGGTCGGGACCGGAACGCTTCGCGCCGTCGACGAGATCGCGTCCTGGCACGAGCTCTTCTCGACGAGCTACGGGCAGGCCGTCATCGCGAAGATCGCGTTGATCCCGGCCATCCTCACGCTCGCGGCATTCAACCGCCGGCACAGCGTCCCCGCCGCCGCGACCGATCTACGGCCGCTGCGGCGGAGGTCGAGACGAGAGCTCGTGCTGGCCGCGGGCGCGCTCGCCGCCGCAGCCGTGCTCGGCACTGTGTCGCCGCCCGCAGCGGGGAGGCCGCCTGCGCCGAGGATCGACGTCTCCGGCGCGGATGCCGGCGAGACGATCCGGGTTCGGTTGACCGCGCCGTCGGATCAGCCGGGCCCGAACCTCTTCGTGCTGCGCGCGGTCGACGACGACACGGGCAAGCCGGTCCAGGCCGCGCGCATGACCTTGCGCTTCACGCCGCTCGACGATCCCGGCGTCTCCACGACCTCTCTCGTACTCGCGCGCACGCGCGACGACTCGTACGTCGGCTCGGGCGCGAACCTCAGCTTCGACGGACGCTGGCGCGTGACGGCACACGTCGAACGCGACGACGGCGCCGTCGACGTCCCGCTCGAGCTCGAGCTCCCGACCGAGCCGCAGTTTCTCTCCGTCCTGCGCGTTCCAGGAAA
>Ga0137374_10010691_pt1 | contig 10791 bp, 11 predicted proteins | sample SagtaG_20_FD_104811 | JGI IMG/M metagenome (GOLD analysis project Ga0137374, IMG submission 104811) | Vadose zone soil microbial communities from Sagehorn Ranch, Mendocino, California, USA - Sage1_R_100_16 metaG | ecosystem: Environmental > Terrestrial > Soil > Vadose zone | place: USA...
CGGCGGACAGGTCGCCGCGCGGGGCGAGACCGACCGCCGCGGCGATCTCGGTGGCGATGTGGCTCCACTGCTGGTCGGTCAGGATCGGGTCGTCGGGGTGGTTGTGGATCGAGCAGTGCCAAATCGGCAGGGCGGGCACTGTCCAGCAGATCCGGACGGGTTGTTCGAGCAGCTCGGTCAGCCGCCGCACCGAGGGCCGCCCGTTGGGGGTGGGCGGTGGTTGCAGGTCCGCGAGATTGCCAGCGGTGGCGTAGGCCCACGCGGCGATCACACGCGGGTTGTCATGCCGGCCGCCGCGTTCGTTGTCCAGGCCGGGGCCGAACAGGTAGTGCAGCATCCCGCGCAGACCGGCCGGCGGGCCGCGGTCGTGGACCTTCGGGATCACCTCGACCTCCCGGCGCTGACGCCGCCCGCAGCGGGCCGGTGGGCATAGGGCAGCGGCGCCGCGCGGCTGCGCGTGCGAGGTGCCCGCCGGTCACGGACGAAGCGGTTCGCGGTGCTTTGCTCGGCCTGCCGCTGGACAACGGTGATGCGCGGGGTCGCGTCGTCGTGGTGGCTGGTCTCGGGATAGGTGGACGCCGGCGCGAGCAGTGGCCCGGAGGTCCGTGTGGTGAGCCACGTCAGTAGAGCGAAGCTGATCTCGGGTCGGGGCAGCGTGTCGCTGCCGCCCAGGGCCCGTTCTGCTGCGGTGATGACATGGTCCACGCCAACGGCGTCGACTGGTGCGGGCGTGCGCCAGTCGGCGGCGGCGAGTACGGCCGCGAGCGCGGTGACCTCCGGGTAGATCGCGGCGATGAACAAGGAGCGTCGGTAACCGGTGGGCATGAGCAGATCCAGGCGCCGCTCCCATCGTGTCCACAAGGGATGGTGCTGAGCGCTGAAGCGGAGGTTGACGCAGATGCTGGTGGCGGCCGCGGTGGCGTCGAAGGTAGCCGCCCAGCCGTCGCGACGTTCGGTTTCTCGCAGCCGGTGCTGTGCGGTGACGAGCTCTGGCAACCGCGCGGCGAGCAGGGGCGGTGGGTCGTCGCGGGTGGGGTCGGGCGGGCCGATCCAGTAACCGTGCCGGGTGCAGAGGTAATCGTGGTGGGCGAACAGCCGCCGTACCGGGCCTGCCTGGTGCCGGGTGGTGCAGCGGGGACAGGCGCGCTGGGCGAGGTGGCGCAGCGCTGGCCAGTCCGGCGCCGGCATCCGCAGCTCGGGCAACGCCCGAGCCAGCCGGTCTGCCGCGTATCCGGTCAGCGCCGCCAACCTTCGGGCCAGGTCGCGCAGCTCGTCCGGGTCGTCGCCGACGCGAGGCCCGATGCGCAGGTGGTGGCGCATTTCGCCGTTGGGCAGGCCATGCATCGTGGCGAGACGGTGCAGCCAGGACGCAAGCGTCTCGTCCTGTCCGGGTGCCAACGGGAACGGCAGCCGTCGCCGCCCGATCATGCGGTGCCCTTGCCCTTGCCCCGCCGCGTGGGTCGCTGGTTGCTCGCGCGCTGTGCCGCGTGGTCGACCGCGACCAGGTCGAGAAGCTCCTTGCTGATCTGCTCAGTTCCGTCCTGGATGGCCAGGATCGCCGCCCCACGCACGAGTTGAGACAGGCTTCCGATCATGCCCTTGGTACGGGCAAACAGGTACTCGTCCACCTCGGTCAGGGTGCCCGGTTGCTGCCGGTGCAGCCGCAGACTCTGCTCCATGGTGGTGACCAGCCCGCGCCAGTTCTCACGCTGCTCGGTGGTGCCGTAGTCGAACGGCCGAGCCGGTATGAGGGTGAACCGGCCGGCGATCTGCCGGCCCCGGGTACCGGCGAACAGGCCGATCTCGTCCACGTCCAGGCCGGCGTAGACGAACATGGCTGGCAGGCGCTCAGCGAAGTATTTCAACGTGTCTGAGACTTCCGCGCCGGACCTGGTGGCCAGAGAGATGTTGTGTATCTCGTCCACCAGGATCAAGTCGACGTGGGTGTGCGCGGCGGTGGCGCAGACCGCGTTGGTCACGTCGGTGAGGTTCGCCCGCGTCGAGGTAGGCAGCCCGAAGAACCGGGCGAATTCCACCGCCACCATGCGTGGGGTGGCCGCGGGCGGGACGGTGATGTAGACGACCGGCAGCCGATGCGGATCGCCGGGGTGGCGCCGGCGAGCAGCGAGTTCGTGGGCGCGGCCGAGCTGGCTGAGCGCTGTGGTCTTTCCGGTGCCGGACGCGCCGCTGATGATCGCGCCCCGACGTGCGGAGATCTGGTGCCGGTTGAGCTGGATCAGCAGCCGGCTCGTGCTGACTACTTGCCGGATGACCGGGGTGTTCACCAGCGGCAGGTCGGCGTGGTAATCGATGCGGCCCTCGTCGTAGCCGACCCGCTGCACCGCGCTCAAGCCGGCCACGGCGGCGTCCCCGAGCAGGTCCGGCGGGTCGGGTTGCTTGTCCACGAACCGCCGCCACCCTTCCTTGGTGGTCAACGGGTTGTCCAGGCCGGCATCAACGTCGGCATCGTCCGGTTCCCCGGCGCGCGGGCGTGGCAGCGTGGCGGTCAATACGGCCACCTCTCAGCCTCGGCGCGGGCGTCGAAGATCCCCATCGGGACCACGGTCATCGACCGCCCGTCCAGCGCATCAAGTTCGTCCTCCTGCTCCTCGTCGGGCTCGACTGCGGGCTCTTCGGCCGGCGGGGGCCGGTGCGCGGCGGTGGCCACCCGGGTGCGCGCCGCGACCCGGGTACTGGCCTTGTCGACCGGCGGGCCTGCCTGGGCGCGCGTGAGCAGCTCGTCGAGCACCCGGGCCACCTCGGTCTCGTTGCTGTCGTCCCGGCCCGCCTGCGCGGCCAGCCGGCGGGCGTGCCGCCAGGTGAAGTCCGCGAATGGCGCCGCCACCATCGGCAGGTGCGTCCACTCGGCGGTGACCCAGCCGTCCTCGGTGCGCACGAACACCCGGGACAGGTCATAGGGGTCGTGGTGGACCTCCCACAGGCCACGGCGAGTGGTGATGCCGGAATGCTGACGCCGCCACTGCCCCAACTGCGGGCTGTCATAGGTGCGATGCCCGATCCGGATGCCGTACTCATTGATCGCTCGCCAAGCCACTGGCAACAACTCCAGGTAGTCCTCCCCGGACAGCGTCAGTGGCAGGTACCCGGCGGCGGCGATCATTGCCGCATAGGCGTCGTTCGGTGAGACCGGCCGGCCGGGGGCGTGTGGGTCGCGGAGCCCTTCGTGTGGGCGGGACTGCCACCCGGCGACGATCCACTCGTCGAGCAGATCTTGTAGATCGGGCAGGCTCCATGCCGCGTCGGCTTCCACGTGGCTGCCCCGCCGGGTAACGTTCGAGCCGGTGTAACCGGCCACGTACTGGCAGAACAGGGTGTTGATCGAGGCGAATGTGCGTTCCACGATCGCCTTGTCTGTCGGGGTGTGCGGCCGAGCGGGCTGCACCGAGATGCCCAGGCTGTTGCAGGCACGGGTGAACGTGTCGGAAACGAACACCTTTCCGTGGTCGATGACGATCGTCTCCGGGACGATCACCGGTTTGGCCGCAGCCAGCTCCAGCCGGGTGTCCACGTCAACCAGACGCTCGTATGGCAACCGGGACGCCGACATCCGCAACGTCGCCGACCACCCCGGTCGCATCGGCTCCGGCACCAGCATCCGGGCCAACAACAGCGACGCGTCCACCGCCTTCGTGCCGGCAGGGCGTAACACGGCGGCCGGAATGGTGCGCGTGGCCACATCGACCACGGCGGTCAGCTCCGGCCGGCCGATCACACCGGAGTCCAGCACCACCATGACATCCAGCGGTGTCGAGTCGATCTGGACCAGTTCACCCGGGCGGACCGCGAACGTGGGGGTGAACGGGGCGTCCGGCCGGTTGGCCAGCGACCGGCGGGTGGTCGCCGCACCGAACGAGTGCCGCCCAACCGACAACGCGGCCACCAGTTCGTAGAACGCGCTGCGACCCGGCAGCGGCACCACACCCGGCCCGTACTCGGCCTCCAGCGACTTCGTCACCCGGCGAATCAGGCGGCCACGAGTGCCGGTCGACGCGTGCGTCTGCGCATCCAACTCCGCCTGGATCGCCGCGATCAGCCGCGGATCCGCCCTCCCGGCCGGGTTCGCCGCCCGGGTAGCCCGCTGGTCAACCAGCCCCCACACCCCCTGCTCGGCGTAACGCATCCGCATCCGCCGCACGGTACGTGCCGACACCGGCCTCCCGGCCTCGGTCAACTCCACCGCCTTGGCCTGCTCGCGCTGGGCAAGAGTCGACGCGTGCGGGTCGTAGCCGAGCCTCGGCGCGGCACCCGGCGCGGCGTCAGCCGGCAGCCCGGTAACCACCTCAACCAAGTGCCGTTCCCACTCCCGCGCCCGCGCCACCAACTCCGGGGGCAGCGTGTCGAGCAAGCCGATCGGCTCCACCGTGGGTGTTGCCGGACCATCGACCACACTGAAGCCTGGCGATGCCAGCAGGAACGACAGCAGCAGCACCACCGACGCCGAACCGCCGCGAGAACGTAGCCGTACCTGGGTGCCGGCCAGCCCCACAACCTGATGGTCCTCACCGTTAACATGTACCCAGTCGCCGACCCGTAGCACGGGCGGGCGCCCAACGGTGATCATGCTGCCGTCCGCGTGGTCACCGGCGTGTGTTCACGCAACGGGGTGCTCAGGTCGGCAACCAGATCGTGGCGCCACAGCAGGTGAAACAACACCGGCAGCACCGCGATTGGGTCACCCACCGCCTCGGCACCCGCCATCAGGGGCGCCGTACCCGCGAACACAGCCGACAAGGCCGACGCCATCTCCGCAAGATGGTGGCGCGGATGGCGGTAACCCGCCAACCAGCGCACATTGGCTACCGTTACCGGCTGCGGCATCCCCACCAGCCGGTACTGCCACCCCACCAGCCCGCCGGCCTGTCGAGTGGCCTCGAACGCGGCGGCATCCCGCGGCTTGATCCGATCCGTCGGGCGGCAGTCGATCACCACGGCGGTGCCGTCGGCCAGGCGAGCGAAGTAGTCCGGGGCGTGCCAACGGGTCTGGCCGTCCTCGCCGGCCCACATCAACCAGAACGGCTGTGCGGCAACGCCGACCACGGCCGGATCAAAGTCCAGCAACATGAGATGATCGCGCTCAAGCCAGGACTCGTACCCGACGTGCCCGCCCACCGTCGAGGACCACCACAGGCCCGGGAAGTACCGCTGCCCCTTGTAAGACGGAAACCGCCGTACCGGCTCGACCCGCTCGAACGACACCCGCGCTGCGTCGAGCACCGATGTGCGAGTCGGCACTCCGTCGGCTGCGACGAACTCCACCTCGAACTCCGTCAGCAGCGTGCCGAACGCCGGCTGGACGCTCATCAGGCTCATCGAGCCGCCGCGTCGGTGCCGGGCGGCAACTGGAGTTGGATATCCTCTGCGGCCAACCGACGCATCGCCTCACTCTCGGCTGCGGTGACCGCGCTCAGGAGATCGCCGGGCGGAACGTGTAAGCGCCCCGCCTTCGCCTCCTCGACCAGCCACTCCATCAGGTCGGCGCCGGCCGCCTGGCGCCGAGCTGCCGCCTCGGCCTCCTGCGCCGCCGCCGCACCCTCGCGCCGCTTGCTGCTCCAGTCCCGCACCAGCCGCAACGCATAGATCGTCCCGAGGATCAGGAAACCGGAACCTGTGAGTACTACCTCCAGTGGGTTGCGGTACTCGGCGTGCTGCACCTGAACGGGCGATCCCAGCAGATCGGGCGTCCGGACATCCGCGAGCCCGCGAACAAGTTCCTCCGGTCCCAGGAAGGGTCGCCGGCCACGTTGCCAGTACCTCCACGGCCTTTCGAAAAACCAGCGCTCGACGTCGATGGCATCCCGCTCGTCAAGCCCGAGCTGCCTGGCCGACTCGATCAACGCCTCCGGGCCACGACGTTCAACCTCGTACAAGAGCTGGTACTGAGCCGCTGCACGGGCAAGCGCCATGCCCCACCGCTCACCGACCAGGATCGTCGTGTCGAGGTCGTGCAGGACATCCGCGATTTCGCCGACGCGCGCGCCAGCACCCACATCGGCACGCCACGCCACACTGACGACATCGCCTCCAGCAGGCGGACGCAGGCCAGACGGAACGCCACTCGTCGAATCCACGCCGTATCTCTACCAGCCCGCAGCCCTTCCGCCGCCAGACACGCCGAACGCGTTGGCCAACAATTCCGGACACCCTGGCCATGCGCGGGCCACCTCGCGCGGACGTGGCCATCTTCATGCGGACAGGACATCGATCATCGCCTCGATCGGAAGGGGCAGCGGCTTTTCGACGCAGAGAGCAAGTTGGTGTATCCGGTTGCGGATGATGCGTCCAAGGATCTCCGAGGACAGCTGAAACTCGACAATCATGGAGGATTCCTTCGTGTGGCGCGTACCGGGGATGCATTCAGGCGGTAGACGAGCGCGGCTGAGCCTGCGGGGGTCGGGCTCCGACACCGCGGCAACCAGGACACCGAGTTGGCCATGACCGCCTCCGGCACTGACCGGAGACCGATACTATCGATCCGCTGGTGACGTGAGCCGTCATCGATCCGACAGGACACAGATACGGCACAGCGCACACAGAGTCGACCGGGACCACTCGTCGTCCGTCGCCTGCCCGGCCGCCAGCAGGAAGGCTCCGATGCCGGCCATGCCGTGGGCGAACTCGCGGAACGTTCACCTTGATGCCCGTGTCATGCCTGGCGGAATCGTCATCGCGTGCCCGGTTTATCGCGCCTACCGTCCGCCTGCGCAGCGCCTGGCTCGAGGCTCATGCGGAGTGGGGTTCTGGGTTGCACGAGGACGGGTTCGGGCTGGGTCCGTCCGATGAGGTGGATTCGCCGGCCGGGTTCGCGGCCTGGGTGGCGCGGCCGACAGATCAGTCGGATCCGGCGAAGACGATCGACGTCGGCAAACACCGTTGCACGTATCGGTGGATCGGCGCGAGCGATCGCGTGCTCGACGGGACCGTGCTGCGCCGCGGTGACGACGCCTGCGTGCGGTGGGCCGGGCACATCGGTCATGGCATCCGGCCGTCCGCCCGCCGGCGCGGGCTGGCCACCTGGGCACTGCACCGGATGCTGCACGAGGCGCGGGTGCTCGGCTTGGATCGGCTGCTGGCCGTCTGCGCGGTCGATAATGTCGCCTCGGTGAAGACGATCGAGCGGTGCGGCGGCGTGTTCGAGGGCATCCGGGACACCAGGTTCGGCCCGGCGCGGCGTTACTGGATCGAGCTTTAGCGATGGGTTAGGTACGCGCTTCTGTCGCCGATCGTGCGCGTCATCGGCGACGGTAGCGGCCGTTGGGCAAGCGCTCAAGGTCATCGTATGTCCGTGCGTGATGGTCGGGCGCGTGGGCGCACAGGCGGCTGACGACGTGGCTCCGGATGATTGACGACGCGTACTCGGCCCACTCGGGCTATGGATCTTCGAAGCCTGCGGCGCCAGCATCGCCGACCTCGATGAGGAACACGGCCACCGGGTCCTGCGCGTGCGTGGCAAAGGCGGCAAGGTCGTGCTCGTCCCGTTGCCACCCACAGTGGCCCGCGCGATCGACCAAGCCGTCAACGGCCGCGGCGACGGCCCGATCCTGCGCAACATTCTCGGCGCGCGCATGGACCGCCACGCCGGCACCCGCCGGCTCCAACACGTGGCCTCGGCGGCCGGAATCCGGATGCCCTGGATGCACCCGCATATGTTGAGACATACGTTCGTCACAACCATGCTCGACGCCGGAGTCAGCCTGCGCGACGTGCAGATCGCCGCCCGCCACGCCGACCCGCGCACCACGATGCGCTACGACCGCGCCCGCAAGAACCTGACCGGCATCCGAACGACATCCTCGCCGCGTACATGGCCTCCGGCACGTAACTGCTGCTCACGACTTTGCCGATGTGCGGATGTCGGCCACACGGCATCCGCTGTCCGCGCGTCGTTCGGCACCGTGACCACACGAGTCGAGGGTCGGCTATTCGCAGGTGACGTTCCACGTCGTATGTCAGCGACCAGGCGTGGCTGTGCTCTCCGGCCTCGTCGGCGAGTCGCGGCAGCTGTTCGTAGGCCAGCGCGTCCCCGTACCGGGCCGATCCGGCCAGTGCCTCCAGCCGTACCTCCGGGTCGGGATTGTCACGGCTGCGGACAGCAGCTGACCCGCAACAGGGCTGTCCGGGGCGAAGGTACGTGACTGGTGACCTGAATCAGTACCCTGAAGGCCTGTCCCGTGGGGTCACGGGACAGGCCTCGGCTCACGCTTCCGGGACGGGCCGGACCGTATGCGCGGTCCAGGCGAGGGCGAGGCCGGCGAGGACGCCGAGCGGCGCGAACGTGCCGACCATCAGGGACGCCACGGCGGCGACGATCAGGAGGACAGACGCGCCGCGCGACATGGCGTGCCGGCGCCAGCCGACGACCGCCAGCGTGCCGAATGCGGCGATGCTGAGCAGGACCATCGGCAGGACGAGCAGCAGGAGCGGGAAGTCCGTCTCGCCGAGCGCGTCGAACTCGCTGGCACCGACCTTCCCGGCCAGGTGCGCGACGACGGTGCCGTGGGTCCACGCCGGAACCGCGATGAACGCGCAGGCCAGGCCGGCCAGGGTCAGCGACCACCGGGGTAGGCGGGTCGTCGGGCCGAGGAGCGGCAGCGAGACGGCGAGCACGGCGAAGGACAGTCCGGCGATCAGGTTGGCGACGACCACGACGGGTGCGCGGGCGGTCTCCACCTGGGCGATGTCGGCCTGGAGGAACCAGCCGGAGATGAGGGCGGCCGAGGCGACCGCGCCGGCGAGACCGGCGGCCGTGACGGCGGTGCGGGCAACGGTTGGTCGGGGGACGGCGAAGGTGGTCATGGCGATCCTTTCGTCGGGGACGTCGGCCTGGCTTGCGATGCCGTTACGGGTACAGAAGAACGCGTTCAGGCCGAGGTGCGGATCGTTGGGTTGAGGTACGACAGGACCTGGTGGGTCTCGACTCGGTCCGGCCCGGTCAGCAGGGACGGATCTTCGTCGGAAAGCAGTGGTGTCGCGGTGATGGCGGCGGCAACGTCGTGAAGACCCTCGATCGAGGTGGTGAGGTGGACGACGGCCATCTTGCTGTCGGTGGGGTGCCAGAGGACCAGCGTTCGGATCAGGCCTGGGACCTGTCGGAGCACCGGGCGGATCCGCTCGCGGCCGCCGCGGCGGGCTGCGGCGATGCGGGCGGGGCTGAGCGGCCCGTCGAAGTACCCGACGAATGCCGCGGCGGCGGGTTCGCCAGCGGCGACACCGGTCACGTCCTCGTCGACCTCGTAGATGTCGTCGGTGAGCAGGGTGAACGGTCGTGGGCCCCGGGTCGCCTGGGAGCGCTCGGAGGCCAGCTCGGCGTCCTCGCGGGTGTGCCAGAGGGTTACCATCGTGCCGGCGCTGTCGTCGCGTTCGAGCATCGCCAGGCCGGCGAAGCCTGGGTGCGACGAGATCATTTCCACCACCTGCTGGACGAGCTGGTCCTGGTCGGCGATGCGAGGACGCGGTGCCACGGTCTGGAGTCGTGCGAACATGCTGCTCACCCTCCGGTAGTTGGTACCGACGATGGTCGGCCTCCGCTGGTGGGTGGCGCATCAGTGGGTGTACGCAGGTCAGTTACGCAGTCCGGCTCTCAGGGTCCAGGCGGCGACCTGGGTTCGGTTGGCCAGGCCCAGCTTGGTCAGCAGGTTGCGGACGTGCGACTCGACGGTCCGTTCGGACACCGCGAGTTGGTCAGCGATCGTCCGGTTGGCCAGACCGTCGGCGAGCAGCAGCGCGACCTGACGTTCTCGTGCGGTCAACGACCCGATGACGTCCGGACCTACCCCGCTGAGCTCGTGCGCCAGCCCGGTCGCGTCGCGCAGCGTCGGCGCCATGCCGAGCCGGCGGGCCGTACGTGCCGCCTGCTCAGCTAGGAGACCACTGAATAATGGGCGTGTCTTCTGTGCCTGTTTGTATAGAGATGAGAGAATCTCTGTATGCAGGGTTCTGAACGGGCTGATCGGCCGCTGCTTGACGCGGCCGCGCTGGTCGGGCATCTGGTGCCCGCGGGCAGCATGTTCGCGTTCCTGGCCGAGCATCGGCGGAACCTGTTCCCGGATAGGGACTTCGCGGATCTGTTCCCGTCGGGCAAGGGTCGCCGGTCGATGCCGGGGTCGGTGGCGGCGTCGATTCTGACGTTGCAGACGCTGCATGACCTGTCGGATGCGGAGACCGCGGAGGCGGCCCGCTGTGATCTGCGGTGGAAGGTCGCCTGCGGGATGGCGTTGGACGATACGGGGTTGCACCCGTCCACGTTGACGTACTGGCGGCGGCGGCTGGCCGCCTCGGATCGTCCACACCGGATCAACGACGCGGTCCGGCAGGTCGTCGAGGCCACCGGGGTGCTGCGCGGGCGGCACCGGCGGGCAGTCGACTCCACGATCCTGGCCGATGCGGTGGCCACCCAGGACACGATCACCCAACTGATCAGCCAGATCCGCCGGGTAGGTCGCACAGTCCCCGGGGCCGCCGAGCAGATCGCAGCGGTGTGCACCGGCTACGACTACACCCAGCCAGGCAAGCCTCGCATCGACTGGGACGACCCGGCCGCCAAGGACGCGGTGGTCTCCGCGTTGGTCAACGACGCCACCGCCCTGCTGGCCGCCTTCACCGGGGCGAAGCTGGACGAGCCGCCCCGGCAGGCGCTGGCCTTGCTGGCGTTGGTGGCCGGGCAGGACGTCGAACCGGCCGAGGGCTCGGACGGTACCGACGGGCGGTGGCGGATTGCCCGCAAGGTCGCCGAGGACCGCGTTGTGTCCACCGTGGACCCGGATGCCCGGCACA
>Ga0137374_10010702_pt1 | contig 10784 bp, 9 predicted proteins | sample SagtaG_20_FD_104811 | JGI IMG/M metagenome (GOLD analysis project Ga0137374, IMG submission 104811) | Vadose zone soil microbial communities from Sagehorn Ranch, Mendocino, California, USA - Sage1_R_100_16 metaG | ecosystem: Environmental > Terrestrial > Soil > Vadose zone | place: USA...
CGTCTCGAACCCCAGCGCGTCGCGGATGCCGTCGCAGACCGCCTGCAGGATGTCCTCGGGGTCGTCCGCCTCCGCCACCCGCGCCGACACCTCGAGGATGCCCTCCAGCATCCGCTGGTGCTGCATGTCGTTCGCGGTGTCCTGCGCCATTCGAAGGGCCAGAGCCGCGTGCCGCGCGATCGCCACCAGGGCGTCGATCTCGTCGTCGGTCGGACGCCGGCCCGTGTCGGGCTCGTCCACCGAGATCACGCCAATCAGGAGTCCCTTCGGGTCGCGGAGCGGCACGAACAGCGCGTCCTCCGCGGTCCAGGCGTTCGGATCGTCGCTCGGCGCGATCCGCGGCACGTAGCTCTCCACCCCCAGCCCATCCCAGTCGAATTCGTCGCCCGGCACGAAGTAGGCGCCGCGGCGGGCAAAGCGCTGGTCGAGCAGCGGCACCCAGGTCTCGCGCGGGGAGCTCTTCCCCACCAGCTCCCTCACGGCCTCCTCCGAGCCGACGGCCGCGGAGGTGAGCATGTCGTCGAACGCCGGGCGGTACACGTTCACGACCACCGCCCGGTAGCCGAGCAGCTCCGCGATCGTGCGGCAGACGTCCTCCAGGACCTCCTGGAGGTCGGCCTCGGCGCGGACAAGAGCCGTACGCTCGAACATCTTGCCGAGGCGGGCGATGGTCGGCAGCGTCGTTGCTTTGCCTAGGGGTCTACGGGGGCGGAAAGACACCTAGATTTTGTATCGGCGCGTTTGGCGATACCTGAAGCGCCGATTTGCCGCAAATTGCACGGTATTGCGGTTACGAACGTTGCAGGAACCAGCCGCCGCCGACCAGATCGCGGAACACGACCACGTTCCGCCCGTCGAGCAGCACCACCTCGAAGTAGCGGCGGCGCAGTGGCTTGCCCGTCCACCAGCGGTCCTCCACGACCCACTCCTCGCGAACGGAGTCCACCTCCCTTCCCGCGATGCTGCGCGGCGACCCGCCCTCCCCCGGGACGACCGAGGTCGGCTTGGGGGTGCCGAGGCTGCGGGCGCGCCGGCCGTCGGGGGTCACGACGCGTCGGGGAACGGCGCCAGCACCGCCCGGCGCTCGGGGATGCGCGAGTCGGGGTCCACGTCCAGCACCCGCAGGGCGGCGTCCGCCCCGGCCGCCTGGCGTGCCTGGCGGACCGCCTCGCCGAGCCGCGAGCGGCGGACCGTGTCAGCCTCGTCGAGGAGACGCCCCTGGTCGTGCGCCGGCGGGCCGAATGCCTCGACCTCGAGCGCGAGCGACTCCGACGGCGCGGGCAGCTCGGCCAGCCTCTGCGCGAGCGCGAGCCGGATGCGCCCCGGGTCCGCGCTCGCGTGGCGCAGGGTCACGGAGGTGCGCCAGGTGCCTCCCGCGACGAAGCGGGCCGACACCGCGAGCCCGCGCAGCGAGCGCCCGCGCCGCTCGCGCCGCGCGAGCACCCGCGCGATCAGGAGCTCGAGCGCCCGCTCCAGCTGCTGCCCCGAGGCGGCCTCGGGAAGGTCGAGCCGCTCGACGACCGGCTCGAACGGCCGGCGCGGCTCGAGCGGGGTGTCGCGACCGCGGCTGAGGTCGAGCGCCAGCAGCCCGGGGTGCCCGAAGCGCTCGGCGACCGCGCGCGACGGCAGCGAGGCCAGCTCGCCGAGCGTGCGGATGCCGAGCCGCTCGAGCACCTCGGGAAGCGCCTGCAGCTCCGGCCGGGTGCGAAGCAGGGCGACCGGAAGCGGGGCGAGGAAGTCGCGCACCACCGCCTCCACCACCACACGTGAGTGGCGGCCTCTCCTTGGACGAACCTGCAGCGCCGCGGCGTGCGACGCGAAGCGGCTCGGGCCAACACCGAAGCGGGCGCCCGCTCCGAGCGCGTGGCGGGCGGCGCTCAGCACTCCGGCGAGGTCGCCGCCGTGGATTCCGTGGAGCCCCGCGGCCGCGAAGAAGGCCGCGCCCGCGTGGTCGGACTCGACCTCGGCTCCGATCCCCTCGAGCCTGTCGAGCACCGCGCCCCACAGCGACCGCACTCCCTCCGGATCGGGCGCCACGAGCCGCAGCCCGGGACAGCGGGACATCGCCTCGCCCAGGCGCATCCCGCGCACGATCCCGTACGCCTCCGCCGGCGCCGACACCTCACCCACCACCTGCTCGCGCCCCGCCTCGGGAGCGAGCGCCGCCGGCTCCGAGAGCAGCGCGCGGCGGTCGCCGAGGGCCGCCAGCAGCTCGAACCTGGGGTAGAGGACGCACACGATCATCGTACGAACACATGTTCGCACCCGGGTCGGCGGCGTGCAAGCGAACGACCGGCGCCCGCCACGAAGGCGGGCGCCGGGTCCGTCCGGGGTCGGGGACGATCAGGAGCCGTTCAGCCCGCTGTCGACTCCCTCCCAGAAGGCCTGCTCGACCTCCGGAGCGTTCGTCCGGAAGTCCGAGGCCTGGCTCGAGAGGTCGTCGACCGCGTAGTCGAGCTCCGCCTCGTACAGCTCGGCGTCGAAGTCGCTCTCGGTCGTGAGCGAGCCGACAACCCCGTCGGCGGCACGCGAGAGGGCATCCTCCTGGTCGGCGACCTGCTCGCCGAGCGCGTCACCGGCGTGATCGCGGCTGTCCGCCACGGCGCCCTTGAGCTCGTCGAGCGCGGCATCCACCTCGTCGGTGCTGTCCGCGTAATAGAGCTGGTTGACGGCCTGGCCCACCCGCTCGCCGTCGTCGCGCGCCTTGTCGGCCTCCGAAGCCGGCCAGAGGGCCACGGTGGCGGCTGCGACGACCGCGAGGGCAAGCAGTGCGGCGAAGAAACGTGTGGCTGACATCTTGACTCCTTTTCGATTGCTGACGGTGGAGTCATGATGCGTTCGGCCGGCCGATGGGACATCGGGAGACCTCCCTGACCTGGACCCTGAAAAGCGCTACTTCGGCCCGGTGCAGGCGTTGCCGACCTTGGCGCTCTGGCCGCGGTCGACGATCACCTGACGCGTCGCCTCCACGCGGCCGCTCGAGTCCAGGCAGGTCAGCGTCCAGCTCTCCTTCGTGCCCGTCTCGATGCGCGGGGTCGGCGAGCGGAATGTCACGTTCCCGCCGAACCAGTCGTCGGGCGTGTTCATCACCTGGTCGTAGTTGACCATGACGGCCTTGTAGTCGCCCGGCGGCGGGTCGAACAGCGAGGCGTCCTCGGTGGTGTCGCCGAACGAGGCCGACTGGGCCACGATCTGCCCGTTCGGGCCGATCACGTAGAGGTCCCAGTCGGTGTCCGGGCTCGACCACTCGATGTGGACCGTCATGCGCCCGTTGTCGACGCCGTCGGCCGGCCCCTTCACGGTGAACGGGACCTCCTCCACCGGGCCGCCGGGCGGGTAGGCGGTGTTCTCCGCCGGCACTCCGGGCGGGTTCTCGAGCGCGATCGGGTCCTGCGGCGGGCCGGTCGGGTCGCGCCCGTGGCGGCCGGCCACGAGCGGCCGCGTGGACGGGTTCACGTGCCAGGTGAACGAGCCGCCGGTCGGCTTCAGCTCGGAGGTCAGCGTGTCGGTGAACTGGAGCGGGTCGCCGATCGAGTTGCCGAGGTCGTCCTTCCACACCGGCGAGGTCGACGTCTGGAAGCTCTTCGACAGCCGCAGCGTCGAGCCGGCCGGGGCCGAGCCCTCGATCAGCGAGTGGAGCGACGCGTCGGCCGTGGCCTCGAGCATCGCGTAGTACGCCTCGCGGTTCCCGCCCTTGCCGGCGCCTGCCGCGGGCGGCAGCCCGAGGTACTCGGCCTCGACTCCGCGCGCGTAGGGCGGGTGGAACTCGTCGGGGCCGATCTCGAACGTGAACGCGAACCCGCCGGTGGACCAGAAGGACCAGTCCTCGGTGGTCCCGGTTGTGTCGTACAGGCCGAAGCCGGGGTCGTTCGAGTAGCCGTTGTGGGCGGTCAGCGACGCGCCTAGAGCCTTGTACTGCGGCTCCTCCAGCGGGAACCCGAAGTCGGCCACGCCGGGCGGACGCAGCACCAGGTTCGAGTAGGTGTGGTTCGTGATCAGGTTCGTGACCTGCCGCGACGACACCAGCTCGCGGATGTTCTGCACCTCCGGCTCCGAGAACGGCGCGTCGCCGCGGAAGGTGTCGTCGAACCAGGTGATGCTTGCGCCGCCACCGCCCCAGAGACCGCCGTAGTTCCGGTTCGGGTCGGTGCCGCGCAGGCGGCCGGCCCTGTTGTCGTCGCACGTGCCGCGCGTGTACCTGTTCGGCGTGCTTTCCGAGATGCGGCAGTTCTTGCGCTTCATCTCGTAGTCGAACAGCGAGAAGTCGCCGAGCGTCGCCGCCTCGCGCGAGATGTTGAACCCGTCCGGGTTCACGATCGGGACAACGATCGTCCGCGTCTGCTGAACCAGCTGCGTCGTGCGCGCGTCCGACCCGTAGTTCCGGAGCAGGTCGTACGCGAACTCGATCGTGTGCTCCGACGAAGGCCACTCGCGCGCGTGATGCAAGCCCATGATCAGGAAGATCGGCTTCCCGTCGCCGGTGTTCTGCGCGTTCGTCGAGATCTCGATCGCGTTCACGTCGCGGCCGAGCAGGCTGTGGTGGTTGAGCGTGACCGGCCGGACGAGCGACGGATACTGCATCGCCAGCCGCTTCATCTCCAGGTCGTAGTCCGGCAGCCGCCGGTAGCTGTCGCGGCCGCTCGGCAGCCCGGAGGCCGCCGTCGCCCGCGCGTGCAGCGCGTCACGGCGCTGGTTGCGGCGCGTGTGCCTTGCGAGGTCGCGGATGCGCACCGTGTAGCGGAAGCCGGCGCGGCGGAGCGTGCGGGCGTCGGCGCTCCCGTGCAGGACCACCTCGACCGAGCTGGCGTCGCCGTCCTCGCTGAGGTCCAGTCCGAGCGCCTGGAGGCGCTGCCTGTCGGCGCGCTTGGGGGTGAGCACGTCGACGATCGAGATGCGCCCGGGCCTGCGCTTCGCGATCCGTGTGAAGCGGATCGAGACGCGCGCCCTCCGGGCATTGCCGCGGAAGCGGCAGGCCTGTACCGCGAGACGCTCGCCGCGGCGCACGAAGCCGGACGCCAGCTCGTTCCCGCCGAACGACGCGGACCCCGCGACGACGCGGCCGTGCCTGCCGAACACGCCGACGTCCCAGTCCCCGGCCGACCGAAGCCGGACGCTGACCAGCCCGCGCGCGGGCGCCTTCGCCCGGACCACGTCACGGCCGGCGCCGGATGCGACGAGCTCCCGGTGGCAGGGCCGCGCGACGGCGGTGCGGGCCGTGACCGTGTGGCTCGCCCCGATGGCGGGAGCCGCGAGTGCGAGTGAGCCGAGGAGTGCGCCGAACAGCGGGCGCGAGCAGCGGGGCATCCGGATATCGACACTAAGCCCGCCACCTTGGTTTCCGCAAGCGCTCTGGACACCTTCAGCGGAACGCCGGCGGCGTCCAGGGAAGCGACCGCTAGATGAGGCCGGCGACGATGCTCGCCACGCCCGTGCAGACGACCACCGCCAGCACGACCCTCGAGAAGCGCTCGGCGTCCAGGCGCCGGAAGCCGACGGCGCCCAGCGCGTAACCGGCGAAGACGCAGGCCAGGAGCGGCCCCAGCGCTCCCAGGTCAACCGCGTCGGCGCCCTCCCTGGACACGATCAGCCCGGCGCCCGCCACATCCAGGATCAGGAACGCCGCGGCGAGCGTCGTGCGGAATCGGCCCGGCGGCACGCGCTCGGATTCGAGCCACAGGGCGAGCGGCGGGCCGTTGACGCTGATCGAGGTCGTGAGCGCCCCGCTGAGAAAGCCCGCCACCACGGCCGGGAGCCGCACCGCGGCGCGGTGCCCCAGCTGCCAGGCCGCCGCCGCGACGACGGCCACGCCCACCCCCACCTGGAGCGACTCCTTCGAGAGCGCGGCGAGCAGCAGGACGCCCACGCCCAGGCCCGGCACCGCGGGCACGAGGAGACGCGCGAGCCCGTGCGTCGCGACGCGCCGGCTCTCGACCAGCACGAGCACGCAGAGCGCCGCGCCCAGGAGCAGCACCGCGGTCACCGCCTCCGCCGGGTCGTCCATCGCGGCGAACAGCGCCGGCGTCAGCACGAGCGCGAAGCCCAGGCCGCTCGCGGACTGGACGGCGGCGCCCGCGAAGGCCGCCAGCGCGGCGAGCCACATCAGCCGACGGTTACCAGTTCCTTGGGGAACCCGGTGAGGATCCGCGGCTCCCCGTCCGTGACGATCACGAGGTCCTCGATCCGCACGCCCACGTTCCCCGGCAGGTACACGCCCGGCTCGACCGTCACCGCGTTCCCCGCCTCGAGCGAGCCCTCGGCGGTCTTGCCGAGGCGCGGGGCCTCGTGGACCTGGAGCCCCACGCCGTGCCCGAGCCCATGTCCGAAGTGCTCCTCCTGGCCGGCGGCGTCGATGATGTCGCGCGCCACCTCGTCGACCGCCCGGCACTCCGCGCCGGCCCTGGCGGCGGGCAGCGCCTCGCGCTGCGCGCGCCGGACCAGCTCGTACAGCTCGAGCGCGTCGTCCGGGAGCGAGCCCGTTGCGAGCGTGCGCGTGCAGTCCGAGCAGTAGCCGTCCACGATGGCGCCGATGTCGATCACGACGAGCGTGTCGCGCGGGATCTCGAGGTCGCGCGGCACCGCGTGGGGCAGCGCCCCCTGGGCGCCCGACGCCACGATCGGCGGAAACGACGGCCCCTCGGCGCCCGAGTCCTCCATGAAGCGCACGAGCCCCACGGCCACCTCGCGCTCGGTGCGCCCGGCAAGGCCCAGCTCGCGCAGCGAGTCGTAGGCGGCGGTGGACAGCTCCGCCGCGGCGGCCATCGCCGCCGCCTCTCCCTCGTCCTTCACCGCACGGAGGCGCTCGACCAGCCCGCCCGCCGCCACCAGCTCCACGCCGTCGGGCGCCTTCTCGGCGACCTTCCGGTGGGAGGCCACACTCAGGTGGTCGTCGTCGAAGCCCGCGCGGCCGCGCAACCGCTTCGCCACGTCGTCGAGCATGTCGCGGCCGGCCTCGATCCGCTCGAAGTCCTGCACCTGCTCGCGCGCCTGCTCCACGTAGCGGAAGTCCGTGAAGAAGAGCCGCTCCTCGGGCGTGACAATGCAGGCCCCGTTCGTCCCGGTGTAGCCGGTCAGGTAGCGGACGTTCAGGAGGTTCGTGACGAGCAGCGAGTCGAGCTCGCGCTCGGCGAGCAGCTCCACCAGGTGGTCAACGCGCGCGGCGCTCACGTGAGCCGCTCCTTCAGCAGCTCGAGCGCCTCGCGGTAGCCGTCCGGCCCCTTTCCCTGCACGCATGCGATGCAGAGGTCGCGGATCACGGACGTGCGGCGCCACTCCTCGCGCTCGTCCACCGCCGAGAGGTGAACCTCCACGGCGGGCAGCCCCGCCACCTCGAGCGCGTCCCGGATCGCCCACGAGTAGTGCGTCCATGCGCCGGGGTTCAGCACGAGGCCGTCGGCGCTCTCGCCGGCCCTGTGCAGGCGCTCGACGAAGTCGCCCTCGTGGTTCGTCTGGGAGAAGCTCGGCTCCATCTCCAGCTCGCGCGCGAAGCGCTTGATCGTGACCTCGAGCTCGGTGAGGGTGATGCCGCCGTAGTGCTCGGCGTTGCGGCTGCCGAGCACATCGAGGTTGACGCCGTGCATGACCTCGATGCGGTGCCTCACGCCGAGTGCACCTCCTCGACCGCGGCGCGCAGCTCGGACAGCTGCACTTCGTGTCCTGGGCTCACGTCGCCGGGGGCTTGCACGAGGACGAACGGTACCCGCCCGCCCGCGCGCTTCTTGTCCCGTTCGGCGAGCTCGAGCACGTCGTCCACCGAGGCGCCCGTGAACGTCCGCGGCAGGCCATACGCCCCGAGCAGCTCGGCCACCTCGGAGCGGAGCGGCTCGCGCCGGGAGAGGCGAAGCGCCACGAGCAGGCCGATCGCCACCGCCTCGCCGTGCCGGTAGCGCGTGTAGCCCGTGGCGGCCTCGATTGCGTGGGCGACCGTGTGGCCGAGGTTCAGCACCTGCCGTCGGCCCTGGTCGCGCTCGTCCTCCGCGACGACGGCGAGCTTCGTGCGAACGCAGCCGAGGATCGTGTCGGAGTCGACATCGCCGCCGTGGCGGACGCGCGCCCACAGCGGCCCGCCCGCGATCAGCGCGGTCTTCACCACCTCGCTGTAACCCGCGGCGAGCTCCTCCGGCGGCAGCGTCTCGAGTGCGGCGGGGTCGCAGATCACGGCCGACGGCTGGTGGAACACGCCCACGTAGTTCTTGCCCTCCGGCAGGTCCACCCCGGTCTTGCCGCCGTACGCCGAGTCGACCTGCGCCACCAGTGTCGTCGGCACCTGCACGTGGCGCATCCCGCGCTGGTATACCGCCGCGCAGAAGCCCGCGAGGTCGCCCACCACGCCGCCGCCGACCGCGACCACGACGTCGCCGCGCTCCGCCCCGGCCTCGGCGAGGGCGCGCAGCACGAACTCGGCGGCGTGGATCGACTTGTGCTCCTCGCCCGGCACAGTGACGATCCGCTCGTCGCCCTCGAATGGCTGGGCGCGCGCCACCTGCTCGTCCGTCACCACGAACCGGCGCCCGTCCGGAGGGTGGAAGAAGCCGGATTCGATCAGCCCGCGGCCGAGGAAGACCGGATAGTCGCCCGACAAGGCCGACGCCCACACGAGCCGCGCGCCGGCGGGCGCGGCCTCGAGCGCGCGCAGCGCGGGGAGCGCGCGCCGCAGGGCGTCGCGGTCGCCGGGCGGCAGCACGGCGTCGGCCACGGACTCGTAGAGCGCAACGCGGTCGCCGTGAAGCTGGGCGAAGCGGCCGCGGTCGCGCGCCAGCGGGCGGCCCCTGCCCGACGCGCGGCGCCAGGCCTCGTCGGGCTCGACCTCGAGGTGAACGACGGTGTGCGGCGCGAGCGCCTCGCGGACGCGCTCCGAGGCGAGCGCCCCGCCGCCGAGCGCGAGGACCCGCGCCTCGCCGCGCGCGAGCAGCTCGAGCACGAGCTCCTCCTCGCGCGCGCGAAATGCTTGCTCGCCCTCCCTGTCGAAGAACGACTCGACCGGCTCGCCGAGCCGCTGCTCCAGCTCGCGGTCCGAGTCGAGCGCCTCGGCCCCGAGCTCGGCGGCGAGCGAGCGGGCGCCGGTGGACTTCCCGGCGCCCATGAAGCCCACGAGCACGAGCGCTATGCGCGCCTCCAGCCGATCCGCTCCTCGTACGCCCGCAGCGCCGCGCGCACATCGTCCATGTGGTCGCCGCCGAGCTTCTCGCGGTAGGCCGCGGCCAGCACCAGCGCCACCATCGCCTCCCCCACCACACCGGCGGCCGGCACCGTGCACGAGTCGGTGCGCTCGCGCAGGGCCTGCGCCGGCTCCTTCGTCTCGGTGTCCACCGAGCGGAGCGGCTTCGTGAGCGTGGGCAGCGGCTTCATCGCGCCGACCACGACGAGCGGGTCCCCGGTCGTCATGCCGCCCTCGATGCCGCCGGCGCGGTTGGTCTCGCGGTGGTAGCCGCGCTCGTCCGACCAGAAGATCTCGTCGTGGGCCTGCGAGCCCACCCGCTCCGTGAGCGCGAAGCCGTCGCCGATCCCCACGCCCTTCAGCGCCTGGATCGACACGATCGCCTGGGCGAGCCGCCCGTCGAGGCGCTCCTCCCATGAGACGTGCGAGCCGATCCCCGGGACGAGCCCGAACGCGATCACCTCGAACTCGCCGCCGAGCGACTCGTTCGCCTTCCGGGCCGCGTCGATCTCCGCGACCATCGCCTGGCTCGCCTCGGCGTCGAGCGAGCGGACGGGCGACTCGTCCACGCCCTCGAAGTCGGCCGGCCCGAGCGACTTCCGCGCCGGGGCCGTGGCCGTCCCGATCCGGGTCACGTGCGAGAAGACCTCCACCCCGAGCTCGCGCAGGAACGCCTTCGCGAGCGCGCCCGCGGCCACGCGGGCGGCCGTCTCGCGCGCCGACGCGCGCTCGAGCACGTTGCGCACGTCCGTGTGGCCGAACTTCTGGATCCCGGCGAGGTCCGCATGCCCGGGACGCGGGAGGTGCACCTCCTCCACCTCCGCGTCAACCGGCCACGGGTTCATCCGCTCCTCCCAGTTCTGGTAGTCGCGGTTCTGGATCCACATTGCCACCGGGCTGCCGAGCGTGCGCCCGTGGCGGATGCCCGCGGTCACCTCGGCGCGGTCCTTCTCGATCTTCATGCGCCCGCCGCGGCCGTGGCCGAGCTGCCGCCGGGCGAGATCCGCGTCGATGTCCTCGGGTCGCAGCTCGAGGCCCGCCGGCAACCCCTCGACGATTGCCGTGAGCCCCGGGCCGTGGGACTCCCCGGCGGTTACGAACCGGAAAGACATGACGCCCACACCCTACAAACGAGGGTGCGGGCGCCAGGTTGGAGGAGGAACTGCTGGGAGAGGACTACCGACTGTCCTGGTGGTCGGTTGAATCTGCGTCGCCTCCACTGGACGCCGTCTCGTCGGCGATCAGCGGGGACGCGAAATGACGAGGCTCGGGCGGGGCTCCCACCGCCGCGCGCGCGCGCTTCGCGCGCTTCGCGGATGCGGTCCCGTCGATGCGCACCTTGCGGATCTCGTCGATCCGAAGCGTGTACGAGTCGCCGGTCTCGTTCGTGAACTCTTGCTCCGAGCCAGGGCTGAGGTAGAGGAACGCGCACTGGGATCCGGTGGGCTTGCAGCGGCCGTCGCCGGCCGCCTGCAGCGTCGAGTCCACGAGGAAGACCGCGTTCTCGGCGCTCGGAGTCACGCCGAGGAAGAGCAGCAGCGGCGAAGCCTCGCTCGGCAGAATCGAGAGACGCTCCACGCCTTTGATCCGGCGCTCGCGGCCGTTCGCAGTGAAGGTCACGTCCACCACG
>Ga0137374_10010704_pt1 | contig 10783 bp, 11 predicted proteins | sample SagtaG_20_FD_104811 | JGI IMG/M metagenome (GOLD analysis project Ga0137374, IMG submission 104811) | Vadose zone soil microbial communities from Sagehorn Ranch, Mendocino, California, USA - Sage1_R_100_16 metaG | ecosystem: Environmental > Terrestrial > Soil > Vadose zone | place: USA...
GTTGGTCGCGCTGCTGTGCAAATCGGAGCGTTCGAAGGAACTCGAGATCCTGTTGCTGCGACACGAGCTGGCGATCCTGCGCCGGCAGCCACGGCGGGCACCGGTTCGACCCGTGGATCGGGCAATTCTGGCGGCGCTCGCCGGGGCGCTACCGCGGAGGGCTTGGTCAAGTTTGTCGGTGCGTCCCGCGACGGTTCTGCGCTGGCACCGGCAGCTGGTCAGGCGGCGCTGGACGTATCCGCACAGACGGCCACCGGGGCGGCCGCCGCTCGATCGTCGGGTACAGGCGCTCGTCGTTCAACTCGCACGCGAGAACCCGTCTTGGGGCTACCGGCGGATCGTCGGCGAACTGCTAGGCCTTGGCATCTCGATTTCGGCGACATCGGTGCGGACGATCCTCATCGGCCACGGTTTCCGCCGGCGCCGCAGCGAGACGAGCTCTCATGGCGCAACTTCCTCCGCCAAAAACGCTGCGACGACGCTCGCGTGCGATTTCTTCACCGTCGAGACCGCCTGGCTGAAACGAATCTACGTGCTCTTCTTCCTCTCGCTCGAGCGACGCCGGATCGAGTTCGTCGCCTGCACCCCCAACCCGACGGGCGCCTGGACAGCCCAACAAGCGCGCAACCTGCTGATGACGATCGACGATCCGCAGCAACCGCTGCGCTTGCTGATCCACGATCGCGACTCCAAGTTCGGCGGCGGCTTCGACCATGTTTTCCAGAGCGAAGGGATCGCCGTGATCCGCACACCCGTGCAGGCGCCGAACGCGAACGCACACGCCGAGCGTTGGGTCGGCAGCGTCCGTCGCGAGTGCCTCGACCGGCTGCTCATCTTCAGCCGGCGCCAGCTCGAGCACGTGCTTCGCGTCTATGCCCGTCATTACAACCGGCATCGGCCGCACCGCTCGCTCGCATCTCGGCCACCCGAACAGACAGACAGAAGCCTGACGCCTCTACGAGCGCCACCATATCCGCAGCCCAATCGCCGCGACCTACTCGGCGGCCTCATCCACGAATACGAATACGCAGCCTGAGACGATCGATCTCCCCACTCCCATGACGTCGCGCGCTCTCGGCCACGCTCTTGCTTCGACACGTCTTGTTGTCGTTGTCGCGTCTCATCTTGTGTTTCACGCGCGCGCGAGTACCAACGCAGCGTCGACGTCAAGTCGACCCGATTCAAACGCCAGGCGCGCAAAGCCAGTCTAGGCAGCCCGAGCCGCGATCAACCGGCGACACACGATCTACCGAGTCGAACTGATGGCCAACTGAACCCGCTGACGCCGACACAGTTTCTGAACCCCACGCGGTAGATCGCGGCTTCCAGCTCGGCTCTGTCGGGTGCATCCGGCATCTAACGCAGGTGGTTTCCGAAGACGAATCCTAAAGCGGTCTCTGCGGTCTCTGATGCCGGGTATCACTCTCGTGTAGGAGCGATGCTCATGCACTCGGCGTCGCGGGGCGGCAACCGGCGGCGAGGGTCGGCGGCCCGTGGCCGAGGTTGTTACTTGCCGCGCGAAGTCTTCTTCGGTCGCTTGGGCTTCGCTGGCGCCTTTTTCACGGTCTGGGCAAGCGACTTCGAACGCTTCTTACCGGCCACGTCGGACTCCTTCCCGATTGACGTGCTCCCGGACGCACCCTACCGAGGTACCGCCGCCTGTTGTCGTGGGTCGGCTTCCGCCTGGCCCAGGGTCTACGCCGTGGCCGTCCACGCCGACCTGCTGGAGACCGTTGGGCGCAAGCGCGCGGTACCGAGCGCTGATCGGGGCTGCGTGCCGGTGCGGAGCGAGTTGGAGTTCAGGTCTGCGTCGTGGATGTCGCGGAATGGCGGAACTGCGGCAGAGACTGTCTGACGGCACCCGGCGGAAGGGAGCTGTGCCTCGTCATTGCCGCCGACCGCGTCGGGGGCGTCAACGAGAGGGCGGCGGCGGCGCGAGGTGCACTTATTCGATCTTCCTGCAAATCGACCGGATTCGGTTCGCGGCTGAGTTTATGCACCCTACGGGTACGAAAACTCTGTCATGTGTGTCAGGCAGCCAGTTCGTCTCGTGGATGAGACCTCCGAGCAGATCTCGTCTGTGCACGCACACGGCTGAGGCTGGAGTCGCAGGTGTCGGTTTCTGTTGCTCCGGCGGCCCTAGCCGTCGCACGCGCACCGGGATCCACAGCTTCATGTCCGAGTCTGCTACCGGACGCTGCGGCAACGACAGTGCTATGGTGACGATGCGGCGACGGGCAACCACCTGACATCAGGCTTCTTGCTCGCCTCGGTACGCATCTCGCCCCTGGGAGGCGATGCACATGACGACCGTGGGCCCGCAAACCAACACGACCGTTCCCCTCGTCTACGACACCGACGATCGAAGCCTAGGCGGCCCCCTGAACATGGACGGCCCCATCGTCGGAGAGGTGGCCTATCACCAGGACGGCGCCGACAACCTCATCATCGAGGTCCGTCTCGATTACGGACAAGCCAACAAGAAGCTCGAGGTCTTTCTGGTCGGAGGCCCCGCCCATTCCCTGGCAACCGGGTTTGTCACGATTGGAAGCCTGGTCACCAACGGGGCCGGCTTCGGGGCCGGTGTGTTCCCGGTCCCTCACGGGAGCCTGATCACCAGTCCTTTCGGACCCGGCTACCGGACCGACCACCTGGACATGTTAGGTGGAGTCGGCGATCTAACCGCAGGTACCTATACATCGGGGGCCGTGAACTACTTCGTCTGTCGTCAGCGTCACGGAAAAGGGGAGGCTGCGGCTGTCGCAGCGGGGGTCTCGGCCAAGGATCTGAAAGCGCAGGAAGGTGACCCGCACGGCGAGCACATGGGGAAGTCGCCCGACCCGCACTGAGACCTTGTCCAGCGAGGGAGGGGAAGGGGGAGTCCCTCCCTCGCTGGATATCAGGCGGCGCCTGCCGAGTACGGAGCGAGGGCTCGCTGTCCGGCACCGCATCGGAGCATAAGGCAGTGCCATATCGTCCGCATCCTTGAGATGACATCTGCTTATGCGAGAACCGCGTGAATCGAATCTGCTCTCCGTCGCCCAGGTTGCGCGGCGGCTGAACGTCTCCAAGCCGACCGTGTACCGGCGGATCTGGGAGGGGCAGCTCCCGGCGCTTCGCATCGGCGAGCCGGTCGGGCCGCTCCGCATCGACGAGGCCGAGCTCGAGCGCTGGCTCTACAGCCTGTGGGTCCCAGAAACTCGCGCCGCTTCTGCGAGGGCGCGCGCGGACGGAGAGGGAGGAGTAACTCGGGATCGTTCGAGCGGGTAGCGTCGGCAGATGCGTACTCGACGTCTGCTTGAGGGCCTGTCCTTCACTTACTGGGTCGTTCGCCGTCTGTTCGAGCTGCTGGTTCTGTTTGGTCGTTCTGAGCGGGCGAAGGAGCTTGAGATCTTGGTGCTGCGGCATGAGCTGCAAGTGCTGCGGCATGAGCTGCAAGTGCTGCGGCGCCAGGTCGGGCGGCCGCGCCTGCGGTCTGCTGATCGTGTCTTGCTGGCGGCGCTCGGCCAGGTGTTGCCGCGGAGCCGGCGGTCGTTCTTAGTCCAGCCAGCGACGCTGCTGCGCTGGCATCGCGACCTCGTCCGCCGCCGCTGGACCTATGCGGGCCGGCGCCCGGGCAGACCGCCGCTGGCCGCGCAGATGCAAGTTCTGCGTCTGGCGGCGGAGAACCCGAGCTGGGGCTACAAGCGCATCCAGGGCGAGCTGGTCGCGCTCGGGCTGCCGCTGTCTGCGAGCAGGTGTTTGGAACATTCTCCACCGCCACGGCATCAACCCCGCATCGAGGCGCGCGAGCGTCGGCTGGCGGGAGTTCCTGCGCCAGCAGGCGGCCGTAATCCTCGAGTGTGATTTCTTCACGGTCGAGACGCTTTGGTTGCGCCGGTTCTACGTGCTCTTCTTCATCGAGTTGTCGCGACGCCGCGTGTATCTCGCCGGTATCACCGCCAATCCCGACGGCGCCTGGGTCGTGCAGCAAGCGCGCAACCTGGCGATGACGCTCGCCGAACAGAAGCGGAGGCATCGGATCCTGATCCGCGACCGCGACAGCAAATTCACGGCCGCCTTCGACGCGGTCTTTCGTTCGGAGGGACTCAGGCTGATCAAGGCGCCGATCGCTGCGCCACGGGCGAAAGCACACGCCGAGCGCTGGGTCGGCAGCGCCCGACGGGAATGTCTCGACCGCATCCTAATCGTCTCCCGCAGGCAGCTTGAGACGGTTCTGCGCGAGTACGTCGCCTACTACAACACGCATCGGCCACACCGCTCGCTCGACCAGCAACCCCCGCTCCCCCAGATCGGGCCCCTCACGCCGCCTGACCACGAATGGCGTGTCCGTCGGCGCGACCGGCTCGGCGGGCTGTTCCACGAATACGAACTCGCCGCATAGCCGACACCGGCTCCGAGTCCAAAATGGCGACTGCCGGCCGCGCTGCAGACCCTTACGCACTTCGGCCCCGAATCGCCCGCGCGGGCTCGATTCGATCGCCAGCCTGAGACGAAACTACAACCGGCGCGCAAAGGCCGAACCTTGAGCAAGTCGACGCGAACCGAGTTTCTGGGTCCCACACGCGTTCGGCGAGCAGATCGGGCCGGACGCGGGCCTGCTATCTATCCCGGATCCCACCGCGGCCCGCGGCGTCGTGGCAGGCTTCGGGAAGGCATGCCGGATGGGCTTTCAGTTACTGCTGCGTCACCGTGACCGTGTCGATCTTTGTTGCGATGACCGTGGCATACCCGATCCTTGGGATACCGGCGGGATCATTCGGCGGCGCGTTGAAGCAGGACAGCTCGAGATCCCCGGCCGTGGCCATCGGAAAGATGTCTTGCATCTCGAATGTTTGCTGCAACGCGAAACCCGCTACATAGCCGACGCCGCTTTGGCCGACGCTATAGCCGACCGTGGAATTTCCGAGCAGGCAGACGACGATGCCATGCCCCGCGTCGTTCTCGGCGATGATCTCCGCCGTGACTGCGTAATTGCCCTTGTCGAGGTGCGCGGTCAGAACGTGCGTCATGAACGGCTGAATGTCAGGCCACGTCCCGCTCACGATCGGAAGCCACGTCCCCGGGTTCGAGAGCGTGCGCGCGAAGAACCACTCGTCCGCGTGCGTCACGCCGGGCGGCCCCTGCGGCCCAGTTTGGCCGCTCGGGCCGGCGGGACCGGTCGCACCGGCCGGGCCGGCGGGACCGGTTGCGCCTGCTTGCCCTGCCGGGCCTCGATTGCCCTTCAGTGCGATGATCGTTTTGTGCGAAAGGTCTACCTTCTGCAGCGAACCGTTGATGACCTGACTAGAGCCGACGCTGTTCTTTGGAAGCTTGGCTACGGCGTAGCTCGTGCCTCCCAACGCGAAGAAGAGCGCGAAGAGCGAAATGACGGTGGCCGGCGACGACCAACGGCTGGTGATGCGATGCACGGGACCCCCCTTGGTAAGCCGCCCCTGGCTTTCTGCGGCGGACGGAGCAGAGATCATCGTCTCGCGCACCCCGCCCGAAGTCAACGTCGGATGAATCGACTGGGTGCTCTGCACGACGGGAGGTGGCGAGCGAGCACTAGCTCGAAGGCGCCGCCGCGCCGCGATCCGCAGCCGACACGGGTCGTGAGCGGCAGCTGCGCTGAGTCCGTCTTCAGGAAGAAGTCGGGCGTCGCGGAGTCGACGATCCAGGTCCTCGAGTCCTTGCCGACACCGATCTCGCCTGCGTACGTCGTCACGGTGAAGGTTGCTCTCCGACCCTGAGGCCCGTGTACGTCTTCGGCGACGTGCAGCTGCCGTGCACGATCTTGCCGTCGAGCTCGCAAAGAACTGCGTTCGTTCCCGAGCCGGGGTTGATCGTGAACGTGAACGTCGCCGTGGTCGAGGTCGTCTTCGCGGCTGGCCCGGCAGTGATGGTGACTGCCTCCACCCGCACGCGGCCCGAGGCTGGGAGCGCGGCGAGCGCGACGGCGGCCAGGAGAGCAAGCAACGCTGCGAAGCCGGCGCGCGTCAACGGAACGACCCAGTCACGTGTTCCTAGCGTCCGACGCAGGAGCCGGTTTCCTTCTTCGTCGAGGCCGACCACCAGGGCGTCTTCCGGGCGCTGGCGCTCCAGCTGAGCTTCCCGGAGGGGGCGATGGTGGCGGTGATGGTGCCGTTGACGGCGGTACACCAGATCGTCGCCGGGACGGCTTCGAGGCGGCTGATCGTCTGGGCGGTCGGGTGGCCGAAGCTGTTCGGTCCGGTGGAGAGGACGGCATAGCGTGGCCGCGTCAGGTCGAGCAGTTCCTGTGGCGAGGCGTACTTGGAGCCGTGGTGGGTGACGAGGAAGACGTCCAACCGCCCCTCGAGTGGGGGAAGGCGTGCGGCGAGCTCTTTGCTCACCGCCATATCGATATCCCCGGTGAACAGGACATTTGCTCCGTTGACTTCGAGGAGGTAGGCGACGGAGGAGTCGGCGGCGTCGTTGGCGCCGCCCGTGAACTCGCCCTTGAGCGGGTTCAGGATCAGCCAGGACGCGCCACCCCAGCTGAACGTCTGGCCTGCGTGGACGTAGGTGGGCGTCAGTCCCTCATCCGTGATCGCCCTCATCACAGCCCGGTTGGTCGTGTCGCCGCGCCAGTAGGCCGACGGGCTCATCACCGCCTTCTTCACCTTCCACTCGTCGAAGAGCTGCAGGAAGTCGGTGACGTGGTCGGAGTGCGGGTGGCTGAGAATGGCGACGTCGATACGCGTCGCCCCAACCGCGTTCAGGGCGGCATCGATGTTCTCGTAGTTGAACTGGCCGGCGTCGGAGACGATGATCTTCGCGCCGATCTTCATCACCACCCCGTCGCCCTGGCCGACGTCGACGAAGGCGATCTTGGCCGCCGTCGACCCGTTCGCAGCGGTCCCGGTGCCGCGGCCTGCGTTCGCATACCCGACGAGCAGGGCGAGCGTGAGCGGAGCGAGGGCGAGCGCGGCGAGACCGGCGCGCAGGCGTGGCCCGGCCATCGTCGAACCCCAGTGGACGGCTGTGCGGGCTCGCCGGTTGCGGATCGAGCCTCAGCCGCCTTCGGCCGGTGTTGGCGCGGCGGGGTTCGCTGCTGCTTGCGGGAGGGCGGTTGTGAGCGTGTCTTGGGCCCAGCGTTCGCTGAAGCCGGCGAGGAAGCTGACCACGATCAGCGCCAGATGCTTCTGTTCGGTGTCTGGTTGCGCGATCGGGAGGTGGAGGATGCCGCTGTCGAATGCGAAGGCGACCGCGATCGCGAACACGCCGCCGATCAGCGGCCGCAGCCCGCCGAGGAAGAAGGCGTAGGGGCGGCCGACGTCATACTCGACGTGGAAGCCGCCGGTGTTGATCCGCTGCACGACGCTGATCACAGCGCCGACCGCGCCCGCGACCAGCGCCGCCACGCTGACCTTCCACTGCTCGACGCTGAGGAAGAGTACGGCGCTGACCGAGATCGCGAGCGCGACCGCGGCCATGCCGGCGAAGTAGACGATCTGGGCCTGGCCGTTGGCGGCCTGCTCGTAGTAGCGCCAGGCCTTGTCGATCGCGTCCTGTTCCCGTTTGAGCGCGTCCTTGGTTTCGGCTTCATCCTTGGGCGCACTCGCCTGGTCGACGAGGCTGAGCAGGTGGGCCGCCGAGGCGGCGACGAGATGGAGGCAGATTCGCTGCCGGACGCCGGTCAGCACCGTGCGTGCCCGCACGGCCAGTTCGTCACAGCGGTGCAGCTCGGCCGCGACCTCCGGGTAGCGCCTGGTCGCCCAGTCTGTTTCGCGGTGGAAGCTGAGCGTGCTCCGGCGGAACAGCGTCCGTCTGCGTTCCGTCAGCACGACCGCGCTCTCCAGATGTGAGGCCCAGAAGGAGCTGACGACGAGGCCGTGTGCGTCCTGGAAGCGGCGCAGATGCTCGCGGTAAGCAGCGTCGGCGCCGCGGCTGTCGCCGTTGTGGCGAGCCTGCCACCAAGCGAAGTGTGAATGGACGAGCTCCGAGAACGACGGCGCGAGCTCGTCAACCCTCAGCTTCGACGGAGCCGCCTCGTTTCTGACCGTGATCGCCCCGGGTGCGTGCGTGACCTCGCTCATCTCGCCACCCCCTGCTCAACCGGCTCTCGCCCCGCCGCGGCTGGCGTTGCGACCGCGGTTGCAACGTCGCCGAACTTGCGGTGGAAGGTGTTCTCGTAGTCGGCCAGGTCAAAGCGATCGAGGAACCGCTTCGCCGCGTCGCGCCCGTTCTTGATCAGCATCGCCTGCTCATCGGCGGAGAGGTTGAACTGGGTGGTGGCGATGGTGCCGGCGTCGACCGCGACGGTGCGCACGCGGGTCGAGTGCGAGACAAAGCGTGTATCCCAGGCCTCTTGTGAGGTGTGGAAGATCTCGAAGCCGAACCGGAACGCCCAGGGCAGCCGGCGCGCGAAGGCGTTGAAGCCGGCGCCGACGCCTTTGCCGCCTCGCAGGGTGAAACCGAACGTCGGTCGGGAGAGCACCCGGCTCGCCGCCTCGACGTCAAAGAGCCAGACGGGGAAGTTCGACAAGGTGCCGCCGTCGATGATCACCGACCGCTGCGCCTGCTGCTCCCGTGCTGTCAGCTCCCGAAACGACGCCTGCGTCGCGCCGAAGTGGTCGGCAACCTCGTTCGCTTCCTCAACGTCTCTGCGGTCGGCGACCTGGCCGCTGAGCAACCCGTCGGCGCCGCCGGCGTCCGTCACCATCACGCGGTCGCGCACGAGCACGACCGGTTCGAAGAAGTAGGGGATCGACATGCTCATCCGTGCCGCGTCGGCGATCTCGAACTCATCCGGCTTGATCGCCGCCGCATCGCCGATGGCGCGCTTGTAGCGAGGCAAGTCGTCCGGCAAGACGAGCAGGGCGCGATTGGTCACGTCGACCGCGATCAGCTTCAAGCGGTAGCGGATGCCGTCGTCGGTCTTGACGCTCGCGAACGTCTTGCCCTCGAGCTCCTTGCTGAACCAGCGCCGGAACGCCTCGCCGTGCGCAAGTCCGTGTTTGCGCACGACGTTGACGCTGCCGCCGATGACCTTTCCCGGCCAGGGGAAGTCCTGGAAGTCGCCGAAGCGTGTCCGTGTCATCAAGGCGGCGATGTCCTCAGCGTCGTCGCCGGCCGCCAGGTAACAGGCGATGATCGCGCCGGCGCTCGCACCGGCGACGTTGACCCACTTCTTGATCGGCTTCTCCGGATGCTCCGCGAAGCCAAGCAGCGCACCCGCCAAGCCCAGACCCTTGACGCCCCCACCGCGGAAGACGCCGTCTGCCTCCTCGATCCATTCCATGCGGCAACACCCCCCAATCTCAACCTGGGCCGCAGGAATGACGGTCTAGAACTGACGGTAGCCGCCAGCGAGCAGATTGACAAGTGGGCGGCGCGTCGCCCGTCGCAAGACGTCGGCGCCGCTCGGGTGTGGTCGCTGCGCTGGAAGAGACGAATGTCCGCCACCAGGGGCAGCCATCGAGATTCCGGAAGATCTGCCGTTCTGGAACAAGTTCAAAGAGTTCTTCGAGCAGCTTGGGGTCGACATCGAAACCGACGACGTCTGGCGCGTCAGAAGGCTCCGTGGCCTACTCACTCATCGGCGCGGTGAACTCAGAACCGAGGCGCTGCGAACGGAGTTCCAGCAGGGCGACGCGTCCGACCCCTTCGAGCCCCTATCGGTGGAACCCAGCCGCGAGGCGGTCTTGGCTGAGATGGACGTCCTCGCCGAGGCAGTCCGCGAGGTGGACAGGGCGGCGTATCGATACACGTGGGGGCGGAACCCTCTACCTGGCCTCACGCCCTAACACGGGTCGTCTTGCGAGACTGTACGAGCCAGAGATGGCTGATCGCCACTCCCTCGAGTCGTCATCGATTGGGGTTATTTACCGAGCGGTCGATCGCTTCATTACGGCCCTCGAACTCCGCGACTTCGTACGCCTTCGAGTAGCTGCATGCCGCACACGTCCCCCACGCGAAGTCACCGAGGTACGAGTCGAACCCGCTGCTACGAGCGCGTGCAAGCCGCAAACGGCGCAGTCCCCAGGCTCGATTCGAACGTCGTCCTGGATTTCCGCGTACTGCTCGACGTAGTCAGTCTCCTCCCGGCGCTCTCGCTCCTTCAACGAGAGGAGTTCGAAGTAGGCACGCGCTCGGCGGCGCTCTTCCGCATCCGCGACCGTGTGGGGTGCCTAAACTCGGTCGCGGCTGACGAACCGGCTTACTTGCAGGCGAAAGCGAGTCTCGCCACCCCCACGAGGTGGCCATCGGCACCGCTTGTGCGTCGAGGCCTGTTCGCTCGCCGCGGCGCTCCTTTCCACAGGTTGTCAACACCCACAGCAGGACCGAGCTGGGCCTGTCGAACGTCACTGCCGGCCCGAGCAGGTCAGTCGCGGAAGAGGCTAATCAGCTCCGCCCGCTGCCGCTCACTCAAGCCGCCAACCGTCTTCGAGTGCGCGATCCGACACCGACCAAGGATCCGGCCCGCCTTGACCGACCCAATCCTCGGCAGCACCAAGAGCAGGTCACGAACCGGCGCCGTCAGCACGCATGCGGGCGGCTTGGCAAGGATCTGCGCCAACCCGATCTTCCCTGAGGCGAGTTCCTTCTTCAGCTGCGCACGCGCCGAGCGCACCTCATTCGCCTGCTCGAGCGCACGCAGACGCTGCTCGCGCGACCGGCTCGGAAGCCTCGCGCTCACACCATCGGTCTGCATCGAACGATTCTAGGAGCCCGATCGCGCACCGCTCAACCCAGTTACGCGAGCGGCGTCCGCTGGGAGGCTACAGCTCGGTTCTGCCGCACATCGGCTCGATCCGGGAGTGTGAACGGAATTTTGGCA
>Ga0137374_10010718_pt1 | contig 10776 bp, 18 predicted proteins | sample SagtaG_20_FD_104811 | JGI IMG/M metagenome (GOLD analysis project Ga0137374, IMG submission 104811) | Vadose zone soil microbial communities from Sagehorn Ranch, Mendocino, California, USA - Sage1_R_100_16 metaG | ecosystem: Environmental > Terrestrial > Soil > Vadose zone | place: USA...
AATGCTTTTAAATCTTTAGGAAAACATGTTCCGCCAAAACCAAATTTACCATCTGGTCCGGGAACCTGCGTATGTGTTTCGTTGATATATCCGCTCATTAGTACGCCGTCTAAAACTGATTTATAATCGGCATCAAGCTTAGTGCATATATCATAAATGATATTAAAGAAATTTACCTTCATGGCGCCAAAAGCGTTGTGGGCATACTTCGCAAGCTCTGCTTCTTTGTTGCTCATCATATAAATAGATTTTTGAGGAAATATTTTAGCCAATAATTCCGCGTCTGAACAACCAGTTAAAATACCCATCTTGCAAGTATCATCATAAGCTTGTCGCTCAGTTAAAAACTCAGGGCATGACCAGGTGCCGTAGCGGTCATTGGTGCCAGGTAGAACGGTAGACCTGATAAACACATTTTTGCCATTCGTGGCATTAAGCGCATTTTCTAAATAAAAATGATTCTGACTCCCATCAAAATTCGTAGGCACCGGCACGCAGATAAAAGCAGCATCGCATAATTTTAAATCAGTATTATAACCCTTTGGTGGATCATAAATAAAAATATCGTGGTCAGTATGGTTCTCAAACCATTTGATTAGGGCTCCGCCGACGATACCGGAGCCAGCGACGCCAACTCGTAACTTAGCCATTTTTCAATTCCCTTATTAAAAGAGGTTATTTCAGTCTTATTTAAGAACGTTTTTGCCTGAGAAAATTTAATATCACCAACGCGAGTATCTTTAAAAATAATTCCGGAATGGTTTGGCCTTACTATTTGCCTGATAGATCTATAAAGATCTAAAAGAGAATGAGATATTCCGGTCCCAACTTCTAAAGTTTGTCCGTCATATTTTTGATTTAAAGCTTTTAAATTAGCGTTAACAACATTTTGTACATAGCTGAAATCTCTAGTCGTAGACCCGTCTCCGAATATGGTTACGGGCTCATCTTTCAAAATTTGTTTGAGCATAATGCTTGCGACATTTTCTCTCTGCCGGGGCCCGACGACATTAAAATATCTTAGGATTGTGTAGTTTAATCCAGACTTATCTAAAATCTCTTCAATGATTTTTTTTGAATGTCCATAAGGGGAGTCACCCATAACCGAAGAACTCGAAGCAAAGATAATTTTTTTTACTTTATTAATCTTACAAGCTTTGATTAAATTCACTGAGGCATTTACGTTATTGATATATGTCTTCATTGGATCATCATAAGACGCTGGCACCGATGGAATAGCAGCATTATGTAGCACATATTCGATCTCGTAATTTTTTATATCCCAGAATAACTGACTATAATCGAGTAAGTTTGATTTAATATAAAGCTGTTCTCGGCCTTTAAAATCCTTATCTAGACCAATACATTTTGGGATTGCATCATAGAGATGTGACCCAATAAAACCCTGACTGCCAGTGATTAATATCATTCTCTAATTAAACATTTATCCTCAAATAAAGGTCAACTTTTTTGGTTTAGTATATTGGTCTAGCTTAAGGATATTAAGCTCCATAATTAAAAAATTATATAAGGCATTGCGAACTTTCTTTATCTTGAGACAATATTTTATCGACCGCAAAAATTTAATATAAAAAGGAAAATAAAATGAGCCGCAAGCCAGTTATTAAAAAAATCGACGACCGCGATGTAAACGATTACAAAGGGGCTATGGTTGTAAAAATCGAAAATGGCGCGGGGCCGCAAGGACCTTCAGGGCCGCAAGGCGCGCAAGGTGTTCAAGGTCCAAAAGGTGATAAAGGAGCTACCGGTGAAGCAGGATCAGCGGGAGAACAAGGACTTAAAGGCGACACCGGTCCTCAAGGTGAGAGCGGCGAGCAAGGTGCAGTTGGTCCTCAGGGCCCGCAAGGTTTGGTTGGTGAGACTGGACCTGTCGGAGAACAAGGACCGCAAGGCGAAAAGGGTGATGCCGGCGAAGTTGGAGCCCAAGGTGAAACTGGAGCCCAAGGTGAAGTTGGGCCTCAAGGCCCTGAAGGTGCTCAAGGACCGGTTGGTGAAACTGGTGCAGTGGGCGCGCAAGGTCCTCAAGGTGAAGTAGGCCCCCAAGGTCAGCAAGGCGTTGAAGGCGTTCAAGGCCCTGTCGGCGAACAAGGTCAGCAAGGTATCCAAGGTGATGTTGGCCCCGCTGGCCCACAAGGATCTCAAGGCGATAAAGGTGATACTGGTGAAATAGGCCCACAAGGAATACAAGGCGAAGTCGGACCTCAAGGCCCACAAGGAGTACAAGGCGAGCAAGGCTTGCAAGGTGATACCGGTGAAGCTGGAGCACAAGGTGTGCAAGGTGAAAAAGGCGATACTGGCGAGCAGGGTGCGGAAGGCCCACAAGGTCCTCAAGGCATTCAAGGCGAAATCGGATTACAAGGTGAAGCTGGTCCCGAAGGTGCGATTGGCCCACAAGGTTTACCAGGTGAAGCCGGTCCTCAGGGTGAGCGCGGTGAAGCCGGTCCTCAAGGTGAAGTTGGTCCTAAAGGTGAGCAAGGTGATGCAGGATTAGACGGAGCAGTAGGTCCACAAGGTCCTATCGGCCCAGAAGGTTTTGATGTTTTAAGCGCAGATCCAGAAACTCCAACTTTCACCGAGAAATGGATTCTCTTCACGCCTGCTACAGAGACAGAAGACGAGAAATTTGAACTCTGTGTGCAAGGTACAGCAAAAGTATTTCGCTTAAATTTTCTATAGAAGAAAAAAGGGCCCTTTAGACAGGGCCCTTTTATATTAATCTTTTGTAAGTTCTTGCTCTATGGCTTTTTCTTGCTTCTTAATCCACACAGAAAGCGGAAATTTAAACCGCAATACTACATAGGCAAAAGCTGCGCCTAATAAAAATAAAAACATTAGTCCTCTAGCGCCGCTGTAATGGCGTCAACGAGGCTGATGCCTTCCAATTGATCAATGGTTTTTGTATCGACGATGTCATATTTAGCACCTTCTTTAATGAGGTTATCATCAAGACGCTGCAAGAATGCAGTGGCCTGTAGATCACGGCCAACTTGAATCATAGATATTCCAAATTCGCCATCACCGTTATCAAGAGTTTTTGAAAATGCCACAATTGAGCGCGCTACATTTTGCTCATCCGATGGCTGGCCATCAGTCAAAACTACTACTACTGCACCGTTGGCCTTAGCAGCACCAGTCTTTTTATTTGCCGTATAGTCTTTGAAGCAGGCCTCAAGCGCTGGGGCCAATACTGTAGAACCCATTGGGGAATTTTCTTTAAAGATTTCTCCGACCTTGGCTGGAGTGGTGTTCGCATACCATTTATGTGTACCTGAGAATGGAACAACGGTGATCCCATCTGGATCGAACTCTGACAATTTTTTTGCAATTGCTGTAGCTGACTCACGAACGTACTCCCATCGTGTTTGACCAGTTGGTGTATCTGTTTCATCCATTGATCCTGACTTGTCGATTACAAGATAATAATCGCGGTTTTGTAACTTTTCTACATTGCTCATTTATTCCCCTTTATGGTTAGAGCTGTCTGGCTTCATAATTGAAGCTAGAAAATTATTTAGCCTTATCAAATATTTTTTTATTTACGTTGGCAAGCGAATGTTGAAGATTATCAATCGAAGTGGTTTGAGCCATAATGCGCGCCCGCATGGCGGCCAAATCGCGCCTAAATATTAGCAGTTCATTTTCAACAAATTTTTCGCTGTTCTTGAATTTCTGTACTGGTTTTAATTTCGACTTTTGCTTGACTAAGATGCTCATCATCATTCTCCTCAATTTTATTTATTGAGAAGAACAAAAGAATAATGGCGATACAAGATAAATATATTAAGATTATGCTAAGCATTATTTTCAAATTCTTTTTCATAAATATCTTGGGCGTCGCCGTAGCCTTGCCAATTGTCCACTCCAGCGGCCTCTAAGGATTTAAGAAAATCAGAATCTGATTTCAGCTCGTCATATTCTTTTTTAGTAATGGTGATGAATTCACTATTTAATGGTTTTGCATCTGACTTTTGGGCCATTTATCGACTCCTATTCATAAGAGTCGATTACCGGGTTTATCCGCGCTAGGCAATCGGATTCTAAAGCAAAGACTCTATTTCTATGGCCCTCTTGCAATACCCATCCATAGCCCATAGGGGTACATCTATAAGGGATTGGTGAAAAATATTTTTGCTCAGTATTTGAGCAGCCCGTGAAATAGATAAGGATACACACAAGTAGGCAAAAGCGGATTAAATGAACACCTATATGTAGACGATAGAGAATCACTTTGGCTTCTTTCTCAAACATTCTTCGCAAGTGACATCATCCCAATCAATAACTTTTATGCCGCTTGATCCGCAAATAGAAAAGCTAAAGATGGGGTAGCCAACCTGCTTATGTTTAATTTCAATTTACCTTTCACCGCTTATGAATTAACCGCCGTAAATTTCTTATGCCAGGTATCATTAGCGCAAGCCATCGCAAAAGCCTTTAAGTCAGATCCCGTAAACTCTAGAAGTTTACCTATCAAATATTCTGGAAGTGGCGCAAATCCTTTTTCTATCTTACCCATAAATTGTGGAGTGATACCAAGCGCCCTGGCTAGGTTAGCCTGGTTACACCAGATACCCTCTCTTGCGGCCAAGATAAAACTACCTTGATGAAAATGTGGCGGTCCTTTAATTTTTATCATTATTGAATTCCATATTCAGTTGAGAGCTTATTTAAAACTGCGTTAGCCAAATCACTCGACCCCTGGCTGGTATAATGAACGTCGCCAAGCCCAACATGCTCAGCTATCGTACTTGGAGTATAAAGATCAAGGACCGGGACGCCCTCAGTATTCATTACATCAAGCGCAATGGCATTAAGCTCTAGGGCCCTGGCGTTAGAGCGGTATGGGGTATTTATGGGTATTTCTGTGGTTAGAATGAAAAGCGGTTTAGTGGTCGATGCCTTAATCTTTCTCGCTAAAGACGTGAGATTCGCCCTGTAATTAGAGTCAGAAGTTCTGATCCAGCTCGCTACGTCCCATAGCCCATGGTTAAAGGTGATAGCACCCCAAGATGGGCGCTGGCTAAGCCATAGATCAATTTTATTAACCCCATTTTTTGAATCCATGGCATTACAGTAATTATGGCTCACGTCATAGCCTGGCAATGCAGCTTGAACGAAGGGAGTGTAGCCAATAGAGATGCTGTCACCGATGACTAAAATATCAGGTCGGGCGTCATCGACCGTATTTACGTTATCGCATGGATATGGATCTTTTTCTTTAGTATGTCCGCAAGCCATGAGAAGTAGACATAGAGCTAGTGTGTATAAATTATTTTTCATTTATTTTCTCCTGCATTTTTTTGATAAAAATTTTGTATCCATTAAGCGTACGATGGCGCGCTAAATAATTATTGCAATAATTGTCGAGACCTAAAGCTTTTATTTCTTTATTATTTTCCCTCACAAGAGTACGTGCTTTTTCTAAAAATTCGAGACGTTTTTTTTCTCTATATTCGCGGCCCTTTTGTCTTTTAATAGCCGCCAAATCACGCTCAAATTTTGAGGAATTTTCAAGCTGTAGGCCGACTTTACGGATACAATCTGAACCGACGCCGTAAAGTTTCTTGTCACCGGTCTCAACGATGTAGGAGTCCATAATGGCGTGACAGCAATGAGCACATGTGCCGATACCTCGTTCTACCTTTAGTTTTGGGCCATCAATCCTGGTTCCAAAAGTTGGTGATATCCTTATGCTAATTAAAGCCACATAACGATAAGGTCCGGGGCCAAGCGTGTAGCTAAAGGGGTGGGATTTTTGTTTCATTTTTTGCCATAGTACGCTTTAGCGTACTTCCTCATATATAATTTCATACATTTTAAACAAAGAAACTCGCAGCCAATTTCTTCACGCATAACTGCTCTTTTATTGCCACAGATGATGCATGGATATTTCATGATTCACCTCGCGCTTTGGCTATTGCCCGTTCAGCAGCACGCAATATTTGATGTTCTTTAGCGCATAGCCTGCTTAAAGAATGGTACTCCTCGACGAACGCCTCAAGCGCATCGAGCATCTCAGGCGCAGCCGAAATGAGAGCCGCGTTAGAGGCCAACTCTGGGACATCAGAGCAAGAAAATAAATGGTCTGGGCCCCAACCACGAGTTTTACCAGATACAATAATTTCTTTACGGTCAGCATCTCTATGAATCAACCACGGCCCAGGCGTATGGCCTTCTTTGACCAGCGGCCAAACATTTGTCGAACCACAAGAGCAATTAAAATAATGACCTGGCAAGATAGCGTCTGGGGCGTATTTTGCGTCAGCTGGTTTCTTGTTATGTTTTTTGCCGCATGAACATTTGATCATTTGCTTACTCCTGTTACTTAAGAACAGGATAGCATAAGTAGTTTTATATTACAAGACCTTAGGCTTACGTCTCGATTTAAACTTAGGTTTCGCCTCAATTTGAGTAAATGGATTCACCTTATTTAAAACACATTCCCAAAACCAGGTACATTTCTTAATATGTTCCACGTGGAACATTTCATCTGGCAGCACAATGCAGCTTAAAAGAACTGGTGAGCATTTAGGGTTATACGAAATAAAGTGACACTTTTTGGCACCTGTCACTAATAGCTGGTGCTGCATCTGAATCCAGTATTTATATGGCACGCGGCCATCTGAATTTTTCTTGGTCTCATGAGGGTCTGTAATAAGTAAGGTCAAGTTATTGACCCGGTAATGCGGTAGCTTTCCCTGGTATTTGATCTCTAATATTTCATCTGAATCATCAGAGGAGCCATCAAGTGAAGCCATCATAAATGGCAAGTCAGCCATCGCGACATTCTTGGCCGGAAAGGTTTCATCAGAAAAATTATCGAGGTTGTAATATAAGGAGAAGAGGCGCCTTGCTATTGGCTCATATTGATTACCAAGCTCTAAAATATAGCTTGATGGCTCCTCTTTAATCTCTGAAGAAATTTTATCAAAATAAACATCTTCAATAGATCTAAAGCCATGGCCCCATAGACTCGCCGCATCAGAGCTGCCAATTCCTTTTTTTCTCCAACGTAACCAATCTTCTCTGCTCAAAATTTAACCATTCTCAAAACGTAGTTAAAAAATTTAAACTGTTTCAATTGACTAGGTTAGATTTCCTTAATTGAATAAGTCAACGGATAAAGAGGTCAGCTAGTGTCAAACCACATTGTAAGCCACCAAGATTTTGGCGAATTTTTGCATATTAAGCATCTTCGTGTAAGAAAAGATTTAATTCTTTCTTACCAAGTTGTTGAAGATCAAAAATTAAATCTCGGCGGCGTACCGATAACCCACTTTTATTTATGTATTTTTACAGGTAATGGCACTCACTCAATTCTCTACACCACGAGAGAAGAGGCTGATATAGAAGCGCAGAGACTAGATTGGATTTATAAAAAAGACGGCAAAAACCATAAGGAGTAAGACGATGTTACAAGGGGTATCAAAAGGAAAAATTAAGAAGCCAGTATTTATTCTTCTCTATGCAAGAGACGGAATAGGTAAATCCACCTTCGGGAGCGAAGCGCCAAACCCTATTTTCTTAGGGCCGGAAGATGGCACATCACATTTAGATGTGGCGAGGTTTGAGCAGATAAGAACTTTTACCGATGTAAAAAACGCAGCGTCAAAAGTTTTAAAAGAAAAACATCATTATGAGACTTTGGTCATTGATTCATTAGACCACATTGAACCAATTTTATTTAAAGAAACAATTGACCTTCAGCGCCCAAAAAATTCAGACGAAACATGGACCATAGAAGACACTTATGGCTCATTTGGTAAATGGGTAAATGGGATTTCGGGTGAATGGTTTTCTCTTATCGACATCTTAAAAGACATAAGAAATATCCGTAAGATGAATGTCATCGTGCTCGCTCATGCTCAAGTAAAATCCATCAATGAGCCTACGCAACCGATGCCTTACGATAGGTACGCTTTAAAGCTTCATAATGAAAAACACTCAGCACTCTGGCGTGAATCAGTCGAGTGTGTCCTATTCGTTAATTATGAGACCATAGTTAAAAAGGGTAAGAACGAGTCTAAAGCCAAAGCCTACGGTGAAGGTCGTCGTGTAATGTACACAGAGCCCAAGCCTCAGTATGACGCTAAAAATAGATACGGTCTCCCTCCTGAACTTCCATTCGATTTAGGCTCATCATGGTCAACATTTTATGCTGCCTATCAGGCCGGTCAGCCAGACGTTATTGATTCGAAAAAAGTTATGGACGAGATCACATTCATCCTAACGAGAGTTGATATGGACACCTCTGACAGAATTAAGGCAGCGCTTCAAAAATCAGAAGGTGACCTAAATAAACTTGTAAAGATTCGTGACCACGCGGTACTTTTAGCAGGTGAGCACAGTTAAAGAAGAATCAGCAAAATTTATTGCTAAACAAAATGAGATTCTAAAAAAGATTTCTGACGGCTTATCCATAAGGATTGAAGCAGAGCCACATTGCGACAGATACCTTTGCTCAATGGATGAGATCTGTATTGTTCTGAGTTACGAAGTAGTCCGGTTAGAAAATAAAATAGCTCAATTAATTGAGTTTTTAATATCCAAGGGAGATAAAAAATGAGTCGAGTAGCAGATGGTAAATATTTAGCAAAACCAGTGGGCGGTCAAATTGGACGCTCAGGTAATAAAAATACTCCAGGCATCGCAATTCTTTTTGAATTTGATTATGAAGGTAGAAAAACACAGCTGTCATGGAGGGGCTGGTTTACTGAGAAAACATCGGAAAGAACTTTTGAAACTCTTGCCATCTTGGGCTTTGACGAAAATAAACCCTACATAAATGGCAACGAAATCCCAGCGTCAAGCTTTGACCATAACGCAGTGGTTGAGCTTGTAGTTGAAAATGAAGAGTTCACCAATGAGCAAGGTCGCGTGGTGTCGGCTCCAAAAATCAAGTGGGTCAATAAAGCAGGCGGCTCAGGTTTTGGTTTTGCTGAAACAGTCGACGTTAAAAATGCTTTAGCTGGAATTGATGTAAGAAAAGAAATGCTTGTTGCACGTCAGCGCCTAGGAATTGGCGGCAAAAAACTAACTACTCAGCCGGTAAAAAATCATGCGCCAGTGATGAATGAAGCCGATGAAATTCCATTTTAGGGGAAAGAAAAATGAATGCTCAATTAAAAGCAGAACTCATGGGATCACCCGCAGGCAAAGAGCCCGCACCTCCTCTCCCGATTTTAAAATATTTTGATTACAAACATTTGCCAGCACATCTTCAAAGTGTAAGTCAGCCGTTTTATGAGCTTGCCTACATCATGGATAAGCTGCCAAATAATGCTGAGAAATCAGCTGGTTTGAGAAAATTATTAGAAGCGAAAGATTGTGCTGTTAGAGCGGCCTTGAATTAAATTCATTTGCTGCGAGTTCCATCGGCCATGTTTGTTTGAGCTGCTTTTAATAAACTAAAGCATGTGGGCTCGCAGTAATTTCTATGAAACCACATTAGTTTCATGTTATTTTTATTTTTTTATAGGAAACATATGTTTAATAAAACATAGAGTTGATAAAAAACAGAAGCAAGGCAATAGGTTTATTGAAACTCTGGCAAAAGAACAAGAGGCACTTAACAAGTCAAGTTTAAATCATAACCGTGAGGATGAGATATGAGCAAAATAACAGAGCTAACTGCAGAGCAGGAAAGTAAGTTTGAAGAGTTTGTTAAAAAATGGACAGACATTGGATTAAGCACGTCACGCACCAATGAAGACGCGCTAATCGGGGCGATACCACAGTATTACAAAGAGGGGGGTCTTGAACCGCCAGATAAGGTTATTATTTGCCCATCACCTCTTGCTGCGGTTTATGCTGGTGCTGAAATATTAAATGATGGCAAAACTGAAGGATTGCGCGAAAAAGCTATCGAAGTTTGGGGCTCAAGGGTTGGTACATCTTTATGGGCTGGATATAACTCATGGCGAGACTTCATGGGCTTTATTGGCGTTGATATTTCGGAGCTTGCGCCTAGCTTTGTTTTAGCTATGAATTCTTGCTATGTGTTCCCATACAATAACTTCATCACAGTATCTGAAAAGCCAACCGAAATACTTTTAGACCAGAATGGCGAACTACACAGCGAGAACAATATGGCTATTAAATGGTCAGATGGGTTTGGCTTTTATTGCCTTCATGGTATACGCATGTGTGGCGAGGAATGGGTAGTTGAAACTAAGTCCGAAGATTTAGACCCAACCAAAATAATGGCGATAAAGAATGTTGAACAGCGCCTAATGGCCATTAAGAAGTGCGGCATTGGGCGCATCTTATCGAAGCTTAAGTCGAAAGTTATATCTGAAGGCGCGCTTGACGAAAGTGGCCTAATGTACAAGCTTCACGAAGTCACGCTTTTGAACTCCAAAGAAAAACTTTTTGAAATGAAAAATCCAAGCGAAGATAAAACTCACTACGAATTTGTTTTACCAGAATGCGAAACGATTCAAGATGCTGATATGTGGCGCCGGGGGTATGATAACTTTAAGGGGGTGGTGTATGAGCCGACAGACGTCAGAGCATAAGCCGGTTCGCGCCAAGGTTCGCGCCAAGGTTTACGCCAAGGTTGACGCCAAGGTTGACGCCAAGGTTTACGACAAGGTTCGCGCCAAGGTTTACGACAAGGTTTACGACAAGGTTTACGACAAGGTTGACGACAAGGTTTACGACAAGGTTTACGACAAGGTTTACGACAAGGTTTACGCCGAGGTTGACGACAAGGTTCGCGCCAAGGTTGACGCCAAGGTTCGCGCCAAGGTTTACGAC
>Ga0137374_10010722_pt1 | contig 10776 bp, 9 predicted proteins | sample SagtaG_20_FD_104811 | JGI IMG/M metagenome (GOLD analysis project Ga0137374, IMG submission 104811) | Vadose zone soil microbial communities from Sagehorn Ranch, Mendocino, California, USA - Sage1_R_100_16 metaG | ecosystem: Environmental > Terrestrial > Soil > Vadose zone | place: USA...
CTTCAGGTTCAACAGCATCCGTACGAGAATCTGGCGCCTGGTTGCCCGCGCCAGAAGCTGCGGCTCGAACGCCGCTTCATCGCCCATGTGGCGGTGCAGGAGCGCGCGACAATCGTGCTCGTTGAGAATGGCGCCGCCGTGAAAGGCATCGACGATCAACCCCTCATCGGGATCGTCGGTGTGGAGATCGTGCAGCACGCGAACGAGGAAATGACCCGGAAAGTTGATGCCCTCGGCGCGCAACCCGGCACGACGCGCAACCTCGACGTACACGAGTGCCAGCGAAATGGGGATGCCCGTGCGGCGGTCGATCACTTCGTTGAGGCAGCTGTTTCGCGGGTCTTCATACTGCTCCCGGTTGCCGAAGAACCCCAGCTCGTTGAAGAGATACCGGTTGAGCGCGTCCACGCGCGCGGCAAGCGGCGCGTCGTGCCCTGGATCGCGCGCCAGCCGATGAAACGCTGCCTCGCCGAATGTGTCGATGCGGTCGAGATAAGGCCCAGGGTCGAGCTTTGGATATTCGACACGCGCAATCAGAAACGCCGGCGCGGCCAGATCCGGACCTGGACGATCCGCGGCCGCGGCGAGTTGTTCGGCGAGCGTGCGCGGCGCCGTCATCGCGGCACCGTCATGTCCGCGGCGCGCAGTTTTTCGCCGGCTCGGACGGGAAGGTGTAGACGATTCTCCGCAGGCGGGTACGGGCAGTCGTATTCCGGGTTGTAGTAGCAGTAGGGGTGATACGCACCGTTGAAGTCGACGATGTAGATGCCGCTCGCGGTGGGATCGAGATCCATGTAACGTCCGGCCTGGTATGTCTCCGTGCCGCTCGTCAGGTCGGAAAACAACACGGAAAGCCGCTCGATTTTCGTGCTGCCGGCGTCGACGAGCGCGCTCAGCTTGAGCGGCTGGCCCTTGAGCGTGAATTGCAAAACACCGACCCGCTCCATGTCGCGCAGCTTCCCGGTGGAGGTGGGCACTTTCATCACGACACGCTGCTCCGACGGTTGCAGTTGCGCGGGCACGGCGTAGCTTTCATCGATTGGAAAATACGAGAGGGGAAGGAATTTGTCGCGGTCCGCCGGCCGAATGATGTCGTCTGACCGGCGGAGGAACTCGTCCTTTTCCGCGCGCTGCCCGGCGATCTTCTCCGCGTAATTCTCTGGAGGTTTCGAGCACGCGGCGCTTGCAGAGGAAACGACGGCAATCACGAACGCGGCAAGCCACTGAATCGGACACCCCCAACGCGCGAACTGTGCGCGTCGCGGTGGATGCAAACCCACGATTCAACTATGCCATATAAAAAACGTAGCCGCCCTTCGCGACGGTCTCGTCCGCCAGTCGACGACGCATCGCGACGGTGTTCGATGGCGAGACTTTCAGCAGACGACGCAGCGCGGCAAGTTGCGTGCGCAGTGTGTCGCCCTCGCTCATCGCCGCGAGGGCCGAGCGCGCCGCCAGCTCAATCCGTCCGGCGGCCTCGTGAACGTACACGCTGGCGGCGTCCTCCTGCAAGGCAGCCGTGGAGATGTGTACTTCGGCGCTCGCGCGTGCGCGCAGCACCGCGCTTTCAGCCGCGAAGGTGTCGATGACGATATCCGCAATGTAGCTGAGCACTTCCTGTTCGTCCTGCAGCTTCTCGCCGTAACGCTGCATCGCGGAGCCCGCGATCAGGAGAACGACCTTCTTGAAGGCCGCGACGGCGCGCCCTTCCGCGCCTAAAACGCGTTCACCATCGTCACCGCCGGCGAGCGACGGGCTCATGATTTCGTCCTGCAGCTGTTTCGCCGCCGGAATGAGCGGCAGCTCGCCTTTGATCGCGCGTTTCATCAACATGCCGGGAATCAGCAGCCGGTTGATCTCGTTCGTGCCCTCGAAGATGCGATTCACGCGTGCGTCGCGGTAGTGCGATTCGGCAGGGTAGTCCCGGACGAACCCGTTGCCGCCGTGAATCTGGACGTTCTCGTCGAGAATGTAGTCCAGCGCCTCGCTGCCAAGCACCTTCGCGATGGACGCTTCAACCGCGAATTCCTCGAGCGCTTGCAGCATCGCCGTTCCCTCATCGCTCGCGACGCCGTGCTGTTGTCGACGCGCGTCGATGTAGCTGTCGATCAACCCGCCCGTTCGGTACAACATGCTCTCGAGCGCAAACTGGCGCGAGACCATTTCACCGAGCTTGTATTTGATCGCGCCGAAGCTCGCGATGGGAACGCCGAATTGCTTCCGCGACGCGGCGTAACGGGCGGCTTCGGCGATAGCGCCGCGGGCGCCGCCCGAGCACATCGCGCCGAGTTTGAAACGCCCGAAGTTCAGAACATTGAAGGCGACCTTGTGGCCTTTGCCGACTTCACCGAGTACTGCCGTCGCAGGGACATGGACGTCTTGGAGGATCACAGGAGTGGTCGACGATCCGTGGAGCCCGAGCTTGTGCTCTTCCTTGCCGGCAGACACGCCGGGCCAGTTGCGCTCGACGATGAAGGCGGTGAACTCCTCGCCGTCGACCTTCGCGAAGACGATATAGACGTCTGCGAAGCCGCCGTTTGTAATCCACATCTTCTCGCCCGACAACACGAAGCTTCCATCCGGCTGCCGGTTCGCGCGTGCTTTCGCGCCAAGCGCGTCGGAACCCGATCCGGACTCGCTCAGGCAATACGCGCCCACCATTTCGCCGCTCACGAGCGGCGGAAGGTATTTGCGTTTCTGTTCTTCAGTACCAAACATGAAGATGGGCGTGATGGTGAGGTTGCCTTGCGCGCCGACCGTTGCACCGAATGACGCGTATCGGGAGAGCTGTTCCGATACGACCAGCGCCGAGATCTTGTCGAGGGCGACGCCGCCGTACTCCTCCGGCACGTTCGTCCCAAGAAGGCCAAGCGCCGCGCATTTTCCAAGCAACGTGCGAAGGAGCGTCCAGTCTTTCGCCTCCAGTTTCTCGACAACCGGAAGGACTTCGTTCTCGATGAACTCGGCAGCCGTCTGCGCGATGAGCCTGTGCTCGTCGGTGAGACGTTCCGGCGTCATGATGCTGGCCGGATCCGTTTCGTCGAGGAGCCACGCGCCGCCTTTGACGTCCTGTTCGGTGCTCGTTGCCATTGATCCTCCGGGCGTTACAGCCGCTCAAAGATTCCGGCGGCGCCCATGCCGCCGCCGACACACATCGTGACCATACCGTAGCGCGACCGGCGCCGCCGCATCTCGTACACGAGGGAAGTCGTGAGTTTCGCGCCGGTGCACCCGAGCGGGTGGCCCAGCGCGATAGCGCCGCCGTTGACGTTGAGCCGCTCGGGGTCCAGCGGCAACTCCTTGGTGCAGGCGAGCACCTGCGCGGCGAATGCTTCGTTGAGCTCGATGAGATCGATTGTATCGAGGCTGAGCCCGGCCAGCTTGAGCGCCTTTTTGATTGCAGGCACCGGTCCGATGCCGAACAACTCAGGTGCGACGCCCGCCGTGGCAAACGCGACGAATCGGGCAAGCGGCTTCAAGCCGTGGGACTCGGCGTACGCCGCAGAAGTGACGACCACAGCCGCGGCTCCGTCGCTCGTTTGCGACGAATTGCCCGCCGTGACGGTGCCCTGCACATGAAAGGCAGGCTTGAGCTTCCGAAGCGCGTCGGAAGACGTGTCGCGACGCGGACCTTCGTCGGTGTCGAACACGATCTCGCTCGTGTGGGGCTTTCCGCCATTGGTCATCGGATCGACCCGCCTTACCGTCAGAGGGACGATTTCGTCCTTGAAGCGGCCGGCATCGATTGCTGCAACCGCCCGTTGGTGACTCCTGAGCGCAAAGGCGTCCTGTTCCGCGCGCGAGATGCCCGACTGCCGCGCGTGGTTCTCAGCGACCAGTCCGGTGCTGAGATAAACGTCGGGATACGTGTCGACGAGCGTCGGGTTCGGCGAGACTTTGTTGCCGCCCATCGGCACCATGCTCATCGACTCGGTACCGCCGCCGATGACGACTTCGGATTGGCCGAGCATCACGCGTTCGGCACCGTACGCAATTGCCTGCAAGCCCGACGAGCAGAAGCGGTTCACCGTGACCGCCGATGCCTCAATCGGCACTCCCGCGCGCAGACTTGCGATTCTCGCCACATTCAGTCCCTGTTCGCCTTCGGGCATGGCGCACCCGACGATCACATCGTCGATATCTGCCTTGTCAAGGCCTGGCGCGCGCCGAATGGCTTCGGCGATGACCGCCGCCGCCATATCGTCGGGCCGCATGACGTTCAACGTCCCCTTTGGCGCGCGTCCGACGGCGGTGCGCACCGCTGACACAATGACTGCATCTCTCATGACGGTTCCTTCCCGCTGGTCGCGGCGGCGCTTTCCCGATAATCCGCGAGCAGATCTTCGACGGCTTCGCCCACTTCAGACGTCTTCCCGTCGAACAAATGATCTGCCGCGTCGATGACGACGAGCTCTTTCGGCTCCTTCAGCTCAGCGTAGAAGCGCCGCACATCTTTGAGCGAGACGAGCTCGTCCTTCTCGCCGTGGATGATGAACGTCGGTTTGTCCGTCTGCTTGACGGCGGCGAAATCGTATCGATCCACCGGTGGGGAGACGCCAATCAGCAGCCGAACGCGCGGATCCTCGGCGCCGACCGTCAGCGCGATCCAGGCGCCGAACGAGAAGCCCGCGGCCCACAGCTCAACGCCCGGATAGCGGCCTGCCATGAAGTCGAGCGCAGCGCGAAAGTCTTCCATTTCGCCCGGCCCGCCGTCGAAGATTCCGGCGCTCGCGCCGACGCCGCGGAAGTTGAATCGGAGCACCGGCACGCGAATGCGGGCCAGCGCTTTCGACGCCTGGTAGACGGCCTTCGTATGCATGGTGCCGCCATGAAGCGGGTGTGGATGCGCAAACACGGCGGCTGCGCGAAGCGTGTCGGCACTCGACGGCGTGTCGATCAAGGCTTCGAGCGGACCCGCGGGACCGCGAATCTCACGCAGAAATTCGGTCGCCATCGGTTGAGACCTCTGCGGCAAAACGGCACACGAGATTCGCAAACTCGCCGGGTTTCGTGACCAGCCCGATGTGCCCCGTGCCGGCGAGCGCGACATGCCGTGCATCGGGCAGGTGCTCTACGTACTGCCGGGTCAGCGACGGTGAAACGACGCGATCGAGCCCGTCCTCACCCGTGATCACGAGCGCCGGCACGTGGACCTCTGAAAGGTCCCCAAACCTATGATGCTCTGCGCAGCGCACACGTTGCGCCATTCGTTTCGGCGACAATGGCGCGGCAACGACTCGGTAGCCGCACGCAAGCATGAACCGCGCGCGACGTCCTGCCGGAATTGCCGTGCGCAGCTCAGGCAGCATGCGCGCCGGCGACGCGAGATAGAACAAGGGACTCAGCAACCGCGGCGCGCGCAGGTAGAACCGCGCCCGCCTGTCCGGTGTCCATCCTGGCGGCAGCGCAGAGACCAGCACGAGAGCGGCGACTCGATTCGGATGGAGGCGCGCGAATTCGGTCGCGATGAGTCCGCTGAAGGAGACGCCCACGATCACCGCGCGGCGAACGCGTGCGCGATCGAGCGCGTCGAGCACCTGGCGAACATAGGATTCGAAACCCGCGCCTGCATCGAACCGAAAGCCGCTGGTCGGCTCGTCGCACAGCGAAAAGGAGAGGACGCGGCAGCGCTCCGCCAGCGCGTCGACTGTGGGCGCCATCCATTCCCATCGGCCCTGAATGCCGGGGATGAGCACGATTGGAATTCCGGAGCCTCGATCGATCATGTTCAGAACGCTAGTTTCTGAGCGGTTTGCCGGTTTTCAGCGTGTGCTGAATGCGTTCCAGCGTCTTCGGCTCGCCCAGCAGACTCAAAAACGCCTCCCGCTCGAGGTCGAGCAAGTACTGCTCGCTGACCATCGTCGCGTGGGGGACGTCACCGCCCGCAAAAATGTGCGCCAGTTTCCGGCCGATGAGCGCGTCGTGATCCGATGCGCGGCCCGACCGCCAGGCCAGATGCACGCCAAGCTGCAGCGCGGCGCGAAGCGAGGCGCCGCCGACCGGAATCGACGCGCGTAGGGCCGGCTTGTGATAGCCCTCACGAACGCGTTCGAGCGCGCGCGCCTTCGCGTCCGCGATCAAACGCTCACGATTCATTGTGAACGCATCTGTGGAGGCGAGATAGCCCAGCCGCAATGCGTCAGGTCCGCTCGCCGACACTCGCGCCAGCGCAACCGTTTCGAACGCCTTCTGGACGTACGGCAATGGGTCGCTTTGCGGCGTCGGCAGCTCGCTCATCGCGCGCACCAGCATTTCCTTTGTGCCGCCGCCCGCCGGAATAAGACCCACTCCGACCTCGACGAGGCCGAGATACGTTTCGCCCGCCGCCTGTACGCGATCGCCGTGCAACGCGATTTCGGCACCACCGCCGAGCGTCAAACCGGCCGGGGCTACGACGACCGGCACGTCGCTATACCGCAGGGCCATCGTCGCCTGCTGAAACGCGCGAATCATCAAATCGATCTCTTCCCAGTTGGCCTCCTGGGCTTCGAGCAGGACCAGCATCAGATTTGCGCCGGCGGAGAAGTGCGTCGCCTCGTTGCCGACGACAAGCGCAGTGCCATTCCTCGCCGCTTCTTTCACGCCCGTCTGCAGCATCTGCACCGTGTCGCCACCGATGGCGTTCATCTTCGAGTGGAACTCGACGCAGAACACGCCATCGCCGAGATCCAGCAAGCTGGCGCCCGCGTTTTTCTTCATCACGCGGCGGGCTTCACGCGCCTGTCGCGCCAGGAGCAGGTCTGGACCGGCAGGCGGCACGAGGTCGTCACGAAATCGATTGGTGTCAGAATCGAGCACCCGTTGGACGAGCGGGGGCAGGCCGTGCTTCACCGCGTGGCCGCCAACGGTTTCGGCTGCCGCGACGACCTCGCGAACACCAATTGCGTCGAACAACTCGAATGGGCCGAGATCCCAGCCGAATCCCCACCGCATCACCCGATCCACGTCGTCTATCGAGTGGGCGATGTCGGGTGCGACCCGCGCGGTGTATACGAGCGTCGGCGCGACCGTCTCGCGGAGGAATTCGCCAGCCTTGTCGCGCGCGGTGAACAGGAGCCGCGCACGTTCGCGGACGTTGTCCACCGATTTGGCTGATTCGAGCGATGGAATTCGCGCGGATTGGCGAGCGCGATACTCGAGCGTGTTCAGATCGATCGTCCAGATTTCCGTCTCACCGGAGCTGCTCTTGCGACGCTCGTAAAACCCTCGTCCCGCTTTTTCGCCGATCAGCCCGCGGTCGAGCATCTGCTGCAGGAACGACGGCATCCGAAACGCCGCGCGATCGTCATCATCCGGCAGACGCTCCGCGAGATTGCGCATCACGTGAGCGAGCACATCCAGGCCCGCGATGTCCATGGTGCGGAACGTGGCGCTGGCAGGGCGTCCCAGCGCGGGACCGGTGATCGCGTCCACCTCCTCGATCGTGTATCGCCCGCTCGCCACTGCCTCGAGCGCGCGCACAACGCCGTACAGCGCGATGTGATTGCCGATGAAGTTGGGCGTATCTTTCGCAACCACTACGCCCTTGCCAAGATGCCGATCGGCGAATTCGGAGATCACCGCCAGGACAGAAGGATCCGTGTCCGGTGTCGGGATGATCTCGAGCAGCCGCAGATAGCGCGGAGGGTTGAAGAAGTGCGTCCCAAGCCACTGGCTGCGGAACTCGGCACCGCGACCCTCGGCGAGAGCTCCGATTGGAATGCCCGAGGTGTTGGAGCTGACAATCGATCCACGGCGCCGCGCACCCTCGACTCGCGCAAGAAGCTGCTGCTTGATGTCGAGCCGCTCCACGACTGCCTCGATGATCCAGTCCGCGTGCTCGAGCCGGGAAAGGCCTTCATCGAATCCGGCCGTGGTCACGAGACGATGGGCGTCTGGCGTGAACTGAGGGTCGGGCTTCAAGCGGAGCGCACGCTGCAACCCCTCGCGCGCGAGCTCCGGCGTCATATCGAGCAGCAGCGACGGAATGCCGGCGTTGCCGCAGTGGAGCGCAATCTGCGCCCCCATCGTTCCGGCTCCCAGAACGGCGACGGAGTTGATCTTCACAATAAGGGTATACTGATTATGACTGCAGTTGCTTAGGCGGAACCCCGGTTACCGTGTGTTCTGCAAGGATTTCGAGCGGGAGGCAACTACAGTTGCGGGTGCGCGGGTGCGAGGGTGCGAGGGTGCCGGTGCTTTGGTGCGGAGGTGCTCACATCTCTGCAGGTACAGTCATTGCGTCCAGGTGGCGCATGGGCGTTAACGATTTCACCGAGCTGATTTGCTGGCAGCTAGCGAGAGAACTGAACCGATTCATGTGGGGCATTATCGAAAGGCCGAAAGTGAGGCCGCATCGCAAATTTTGTGAACAGGTTGAGGATGCCGCCAGCTCCGCACCGCGAAATATTGCGGAGGGGTTCGGCCGATTCGATCACAAGGAATTTGCTCAATTCGTCAAAATCGCTTTGGCCTCTGAGCACGAGACCAAGACCAGCATCCTGGACGCGTTCGACAAAGGCTTCATCACGGAGGCCGAACGCGACACAGGGTTGCGCCTCTCGAAACGAGCGATCTCGGCCGCGGCAAAGTTCCGGCGTTATCTACTGTCGACGCCGACGCCGCCGATCAAGCCGAAAGCAAAGGGCCCTGCGAAAGATGACGGGTCAGCAGCACGAGGGTAAGCTTCCGCGCGCGTGCACCGTTGCGCCAAGGTAGCAGCAGCTGTCGCACATGCACGAGCACCCTCGCACGTCGCACCCCGCACGTCGCACCTTCGCACGTCGCACCCCCGCACGTCGCACCTTCGTGCTCGCAGGTCTCCGCGGCGAGCGCGCTATTTCCATCGCATCAGAATATTTTCGCGCTGAAAAACGCGCGCGCCGAGGTAGAGCAGCCCGGCGTTGACAACCGCCAGACCGGCGGCGATTGCGAGCAGCGCATTCACCCCGACCACGAATCCCCCCATCAACTGCGCCACGAACAGTCCGGTGACCGGCAGAATAATCAACGCACCAAGCTGCTGCGCCGACCGCGGATCGTTGACGCGCGAGGAGATGACAATCGCCAGCTGCAGCGACACGAGGCTGATGAGCGGCCCCACCACAAAGAACATCACCACCACGCGCGTGCCGACGAGCGCCCGCCACACGTCCGGCTCGGCGACCGCGGCGATGCCGCCCACGTACACGAGCAAGGTCGCCCACATCAACGCGAGCGTCAGCGCGAAGGGCGCTGAGGTCTTGGCCACGAGCAATTCGATAGTCGATATGGGCGTGGCGAGCAGCGGCTCCAGCGTCCGCGCGATTTTCTCACCGATGATCGCATGCGCCGCCAGCGCCATCGATCCAACCACTGGAACGAGCAGCAGAAACAGCGCGAACTGCTGAAACATGAACGCCTGCACCTGTGCGTTGGGCGCGAGCAGGCCGAGCTCCGGCAGCAACTCCGCCGCACGCTGAGCCGCGCGCTGTAACTCCTGCGCGTCCGCGACGTGTTCGCCCGAGATCTTCGGCGTGACGATGGTGATGAGGAACGCGGGAACCATTGCCGCAATTGCCGTGAGGATGGGCGGAACGGTCGCGCCAGGATTTCGCGAGAGCTCGGCGAGATCTTTCGCAACCAGACCGCCGATCCGTTGAGACGCGCCCGGCGTCATGCCACCTCCTCGCGTTCGTTGACGAGCGCGAGGTAGACATCCTCGAGCGATCGCTGCTCTGGAGTCACACGGCGGATGCGAATGCCGCCGCGGACCAGAGCGGCAATCACGTCGGGCACCAGGTTGGCGTCCACGGACGTCAGCACGAGCTTCGCCCCGCGCACTTCGAGGCCGCCGGCGGTGAAGGATTTCACAATCGTCGCGGCGTCACCGGCGGCGCCCTCGACGTCGATCTCGACGCGCGTGCCGGAAAGCGTGCGTCGAAGCGCATCCGGTTCGTCCAACGCCAGCAGGCGCGTGTTCAAGATCGCGATCCGGTCTCCGAGGCTCTCCGCTTCTGTGAGATTGTGCGTGCACATCAGAACGGCACGTCCTTCGGCGCGCAATCCTGCAATCACATCGCGGATGTGACGCGCGCTTGCCGGATCAAGACCTGCCGTGGGCTCGTCGAGCAGAACGATCTGCGGATTATGGAGAAGCGCCCGCGCAATGGCGACACGTTGCCGAAGACCCTTGGACAAGCTCCCCGCGAGATCTGCGGCGCGATCGAGGACGCCGACGATTTCGAGCGCTCGATCGACCGCCTGTCGCGGCTTGGTGATGTTGTAAAGATGCGCGTAGGTGAGCAGATTGCGTCGGACCGACAGGCGATCCCACAACCCCGGAGTCTCGGTGAGCATGCCGATGGCCCGGCGCAGCCTGGCGGCCGTGCGGCCGGTCAGCCGTTCGCCGCAGATATCCACGCTGCCGCGCGTCGGCAAGATCAGCCCACCGAGCATCCGCAACGTCGTCGTCTTTCCCGCACCGTTTGGACCGAGCAGGGCGAGGATTTCACCAGCGCTCAGTTCGAACGACAGAGCATCGACCGCTACTCGTGAGTCGAATCGGCGCGTGATTGACTGCGCGCGAACGAGCTCTCCAGCCATGTCTCATCAGACTAGCAGGCGATGATGGGTCTTCGTATCTCAGACCGCACAGAAGTTCCCGGTCCTTCGCAGCCGTGAAGAATTTCATTCCTGCGTGCTAGTACTACTTTGTCAGATCCGTCGATCGATCTCTGTGGCTAATCGATTCGATCATTTATTTGTGCTGGTACTTTCTGTGCATGTTCGCTACGCTGCATCGCGGTGCTCGATCGC
>Ga0137374_10010723_pt1 | contig 10776 bp, 6 predicted proteins | sample SagtaG_20_FD_104811 | JGI IMG/M metagenome (GOLD analysis project Ga0137374, IMG submission 104811) | Vadose zone soil microbial communities from Sagehorn Ranch, Mendocino, California, USA - Sage1_R_100_16 metaG | ecosystem: Environmental > Terrestrial > Soil > Vadose zone | place: USA...
CGGATCGCGCTCCACCGCGCGGGCCGCCAGCAGAGCACTGTCGAAGACCGCCTCGGCACGCTCGGTGCCGGTGGCGGCGCTCGCGGCATGCCACGCGGGGCCCTCGATGCCGTACACGTCGGGGGTGGGGAGGCCGGCGGCGGTGAACTCGGCCGCCGCTTCGGGGCCGGTGTGGAAGTGCGTCGCCATGAAGCCGATCCGGGCGTCGTGCTGCCCCGTGGCGATGGTGTGCATGATCAACGCGAGAACGTCGTCGGCAAGGTCGCCGCGGCGGGACAGGTCCAGCAGGCCGGCGTACCGGCTGATGACGGCGCCGGCCACGAGACCGCCGGGACGTACGACGCGGCGTGCCTCGGCAATCGCTCTGATCCGGTCCTCACGGTCGGTCAGGTGGTAGAGCGGACCCAGCAGGAGTACGGCGTCCACGCTGTCGTCCCCGGCGTCCAGCGCCCGAGCGTCGCCCACCGACGCGGTGACCCCGGGAAGGGCAGCGGCCGCCGCCACGTGCGCCGGCACCAGGTCGACCAGGTGCACCCGGTGGCCCAGTGAGGCGAGCCAACTGGCGTACACCCCGGTCGCGCCGCCCACGTCCAGCACCGTCGCCGGGCTCGCCGGCAGCAGCCGCGCCAACAATTCCCTGGTACGGGTCAGCTCCAGCCGTCCGTGCGGGCTGTCGTTCAACCGCGCGCCCTCGTCCTCGGCGGCGTAGTAGTCGATGACCGAGTCGTGGTCCATGGCGCGAGCCTGGTCCAGCGAAGCGGTGGCCGGCAACCGGATTCCGCGACGCCGTACCGGGTCCGACGCGCGATCGGCCGCGCTGCGTACCCTGCGTGGGTGAGTCCGCGCCGCAACCGACGCCTCGACAGCCCCCGGGACAGCAGTGCGCCGCGCACCACCGCCGAGACCGTCGAGTCGTGGCCGGACGGCGAATGGGTGGTCCGCAGCGTCCCCGCCATCGCCGACGGCAAGAAATTCCGCTGCCCGGGCTGCGACCAGGAGATCCCCTCCTCGGTAGCCCACCTGGTCTGCTGGCCGACCCACGCGGGAGTCGACCAACGCCGCCACTGGCACCGCCCCTGCTGGCGCGCCCGTACCCGCCGCACCCCCCGCCCACTCCGCCCGCGCTGATCCCGGGGCCCACCTGGTTGGTCGAGGCGTGGTCGCCGACCAAGTGGGAAGGGGCTAACCGGTGCGGGAGCGGAGGCGGCGGAGCATGCGGGCGTCTTCGAAGCCGACGGTGCGGGCGGCGGATTCGACGGTGGCGCCGTGGCCGATGAGGTGTTCGGCGCGTTCCAGGCGGAGGGTCTGTTGGTAGCGGAGCGGGGTGAGGCCGGTGGCGCCGGTGAAGACCCGGGTGAGGGTACGTTCGCTCACCCCGGCCGCCGTGGCGAGCGCCCCGAGCGGCAGCGGCTCGGTGTAGCGGGCGTCGATCAAGTCCTGCACTCCGTGGGCGATGTCGGACAGGTGTGCCCGGTGGCGCAGCATCGCGCTGCTCTGGGGCTCGTCGCCGTTGCGGCGGGCGTACACCACCATGGCTCGGGCTGCCCGGGCGGCGGTCGCCGGGCCGTGTGCGACGGCCACGAGATGTAACGCGAGGTCGATGCCGCTGGCGATCCCGGCCGAGGTCACCACGCGGTCGTCGACGACGTACAGCACGTCGCGCAGTACGGTCGCCTGGGGGTAGCGGCGGGCGAGTTCGTCCTGCAACGCGTGGTGGGTGGTGCAGCGGTGGCCGTCCAGCAGTCCGGCCCGCCCCAGCGCGTCGGCGCCGGCGCAGACGCTCGCCACAGTGCCGCCCGCCGCGTAGTGCTCCCGGAGCAGGTCGATCGCCCGCGGTCCGGGGCCGTTGCGCGGGCGCAGATCCCACGCCCGCCAGCCCGGCACCAGCACCAGGTCGCCCGGCCCGACCCGCGGCCACCGAACCTCGGCCCGCAGCACCGCCCCCTGCGCGGTCGGTACGTCTTCCTGCTCCGCCGCGTACGACAGCTGGTAGTCGCAGCCGAGGTCGGCGGCGGTGGAGAACACCTGGGCCGGTCCGGCGAGATCCAGCAGATGCAGGTTCGGCGAGAGCAGGAAGACGACTCGAGTGGTCATGATCTGGTCAGGATGCCACGAGCGCCGGCGCCACCTCGTCGAGGGTACGGATCGTCGCGAACCGACCGGCCAGCGCGTACTCGGTCCGCTCGGTGACCGCCTCGGTGGACAGCGTCCTCGGATCGGCCAGAATGTCGGCGAGCGGCCGGCCGGCCGGGGCGTCGCGGTGCGGGATCGGGAATGTCGCGGTGGCGTCGACGACGAAGTCCACCCGGTATCCCAGGTCGGACGCGACCCGGGTGGTGGTCTCGCAGCACTGTTCGGTCTGGATGCCGCAGACGGTCAGCTCCCGGATACCCCGCCGGGTCAGGGTCTGCTGCAGGTTGGTGCTGGTGAACGCGTTGATCGAGGTCTTGGTCACGACCGGCTCGCCTGGCCGCGGTGCGAGGCCATCGAGCAGCCGGACGTGGCCGCTGGCGGGGTCGAACGGGGTGTCGCTGCCGGGTTCGCTGTGCAGCACCCAGACCACCAGGTCGCCGGCGGCGCGGGCGGCGTCGACCAGTCGGCCTGCCCGCTCGGCGATGTCGGGACGGTTGACGGCAGCCCAGTTGGGCCGTTGCCGGAAGGACTCCTGTACGTCGATGACGATCAGTGCTCTGCTCATGCCGCCATCGTCGCGCGGTCGGCGTACCGCCGGAAAGGCATGATCCGGGCAGGGGGCGGAACGATCCGGTCACGTCGGTGAGTCGTGCCGACCGGCCTTCGAGCGGGTCGCGGGGGAGCGTGGAAGACTCGCAGGCGTGACCGCACAGCCGATCCGGGCCAACTCGATCCTGCCGGCCCGCCGCGAGGACATCGAGCTGCACACCGCCGACGGCCCGACCCTGGTCGGTGAGCTGGCGCTGCCGGCCGACCGGGACCCGGTCGCCACCCTGGTGTGCCTGCACCCGCTGCCCACCCACGGCGGGATGATGGACAGCCACATCTTCCGCAAGGCGGCCTGGCGGCTGCCGGCCCTCGCCGGCCTCGCGGTGTTGCGCTTCAACTCCAGGGGTACGTCGAGCGTGCGCGGCACCAGCGAAGGGTCCTTCGACAACGGCCGCGCCGAGCGGTACGACGTCGCCGCCGCCATCGAGCACGCCGAGTACGCCGACCTGCCGCACCTGTGGCTGCTCGCCTGGTCCTTCGGCACCGACCTGGCCCTGATGTACGGCTGCGACCCCGGCGTCGACGGCGCGATCCTGTTGTCGCCGCCGCTGCGGCAGGCGTCCTCGCAGGATTTGAGCACCTGGGCGGAGTCCGGCAAGCCGGTGATCGCGTTGGTGCCCGAGTTCGACGACTACCTCCGGCCGGACGAGGCGCGACAGCGGTTCGCCGCGATACCGCAGGCCGAGGTGGTCGGGGTGCCGGGCGCCAAGCACCTGTGGGTGGGGGACGCGGAGACCGTACTCGACGAGGTGGTCAAGCGGGTCGCCCCCGACGCGTACCCGCTGCCGCGCACCTGGGACGGGCCGATGTCGTACGGGGACGCCTCCGCGTACGCGGACCGTACGGTGGCGGCGTTCTCCGACGTGCCGCGCCCCGGGTAGCCGTCACCGGTCGATGTTGAACGATCGGGCCACCTCGTCGAGGATCGGCTGGGACTCGGTCTCGCGCTTGTCCGGCACCGACATGGTGACCTGGTAACTGAGTCCGCGTACCGAGACCACCCGCAGGACCAGGTGCCGCCGCTCGCCGTGGTTGTCGACTCCGGTGTACTCCATCTCGGCACCGCCGTGTCCGCCGAGCTTCGCCGACCGTACGGCCAGCCACTTGTAGTACCGCAGGGCACAGCAGCCGAGCGCCAGCTTCTGGTCCGCCGACTGCAGGATCTTCCGCGCCGCACGACCGTCGTCGACCACGTCGATCCGCAGCCAGCGTTCGCCCTTCGGATCGGTGAACAGCACGCCTCGCCTGGCCTCGCGCTGCTTCCAGTCCGACGGCACGTTCGTGACCAACCCGTGCCCGTGGTACGCGTGCACCGGGAATCCCGCGGCGGCGGCCGCGGCCCGTTCGGCGGCCTGCTGGCGTTCCTTCGCCTTCGCGATCTCCTGCTGCCGGTGGAACGCCCCCACCGCCGCGACCACCATCACGATGACGACCACGGCGACGATGCCGCACGTCGCGGCCGGCCAGATCCGCCGGCGTTCCCGCCAGGTGCGATCGGACCCGTGCACCATCGCGGTTTCCAGTTGCCGGCGCCGGAGCGCGTCGGCTTCCAGGATGTACCGCTCGGCGTTCGGTGTGCTGCGGAACTCCTCGACCGGGGTCTGCTGAGCGGCGTCGGGTGCGCCCCGGCAGTTGTCTGCGGCCACGTCCGGGGCCGGGGCCCGGTCCTGGTCAGTGGTCACGGCTGCGGTCCGGGCTGGGGTTCGGGCTGGGGTTCGGGCTGGGGTTCGGGCTTGGTTTCGGGCTGCCACGTCTGGCCGGGCACGTGCTGCGCTGGCGCACTACGGGCCGGCTGGTTGTGGACCGGCGCGTCGTGGGCCGGCTGGCTGTGGGGGGACTGGTCATGGGGCGGCGGGTTGTGGGCGGGTTGGCTGTGGGGCGATTGGTTGAAGGGCGGCTGGTTGTGGGCGGCGGGCTGGCTGCGGGCCGGCACGGTCTGCGGCGGTGAGGGGTGGCCCGATGCGGTCTGGGCCGCTGCCGGATGTGCCGGTGTCGGATGGGTCGCTGTTGGGTGGGCTGGTGCCGGGCGGAGTGGGCTCGGGTCGGCGACCAGCGCGGCGAGCCGGAGGTATGCCTCCCGGGTCACCGTACGGAGCCGGTCGGGGTCGAACCGGTCGCCCGCGACCAGCCCGCGGTCGTACGGGATCACCACGATCCGGGAAGGCTCCAGGCCGAGTTCGTCGTGCAGCGCCCGTACGGTCTTCTGGTGGCCGCGGCCGGTGGTGCTCACCACCGCCACCACGACGGTGTCCAGCCGGGACGGGTTGGTGTGCTGGATCCGGCCGAGCGCCACCCGGATCGCCGCCACGGCGTCCCGGCTGGTCGACGTGACGATCACGACCTGGTCGGCGCGGCCGAGAGCCGCCTGGCCGACGTCACCGGAGTCGTTGCCGGTGTCGACGCCGATGAACTGGAAGCCGTCCCGCAACCGACCGAGCAGCTGACCCAGCCGGCCGGCGTCCAGCGGCAGGTGCCACGGCGGCGCGTCCACCAGGTGCAGCCGGCTGCGGAACGCGAGCGGCCCACGCCGGTCGGTGCCGTCGGCGAGGTCCAGCGTGCTGGGGGCGCGCATCTCGGCCACCCGTTCGCCCAGCGAGCGGGTGCCGATCCGGGAGTCCACCAGGACCGTCTGGTCGGTACGCAAGGTCGCGAGCGTGTGGGAGACCCCGATGCCCGTCGTCGTGGTGCCCACCCCGCCCTTGCCCGCGACGAAGAGGACCGTACGAGGCTCGCCCAGCCGGGTACGTACCCGGGCGACCATCGTCCGCTCGTACTCCATCGCGGCGGCGGCGCCGGGAGCGATCAGTCCGACGGTGGCCGCCCGCAGCAGTCGCCGCCAACCGGCGGGAACCACCAGGCCGAAGGACTCCGGAAACAACGGGTTGGGCACTGGCCGGTCGGGGGTCGCCGTGGCCGGCGCCGGGGGAGCGGCGGCAAGCGGCCGGCTCAACGCCGTCACCGACCCGGAGGCGGCCACCGGACCGACCGGCGCCCCCACCGAATGTGCACTCACCGGCCCGCCGCTGGGCGGAGCGCTGCCGGGCGGAGCGCCGCCGGGCGGAGCGCTGACCGGCCCGCCGGGCGGTGTCCCGGAGGACGGGAGGTACGGCCAGCCGCGGCTGGGCAGCCGCTGCGTCGTCGTGGTCGAGGAGTCGGGCCAACCCGGCGTTTCCGGCAGCGGCGGCAGCATCACGGTGCTGGGTTCGTCCAGCCCCACGACGGCGGGGTCGATGCCCATCTGCACCAGCTCGCCCGCGGCGTCCTGGGGTGGGACCGGCTCGGCCGCGGTCTCGTCCGGCCGCGAGCGTTCCTCGGGCATCGACACCTCCCTCAGGACCTCATCAGATCGGCGACCATGTCGTACAGGCCGACGCTGGAGGCCAGCAGGGCGATCATGACGACCACCACGACGTTCTCGGTCCAATTCAGGGTGCGCTTGATCCGGGCCCGGGTGATGTCGGAGAACGGCGCCACCGCCAGCGCGACCAGGCCGGCCGCCAGCACCACGACACCCGCCACCAACCAGGGCCGTACGGCGGGCAGCGAACCGAGCCGTACGGCGTGCGCGGCGAGCACCGCGACGCCGGCCAGCCGCGGCGGCGTGATGTGCAGGATCCGCGAGAACACCCGGGAGCGCAGCAGCAGGGCCACTCCGACGGCGCCGCCGAGCAGCCGGTCCGACACCGCCTCGGCGTACCCGAGCTGGACCCCGGCCAGGCCGCCCACGACCGCGGCGCCGACCAGCGCGCCGAACAGCAGCATGCTGCTCTGGCGTACCCGGTCGGCCAGCTCCTGCCGGGTGAGCAGGGCGGTACGGCGTACCCGGTAGTCGGCGGTGGCGAGCCCACCGGCGGCCATCGAGGCCCGCGGCAGTACGCCGATCACGAGCACGGTGAGGACGCCGGCGACCCTCCCGTACGACAGAGGAAGCCAGAAGGCGTGGGCAACCGCGGTGAGGATCGCCGCGGCGGCGACGAAGCTCAAGCCGGCGAGGTGGGAGATGGCCGACTCGGTGAGCAGCCGGGCGGCGATCGCCGTCGCGAGCGCGACCAGGAGCGCGGTGACCACCACGGCGGGGCGGGACCAGCCGAGCCAGGCGGCGACCAGCCAGCCGGCGAGCCCGGCCCAGAAGCAGCCGACGCCGACCAGCACCGCCGGCACGTACGGGTAGAACCGGGGACCGGCCCACCAGGCGGCGGCGACGCACCCCGCGGCGAGCAGCACCGCCGAGAGCACCACACCCGGATCCCCGACCCGCCGGGTGTACGGCAGCAGCGGCAGCAACACGGCGGCCAGCGCGGCCACCGCCAGCAGGAACGACAGCGTGGTGGAGGTACGCCACTGCCCGCCGCTGCGGTCCGCGACGTCTTCCACCGCGTCCCGTACGTCCTCCACGTACGCCGGCCGCCGGGGGGCCTCCGAGGAGCGCAGCTCCAGTACGTCCCCGTCCAGCACGCCGCACTCCGCGAGGCTGTGGGTGAGGCTGATGTTGCCGCCGCCGACCCGTCCCAGGGTCCACGCCGCGGGCTGCGACGGCCGCTCCTCCGGCTCGCAGAACCGCAGCAGCTGGGGCATCACGTCGGAGATCGGCAGGGCGTTGGGCAGCGCGAGGTCAACCCGGCGTGCCCCGCTGAGCACGGTCACCCGGCTGTACCCGGTGGCCACCGGCGCCTCCCGCTCGTGCCGTGAACGAAGGGACTTTTCGGTCTTGTCCTTCGTACTCCCAGCGAAGAGTATTCAGTGTGATCGGAAAGTGCAGTCCCGCCGGAGATTAGTTACGGCCGGATGCCGGCGCCGGGCGGTCGGGGGTGACAGGTGGGCACGAAGCTGGTGAAGCGCCCGGCGCGGTTGACGCCGCCGGAGGTGCCCGGCGAGCCGATCGAGGTGGCGGCGCCGCCGAAGCAGCAGCAGCACCAGCCGGCGGCGGCCAGCGCCGGGATCTTCCTGATGCCGATGATGGCCGGCGCGAGCGCGCTGACCATGGTGTTCACCGCCAAGGACCGGCCGCTGATCGCGGTGATCGGCGTGCTGTTCTTCATCGGCATCATCGGCTTCGCGGTGGTCATGGTGCTCGGCCAGCGGGGCAGCGCGCGGCGCCAGATGCGGGAGGCCCGCGAGCGCTATCTGGACTACATCGAGGAGCTGCGCCGCCGGCTGCGTCGCACCATCGGCCTGCAGAAGGCGAGCGGCGCCTGGCGCCATCCGGCCCCGGAGCGGTTGCTGGACCTCGCCCGGTTGCACGCGCGCCGTTGGGAACGCCGGGCCGGTGACCCCGATTTTCTGGTGGTACGGATCGGAGTCGGCGACCAGCCCACGGCGACCCGGCTGGTGACGACCGCCGACGAGGGTCCGCTGAACGAGTTCGACCCGGTGTGCCTGGAGGCGTCCCGCCAGTTGCGTGCCCGCTACGCGGTGCTGCGCGAGCAGCCGGTCTGTCTGGAGCTGGCCAGGATCGGCGTACTCTCCGTCGTCGGCGACCGTACGACCGGGCGGCAACTGGCCCGCGCCCTGGTCGCCCAGCTCGTCGCCCTGCACAGCCCCGAGGACGTACGGCTGGGGCTGGTGCGGGCCGAGCAGCACGCCCGGGCGTGGGAGTGGCTGAAGTGGTTGCCGCACGCGCAGCACCCCGCGGCGATGGACGGCGAGGTGCCGGCCCGGTTGGTGGCGACCGGGGTGCCGGCGCTCGCCGAGCTGCTCCGTACCGAGATCGACGCCCGGCTCGACGGCTGGCAGCGGCGGCGCGGCAAGCCGGCGACGGGGCAGCGCCACCTGGTCGTCCTGGTCGACGGGGAGCAGCTGAGCAGCGTGCTGGGCCTGGACTCGCAGCCGGGTCAGCCGGGTCTCGCCGAGCTGGGGATCCACGTGGTGATGCTGCTGGGCAACCGCCGCGAGGAGCCGGAGCGGGTCGACCAGCGGGTGCGGGTCACTCCGGACGGCCCGGCGCAGCTTGACGTACCGGTCCGGGGTGGGCGACCAGGGCAGGTCGCGCCGCCGGTGGAGGGCGGGACCGTGGCCCGGGTGGACGACGTGCCGGACGGGCTGTTGCCGGCGTTGGCCCGCGAGTTGGCACCGTTGCGACTGCTCGCCGAGGAGTCCGACGACCGGCTCACGGCGACGATCGGCCTGGCCGAGGTGCTCGGCGTCGCCGATCCGGGCCGGATCGACCCGCTGGCGACCTGGCGCCCGAAGCCGTTCCGCGACTTCCTCCGTACGCCGATCGGCGTCGGCGCCGACGGCCGGCCGGTGATCCTGGACCTCAAGGAGTCGGCGCACGCCGGGATGGGTCCGCACGGCCTGATCGTCGGCGCCACCGGCTCCGGCAAGTCCGAGATGCTCCGTACGCTGGTCTGCTCCCTGGTGGTCAACCAGTCCCCGGAGCGGCTGGCGCTGATGCTGGTCGACTTCAAGGGCGGCGCCACCTTCGCGGGTCTGGCCGACCTGCCCCACGTGGCCGGCATGATCACCAATCTGGCTGACGACCTCGACCTGGTCGACCGGATGCGCGACGCGCTGTTCGGGGAGATGCAGCGCCGCCAGGAGATCCTGAAGCAGGCCGGCAACCTGCCCAACGTGATCGCGTACGAAGAGCTGCGCGAGTCCGGGCAGCCGCTGGAACCGCTGCCGCACCTGCTGGTGATCGTGGACGAGTTCAGCGAGCTGCTCACCGCGAAGCCCGACTTCGCCGACCTGTTCGTCGCGATCGGCCGGATCGGTCGGTCGATCGGGGTGCACCTGCTGCTCGCCACGCAGCGCCTGGAGACCGGCAAGATCCGGGGACTGGAGTCGCACCTGTCGTACCGGATCGGGTTGCGTACGTTCTCCGCGGCGGAGAGCCAGGAGGCGATCGGGGTGTCGGACGCGTACCACCTGCCGCCGGAGCCGGGCTCGGGGTACCTGAAGGTCGACACGACGGTGTTCGAGCGGTTCAAGGCGGCGTTGGTGTCCTCGCCGTACCGGCCGGCCGACGACGTGCCGACCACGGCGGTGCCGGCGGTGCCGTACGTCTCCCTGAATGGTCTCGGGTCCTGGCTGGCCGCCAACCGCGACGGCGGAGCTGGCCCCAGGCCGGCACCGCCGGGCGAACGGACCGTGCTCGACGTGATGGTGGAGCGGATGGCACACGCCCCGGTCGAGAAGGTACGCCGGGTCTGGCTGGAGCCGCTGCCGCCGGTGTTGCCGCTGGACCGGGCGCAGGATCCGCAGGTCAGGGGCCAGGGCGGCTCGGTGAGCGCCGTGCTGGGGCTGGTGGACGAGCCGGCGAAGCAGCGCGTCTTCCCACTCGAGTGGGACTTCACCGGCGGGGGCGGGAACCTGATGGTCGTCGGCGCGCCGCAATCGGGCAAGAGCACCCTGCTGCGCACCCTGGTCACGTCGCTCGCGCTGCGTTACCCGCCGGGCGAGGTGGCGTTCTACTGCGTGGACTACGGCGGCGGCAGCCTCGCCCCGCTGGAGCGTCTGCCGCACGTCGCCGGGGTCGCCCCCCGGGTCGACGGCGAGCGGGTGAGCCGCGTGGTGTCCGAGGTCCTCTCACTGCTGGATTCCCGCGAGCAACTCTTCCGGGAGTACGGCCTCGACTCCGTCGCCGCGCTGCGGCAGGCCCGCCTGGCAGGCCGGGTGCCGGCCGAGATCCCGGGCGACGTGTTCTTCGTGGTCGACGGCTGGGGCAGCTTCCGGGAGGACTTCGAGACCCTGGAGTTCACGCTCGGCGACGCCGCCACCCGGGCGTCCAACTACGGCGTCCACTTCGTCGTCACCGTCACCCAGACCATGCAGATCCGGATGCGGATGCAGGCGGCGTTCGGCGGCCGGATCGAGCTGCGGCTCAACGACCCGTACGACTCGGCGTTCGACCGGCGGGAGATGCAGCGGATCTCCAAGGAGACCCCGGGCCGCGGGCTGGTCGAGCCCGGACTGCACTTCCAGGCGGCGGTGCCCCGGATCGACGGCGGCGACTCGCTGGACGACCTGAGTGCGGCGCAGCGGTCGCTGCTGAGGGCGATCGGCGAGCGCTGGCCCAAGGGAGCGGTCCGCGAG
>Ga0137374_10010730_pt1 | contig 10772 bp, 10 predicted proteins | sample SagtaG_20_FD_104811 | JGI IMG/M metagenome (GOLD analysis project Ga0137374, IMG submission 104811) | Vadose zone soil microbial communities from Sagehorn Ranch, Mendocino, California, USA - Sage1_R_100_16 metaG | ecosystem: Environmental > Terrestrial > Soil > Vadose zone | place: USA...
CAGCGGACGCATCATCAACATGGCCTCGGTGTCAGGCAAGCGCGGCACGTCCCGGCGCGGCGCCTACACGGCGTCGAAGTTCGGCGTGATCGGCCTCACTCAGGTCATGGCCCAAGAGCTGGCAGCGCACGGTATCACGGTCAACGCCATCTGCCCCGGCAGCGTCGACACGAGCCGGCGCGAATCGACCTCACGGCGCGAGCGGGCGCTCGCCGAGCGCGACCCGGGGGCCCCGGTGCTGTCTCTTCCTCCCACCGGTCGCATCGCTCGGCCCGACGACCTCGCACGTCTGGCGCTGTTCTTCGCGTCCGAGCAGAGCGACCACATCACCGGTCAAGCGTGGAACGTCGACGGGGGGACCGTGATGCACTGAGAGGCGCGCTCCGCCTCCCACCTACGACGCGCGGCGCGCCGCCGTCACATTCCGCGCGATGAACGCCCTCACCATCTCGTGGGCGCGGTCGGTCTGCGGCCCCGGCTTCGCGACCCACTCGTGCTCGCACCCGTCGAACACGTGCAGCTCGCAATCACCGCCGGCCGCCCGGTACGACGCGGCGAATTTCTCCTGCACCGCCGGCAGCACGTTGTCGTCGAGCGCACCCTGCATGATCAGCAACGGCGGCAGCGTCACCGCCTCGCGGCGATCCAGGATCTGCTGCGGGTTCCCTTCGAAGATCGTTTCCCACGGCCTGAAGTAGGTCTTGTTGTTCTTGATCATCCCGTCGCGCTTCATCTTCTCGGCCTGCTGGTAGCGCGCATAGGTGTCGCTGATCGGGGAGCGCGTCGCAACGTAGGCCACTGTCGCATCGACGGTCGGGGCCGCCGGCAACGGAATCGCGTTGTAGCGCGCACCGCGCGGGCGCATGCCCAGCAGCTCGGCGACGTGACCGCCGCTGGAGCTGCCCAGCACGCCGAGATTCACCGCGTCTCCATTCCACTCGGCGGCCTTCGATTTGAGCCAGCGCACTCCGTAGTTCGCGTCCAGGACCGACGCGGGATACGGGGCGTCCGGCGCGAGCGTCAGGTCGATGGCGACCACCAGCACACCACTCGCCGCCACGGCGCGGTCCATCGGCTCGTTCGCCAGGCGGTCCTTGTTGTTCCACGCGCCACCGTGCAGATCGAGCAGCGTCGGGAACGGTCCGACCCCCTGCGGCTGATAAATGCGGGCCATGAGCATTCGCCCGCTCGCCGCGCGTCGGAACTCGACCTCGCTCACCTTGAGCTCGAACCTCGCCGCCGGATCGTAAGCTGTCTTCATCAGGGGTCCTCCTGCCACACGATTCGCTCCTGCCACACTATTCGCTCCTGCCACACTATTCGAATGAGCGGGGGGCGACCACAGCGTCGACACGACCGGCACGCCGGCCGCGCCCAGCGCGGTTATTCCCTTGAGAAAATCCCGGCGACCGGACTGCTTCTCCATGCCGACCTCCTTGCCACACTGGCGCCGCCGTATTATTCCACGGCTGAGGAGAGTGCATCTCTTCTCATCCTCGGCGGCGGCGCGATTGGTACCATTGCCGAAAGCGACCGATCGGGAGAAGGTGATCGAGTGAGTTACCAGCATGGCGGAGAAAGCGAAGGACCGCAGAAGTCGCTCGAGCGCATGAATCGCTTTCAGGCGCCCGAAGCCCGACGGATCATCGCCGAGCTCGGCCTGCCCCAGGGCTCTCGCGGCCTCGATGTGGGCTGCGGCGTCGGGCTGTACGCCCTCTGGCTGGCGGAGGCTGTCGGGAGCGCGGGCCGCGTGGTCGGCATCGAGCCGGAGTCGGAGCGTGTCGAGGCTGCTCGAGCCCTGGTGGGCGGCCAGCTCGAGTCCGGGCGCCTCGAGTTTCGCCAGGGTGACGGCACGAAGATCCCGCTGCCTGACCGGAGCGTCGACTGGGTCTGGTGCGGGGACGTGCTCCACCACATCGTGGAGACCCAGCTTGCCCTGCGGGAATTTCGGCGCGTGGTTCGCCCCGGAGGGCAGATCATCATCAAGGAGTCACAGGTGCTCTCCGCCCTGTTCCTGCCAGGGCACCCCGAGCTCGAGCGCCGAATCCAGCTCGCCGAGATCCGTCGCACGCTCGACGAGGGCGGCGGGCGCTCGTTCCAGGAGCGTCGGCAGACCACCCTCGCGTCGCTCCGTGCGGTCGGCCTCACCGATGTCGCCGTGCGTAATTACCTCCTGCAGCGCCGCGCCCCGCTCGGCGCGGCCGACCACGACTACATCCAGAACACGGTCTTCACGCGAAACTGGGGCGCCCGCTTGCGCGAGCTCCTGACTCCTGCCGACTGGGACGCGCGATCCGCGCTGTGCGAGCCGGACTCGCCGAAGAACGTCCTGCGAAGCCCCGACTACTTCTGCCTCTATCCGATCACCGTGTTTCACTGCGGCTCGACGCCCGCTGCTCGATGATCCCCGGGCGATCCCTTCTGCCTATCTGAGCCCGAGCGGGGCTCAGACCCAGGGCCGCGGGCGCCGAAGACGAGCCCCAGCTCGTAGGGGGGCGTGACCTCCAGCTGATCGTAGCGGCAGTCTTGCGGTCGCTTGTCGGGACGCCAGCGCACGAACTGCGTGGCATGCCGGAAGCGGGTCCCCTGCATGTGGTCGTACGCGACCTCGCACACAGGCTCGGGCCGGAGCGGCTCCCAGTTCAGGTCCTTGCCCCGGTTCCACCGGCTGCTCGCCCCGGGCAGGCGCTGCCCCGTCGCGTTCGCTTCCGACTGCGCCTCCGCCCAGTCGCGCCAGGGATGGCGTTCGAGCGCGTTCCTCCGCAGCGGCGCCAGCTCGGTGACGAGCTGCTTGCGCACAGTGTTGGTGAACGACGCGGTGACCCCGATGTGGTGCAGCGTGCCCTTGTCGTCGTAGAGGCCCAGCAGGAGCGAGCCGATCATCGTGCCCTCCCCGTTCTTGTGCCAGCGGAAGCCGGCGACCACGCAGTCGGCTGTGCGGGTGTGTTTGACCTTGATCATCGTGCGCTCGCCGGCGCGGTACGGCGCATCCAGACGCTTGGCCATGACACCGTCGAGCCCGGCGCCCTCGAAGCGACGGAACCAGTCCTCGGCGAGGGCGCGGTCGCGCGTCGCCGGTGAGAGGTGCACCGGCGGCGCCGCGCCGGCCACCACCTGCTCGAGCCGCTCGCGCCGCACGGCGAGCGGCGCCTCGCGCAGGTCTTCGTCGCCCAGCGCGAGCAGGTCCCAGGCTACGAACGAGGCGGGCGACTCCGCGGCCAGAAGCTTTACCCGCGACGCGGCGGGATGGATGCGCAAGAGCAGCGCCTCGAAGTCGAGGCCGCCGGCGCCGACGATGACAATCTCGCCATCGACGACGCAGCGCTCGGGGAGCGCGTGGGCGAGAGGCGCCAGGAGCTCGGGGAAGTAGCGGTTCATCGGCTTCTCGTCACGGCTCTGCAGCAAGATCTCGCCCCCGTCCCGAAACACCAGCGTGCGAAAGCCGTCCCACTTGGGCTCGAACAGCCAGCCCTCGCCGGCGGGCAGCGCTTCGGCAGCGCTGGACAGCATGGGCTCGAGAGGCGGAGTGAAGGGCAGGCTCACGGCTCAATCTTAGACCCCGGTTCCCGGGTATGATATGCGGCGATTCACGAGGCCACGTCATCTTGGCCGCGCCAGAGGGGAGATCTGCCACGGCGCCACTTCTGACCGTCACCGGCGTCACCAAGCGTTTCGGCGGCGTCGAAGCGCTCGCCGGATGCACACTCGCCATCGCCGAAGGCTCGATCACGGGCCTCATCGGACCCAACGGCGCCGGCAAGACCACGCTCTTCAACGTGATCAGCGGGCTCACGCCTGGCGACGGCGGCGAGATCCGTCTCGGCGCCGACCGTCTCGATGGGCAGCCAGCGCACGCGATTGCTCGGCGTGGTGTCGGGCGCACGTTCCAGATCCCGCGTCCACTCGGACGGATGACCGTGATGGAAAACGTGCTCGTCTACGCCAACGACCACCCAGGCGAGAGGCTCGCCCGCGTGTTCACGACACCCCGGCGCGTGAGGACCGAGGAGCATCGTGCCCGCGCCCGCGCGCAAGCGATCCTCGACGCCATGGAGCTCGCGCACCTCGCATCCGCGCGTGCGGAAACGCTCTCAGGCGGCCAGAAGAAGCTGCTCGAGCTGGCACGCGTGCTGATGAACAACCCACGCATCATCCTCCTCGACGAGCCCGGCGCCGGCGTGAATCCGACCCTGATGCGGTCGCTGGTCGAGACGATCCGTGCGCTCCGCGCGGCTGGGCGCACGTTCCTCCTGATCGAGCACGACATGGATCTCGTCACCGAGCTCTGCGACCCGGTGATCGTGATGGCCCAGGGGCGCAAGCTCATGGAGGGGCCGTTTGCGGAGGTCCGGCGTGATTCGCGGGTGCTCGAAGCCTATTTGGGAACATGAGGGGTCCCGACATGGCCCCTCATACTCCCCAACGCTCGGAGCGCCCCGGCCAAGCCGTGGCGCTCCTCGAGGTGCGCGATCTTTCGGCCGGCTACGGCGACAACGATATTCTCCGTGGTCTCTCGCTTCGCGTCGACGACGGCGAGCTGATCGCCGTGATCGGACCGAACGGCGCCGGGAAATCGACGCTGCTGAAGACGCTGGCCGGGCTCGTGCCCCCGCGCTCCGGTCGAATCACGCTGTGCGGCGCCGACATCACCGGCGCCGGCACCCAACGCATCGTCGCGAGTGGTCTCTGCTACGTGCCCCAGGAGGCGAACGTCTTTCCGTCGCTCAGCGTGTGGGAGAACCTCACGATCGGCGCCTGGACGGCTCCGGGCACGTCGAACGCGCGGGCACGCGCCGTCGTCGAGCTCTTCCCCGTCCTCGCCGAGCGCCGGCGGGCCCGGGCTGGAACGCTGTCGGGCGGCGAGCGACAGATGCTCGCGATGGCGATGGCCCTGATGGTGGAGCCTCGCCTGCTGCTCCTCGATGAGCCGTCGGCGGGGCTCGCGCCGGCGCTCCAGCGCCTCGTCTTCGACCGCGTTCGCGAGATCAACGCTCGGGGACTCGGTATCCTTCTCGTGGAGCAGAACGCGCGCGAGTCGCTGGCGCTGTGTCAACGAGCGTATGTTCTCGCGATGGGCCGGGTCTGCGCCGAAGGACCAGGCGGGATGCTCCGCGACGATCCGGACATCCGGCGTCTCTATCTCGGCGGCTGACATCACTCTGGGAGGGCACCATGACGACGATGACGCGGCGGCAACTCTTGAAGGCTTCGGGAGCGGCCGGCCTGGTATTGAGCGCGCCGGCGATACTCTCGGCGCAATCGAAGGAGCCCATCCCCATCGGGACCTTGTGTCCGCTGACCGGCGCCGGCGGCTCCTACGGTCCCGAGATGCAGCGGTCCGTCGTGGCAGTCGTCGAGCGGATCAACAAGGCCGGCGGAGTTCACGGCCGTCCCGTCCAGCTCTTCCACGAGGACGACCAGACGAACGCCGAGGCCGGCGTGCGCGCCGCGCGCAAGCTGATCGATGTCAACAAGGTGGTCGCGATCGTCTCCACGTGGGCCTCCGCGGTGACCCTGGCGGTCAGGCCACTCTGCGTCGAGGCGAAGGTCTTCGTCATCGGCGTGTCGGGCGCGGACACCGTGACCCAGGGGGATCACAAGGGCTACATCGCGCGGACGCAACCGAACACGCAGCTCCAGGGCCGCATGTACGCGAAGTTCGCCCTCACCAAGAAGGAGTGGAAGCGCGTCGCCTACATGGCGCTCCAGACTCCGTATGCGCAGTCCTTCGGTGATGCCTTCACGGGCGTGCTGAAGGGCGCCGGCGTCACGATCACCGACAGCCTCGTCTACGAGGACAAGAAGCCGTCGTATCGCAGCGAGGTCACGCGCGTGATCGCGACGAATCCCGACCTGATCATGCTCGAAGGCTACACACCCGACTCGGTCGTCATGGCCAAGGACCTCTACAAGGCCGCCTTCAAGGGCGCGATCCTCGCGCCGAGCTTCGCGGTCAACGCGAAGTTCATCGAGGGGGTGGGCGGCGACGTGGCGGAGGGGATCTGGAACATGGACCGGGCGCCGTTGTTCGATTCGCCGGCCTACAGGGAATTCTCCGCCGCCGTGCCGCGTGGGGACCAGAGTCCGTACGCCCCGCAAGCGTGGGATCAGATGACGCTCGTCGCGCTCGCGCTGGCGGCCGCCAAGGGCGAGGCGTCGGGAACCGTGATCAAGGACAATCTGAGGACGGTCTCGAACCCGCCCGGCGCCGTCGTCTATTCCTTCGCGGACGGCGCCAAGCTCCTCGGCGAAGGAAAGAAGATCAACTACGAGGGCGCCTCGGGTTCGTGCGACTTCGATCACATCGGCGACATCCTCTCGGCCCCGTTCAGCGTCCAGCAAGTACGCAAGGGCAAGTCCGAGCCCGTCATGATCATCACCCCCTGACGGTCCCCCCGGACGATGCCGCCGATCGCGCAGTACGTCTTCAACGGCGTCGTCACGGGCGGCATCCTCGCGTTGCCCGCCGTCGCGTTCTCGCTCCTCTGGCGGCTCTTGCGCTTTCCGAACTTCGCCGTCAGCACGTATCTCACCGTCGGCGCCTACGTCGCGCTGGTGCTGAACCACGGCGTGCGAGCCCCGATCGCACTGGCCTGGCTCGGCGCGCTCGGGGTGACGGGCGCCGTCGCCCTCGGGGTCGATCGCATCGCGTTCCGGCCCATGCGCGATCGGCGGCCGTTCTCGTTGGCCATCGCGTCGATCGGCGTCGCGTTCATCCTGGAGAACGTCATCCGCTTCGTTTGGGGTAATGACTTTCGGAGCTACGACGTGCCGGTCACGCGCTCGCTGAGCGTCGCCGGGCTCCGGGTCGGCCGTGATCAGCTTCTCATCCTGGGCGTCGCGGTGATCTTGATGGCGCTCGCCCAGACGTTTCTCCTCCGGACACGGCTCGGCATCGCGATGCGCGCGACCGCCGACAATCCACAGCTCGCGGCCGTCAAGGGGGTGCCCACCGAGCGCGTGATCGCGCTCGCCACCGTCGGCGGCGGTGCGCTCGCGGGCGGCGCGGGCGTGTTCCTCGGTCTCGACGCCAGCATCGATCCGTTGATGGGCGGTGGGCTCATCATCTCGGTCTTCGCCGCGGCCATCCTCGGCGGCGTGGGGTCCGCGCCCGGCGCCCTCGCCGGCGCCGTGATCGTCGGCCTCATGGAAGAGGTCGGCACCCTTGCGGTCCCACCGACGTATAAGACGGCGATCGGCTTCACGATCATCCTCGCGGTGCTGCTCGTGCGGCCGACCGGTCTCGCCGGCGCCCGCTCGTGAGCGATCGCGCGTGACCGCGTACCTCACCGCCATCGTGACGCTCGTCGGGGTGCGGGCCCTGCTGACGCTCGGCCTGAACGTCCAGTGGGGGCTGGCCGGGCTCGTGAATCTCGGCGTGGTCGCGTCCTTCGCCGTCGGCGCGTACACCTCCGCCCTGTTGGCCGTCGGGGGCACGCCGCTCGCCGTCGCGTGGCCGGCGGCGATCGGGCTCGCCGCCGCCGCCGGCGCCGGCCTGGCGATGGTCGCCTTGCGTCTCCGAGAGGACTACCTCGCCATCGTCACGCTCGGGTTCGCGGAGGTCTTGCGGCTGTTCCTCCTGAACGAAGCCTGGCTCACGCACGGCGCGAACGGCGTGACCGCGATTCCACGCCCCCTCCACGGGCAGTTCGCCGCCCACTACGACCTCTTTTACCTGGTACTCGTGCTGGGCGCGGTGGCGTTGGCCTACGCCGCCCTCGAGCGCCTGCGCCGCTCCCCGTTCGGCCGCGTGCTCCGCGCGATCCGCGAGGACGAGACCGTCGCCGCCGTCGCGGGCAAGCCCGTGTTCAGGTTCAAGGTCCAGGCCTTCGCGCTCGGCGCCGGCGTCGCGGGACTCGCCGGCATTCTCTTTGCGCACTACCTGGCCTACGTCGAGCCGAACATGTTCCTGCCCCAGGAGAGTCTCTTTGTCTGGCTCGCGCTCATACTCGGGGGCAGCGGCAACAACCGCGGCGCGCTCCTCGGCTCCGCCGTGCTCCTCGGCCTTCTCGAAGGCAGCCGATTCGCGAAGGACGTGATCCCGTTCCTGACGGGCGTGCGGCTCGCCGCGGCGCAGCAGATCCTCGTCGGCGTGGTGCTGGTGGCCTTGATGATCCGGCGTCCCGAAGGATTGCTGCCGGAGAAGCCGGGTTCTGCGTGAGGGATCGAGTGTCGTGCGCCGTGGACCGTTCTCGGAGGGGGGGAAAGCGATGCGCGTAGGATTCATCGGCCTGGGGAACATGGGCGAGCCGCTCGCCGACTTCGTGCGCAAGGCCGGGTTCTCGCTCGTGGTCCATGACGTGAGGCGAGAGGCGGCGGCGGCGCTGCTCGAGCGTGGCGCCGCCTGGGCGGCATCGGCGAGGGACGTGGCCGCGCAGTGCGAGGTCGTCTGCATCTGCGTCCCCGGCCCCGCGGAAATGCAGGCCGTCACGGTCGGCGCCGGCGGCCTCTTGGAGGGTGTGAAGGCCGGATCGGTGGTGATCGACCACACCACGAACGCCCCGGCCGTCGTGCGTGCCGTCGGCGACGCCCTGAAGGCGCGCGGGGCGCACCTGCTCGACGCGCCCCTCGACGGCGGACGCGAGGGCGCGCTCGAGGGGAAGGTCACGCTCTTCGTCGGTGGCAACGAGGCTGTCTTGCGCCGCGTGAAGCCGGTGCTCGACACGTTTTCGAAGAGCGTGGTCTGGGTGGGCGAGCTCGGCGCGGGATCGATCACCAAGCTCGTCCACAACGCGCTCGCGATGAGCATCGATCTGCTGCTCGCGGAGTGCCTGACCCTCGGCGCGAAAGCCGGCGTCGCGCTGCCTCGCCTCGTCGAGGCCTTTCGCGAGGGATGCATCGTTGGGCAGAACATGACCTTCACGAAGCGGTTGCCGGCCACGCTCTTCCGCGGCGATTTTGCCGCGCGGTTCGCCCTGGCACTCGCCTACAAGGACTTCCGGCTCGTCGGCGAGCTCGCGACGCAGCACGGCGTGCCAACGCGTCTGCTCGACCTCTGTCAGGTGGAGTTGCTGGAGGCGATGAATCGCGGCTGGGGAGATCAGGACCGCACGAAGGCGTCGACGCTCCAGGAGGAGCGCGCCGGCGTCACGCTCAGACTGTAGCTGGGGGCGCCCCGGCAAAGCCGTGGCGCCCGATTGGTCAACATGAGGGCCCCGACATGGCCCCCATCCCCCCGACGCTCGGGGCGCCCCGGCAAAGCCGTGGCGCCCGATTGGTCAACATGGGGGGCCCCGACATGGCCCCCATCCCCCCGACGCTCGGGGCGCCCCGGCAAAGCCGTGGCGCCCCTCGATATAGCGGTTTACCGCGCCGAGATCGTGCCCGGCACCGTGGCCCGCCGCACTGCGTCGGGTTCCGGGCGCGTCACCGGCATCCCGCGGCGGCCGAGCTTCGCCTTGTCCATACCGTAGAACTTCAGGCTGTTGTCGAGCAGCATCTTGCGCTTGGCGGAATCCGGCACGTCCTTGCGCCTGAGCAGCGACGCCACCGTCCCGGGATAGGGATTGCCGTCGTGCCCCGTCTCGCCGACGAAGAGCGCGTCGAAGTGCAGATAGTCCGAGGCGAACAGCATCGCGTCTTCGCCGACGTGTTCGAGGAAGAAGGGAATGAACTCGTCGCCGGGCTCGCAGCTGAAGAACACGCGGCCGCTCCGGACGTACTCGCTCGGCTTCGCGGAGATGTGCGCCCACCGCTCCGGCGCGACCTCGTTGTACTCGTCCATGCGGTGTATCCAGTAGGGAACCCACCCGGCGCCCGCTTCCAGGAACGCGATCCTCAACTGTCTGAACCGCTCCAGCACGCCACCCGTGATGATGTTCGAGCACGCGAGCATCTGTGCGAACGTGTGCGCCATGTGCGAGGCCTCGAGCATGTGGTCCGGGCGGTTGACGTCGAAGTAGCTCCGGAACAACGATGGCAATGCCGGGCCGTGGACGGCGATCGCCACGTTCAGTCGCTCCGCTTCCGCCCAGAAGTCCGTGAGCCGCGCGTCACTCAGCAGTGTGTCCTCGCGCACCGTGCACCCGATCTGGATGCCGACCATCTTCAATTGGGTCACCGCCCGATGCATCTCCTCGATGGCGCCCGGCACGTCCTGGAGCGCCACGAGGCCGATGCCCTTGAGCCGCTGCGGACAGACTTCGCAGTAGTCGTGCAGCCAGTCGTTGTACGCGCGCGCCCGCGCCGCGGCGAAGCCGGCGTCGTGGGTCACTGTGAGCGGCAGCTCGTCGGTGGGATAGATGACGGCCACGTCGATCTGATCGCGGTCCATGTCCGCGAGGCGGGCCCACGGATTGTAGGTCCCCATCCGGCGATAGTGGATGGCCTTGCCCTTCGGCGGCGGCAGGTTGCCGTTGACGCCCACGAACCCGCACTCCGTGTCGGGTCCCCACACCTTGCCGTCGACGAGCCTCACGATATTGCTGCGGGACGCCTGGGTGTAGACGGGGCGCCGCTCCCGGTACTTCGGATCGATCCGCTCGTAGGTTTCGTTGACCTCGATCACATGTCCATCGCCGTCGATCACCAGGTCGAGTCCATCGATCATCGCAGGCTCCTTTTGCTAGAGAACACCCTTCTCCTTCAGCCGCCGGACCTCGTCCGCCGAGTAGCCCCCGAGCGTCCGGAGCACCTCCTCGGTGTGCTCCCCGAACAAGGGCGCCGGTGAGACCTCCAGGGGGGAATCCGACAGGCGGAGCGGGCTGCCGATCATCGCGAAGCGGCCGCGCGTGGGATGCTCGAGGTCGAAGACGGTGCCGCGCTCGCGCAGG
>Ga0137374_10010739_pt1 | contig 10767 bp, 10 predicted proteins | sample SagtaG_20_FD_104811 | JGI IMG/M metagenome (GOLD analysis project Ga0137374, IMG submission 104811) | Vadose zone soil microbial communities from Sagehorn Ranch, Mendocino, California, USA - Sage1_R_100_16 metaG | ecosystem: Environmental > Terrestrial > Soil > Vadose zone | place: USA...
GAGATGTCTCTGGCCTCGTGCACCAGGTCCTCAAACCGGTCCCTGTCCTTGGCGGTGTCCCTTTGTCCCTGGCTCGTCACTGTCTAGTCTCCTTATGAACTGTAAAGCGGGTTCACATTCGATTTTGGGGCAGGCGGGTGAATATGACGGTTAACCGGACCTTAACATCGGTAAACGCTCGGTGAAAAAGCAGCAATGGAATTCTGTAATCGGCTCATCGGCGAGTCTCCAGCGCTGTGTTAGACTAGCGGCTGCTTAAACAGCACGGGCGAGGGCGGACACGCAGGTCCGCCGCTACCGGGTCGTCGGTCACGAAGGAGGCGAATTGATGAGAGAAGCTGTGGTTGTGGATATGGTGCGGACGCCGTTTGGGAGGGCAGGGCAGCGCGGAGTCTTCCGCGATGTGACCCATGTCGAGCTGGTAGTGCCGCTGCTGAAGGGAATTCTCGAGCGCAACAAGATGGGCGCGGAGGAAGTGGATGAGATTCTGATGGGTTCGGTCGGCATCGCGGGGATGCTCACGCGCTCGCGGCATTATGTGTTCGAGGCGGGGCTCCCCTACAGCATCTCGGCGACTGACATGAACAAGCAATGCGGGTCGTCGTTGCAGGCGTGCGCTCAAGGCGCGTTCGCGGTGATGGCCGGCATGTCGGACGTGGTGCTGGCGGGCGGTGTGGAGACGATGGACCGCGTACAGCCGATCGCGCCGGGCGATGAGCGGAACCTGAGCCAGGTGCAGTCGGCAGAGGTGATGTCGCGCGAGATGCTGCCGGGCGACTGGCCGGGCGACAAGAAGCCGAAATGGAACAAGCGATGGTACCAGGCGACGGAGCCGTGGATCATGGACATGGGCGCGACGGCCGAGAAGCTGGCGCGAGAGCGCGGGATCTCTCGCGAGGACGCCGACAGGTTCTCTCTGGAGAGCCACCGCAGAGCGATCCGGGCTCAGAAGGAAGGCCTGCTGGCGCAAGAGATCCAGCCGCTGACGATCGAGTACTCGGACGGTTCGAATGTGACAGTGGAGAACGACCAGAACCCGCGCGAAGACACTACGCTGGAGAAGCTCGGCCAGCTGAAGCCGTCCTACCGGCCGGACGGGCTGGTGACGGCCGGGAACGCGTGCCCGCGGACGGACGGGGCTACGATGGCGTTGATCATGCACAAGGACGGCGCGAAGGAACGAGGATTGAAGCCGCTAGCGACGGTGCGCCACGCCGCGACCGTCGGGGTCGACCCGACGATCATGGGAATCGGCCCGGCGCCGGCGACGCAGAAGCTGCTGAAGCGGACGGGCATGAGCGTGGACGACTTCGACCTGATCGAGATCAACGAGGCGTTCGCCTGCCAGGTGCTGGCTGTGGGCGAAGAGCTGAAGTGGGACTGGGATAGGGTGAACCCGAACGGAGGCGCCGTGGCTATCGGGCATCCTCTCGGGGCCAGCGGCGCGCGGCTGGTGGGAACCATCGCCTACGAGATGAACCGGCGGGATTCGGAGTGGGGCCTCGTCACGCTGTGTATGGGTGGCGGGATGGGGATGTCGGTTGCGCTACAGCGCGAGCACTACGATTGGTGAGTTTCTTGGATCCTGGATCCAGGATCCAAGAAACTGGACGTGGCTTTAACCAGCCGCTGTAATCGAGTCCTGGGGACTAGGATCTATTGCGGCGTGTGTTCGAGGGCGGGGACGGAGGGGTGCTCGAGGAACTGCTGCGCCTGTTCGTAACTGAACCGCTCAGCGCAGGCATCGCAGATGTAGGTTGCTTTCTCCTTGTCGCCCATCTCTTCGGGCAGGTCCCAGCGCTGGACTAAGGAGGTATGCGGACAAGGGGCCGCCTCTATCACGGGCTCTTCTTTCTCTTTGTCCTTGCTACGGCTCAAGAAGCCCATTCGAATCACCTCCTCGTGAGGGAAAGGCATCTCGCGTCTACACGTTATTCCCTTTGACGTGTCGCAAGGGGGTCTTTGTGGCACGGGCTGCATTACAAATGAATAACAAACCGCTGATGAGTGCGGGCCGTTTGGTGGGGCGGGGGCTGCGCGGCGCGGCGGCGTCAGCCGCCGGCGGCCGGGGCGGGCTCTGAAATTCCGGAGAAGGTGGCGCGAATCACGCGGCGATGGGTGTAGTCCCCGTTGAAGATAGGGTCGCCTGTGTAATAGAAGGAACCGCCGCACGTGATTATTGTGATGACGTCGTTGCTGGTCGCGGACATGACGGCGAGAGAGTTCGGGTCGGTGGCGTCAACGAGGAAGGTCTCAGAGACCACGTAGCCAAGCTCTGTACCGTCATCGCCGCGGAGGACAATCTTGTCGCCCGGTTCCAGGCTGTCGAGGTCATGGAAGACGGCAGGGCCGCCCCAGGTGACATGACCGGCGAAGACGGCGTTGCTGCCCGTGCCGGGACGCGCCGAGAAGTTGTACCAGGCAACGTCGGTCGCGTTCAGGGGAACTTCGGGCACGCGGTTGGCGTCAACTCCGAACGTGAAGACGCCTGCGTTCACGCCGATCCTGTCGATAATCAGGCGGTAGGCCTCGTCACGGAGTGGAGGCTCTACAGGCGGAGCTGCAAGCACCGGTACAGGTGATGCTGTGGAGGTAGGTGCGGTGCCGAGAGGCCGATCATAGACCGCGCCGGGGTCGGACCGGTGCTGAGAGGCCAGAGACGGCGGTGGTGCCGATTGTTCGGGTTCGAGCAGGCGGTAGAGCCCGAAAGAGGTCAGAGCCAACCCGGAGACGAGGGTGAGTGTCCCAAGGACGCGGAGTAACGGACTACGTACTGCGCGGCGGACAGGAGAAGCGTTCATCTAAATGCGACAAGGTCCAGATTGAGGCGAATGGTGCACCCAGAATCATTATAGAAGAGGAATAGCACCCTCGAAAGCGGCGCGGACGCTCAAAGGGTGTCTACTTGGTTTAAAGTGTGCGGGTTACCGTTAGCCGCCGGCGGCCGCAGCCCGGTTAACGGTGACCAGGTCAGCGCGGACGACCAGCCTGTGCGTGTAGTCACCGCCGGCGACGGGATCGTCCGTCTCGAAGAACTTGCCGCTGCAGGTGATGATCGTGATGACGTCCTGGGTTGTGGGCCACATCACTTTGAGTGAATCCGGGTCGTTGGGATCAACCTGGAATACGGACGATACGTTGTAGGTCAGCGTGGTGCCGTCCTGCCCCTGGAGCCTGATCTGATCTCCCGCCTGAACTTGATCGAGGTCATAGAAGACGGCCTGGCCGTTCCAGGTGACGTGACCGGCGAAGACGGCGTTGCCGCCGGTGCCGGGCCTGGCCGAGAACGTATACCAGGCCACGTCCGTGCCAGTGGAAGGTACCTCCGGGACGAGATTCTCGTCCATGCCGAAGGACGAGACCGGGGCGTTGACGCCCAGCCTGTCAATCACAAGCTGATATCCGGAATCGCCCAGGGGAGGCGGCACCGGTGTCGGTTCAACTGCTGGAGGGACATCCGGCTTGAGGTCGAGATCGATCGAATCGTGAGCCAGATCCACTACGGCGGCGTTGTCGTTCGGCCCACCCTCGTCGCCGTTGAACGCGACGGAGTATAACCCGACCGCGATTAGGCTTGCGCCGGCCAGAGAGATCAGCGCTCCCAAAGTGAATAACACCCGCCGTCTGCGAGTGTTCAGTGCTTTCTTGAGGAATTCCATCAACGCCGTCCCCGCTAGTGAATTTCGATTTTGACAGAGCAGTCCGCGCACTATTATAAACGTGTGAAATCACGCGAAGGTTGTGCGCGAGTCTCCAATGTTATGACGCATGCGAGGGCCAAAAGGATACGGCGGAGTGGGTGAACATCTGTCGATAGTCTCTGTCGCCGGCGTGAAGGTGGGTCACTGGAGTAGCCTCGACGCGGCGACCGGCTGCACCGTCGTCCTTTGCCCCGAAGGAGCCGTAGCCTCCGCGGATGTGCGAGGGGGCGCGCCCGGTACGAGGGAAACTGACCTCCTGCGACCGGGCAACCTGGTGGAGCGCGTACACGCTGTGCTGCTGACCGGCGGCAGCGCCTACGGTCTAGATGCCGCGACCGGCGTGATGCGATGGCTTGAGGAGCGAGGCCACGGGTTCCCCGTGCCGACGAGCGTGGTGCCGATCGTGCCGGCGGCCGTGCTGATCGACCTATCGGTCGGGCGGCCTGACGTCCGGCCGGACGCGGCGGCGGGCTACGCGGCGTGCGAGGCGGCGTCCGACGGCGAGCTGGAGGAAGGGAGCGTCGGCGCTGGGACGGGCGCGACGGTGGCGAAGGCTCTGGGGGCCGAGCGGGCCCTAAAGGGCGGCATCGGCAGCGCGGCGGAACGAACCGCATCGGGCGTCACGGTGGGTGCTTTGATGGCGGTGAACAGCTTCGGGGAGGTCGTCGATCCAGACAGTGGACTCGTCGTCGCGGGGCCGCGGGGAGAGGGGCCCGGGTCGTTCGCCGACACGCTGGAGGTGCTGCGATCGCGGCCCCCGCTTTCGCCGTTCAGCCCACCGCCGAACAGTACCATCGGCGTAGTGGCGACGGACGCGGTCCTCTCGAAGGAGCAATGCTACCGGATGGCAGTCATCGCGCAGACGGGGCTTGCGAGGGCGGTCCGGCCGGCGCACACGCCAGTCGATGGGGACACGATCTTCGCGCTGGCGACCGGGCGAAACGCTACCGAGACGGATGTGCTGCAGCTGGGGGCGCTGGCGGCGCGCGCGGTGGAGCGGGCCATCGTGCGCGCGGTGACTGAGGCTGCGGGGCTGGCGGGGGTGCCTTCGGCGGGGGAGTGGAAGCTGGAAGCTGGAGGCTAGAGGCTGGAGCCGGAAGTGCGAGGCACGCAGTACGAGGTCGGAGGTCAGAGGTCAGAGGTCAGAGGCGCGAGGCATGAAGGTCGAGGGCTAGATGGGGTTTCTCCTGTTCGTCGCGGTTGCGGTGGTGGTTGTCGGCGGGCCGTTGGTTACGTTTCTCTGGAGATCGCGGTTGAGGCCGGGGGCGGCAAACATGGTGCTTCTTGGAGCGGCGGCCGGCGACGCAGAGGTTGAGACGTGGGTTACGGCGCTACGGAGCGCCGGCATATCGGCACACGTGAAAAACGTCGGCGATGTCGCATGGTATGGGCCAACCACATACTCATACGAGGTCTGGGTGCGGGTACGCGATGAGGAGCGGGCGCGGGAGGTGCTGGGGCTGTAGGGAGAGGATCTGCGGGTTGAAACCCGCAGCTTGGCGGTCATGGCTGACCATTTCAATCGTCAGACGATAGCACCCCGAGGCGCAGCGTTGATCGTCGGAGCCTGAAGGCACCGACCTACGTCATCGGTGTGGGCACAGGATGAGAGCGGGCGCGGGAGGTGTTAGGACTGTAGGAGCCGCGCGATTCCAGTAGCAGCGTAGCTTGTCGGAGCCTGAAGGCACCGACCTACATTCCCCGCAGGGAGCCGCGCGATTCCAGTAGCAGCGTTAATTGTCGGAGCCTGAAGGCACCGACCTACAGCCCTGTAGGAGCCGCGCGATTACAGTAGCAGCGTAGCTTGTCGGGGCCTGAAGGCACCGACCTAACATTCCGGTGTTCGTACATTCGGCGTTTCCCAGCGATCTGTTCGATCTCGCGAAGGCGGGATGTCTCCGTCTTAACCGAACCTTCACTTTGGTGAAGAGCCCGTTAACCGTTATGTTGACCATCGTGCGAGACACTGGGTCTCGTGGCGTGGCTGCACGCAGGCTCCGCCGCCGATCGAACCGCTGACCCGCCGCTCGCGGGTCAAGGAAGAGGAGTTGTTATGAGCTGGTTAGAGGACCGATTGGCCAGGTTGGCCCCGTTTCGCAGAGGCGGTGCGGCGGTAGCGGGCCCTGAGGAAATGGCCGCTGATTCTGCCGTCTCCGAGAAGGCCCATCCGCCCCTGATGCTCCTGGTCAACGACGCATCGGGGAGGGCATCGTTCAAGACGCACGTTTTCGACAGCGCCGAATCGGCGACGGACTTCATCCTCTACTGGTTCCCGAACCGCAGCGAGGGAGGCATCATCGCGTTCTGGGCGATGACTCAGGCGCCGCAGTTCGGTCTGGACAGCCCGTCTGAGACGGCAGCGGAGGCGCTCGTAATGATCCGCGACGTGAAGAGGGACGAGGTAGTCTACCTGTTCTCGTTCGTGGACATGCATTCCGCCCAGGAGTTCCTGCGCGAGGAAGCGCATCACGGAACTGACCTCCGCCTGATGATGCTCTACTGGGCAGTGCCGGTGAGGCTAACGACCGACCCATGGGGCCGGATGATGCTGATGCCTTCGTCGCCGCCCGGGACTGCGCCGGATTTCGAGAGCGAGACGCCAGTGAGCGACACATGGTCTCCGCCGCAGGCTTTGCCCGTCCTTGAGAGCGATCGTTCGGACCCAGCCGAGGAACCGCGCGACGTGTTTGAGGAGGCGCCCAACGCACACACAGGAGTGGCCGATCCGATGGGTGGCATCGACGAAACGTTCGAGCTGACCTCGTGGATGGATAGGCCTCGCAAAAAGTCGCACAAGCGTCTTGACGCCGGGCCGGAGACCAACCATGGAGAGCCAGCCGAGGAACCGCGCGACGTGTTCGAGGAAGCGCCCAACGCACAGACGGGCGTTGCCGACCCGATGGGCGGCATCGACGAAACGTTCGAGCTGACCTCGTGGATGGACAGGCCCCGCAAGAAGTCGCACAAGCGTCTTGACGCCGAGCCGGAGAAGACCAGCGCCTTCGAGCGGCCGACGCCCGAGAGGCGCTCCGCCGAAGAGCGCGAGGTTAGACCGGCACCCGAAGCCTCGGAGAGTGTCTTCGAGCCCGCTTCGGCGCCGCCGGAGATCGTGGCCCGCGAAGAGTACAACGAGGCGCCTGTCGAAGCAGAAGTCGTGGAGACGGTGGTCGAGCCCGCTCAGGCACAGACGGAGCTTGTCGCTGCCGATGAGCAGGCGGAGGCACCTGAAGCCGAAGAGGTGGAGACGACCGTCGAGCCCGCTCCGGCCGCAGTGGAGCTCGTGGCTGCCGATGAGCGCGCTGAGACACCGGCTGAACTCGAAGCCGCGCTGGAAGAGAGCGTCGACTCACCGCCGGAGGTGGCTCCCGCGATCGAGAACGCCGCGGGCGAAAGCGTCCCGGAGCCCGCGCCCGAGCTCGCACCGGCGGAGGTCGACGCCGCGCCTGACGCGCTCGAGCCCGACGTACTGCGCGAGAAGATGCGGGCTCGAACGAACGGCAACGGCCACAAGAAGCTGCCGGCAAACGGGAACAATGCGCTCACCAGCAATCACATCGTGGCCGAAGTGCACGTCAACGGAGACGCGAATGGTATCACCTTCCCGGTCCGGGAAGAGGCCCCGCCGGCTGAGGAGCAGAGGGCTGAGATTACATTCGGCGCACAGGTCCCTGAGACCGCATTCGAGCCGGAGCAGGCCGGGAACGGTCACGTCGACGAGACCATCGAGATCCGTATCGACATCCAGCTTCTGTCATCGCGAGCCCTAAAGGTCAAGCGCTGGGAGGTCAAAGAAGAGCCGTTCGAGGGGTTCAACTCGCCACCCGGGCGGTTCTAGTCAATACGCAGGTTCATCGGTTGAAGGCCGGGGCCCTCGGGCTCCGGCTTTCGATTTCTCGCTCCTAATCGGGGCGGGCGTACTCGCCTCGGTGCCGCACGAGGAGGCCCAGGTCAACGAGTTCGCGGAGAAGGAAGGCGACGTCTTCTTGGAACTGGCGCAGGACTGCGTTGATCTCAGCCTCGCGGTAGACGCGCTCCTCCTCGAACGAGCCGACAATATGGCGGAGAAGCACTTCGCGCTTCTTGCGTTTGGCCGGGATCGCCTTCATGCGGCCGTCGATCATGAAGGCGCGGAGGACCTTGTGGTCGTAGGCGTGATCTCTGGAAGTTGAGTTCATGCTGCTGTCGAGTTGTTCCTAGACGCTCGCGTTCGTGTGCCGTTCACGCCCCACTCCCCGCCGGATTCCTTCGCGAAGGTACCTGGTCGCATCGGCAACCGACTCGTCGCTCAGAATGACACCTACTGTGGGGCTAGCGCTGGCATTTCGGGCAGAAGTGGGTGCTGCGTCCGGCGACTTTGATGCGCTGGATGGGCGTGCCGCAGACGTAGCAAGGCAGGCCGGTGCGCCGGAAGACTTTGACCTTGAGCTGGTGCCCGCCCTCGCGGCCGCTGGGGTCGAGGTAGTCGCGGAAGCTGGAGCCGCGGTCGCCGAGGGCGACCTCGAGAGCCTCGCGGATTGCGGAGTGGAGTCGCCCGACGCGCTTTCGAGAAAGCGAGTTGGCGGAGCGCTTCGGGCTGATGCCGGCGAGGAAGAGCGCTTCGTCGGCGTAGATGTTGCCGATGCCGGCTATCGCGGACTGGTCGAGCAGTGCCGCCTTCACGGGTGCCGTGCGGCGTTTGAGGAGCGCATGGAGGTATGAGGGGGTGAACTCATCGCTGAGGGGCTCCGGGCCGAGCTTTGCGGTGACGAGCGATTCGTCATCTACCAGCCACATCGTGCCGAACTTGCGGAGGTCGACGAAGCAGAGCGATGCGCCGTTATCGAGATGGAATGTCGCGCGGAGATAAGGCGACTCGGGACAGCCCGCGGTTTCGTGCAGGAGGCGGCCCGTCATGCGGAGGTGGACGGCCCAGAGGAGACCGTTGTCGAGATGGAAGAGGAGGTACTTCCCGCGGCGGGAGATGTCTTCGATGGTGCGGCCGGCGATCTGACGGCAGAACTCCTCCGGCGGCAGGAGCTGGACGAGGCGAGGGGCGTTGGGAGAGACCCAGGCCTCGGTGATCGTGCGGCCGGCGACGATCGGCAGGAGGTCACGGCGGATGGTCTCGACTTCGGGGAGTTCGGGCACGGGGATATCAAACCAGCAAACCTGCAAACCTGCAAACCGTGTTCAGCGAGGAGCGACTCAGGGACCGAGAGCGCTCATGATCTGTCGCAGCGTCAGGTCGGACAGGACGGGGTCCGGCAGGCGGCCCTCACCGTCGGGCCAATACCGACCGCGCCTGCCGTCTTTCCGCGCCTGTATCAGACCCGAACGGGTCAACTCACGGACCACCCTCCACGCGGTCTTGGGAGTGACAACAAGCGCCGCGGCGATGTCGTCAACGGTGCATCCGGGATGCCGGGCGACATAGAAAAGAGCCGCGCCGTGAGAGCAGAACATACGCCAAGGTCTTTTAGCAGCCATTTGCTTTCTCTTCAACTCCTCACCCTTAGTTTGCCGGTTCCCTAACTGTCAGGCGACGGGCCAAGGTAATCAATTGACAGGCCGATTGGCCCGTATTGGGACAACTTTGGGCCATTGTCAAATGCCAGGCTCTCAGTTAACTTCTTACTGCCTCTACTAGCGAGACTCTTTCGGGGCCGGACTGTAGTCAAAAGGAGGGGGTCATGCTCACCCGACGCCAGCTCCTCAAGGCCAGCGCTATTACCGGCGCAGCGCTACTGGTACCCGGCGGCGCCGCCTCGGTGCTCTCACCTGAGAGATTCCGACTGCCGAGAGCCCTCGCCGCTGCTATCCCCGGCGGGTCGTTGGATCCGACATCGGTGCCGAAGTACGTCACGCCGCTGATTATCCCACCGGCGATGCCACGCCAGGCCGCCATCCAGGGCGACTCTATCGACTATTACGTGCTGGCTGTGCGGCAGTTCTTGCAGCAGGTCCTGCCTCCGGGCCAGCCGGCGACCACGGTCTGGAGTTATGGCTCCGTCAAAGGAGGAGGGACGTTCAACTACCCGGCGTTTACTATCGAGTCGACGGTTGACAGGCCCGTCCGTGTGAAGTGGATGAACCAGCTTGTGGACGGCAGCGGCAACTACCTGCCGCACATCCTACCCGTGGACCCTACGCTGCACTGGGCGAATCCCCCGGGCGGGCCGGACGGAAGGGATACGCATCCCGCGTTCGATGAAACGCCGGGGCCATACACAGGGCCGGTGCCGATGGTTGTCCACCTGCACGGCGGGCACAGCACCGAAGAAGCCGACGGCTTCGCTGAGGCCTGGTACCTGCCCGCCGCCGCCAACATCCCCGACGGCTACGCGACGGTGGGCTCCTACTACGACTTCTTCAAGACCAAAGCAGAAGGCATCAACGGTGCGATCTGGGAAACCGGTTCCGCAGTCTTCCAGTACGCGAACGACCAGCGGGCGGGGACCAACTGGTACCACGACCACACGCTCGGCATGACCCGCCTCAACGTTTACGCGGGCCCCGCCGGCTTCTATCTGATGCGTGGAGGCGCGGCCGACCTGCCCGCCGGCGTGCTGCCCGGCCCCGCCCCGCAGCTGGGCGACCCGCCCGGCACGAAGTACTACGAGATCCCTATCGCCGTCCAGGACCGGTCGTTCAACAGTGATGGCTCGCTCTTCTACCCTGACAGCCGGAAGTTCTTCGACGGCTTCCCCGGCCCTTACGTCGGCACCGAAACGTATCCAGGGTCGGGGATTCAGAGCGATATCTCGCCGATCTGGAACCCTGAGTTCTTCGGCAATACCACTGTCGTCAACGGCCGCACCTGGCCGTTCCTCCAGGTCGAGCCGCGCCGTTACCGCTTCCGCTTCCTTAATGGATGCAATTCACGGTTCTTGATCCTGAAGATCGTCTCCAACGCGCTCGCCCGCCGGCCCGCGCGGGCAGCCCTTCCCTTCTGGCAGATCGGCACCGAGGGGGGCTTTCTTCCCGCGCCGGTACAGCTTGACCAGCTCCTGATGGGCCTCGCCGAGCGCGCCGATGTCATCGTCGACTTCACCGGCCTCAAGGTCGGCAGCGAGCTCTATCTCATCAA
>Ga0137374_10010740_pt1 | contig 10767 bp, 9 predicted proteins | sample SagtaG_20_FD_104811 | JGI IMG/M metagenome (GOLD analysis project Ga0137374, IMG submission 104811) | Vadose zone soil microbial communities from Sagehorn Ranch, Mendocino, California, USA - Sage1_R_100_16 metaG | ecosystem: Environmental > Terrestrial > Soil > Vadose zone | place: USA...
GGTGTTTTACTTTCTACGCAGACGGCGCTGGCAACGGTCAATTTTGAGAAAGACAATATAGATCAATGAAGCGTACGCACACTCAATGCGGAAGGTTAACTCTATGGAACAGTCGAAGATTCGTTCTTGGTGGGCCAACCGTCAAGGCCTTGACGGCGCCCTCGCCGGCAAGTCGGCGCCGGAAGTTTTGCAACGCGCCGGCTGGGCCAGGTCGGTCGGAGGCTCTAACCCATACCTGACTCTATTTTCGCGGGCAGGGCTGGATCGTGAAAATGTTGACTCCGCCGTCGCAAAGCTGGAGATCCACGAACTTCCGAGCGCTCGCGGTTGCACATACGTGCCGCCTGCTTCAGATTTCGCGCTGGGACTTACAGTCGGACAGGGGTTCGGCGGCGAGATGAAGGTAGCCGAAAAGCTCGGCGTGACTCAGAAAGAGATCGACAAGCTCTGCGATTCTATCATCACGGCGCTGGAGAACGGTCCGCTCGACCCAGACGGATTGCGAGAGACCACAGGCAAAGCCGTGCGGAATCTCGGCCCCGAGGGGCAAAAGAAGGGCCTGACCACGACGCTCCCGGTGGCCCTGGGAAAGTTGCAATCTTCGGGCGAGATCAGGCGAATTCCTACCAACGGCCGCCTGGATCAGCAGCGGTACAAATATTCGCTTTGGCGACCAAATCCATTGCAAGATTTCAAGCTGTCGCAGGAGGAGGGATACACGGAAATGGCCCGCCGCTTCTTCGCCTGGATCGGTCCGGCGACGATGGCCGAGTTTCAAAAGTTTTCCGGCTTGGGCGTGAAGGCGTCAAAAGTCGCCGTCGAGCCATTGAAACTTGAGCCTCTCGCGCCCGGAGATGATCGCCTGCTCCTGCCGGGCGTTCGCGCAGAACTGGAAGCGTTCAAACCGCCGAAAGATCCACACTACGTGCTGGTGGCCGGGATCGATTCGGCGATCCTTCTCCGTAAGAACCTGGAATGGCTATTAGACCCGAAGGATGTGGGCCGAGAGGTCTTCGTGGAAAAAGGATTCAAGCCGATAGGCGAACTTAGCGACCTGCCCAACCATGCCATACTCGACCGGGGACGCATCGTCGGACTTTGGGAATACGACACGGCCACAGGCTCGATCGCCTGGATGTCGTTTGTGAAAAAGGATAAGTCGCTTCAGGATTCGGTAGCCCGCGCTGAACAATACGTGCGAGAACAACTCGGCGATGCGCGTTCGTTCAGTTTGGATAGCCCGAAGAGCCGCACGCCAAGAATCGAGGCATTGCGCAAAGCTGACTAAACCAGGAACTATGATAAGAATTACGCTGGCTGGCCGAACAGATATAGATGAGTACTTCAAACTGAGCGGTGTCTTTGAAAGTGAGCGCCTTACACACACCCCACTTCTGGTGTTCATCATCGAGCAGGACGCGGTAACCGTGCGCATTGTAGATAAGCCAACGGATTTGCTCTCATTTCCTGACGAGACACCCGTAATGGGCCAATGGCCTGGCCAATGGCGTAGTGACTTTTTCCAATTTACTGTGGGCCAGTATCGCCAACACCTTGCGACAAAGTTGGAGCCGCTCAAAACCGCACAGAACGTTGTCAAAGCGGTGGGACCACAAGGCGGCTTCCGCCATTTATCTTACGAGTATGTAAATGAACACGGGACAATAGTACATACCAGCACAAGCTCAAAAATCGAAGCCGAGCGACTTGAAACATTCTTCGCAAAGCACAACATCCCAGTCAAAATTGAAAAGGTAAGCTAGACCGGTTTGCCGCCCCGACCCCGCCCTGCATCAGGCGCTCAAAAATCTCTGCGTGAACGCGCGACGCAATGCCGAATAGAGGCGCGATTGCAATTTGAGCCGCGCTACGTGATTTCACGCCACGTGTGGCGAAATTGATATCAAGTATTTTGCTCACTTTGTCACTTTGTAATGTGTCGTCGCGCCCATTCCAACCAATCGTAGAGCGTCGTGCGGTTCATCCCCAGCCGGCGGGCCGCCGCCGAATGACTTCCCAAAAACGCCCGCTCCATTTCATAAACCGCCAACACCGCCCGGCAAATGTATTCCGTGAGCGTTTCGCCCTCGCGCAGGTCGGGGAAGCAATCGGGGTGGCCATGCGCAGGGGCAGACTTTCGTTCAAGAGCGATCTCGCGGCGCACCAGGTCTGTCGTTATTATCTGTCCGCCGCCGGCTTTGGCCGCCAGGCATTCGACCGTTGATATCAACTGGCGCACATTCCCCTGCCAATGATGACGACAGAGCGATTCCAGGGCTTCTTCCTCGAATTCAGCGGAGGGAAAATAGTGTCGAATAAGAATCGGTATATCTGTGGAACGTTCTCTGAGAGACGGCGTCCGGATGGGATATTCGCACAGACGATCATACAGGTCGCGGCGAAAGCGCCCTTCGGCGACATCACGACGGAGGTCATGATCGGTCGCGGCAATCAGGCGTATATCTATCTTGACCGCCTGCCTTTCTCCGACTCGTTCGTACTCGCGTTCCCGCAGTACGGCTAGAAGGAGCGCCTGGCTCTGTGGGGGCAGATCACCGATCTCATCGAGGAACAACGTCCCACCGGCCGCACTCCCGAATAGGCCGGGCTTGCGAGCGGAAGCCGGGATGAACGCGCCATTCTCGTATCCGAGCAATTCACTCTCGATCAAATTGTGATTGATCGCCGCGCAGTTGATGGCGACGAAAGGTTTCTTTGCGCGCCTGCTGGCATCGTGTATGCCGCGCGCGACGAGTTCTTTGCCCGTGCCGGGCTCGCCGATGATGAGGACACTCATGTCGACGCTAGCGGCGATCTCGATATCTTCCCTAACTTGCCGTATCAGCTCGGATTCGCCGACGAGTCCGCCTACCACTGGCGAGCGGTCTACATTTCGTTCTTCTCTGTTTGATAGATTGCTGGGCGTCATATGGACTCCTTTCTTCCTTCGATGAACAAACTGGTATTGTAAGGGGGACGATTGGAACGGGTGAGCCTCGGCGCGGGGGTGATGATGCGCTCGATGAGTCATAAATTTTTCGAAGTTGATATCTGACGAACGGGGTGAACTTACCTGAAAATTTACAGGCTGTCGGTTCGCGATGGACTCTGTTAAGGATTGACTCAGTGATCATCGTGGAATCGTTAAGGACAGATCCGTCACGTGACGCGTTAGCGGTTCGGAATCGTCGTTTACTTTGCGCCATATCCCCGCGCCCGTGTTAACCAATCGGTTAACGTATTGCGGTGTATTCCCAGCCGGTGAGCCGCCGCCGAATGACTGCCCACGTGGGCACGCTCACGTTCATATGCCGCCAGCACTCCCCGGTATACCCACCCTTCGAGTGTTTCGCCTTTGCGTAGCAAGGGGAAACATTCGGTGTTAGCCGGCGTGAGCGCGGACTGTTGCTCATCGTCTATTTCACTACGCGCATGGTCTGTCGTGATCATCCGGCCGCCGGCTTTTGCCGCCAGGCGCTCGACCATCGCTATCAACTCGCGCACGTTCCCTGGCCAGTCGTAATGACAGAGCAGTTCCAAGGCCCCATCCTCGATTTCGACGGAGGGGTAATAGCGCTTGATGAGAATCGGAATATCTGCGCGGCGTTCTCTGAGAGTCGGCGTCCGGATATGGTATCCGCGCAAGCGGTCATAGAGGTCTCGGCGAAAGCGGCCTTCATCGATCGCGCGGCGGAGATCATGATTGGTCGCGGTGATGAGTCGTATGTCTATTTTGATCGATTCTGTCCCTCCGACTCTTTCGAGCTTGCGTTCCTGCAGGACGCGTAAAAGTTTCGGTTGGTTCTCCAGGGGCAGATCGCCGATCTCGTCGAGAAATAACGTTCCTCCGTTCGCCTGCTCAAAGCGGCCGATCTTGCGAGTAATAGCCCCGGTAAAGGCCCCTTTCTCGTGCCCGAACAATTCGCTCTCGATCAAATTGGAATTGAGCGACGCGGAGTTGAGGTCGACGAAAGGCCTCTTCGCTCGACTGCTGGCCTTGTGTATGCCTCGCGCGACGAGTTCTTTCCCTGTGCCCGGCTCGCCGGTGATGATGACGCTCAGGTCGAGGCTAGCGGCGATCTCGATGTCTTGCCTGACTCGCCGTATCAGCTCGGACTCGCCGACGAGTCCGTCTACCACCGGCGAGGGGTCTACATTCCGCGCCATTGCTCTATCTGTACGCAGCCCTCCTCCGGCCAGGAACTCGATGCGGCGCCCGGCCAGATGAGCGGCGTGCTCAAGCTCGCATATAGCCGCGCTGTCCGTCGGCTCGAGGAATCTCACGACAAGGTGGGCTCGCCCGCCTACAACGCTGATTTCCAGTTCCTTGATCCTCCCGGCCATGGCGGCGTCTGGGATTTTGAATTCGCGCTCCACCCTGTCGAACGTGAACCCGACGCCGCACAGATAGATGCCCTTCTCCGCCGCGATCTCTGTCAAATCCTCCAACACCTCTTCGATGCTCCCGCTCTGCGCCAGCCTGAGAAACAGATTCGCGCCGGCTGATCGCTCTTTTCCATTTGAGAGATTGCGGGGCACAGTTGGCCTCCTCTCTTCCTCCGATGAGCAAGCCGGTAGCGTAAGGGGGTATGATTTGGACGGGCGAACCTCAGCGCATGGGTGGGTGATGATGCGCTTGATGAATCACAAATTTTTTGAAGTCGATATCTGACCTATGGGGTGAGCCTACCTGAAAATTTCAAGTTTGTCGGTTCGCGATGGACTCTCTTAATGGTTGATTCAATCAGGAGCCGGCCCGGCTCCAGACGGGAGGAAATGACCGATCGTCCGGCTGATCGCCTCGTAGCATTCGCATGCGGCGTCTTCCAGCCCTCCTCGATTCAGGATACTGATTTGACCGTGCAGGTAATAAATCAGCCCTCTCTTCTGAAGAGCGCACGCCGCCGAACTGACGCGGCTGCGGGAAATTCCGAGCATCTGTCCCATATCGTCATGCGTGAGAGTTATTGTATTGGAGGAGACGCGATCCAGAGCCATCAACAGCCATCGCGCCAGGCGCTGCTCTGTATTATGGAAGCGGTTGCAGGTGATTGTCAGCGCAATTTGCTCGCTTAAAGCATGCGTATACTCGAAGAGCACTTTATATAATGCGCTTTCCTGCTCGAGCATACTCTGCAGAGTCTTCACGCCGATCTGCAGCGCCTCGCCTGAAATTTGGACTTGCGCCCAAAGGGCCATTCCGGTTCTTCTCGTGATCCCGGATAGGCCAACCACGCCTTCCCGACCGACCGCGGCGGCCTCGACAATGTCGCCAGCCTCAGTGGTTGTGAATAACGATGCGACACCTTTTGTGAGAAACCAGGCGTGATCGGATGTGGAGCCGATATCGAAGAGTGTGCTGCCCGCTTCAAGACGAACTCTTTTGAGGTTCGGCGTCAGGCGCGCATAGACGGCGGGTGTAAGGGCGGTTAACACCCCGTTTTCAATAGGGAGCGATTTTTCCAACATACTGCTGCCGTAACTTACGTAAGTGATGGCATCAATGGATTAACGCCCTTGGACGATTCTTCGCTTAATTATCTCGAAATAAGGATTAGTGACTGAAAGCCGAAGTGGCGAGGTCTGAGGCTCTCGGCAGTCTTCCTGGATTAATCCCGAATCCGCGTTCCAGCGATTTCGAAGCCTGCCGGCAGACACAATTCAAGAGAGCCTTGACGCAATCTTCGATCTGCACCATGGGCTTGCCGCCGCCGGCTGGATCGCGGCTGACTTCTACGACGGCTGTTTAATCTATGATTTCAAGTCAGGGCGCCTCGGAATTGTAGATATTGATATTTACAGCGAAGGCCCGTTCCGGAACGAAATGGGGCGTATGTTCGGCTCCACGCGCTTTATGGCCTCTGAGGAATTCGAACTTGGCGCGCTTATTGACGAGCAGACCAATGTATTTGTGATGGGCCGACGGCTCTGGTCTTCCTGTCCGACGGCACACTCAACCCCGGCGCGTTCTGCGGAACGAACGACCTTCTAAAAGTCGTCGCCAAAGCGTGCGAACCTGAGCGCTCGCGCAGATATAACTCAATGGCCGAGTTCTTTGGCGCTTGGCGCGCTGCGAGAAACGCTTAACTATAAATGGTAAAGGCAAAGGATGCGGACTGCTTGGGACAGATTTGGGACTGAAATTGTCTCAATGAGGCTCATTTCGGTTCATTTCGGTTCACTGATCGTAGGGCTGCAAACCGAATAAGATGTGACAATTATCAGTGATTTTCAGCTCGGTTCAGTGATTGGCCAAACGTCGGAAAACCATTGATTGCGAAGGGGTAGTAAGTAAGATCGTGCTCGAGAATGGTCAACTGGAAGGGGTTCAAGAAGAAAAATCATGCACAATTTCAGTACCAGCCATAGCAATGTCGAATGTATAGGTGAATGTATAGTTAAATGAAAACGGCCACCTCATCGTTTGTGGGTTAATCCGCAGTGGTAAATTCGTGGTAAAACTCTTTGGTTAAGCACATGAAAACTTGTGAATCGGTGGTTTGCACGGCTCCGATTTATTGAAGTAATTGGTTGAATTTGAAACTAGTTGAGGAATTGATAAGCGGAGAGTGAGGGATTCGACGCCCCCAACTTTCGCTAACTCGCTCCAATACAGCAACATGCGCTGGAACCCGCATGAATATTGGCTTCGGCGCATTTCTATAGTTTCTCTCCAGTCCCCACAATTCTCTCTGGTACGCGATAAGAATAGACACCAAATAGACACCAAATAATTGCACCATCTAATTTGTCTACCTGAGACAAGTATGATCGCTCAGAGTATCACGATCTGCCTATATCGCCTTGCGCCGCGGCCGCTTTGCGAGGCCAGAAAAACGGCGGGGGACACAAGTGTCTTCAATTTTGCGATTAATGCGCGCCTGGGTTTCGATAAGCGCTTTCTGTCAGATCGTTCCAGGGCTCTTGGTTTGGGACCGAGAGGTCGTTGGTTCAAATCCAACCGTCCTGATTTTCAAAATCAATCATTTAAGGGTGTCGAAAGATGCCCGTTTTTCTTTTGCGGTCACATTTGCTGACACATTGAATGTGGATATCATATGTATTCTTCCTATAGTCTTTGAGGATGTCGCAGTTTACAACACGCGCGTGATGGGAGCGGCTCACGTTGAGAACGTCGCGAACCTAGCCTGCCACACGGCCCTGAGCTATCGCGGCGGGGCGCACACCAACCTCCCGGCCGATTTGCAGAAGCAGGAAGGCGGCGAGCGCTCAAAAAGCAACATCCCGCATCACACTTCAGATGTCTTTGCGCGCTTGGCGCGGCTGCCCGCCGATGACGACCTGGTGCCCGCCGCCGATGGCTTGAACACGGGCCGCAAGATCGCCCTCTTGTGCGGGCTGGAAGCGCTCAACGCGACCGACGAACTTGAGCAGACCGCCGAAGTTCTGGGCGCGTCGATCGTCAAAGTGCCGCTCGGCGAGGCCGCCGTGCCAGACTCAAGCCCTTACACCATGGGCGGCATAGGATTGCTCGGCACTCGCCCGTCGCAGGAAGCGATGAAAGAATGCGATATGCTGTTGATGGTCGGCACTTCATTCCCGTACATCAAACTCCTGACCAAACCAGGCTAGGCGCGAGGAGTGCAGATTGACCTCGACCCCATGCGAACCGGCCTGCATTACCTGGTCGAGGTTGGGCTGGTCGGCGACAGCCGCCGCACACTGCAAAAGCTTCTGCAACTGCTAAGGCGCAACGAAGATCGCGGTTTCTTGGAGAAGGCCTGGGAGCGCATGCGTGATCGGCACCGGCCGATTGAAGAGCAAGGCTCGCGGACCGACAAGCCGATGAAGCCTCAGGTGGTCGCCTGGGAACTCAGCAAGCGATTGTCGGATACAGCCATCGTCTCATCGGATTCGGACACGATCGCCAACTGGTTAGCTCGCCAAATGCCGGTTGAGGTCAGCGTCGAACAGGCCGCCAAATTCGCCGAGTCGCTGGCGAAAGTCACACTTGACTGCAGCAGGATGGGCGCAGCTTTGACCATATGTATCCTCTAATGCGCAAACTTATACTGCTTTCTTCTGAGCGCCGTGGATTTTGGGCGGAATCGTGATTCGCTATAGTTGTCTTCAGTACTCAAAAGGCCTGTGAATCTCAAAGTTTGATCGGGCGTAAAACCGGTCAAATCAGGTGGAACCCGCAACTGGCATGATTTCAAGTGGCCGGAGCCTGCATCCGGAGAAAACTATGCCCGCAGAAATTGAGCGAGGCAAAATTCTCTCGGCAAAATTCTCTCTGTTTTGCGTCTTTATCATAAGGGAAGGGTATTTTGATCGAATCGTCATCTCATCTCCATGACCGGATGGAGTCCGAGATCCACAACAATGTATTTCTGCTTCGCGAAGAAGCCATCCTGTTTTGATTTCATCCCCCTGGAGCGAGCACTATGGTTAGCAGTTCTTTTTCTCAAGATGAGAAGGCGCGATTGGCAGTTCTACGCCGCTTTGAGGGGATCGACGCTTCGCCGGAGGCCGCGCTGGATTCTATTACCAAGCTCGTTGCCTTGTTCTTTAACGCGCCTATTTCCGCCATTAATTTGATCCTTCATGATCGCAACATCGTCAAATCACTTTACGGTTTAGAGAAGGCGCAGATTGATCACCAGGCCGAATGGTGCGCGGACGCAATCGCCGCAGATGATGTCTTTTGTATCACCAACGCGCTGGAACATCCATTCACGAAGGCCGATCCATTAGTGACTGGCGAGTTCGGCCTGCGGTTTTATGCTGCTGCGCCGTTGCGTACTCGCGAAGGGTACAGCATAGGAATATTGAGCGTCATTGACCGTAAACCTCGCGACATTTCTATTTCGGAGAAAGAGTTCCTCCGGCAGATGGCTGCTCTGGTCATTGACTTGATTGAATCGCATCTGATCGCGAACCGCCTGACCACCCTCATGGCTTCCGTGGCTAATGAGATGCCGCGCTTTGCGTCGCTTGCGGCTGATGAGCGGTTGTTGCAAACGTTAGCTGAAAACCTGGCTCAAGCGATGGATGTCGCTTATGTCTTCATCGGCGCCCCTGGCGAACATAGTGATGAGCTACCCGTCACCGTTGCCTTTTACGCTGCAGGTGCAGTCATTGGTCAAGAGCAAAATTATTACCGCACAGCGAATTGGCCCTATACTCTATTATTGCATGCGGATCAGAACGAGATTTATTATCCGAGTAAAGTGCGAGATCAAATCCCTTACGAGCAGCGCATGGCCGATTTGCGAATAGAAAGCTACGCCGGAGTCAAACTTACCGATTCGGCCTTGCGAGGGTTCGGGGCAATCGCAATTTTGGACACCAAACCGGTCCGAGATCTTTGGCTGATGCGATCGGCGCTGGCCGCATCTGCGGAGATCGCTCTGGCAGAGCTTAAGCGGCGTCGCGCGCCATCGGTCGGATGGAATGGGTCTAAAACATCCGCCGGTCTCAACCACATCGGCTTCAATCATTCGCTTATCGGCAAATCTAAGCAGCAACAGCTTGCGTGGCTGGCCGATCGGGTCAACGGCGATTCTCCGGCCATACTAGAATTGCGTGAGCTTTTGCGGCTGGCCATTATCAAGCAAGCCGATTCTGTTATGTTGATGGGCGAGACTGGAACCGGCAAAGGAGTGTGCGCGTTGGCTATTCACGAAGGGGCCGGCGCTCGCGGCCCTTTCATCGAGGTCAACTGCGCAGCGTTACCATGCGAGTTGATTGAATCCGAACTTTTCGGCCATGAAAATGGTTCATTCATTGACACGACCGGCCGCAAAATCGGCCTCATTGAGCAGGCCGACGGCGGGACAATCTTCATCGACGAAATCGCTGAATTGCCGCCCGACCTTCAATTCAAATTGCTTACTGTGCTGCAGAGGCGCGAGTTGCGCCGCGTGGGAGGCGCTCAGGCAATCCCGGTCGACGTCAGGGTCATAGCCGCCACCAACCGCTCCCTCGAACTCGCCCTCAATGACGGCACTTTCCGCCACGACCTCTTCTTCCAAATTGGTTCGTGGCGCATTGAGATGCCTGCTCTACGCGACCGGGGTGATGACGTAATCCTACTTGCGCACCACTTCATCGCCGAACTAGTGAAGAGTAAGGGGTATCGCATCGAGGGTTTTGCGCCGGAAGCCGAAGACTTGCTCAAGCAGTACGATTGGCCGGGCAATGTGCGGCAGCTCTTGAATTTCATTAGACGCGCCATTATTCTCGAAAGCGGCAATATCATTTCAACTGAGACAATCTATCACATGTTGGAAGGGGAGAAGAAGCTACTCAAGCCTGACCGCCCAACCGTCCCACGGCTGTCATACAAGGATCTAAAATATAACCTTATAACAGAAGCTGAAGCACACTTGATCACAGAGGCGCTTGTCAGAAATCGAAACAACAAGACAAAAAGGGTGTGTCCCACCTGTCTAACGGGATTCCCAGCTAACGCACTGCGAATAGGGAGTTTAGCCGCGTTTTCAAGTGATCCGCCGTCCGCCACAAAATATGGCATAAATCTCTGCGAATGCAGGTTTTAGCTCATTCTGCCGTTAGACAGGTGGGACACACCCGACAAAAACAGCCAAAGCTCTGGGACTGACGCGCAGTCAGTTGGACTACCGTTTGAAACTGATTGAGCGGATGACCGTGTGATAACGCTTCTATACAACCTGCCCATTACACAACGAAGGCGGCCTATGGATGAATACGGCTGCATAATACTGCATAATACTGCATAATACTGCATAATACTGCATAATACTGCATAATACTGCATAA
>Ga0137374_10010746_pt1 | contig 10766 bp, 8 predicted proteins | sample SagtaG_20_FD_104811 | JGI IMG/M metagenome (GOLD analysis project Ga0137374, IMG submission 104811) | Vadose zone soil microbial communities from Sagehorn Ranch, Mendocino, California, USA - Sage1_R_100_16 metaG | ecosystem: Environmental > Terrestrial > Soil > Vadose zone | place: USA...
AGCGTCCGCTCGGCATTCCCCGCTCCCGCGAGGCTAGGGTTTCCCCGCAGGAGGGGCCGCCAACGACGGCTTCCGAACTGAGCCCGAAACCTCGAAGCGAACCCACATGCCGGCCGCCCCATGGCCCGGCACCCCGCAAAATATTAGGTAGGACCCCCCCCTATCCGCAATAAAGCGCAGGTCATCCGTCTGTTCTGAGATGAGCCCCTGGTCCAGCCGCAGCGTGAACGCCCGGGGGAAAGCGGGCGCAACTGGCCCTGTGGGAAGGGGATGGGTGTCCGCGATGATCTCGGCGGAATGGGGAAGCATGCCATCGTGATTCCGGAAGTGCATCACCACCGTCCACCCTACCGGCACCGTCAGCGTCAGCCCGCCGTCCCGGAACCCGTTGAAGTTAAGGGCCCCGTTGAGACCCGTGAGGCCCGCCACCAGCTGGAAGGTGGCCGTCTTGGTTACGGTATCGACCTGCAACCACGACGCATCCACGGCCGGAGCGGGCGCGGCCGTTCCGCCCTGTGCGCGAACCGCGACCGGCGCCGCCGCGCCCACGGCCACGAGGCCAGCGACCGACAAAGACTTCACTGTGGCGAAGCTACCACGCCCTCCCGTGAGGCGGAAGACTGTGAACGTGAGGTCACGACGCCCCTGCACTGTGGCGCGCCAGCGACAGGCCTGGCACACAGGCGCCTCAGGTTTGCCGCGGCATTCCCTGACGGACCCTGATGCGTCTGGCACCGTCCTTGCGAGGACAGAAGCCTGCAGCCCATTTGGGCCGCCGGTGGAGAGCCCGCGGTGAGACGGCGCTCTGGTCCGAGAGAGTAGGCGCAGCGCACGAGGATGGTGTTCCATGTACTCCAAGTCCAGCGTCACGCGTTTCGGCCACCTCGTTGAGTGGTTGCTGGCTCTGGGGCTGTACTGGTTGGCGCGCGGCCCGATGCTCGTGCTGCTCCTGGTCAGCGCAGCTTGCGTTCACTCCCACAAGGCGGCGCTCGAGCGTGTCCCGCTTGTTCCAACGGGGGAGCGCCCGCTCGCCCAGCGACTCGCCGGCGCAGATCTCGTAGTGATAGCTACGCTCGCCAAGACCGAGCGCGATTGGCGCTACGAAGAGCCCTGCGGCGTCTTGCGCCACCTCATGTACGGCTGTACCGACATCCCGAAGGCGTACCAGGCGACGTTGCGCCGGGGCACTCGGACGTGGCCGGTTTTCTATTTCAAGCTCGGCGACCTGCCGCACCCCGCTGTGGGCGACTCGGCGGTCTGGCTCCTCCGCCAGGGGGCCGTCTTCCGCCTCCTGGAGTGCGCGCAGCGGCGCGGTCTGACTTCGGCTTACTGCGGCTACGACGTCGCCTACGTGGTTGAGTCCGACGACGACGTGCTGCCGGCCGCAACGTGGCCACAGGTCAGCGAGCTTCTCCGCACTCTCGGAGAGCCTTCCGTCCAGCAGCATTGAAGGATCGGGCCGGCGCGCGGTGACATTCACCGCGCGCCGGCTCAAGTCTTTACATCACCTTGGAAGCCCAAAGACGAAGACGGAGTTCCCCAACGGATAGCTGATCTGGAAGTTGCCACCCGCCGCCACGGCGATGAACTGCTCGCCGTCGAGCTCGTACACCGCCGGCGCCGCGTTCACACCGGCCCCGCAGTAGAACTTCCATAGTACGGTGCCGGTCTTGGCGTCGTAGGCCTTGAACCAGCCGTTGCCCTCGCCGGTGAACACCAGGCCGCCCGCCGTGGCGGTCGCGCCACCCATCATCGGTAGGTCGGTCTTCTGCTGCCAGGCGATCTTGCCCGTATTCAGGTCGATCGCACTGACGGTGCCGTACTCACCCGAATAACCGCCCTTGTCGTCGGGAACCCGGATGAACGCGCTGCCCAGCCACAGCCGGCCGTTCTCCCAGGGCGCGTAGTGGACCTTGTAGTGCATCGGCTGGTGCAGGCCCACCGTGTACGCGTAGGCCAGGTCCGGGTGCACGGCGATCGGGGACCACTCCTCGCCGCCGTTCGCGCCCGGCAGCATGAACACGCCGTCGGCGGTCGGCTGCGTGTACATGTTCTGCTGCGGCACGAACGCCGCCGAGCGGCGGATCAGCTTGCCGGTCGCCGCGTCGAGGACGTAGACGAAGCCGGTCTTGCCCGCCTCGACCACGGCCTTCTTGCCGCCGACCATCGCGATCACCGGGGGACTCACCGCGTCCAGGTCCCACACGTCGTGCGGCACTTCCTGGTAGCCCCACTTGAACTCGCCGTTCGTCGCATTGATCGCGACGATGCTTTCGGTCCACAGGTTGTCGCCCGGGCGGATCGAGCCGTCCAAGTCGGGCGACGGGTTGCCGATCGCGACGAACAGGGTCTTGGTCTCGGCGTCGTACGCCGGCGTCATCCACATCGAGCCGCCGCCGGTCTTCCAGGCGTCCGCATACTTCGCGGAGTCGGCCTTCTCCTTGGCGATGTCGCGCTTCAGGTCATCGCCCTCCCACGTGGTCTTCGACCACTTGCCCCACCAACCGCCGTGCTGCGGATCGGGGAGCGAGTACCAGGTCCAGACCGGCGCACCGCTCGCCGCATTGAACGCCTTCACGTAGCCACGGATGCCGTACTCGGCGCCGGAGGTGCCGATGATCACGTTGTCGCCGATCACGAGCGGCGCCATCGTCTCGGTATATCCGGCGGCGGGACCGTCCCCCACCTTCACCTCCCACTTCACCTTGCCCGTGGTCGCATCGAGCGCGACCAGGTAGTCGTCGAGCGTGCCAAGGAACACCGACCCGCCCGAGACGGCGACGCCGCGGTTGTTGGGTCCGCAGCAGGCGGTCGAGACGGGGTCGTTCTTATGCGTGTACTCCCACAACAGTTTCTGCGTCCGCAAGTCGAACGCGCGCACGATGTTGTTGGGCGTCGCGGGCGAGGTGATGTACATGACCCCGGCGACCACGATCGGCGTGGTCTCGAAGCTGCCAAGCCGCTCGGACCCGTGGGTGTACACGGCCCGCGGGACGAGATTCTTGACGTTCGTGGTGTTGATCGTCTTCAGGGGAGAGAAGCGGTTGTTCCAATAGTTGTGCCCGTACATCAGCCAGTCGCCGCTCGCCGCGGCGTTCGTCAGCATGTCGTTCGTCACGACCGCGTGCGGAGCGGCCGGGTCCGCGGCCCCTCCCGAACCCTGCCCGCACAGCGGTGCCGCGACGAGCGCCGCGACCACCGCGGTCGCGGACCATCGAGCCCAATGCATCATACCCACCTCCGTTGAAGGTCGACGACTATTCCCCTGCGCCCAGCGAGAACCCTACATACATGTTCCGGCCCGGAGCCGGCTCATAATACCGCCGATTCGCGGCGTTGATAACCACCGATCCCACGTAGGAACGGTTCCAGACGTTGTTGAACCCCACAAACGGGCGGAGCCGCACGCTCCCCACCGTCCCGTCCCAGCCCGCGCGGACGTTCGTCGTCCACCAGGGGCTCGCGCGTGGGGCGTTGCTGGTGCTGGCCGAATCGTCCACGGTGAATCCGGACGAATGCGTCTCTTCCAGCTCGACCCATGCGCCCCGCAGGGCCGGCGGCCGCAGGCGGAGCAAGAAGTGCAGCCAGTGCTGGGGAATGCCGGGCAGGGGCTGCCCGTCGAGCACTCGCGTCCCCAGCGTGTAGCGCGTGTAGCGGAAGTCGGCGTACGTCCAGGTGGTGACGAGGTTCATGCCGGGCACGATCTCGAGCTCGGTGCCCAGTTCGACGCCGCGGTGCCGCGACTTGCCCGCGTTCTGAAAGAACACGCGACCGGAGAACGACGGCACCTGATATCCGATCAGCTCGTCTCGCACGCCGGCCTGGAACAGCGCAACGGAGTAGTTCAGCCGACCCGCCACATCGCCGCGCGCGCCGACCTCGTAGTTCGTCGCCTTCTGGGGTCGCAGCCCCGGATTGAACCCACCCGCGCTGTCGGGCCGGTTGGTGAGCTCCGTCGTCGTCGGCGTTTCGAACGAGGTCCCGATGTTGCCGTACACGGTGACCGCGTTGGATGGCGTGACGGCGACACCCAGTGAGCCGGACAAGGCTCGCATCAGCCGCGCTCCTGAGTCGTCGGGGTTGCTGTCGTTGACGAGACGGTCATGCACTTGAAAGTTCACCCAATCGTAGCGCAGGCCTGCCGTGACCGTTACCTGCGGCATGAGCTGCAGGGCACTCTGGATGAACGGCCCGAACTCCGTGACGTGCTCGACCTGGTCGAGCTGGCGCAACGGGCCGGGCTGGCCCCCGACATTGTTGAAGTTGAGCCGGTCGTCACGCTGGCGCTGGAAGTCCATGCCGGCCGTCAGGCGCTGCTCGATAGACCCGAGCGGCGCGGGTCGGCTGATGCTGAGGCGGGCACCGTAGTCGAACCGGTCGAGATCGATGTACGCGAACGTCGTCGGGTTCTTGAGGCTGCGGGCGATGCCGAAGACGGTCAGGGACGCCTCGCCACCCCCGCCGAACTCACGCCGTAGCGTCACTCCGCCCTGTCCCTGCGTGACGTCCTTTCCGGCCACGCGCGTGATGTTGATACCCGCCGCGGAGTCGCGGTTCAGCCGCATCTCGTTGTAGGTCAGCGCCCCCGGGTTGTCGGCGCGCGGATCCCACCCGAAGTCCGCCGTGGCCGCGAGGGACCAGCCGTTGGCCAGCGGGAAATGCCAGCGGGAGTTGAGATTGCGGAAATCGGCGCCCGAGTGCTGCCGCTGGCCGGCGTAGTCGAGCCGCGAGACGGTGACGAGCCCGCTGCCCGAGCCGACGCGGAACGATGTGCTCGACTGCCACTTGCTCCAGTTGCGATTCAGATCGCGGTCGAACGTGCCGAACAGGACGCGGACCTCCTGACGGAGGGTCCGCGGAGCGGTGGGGTCGGTCCAGATGCTGATCACGCCGCCCGAGGCGTTGCCGAACAACGCCGACGCCGAGCCGCGCAGGATCTCGATCCGATCGGCGGCGCCGAGCTCCAGGTTGGTGAGCTGACCCTGACCGTCGGGGAGCGTCTGCGGGATCCCGTCCACCAGCACCTTGATCCCGCGCACCGCGAAGGCCGAGCGGGCCCCAAAGCCGCGAATCGAGATCCGCTGATCGAGTGAGAAGTTGTAGCGGTTCGCCGCGTACACCCCCGGGACGGTCACGAGCGCCTCGTCCAAGCCCCACGTGGGCCGGGCCCGGCTGATCTCGGTCTTCTCGAGCAGTTGGACGGCCTGAGGGATCCGGTTGATGGGCGGGTTGGCACGGGTGACCGAGACGACCGCGGGGGGCAGCGTGTAGACCCTCAAGCTGTCCGCAGGATGGGCAGGGGGGGTGGTATCCCGCTGCTGGGCAGCACCCGCCAACGACCAGGTACTGCCGAGTGCGGCGAGCGCCACGGCTCGCGTGAGACTTACGAGCGACGTCATGTACTCAAGTCCTGGGGCTGACAACGCGGGTTGGGTTTTAACCACGCGAGGAGGGCCCGTCAAGGCGTCTGGCCTTACGTCGGGCGGCGCAACATCCGGTTCCAGCGGATCCGCAGCGGGTCGGTGGCCACGCTCAGGTAGATGATGAGCGGCTGGCCCACGATGTGCGACCGCGGCAGGAAGCCCCAGAAGCGGCTGTCATAGGACTCGTCGCGGTTGTCGCCCATCACCCAGTAATGCCCGATTGGAATCGCGATCGGTCCCCAGTCGTGGGTCGTCGGGTGGTAGCGGGCCGTGTCGCGCCCGACGTAGTAGGGCAGCTGCAACGCCCGGATCTTCCGGAGCTGCAAGGGATCGTCGGTGTGAGACCCCAAGTGCAGGGCGTACGGCTCGTCGAGCCATTTGCCGTTGCGGTAGACCGTGTCGTGCGTCATCTGGAGTGTATCGGTGGGCCCACCGATCACGCGCTTCACGATGTTCAGGTTGGGCGTCGAGTCTTCGACCGAGCGGAACACCACGATCCCGTCGCGCTGCGGCTCGGCGTAGCCCGGCACGCGGCAGCAGCGGATCCCGGTGAGCGGGATCTCGAGCTCGCCTCCGTAGATCGCCTTGTTCACGAACAGGAAGTCGCCGACGAGCAGCGTGTTCTCCATGCTCGCCGACGGGATGCGGAACGCTTCGATGAGGTAGGAGCGCAACACGATCCAGATGCCGACCGCCACGGCGACCGAGGCGGCCCACCCTTTGGTCCACCGGTTGAAGGCACGCAGCCGCTCGAGAATCGAGGGTCGGTCCATGGAGACCGCAAGCTAGGCGCACCCCGGACTCCCGGCAACCGTTCCTCGGAGCCCGTTTCCTGGTATAATTGGAGTTCGCAATGAGCGATCCCAACCCGCCGCGCCGCTCGCAGCCGCCGCTCATGGACGGCCTCGGCAAGCTCTGCACCGAGGGTAAGCAGCTCGCCGATTACCTGTGGCAGGTGCCGAAAGACGAGGCGGCGCGCCAGAAGATCGTCACCATCCTGGACCAGATCGCCGCCGAGGGGGCGAAGCAGGGGCGCAAGGAAATGCCGCGCATCTGCGCGGAGCTCAAGACCGCCGCCAAGGCGACACCGAGCCCGCAGCAGGTAGACGTGCTGGTGACCGGCTTCGACCGGCTCGTCGGCCTGTGGCAGGCCGCCAAGTCCGGTCTGTTGTGACGAAACCCGTGAGCGGCGGCGCCCCCGCGCCCCCCCCTCCACCCACCGCCCGCGCCGCATCACTCGATCAACTTTGCATCAACACCGTCCGCGCCCTCGCGATGGACGCGGTGCAGCAGGCCGATTCCGGCCACCCCGGGACCGCGATGGCTCTCGCACCGGTCGCCTACGTCCTGTGGCAGCGCCACCTGCGCTACAATCCCGCGAGCCCCGACTGGTTCGGGCGCGACCGCTTCGTGCTGTCGGCGGGACACGCCTGCATGCTGCTCTACGCGGCGCTCTATCTCACCGGCTACGACCTCTCGCTCGACGACATCAAGCAATTCCGCCAGTGGGGGAGCCGCACGCCGGGCCACTCCGAGCACGGGCTCACGCCCGGCGTCGAGGCCACCACCGGCCCGCTCGGTCAAGGCGTGGGGAACGCCGTCGGAATGGCGCTCGCCGAGGCGCACCTCGCGCAGCTGTTCAACCGGCCGAGCCATACCATCGTCGCGCATCACACGTATTTCCTGGCTTCGGACGGCGACCTGATGGAGGGCGTCTCGCACGAGGCCTGCTCGCTCGCCGGCCATCTGAAGCTGGGCCGGCTGATCGGGATCTACGACGACAATCGCATCACCATCGACGGTAAGACCGATCTCACGTTCTCGGACGACACGGCAAAGCGGTTCGAGAGCTACGGCTGGCACGTGGAGCGTGTGGCGGACGGCAACGACCTCGGCGCGCTCGACGCTGCGCTCGCCGCCGCCCGACGCGTCGGTGACCGGCCCTCGCTCGTCATCGTGCGCACCCACATCGCGTACGGCAGCCCGCACAAACAGGACACGGCCGAGGCGCACGGCGCCCCGCTCGGCGAGGACGAGGTGAAGCTTACCAAGCAGCGCCTGGGCTGGCCCAGCCTCGAGCCGTTTCACGTGCCCGAGGAAGCCCTGGCGCACTGGCGGCTCGCCCGCGAGCGCGGCGCCCGGCTCGAAGCCGAGTGGTCGAAGAATTACGCCGCGTATCGGCAGGCCCACCCGGAGCTCGCGGCTGAGCTCGAGCGCCGGCTCGCCGGTCGCCTGGCCGAGGGCTGGGACGAGGGACTCCCGACGTTCGCGCCCCCCCCCTCCCCCGCCGACGCCCAGGCGACGCGCGTCGCGTCGGGGAAGGTGCTGAACGCCCTCGCGGCGAAGCTCCCCGAGCTGGTCGGCGGGTCGGCGGACCTCGCGGCCTCGACGAACGTGGTCTTCAAGAACGGGGGCGCCCGCAACGTCCATTTCGGCGTGCGCGAGCACGGGATGGGCGCGATCCTGAACGGACTGGCTTTGCATGGTGGAGTGCGGCCCGTCGGATCGACGTTCCTCATTTTCTCCGACTATATGCGGCCGCCGATCCGCCTCGCCGCGGTGGGCAACCTGCCGGTGATCTACGTCTTCACGCACGACTCCATCGGCCTCGGGGAGGACGGCCCCACGCATCAGCCGATCGAGCAGCTCGCCGCGCTGCGGGCGATCCCCAATCTCGTCGTCATCCGCCCGGCGGACGCGACTGAGACGGTGGAAGCGTGGCGCATGGCGATCCTGTCCCGGAGCGGCCCGGTCGCGCTCGTGCTGACGCGTCAAAAAGTGCCGGTGATCGACCGCGCGAAGTACGCCCCCGCGAACGGGCTGCGGCTGGGCGGCTACGTGCTCGCCGACAGCCCGAGCGGCAAGCCGGCGATCCTCCTCCTGGCCAGCGGCTCCGAAGTCGCTATCGTGCTCGGCGCTTACGAGCGGCTCGCCGCCGAGGGGATCGCGGCGCGCGTCGTGAGCCTGCCGTCGATGGAGCTGTTCGCGCGGCAGCCGCAGGAGTACCGCGACGCGGTGCTGCCGCCCGCGGTGCCCACGCGGCTCGCCGTCGAAGCCGCCGCGCCGCAGCCGTGGTACCGCTGGGTCGGGGACCACGGAGTGGTGATGGGGCTCGAGCGGTTCGGCGCGTCGGCGCCGTACCAGCGGATCTATCAGGAGCTGGGGCTGACGGTCGAAAACGTCGTCAGTAAGGCGAAGGAACTCCTTCGCGCGTAGTCCGCGAGTCAACTCGCGACTCGGCGTTTGCCCGTAAACGGGCGTTGCCGCTTTAGCGGTACGTGCCGAGCCGCGGCTTCAGCCGCGCACCGACGTAGCTCCCAGACGTTTTAGAATCACCCGCGCCGCCTCCCGCCCCGACTTCACGCACACCGACACACCGGGGCCGTCGAAACCGGCTCCGGCGATTGCCAGCGGCGCGAGCCGGGCGAGTCGCTCCCGTACCGCGGCCACCCGCTCGGCGTGCCCGCGCGGATAGCGCGGCAGGGCCCGCGGCCAGTGGAACGCGCGGGTCCAGAGGGGAACCCCCACGATACCCAAGATGGTCGCGAGCTCGGCATGCGCGATCGAGCCTGGATCGCCGTCCACGGATCCGACGAACGCGCGCAGCAACGCAAAGCCCTGGGGCGCGCGCCCGGGGTACTTCCGCCACGCGTACGTGCAAGCACGCACCGCGCTGCCCGAATCCGACTCCGCGACGAACCCGGCCCCCTCCAGCGTTCCAGGCACCTGGTCCGACCGATACGCGAGCGACACGGTGATGCTCGGAGCGTAGAGCACCGAATCGAGCGCACGAGCCGCCGATACGCCGAGGCCAGCGAGCAGGTGCGCCGCCACCCAGGTCGGGACGGCGAGGATGACCGCCTCCGCTTCGAGTGCCGAGCCGCCGGTGAACGAAAGCCGCCAACCGCGCGCCGCCCGCGCGATGGCGGTGACGCCCTGCGTCGTGCGCAGCCGGGGGGCCAGCCGGGCCACGAGGGCGTCCACGATCTCCTGCATGCCCGCGGCGAAGGTCCTGAACCCGCCGTGTGCATTTGCCTGAATCCCCAGTAACTCGGCGGCCTTCCCTTCTGCGAGCGGCTCCAGCCCCCGTCCCGTCCACAGCGTCGATCCCCGCGCGAGCTGGTCCACCAAGCGATCTTCGATCCCGACCGCGCGCGCCAGCTCCTGTATGTCGGGCTCGGCGGCGAGGAAGCCGTCGGGGCCGCCTTCCATGGTGAAGCCCTCGCGTCGCTCGGTGACGATCACCCCGCCGGGGTGCCGTTCCGCTTCGAGCACGATCACGTCGGCACCCGCCTGATGCAGATCCCAGGCGGCGGCCAGGCCCGACAGCCCCGCTCCCACCACGGCGACCGTCATGCCCACCCACGCGCCACCGCGGTGTCGTGCGCGATCTCCGCGAGGGCGCCCACCAGCAGCGGATCGTCGTTCAAGGAGGTGGTGCGCTCGAGCTGGACGCCGAGCCGCCTGGCGAGCTCACGGTACATCACGTCCACGTCGTACAACACCTCGACGTGGTCGCACACGAACCCGATGGGCACGATGAGGAACGCCCGATGACCCTGGCCGGCGAGCTCGGTCATGACCGCGCCCGCCTCGGGGCCGAGCCACGGCTCGGGAGTCGCCCCCGCGCTCTGAAAGGCGAGCCGCCACGCGGTGAGCCCGGTGCGCTTGGCGACCGCCGCGGCGCTCGTCCGCAGCTCGTCGGGGTAGGGATCGCCGGTCGCGAGGATCCGCTCCGGGAGGCTGTGTGCCGTGAAAAGCACTTGGACGGTTCCGGGAGACGGGAACCGCTGCAGCGTCTGGACGACCCGCTGGGCCACGGCGTCGAGGAACTTGGGGTGGTCACCCCAGCTCCGCACCAGCGCCGGCTCCAGCCGCCCGGCGGCTGCCTCCAGCACCTTCTTCTCGTACGCACCCACGGACATCGCCGAATAGTGCGGCGCGAGCACGATCCCCACCACCCGCCGGTGTCCGTCCGCCACGATTCGCTCGACCACGTCGCGGATGTAGGGATGCCAATGACGCATCCCCACGTAGACCGCGAACCGCTCACCCAGCGCCTGCCGCACGCCCACCGCCTGCGCCTCAGTGAGCTTCCGGATCGGCGACCGGCCGCCGATCCGCGCGTAGCGCTGCCTGATCTCTTGCACGAGCTCGGGCGCCGTGGGCCGCCCGCCCCGCACGTCCCGCAGGTACGGCTCGACCTCGTCGAGGCTCTCCGGGCCCCCGTACGCCATCAGCAGCACGGCGACGCCCCCCCCCCCCCCCCCCCCCCCCCCCCCCCCCCCCCCCCCCCCCCCACCCCCCCCCCCCCCCCCCCCCCCCCCCCCCCCCCCCCCCCCC
>Ga0137374_10010750_pt1 | contig 10764 bp, 11 predicted proteins | sample SagtaG_20_FD_104811 | JGI IMG/M metagenome (GOLD analysis project Ga0137374, IMG submission 104811) | Vadose zone soil microbial communities from Sagehorn Ranch, Mendocino, California, USA - Sage1_R_100_16 metaG | ecosystem: Environmental > Terrestrial > Soil > Vadose zone | place: USA...
GGGTGCCGCGGGACGAGGCGGAGCGGCTGATCGGTTCGAGTGTGCGGATCGCGCGTGAGGTGCGGGACTCGATGGCGGTTGACGGACGGCGGCGCTTGGTAGCTGCTTCCGTCGGCCCGTACGGCGCCGTGCTCGCGGACGGATCGGAGTACCGGGGAAGGTACGGCGTGAGCGCGGCGGCTCTCCGCGATTTCCACGGACCGCGCCTGGAGCTGCTGATCGACGCCGGTCCGGATCTGCTTGCGGTCGAGACGATCCCGGACGTCGACGAGGCCGAAGTACTGGTCGAACTCCTGGCAGAGCTCGCCTTCCCGGCCTGGTTCTCGTACTCGATCGAGGGTTCCGTCACCCGAGCCGGGCAGCTGCTGACGGACGCGTTCGCCGTACCCACGATTCCGTCGATTGTTGCTGTGGGCATCAACTGCTGCGCGCCTGACGATGTCCAGGCCGCCGTCGAGACAGCTGTCGCGGTTACCGGCAAGCCGGCCGTCGCCTACCCCAACAGCGGCGAGACCTGGGACGCCGGCGGCCGCCGCTGGACCGGCGACCACACCGACCCGACTCCCCTCGCTCTGGGCTGGCTCGCCGCCGGAGCAACCTACATCGGCGGCTGCTGCCGAGTAGGCCCCGCCGACATCCGCGCCCTGGCCGCCTCGATCTAGACGCCGAGGACTTGGCAGAGGAGGTCCAGGGCGCCGGGGTAGGCGTGGTCGGGTGGGGTGCCGTAGCCGACGATGACTGCTTGGCGGGTCGCGGGGGTGGGATTGAAGTGGTAGGTGCTGAGGGTGGTGAGGCCGAGGCCTTGGCGGGCGGCGCGAGCGACGATGTCTTCCGCGTCGCCGGGTACGTCGAGGAGGACGTGGAGGCCGGCCGAGATGCCCGCGACCTTGACGTCCGGGGCGCGTACGGCGAGGAGCTCGACCAGGCGGTCGCGACGGCGGCGGTAGTGCAGGCGGGATCGTCGTACGTGCCGGTCGTAGTGGCCTGAGGCAATGAATTCGGCGAGGGTCAACTGGTCGAGCGTGGCCGTCTGGAAGTCGGCGGTCCGCTTGGCCGCGACGACTGGCTCGATCAGGCGCTGCGGCAACACCATCCACGCGAGCCGCAGGCCGGGCGCGAGGCTCTTGCTGGCGGTGCCGGTATACACGACGCGCTCAGGATCCAAAGCCTGCAAGGCGCCTACCGCCTGCCGGTCGTAGCGGAACTCCCCGTCGTAGTCGTCCTCGATCAGCACCGCACCAGATTCCCGCGCCCACTCGACAGCCGCCGTACGACGCTCAGGCGCGAGCGGCACCCCCGTCGGCATCTGGTGCGCCGGTGTGAGCAGCACACCCTGACCCGTCAGCTGCGCCACCTGCGCACCCAACTCGTCGACCGGCATCGGCACGGGTTCGAGACCACCCGACCGGATCACGTCCCGGTGCAAGTCGTACCCGAACTCCTCCACCGCCATCGTCGTACCACCCTGCGCCTTGACCACCTCGCTCAGCAGACTGAGCGCCTGCACGTACCCTGAGCAGATCAGGATCCGCTCCGGATCGGCCCGCACACCCCGCGCCCGGGCGAGGTAGTCCGCAAGCATCCGGCGCAACTCGATCCGGCCGCGCGGGTCGCCGTACCCGAACGCCTCGTTCGGTGCCGACGGCAACGCCTTCCGCGCCGCCGTCAACCACTCCCCCCGTGGAAACATCGCCACGTCAGGCGCCCCCGGCGTCAGGTCGTACCGATAGATTCTTGCCTCAGGCAACGGCAGCACGGTGGCCGGCGGAACGGCAGCCCGATTCGCGACGACCGTACCGGACCCCTGCCGCGCCGTCAGCCACCCCTCCGCGACCAGCTGCCCGTACGCGTCGGCCACCGTGTTCCGGGCGATCCCGAGGTCACGAGCCAGCGACCGCGACGACGGCAGCCGCGTCCCCGCCGGCAACCGCCCCGACCGGATCGACTCGTGCAACGCCCGGACCAGATCGTTCCGCCCCCGCGTCGCCGTCAGCTCCAGATGCAGATCCGCTCCTGCCTCCTCCATGGTGATGGACTTTATGCCCAGACCGGTCAGAGGGTGATGGCGATCTTCCCCCGGACCTTGCCGGCAGCGAGGTCGCGGAGGGCGTCCGCGGCCTGATCGAGCGGGTAGGTCCGGTCGAGGCTAGGTGTCACCCGGCCGGCCTCGATCAGTTCGGTCAGCCGGGTCAGGTCGCTGCCACGCACCTTGTTCACGAACATGGTGAGCCGCTGGCGCACGAACAGCGACACGATCAGAGCGCGCAACTGTCGATTCATCCCGCCGGTCAACCTGCCGCCGTCCTCGCCACCGGTGATGACGGCCGTCCCGGTCGGCGTGAGCGCGCGCCGCAGCCGGGACAGCGTCGGAATCCCGGCGATGTCGATGATCAGGTCATAGTGGCCCGGCGTCGCCGCGAAGTCTTCGCGGGTGTAGTCGATGACGTGATCGGCCCCGAGTGCCCGGACCAGGTCGAGCTTGGCCGGTCCGGCGACGCCGGTGACTTCCGCCCCGAAGGTCTTGGCCAGTTGTACGGCGTAACTGCCGACGCCACCGGTGGCCCCGGTGATCAGCACGCGCTGACCGGTCTTGATCCGCCCGACGGTCAACGCCTCCAGCGCGGTGAGCGCCGAGATGGGGACCACCGCAGCCTGCTCGAAGGACAGATTGGCCGGCTTCCGGACCAGCTTGTCCGCGCGGGCGACGGCGTACTCGGCGAACGAGCCGGGCGCCTCGCCGTACACCTCATCCCCCACCGAGAACCCGCGCACCTCCGATCCCACGGCCTCGACCGTGCCGGCGACGTCTCGCCCGGGCACGGGATTCCGCGGTCCGCGCAGTCCGAAGGCGAGTCGGAGGAGGTACGGCGTACCCGTCATCAGGTGCCAGGTGCCGCGGTCGACACCGGCCGCGCGGACGCGGACGAGTACTTCGTTGCCGGCGATCCCGGGGACGGCGATCCGCTCGGGACGCAGGACGTCGGCCGAGCCGTACCTGTCCTGCACGATCGCCCGCATGGTGGTCGCGGTGCTGGTGGTCATGGTGATCCTCCCCTGGGTCCGGCGCTCCCCAGATGCACCTTTCGTACTAAGTACGGCGAGCGTATCGTACTTTGTACGAAACTGCTATGGTCCAGACGTGGAAGAGCCAAGGCAGCGCGCGCGTCTCACCCGGGAGCGGGTGCTGCGGGCCGCGGTCGAGGTGGCGGACGCGGGTGGGCTCGGGGCGCTGACCATCCGCTCGCTCGCCCAGGAGCTCGGCGCCAAGCCGATGTCGGTCTATTACCACGTCGCCAACAAGGACGAGATCCTCGACGGCATCGTCGACTACGTCTTCAGCAAGATCGAGCTACCGTCGCCCGGCGGCGACTGGCGCGCGGAGCTGCACCGGCGAGCGGCGTCGGCCCGCAGCGTGCTGCGGCAGCATCGCTGGGCGATCGTCCTGATGGAATCGCGGACCAGCCCGGGCCCGGCCACGCTGCGCCACCACGACGCGGTCATCGCGACCCTCCGCGCCGCGGGCTTCTCCCGCGAGCTGACCGCGCACGCCTATGCCCTGATCGACAGCTACACCTACGGCTTCGCCCTGCAGGAAGCCGCGCTCCCGTTCGAAGGCCCCGAGACCATGGCCGACATCGCCGAGCCGATCATGGAGCGATTCCGGGCCGGCGACTATCGGCATCTGGTCGAGATGACGACCGAGTACTACCTCAAGCCCGGGTACGACTTCGGCGACGAGTTCGACTTCGGCCTCGAGCTGATCTTCGACGCCCTCGCGGGCAGGATTGGCCCCTGAATCTTCGCCGGAAGTGGACCAGGGAGCTGGGCCGATCCCGGCCTAGGTTGGGGGTATGAGTACAACAACGACGCGGCGGGTGAAGCTCGCCAATCTGGTTCCCGACTTCTACAAGGCGATGATCGAGCTGGATGCGGTGTCCGACGCCGGGCTGGACCCGAAGTTGGCACACCTGGTCCGGATCCGGGCCTCCCAGATCAACGGCTGTGCGTACTGCACCGACATGCATTCGCTCGACCTGCTGCAGTTCGGCGCGGATCAGCAGCAGCGAATCACGTTGCTGCCGGTGTGGCGGGAGGCGCGGAAGTTCTACACCGAGCAGGAGCAGGCGGCGCTGGAGTTGACCGAGGCGATCACGCTGGTGAGCGTCGACCATGTGCCGGACGAGGTGTACAACACTGCGGCGAACGCGTTCGACGAGAAGGACCTCGCCCAGTTGATCGCGTTGATCATCACGATCAACATGTGGACCCGGGTCGGCGTGACCGGAAAGATGGAGCCCGGCCACTACAAGCCGAGCTGAGCCCGCGATGACAGCCGAACAGTTCCGCGCCCTGCACCATGGCGGCACTCCCCTGGTCCTGCCGAACGCCTGGGATCCGGTGAGCGCCCGGATCGTCGCCGAAGCCGGCTTCCCCGCTGTTGCCACCAGCAGCGGGGCGGTCGCGCGCGTGATCGGGTACGACGACGGCCAGCTGACTCCGGCGGCCGAGATGTTCACCGCGGTCGCCCGGATCGTACGGGCGGTCGACGTACCGGTCACGGCGGACATGGAGGCCGGATATGGGTTGCCACCCAAGGAGTTCGTCGATCGCCTGCTCGAGACCGGCGCGGTCGGCTGCAACCTCGAGGACTCGGTCAACCGTCAGCTGGTCGATCCGGCGCAGCAGGCCGACTACCTCGCCGAGGTCCGAGCCGCCGCAGGAGCCGACCTGGTCATCAACGCCCGCATCGACACGTTCGTCCGCCCCAGCGCCGGTGATGCGGTTGCGGATGCAGTGGGGCGAGGGCGGGCGTATCGGCGGGCGGGGGCCGACTGTGTGTATCCGATCATGGCGCCGGTCGAGGTTCTGCCGGAGTTGGTCAGTGGGGTCGGTGGACCGGTCAACGCCCACGCTGCGCCCAAAGGCCCGACCGTTGCCGAACTGGTGGCGGCCGGTGCGACTCGGATCTCCTTCGGGACCAGCCTTCACCAGCACCTGATGGACAACCTGCGCGCACTGCTCCCCGAGCTGACCTGAAAAGTGGGGCCGCCCCTGCTGGTGTCATCTCACCGAATCCGCTTGGAAGGCGGGCAGGTCGTCGTACCAGGAAAGCTGCCAGGTCCAGCGGTGCGACGCTCCCGGGACGAGCGTGCGGGCGTGGTCCGAGACGTGGAGATAGAGGCGGCCCGGCTCCTGTGACTGGACGGAGGACACCCACCGCTTGCCTTCCTTGAGCTGCAGCCCGAGGCCAGGACCACTCGTAGGCGCGGCCCAAACCCACGGATCGGTGCCGCCCGTCCAGTGGCGCTCGCGGAACGGCGTACTGATTGCGATCGAACTGACGTCGATGGGCTCGACACCCGCGTTGCGGAGTTCGTAGGTTTCCGTCCACAGGTCGCCGAACCGTCGGCCGACCCGCATCTCCAGCTCACCCGGTTGGTACAGGAGGTCGATGCCGCTCTGCCGCCACCGCTGTAGCACCGGCTGATCGAAGTCCTGACGGCCGCGATCCGTGATGACGAACCCTTTGCCCCAGGCGTGCAGCGTGTCCTCGTCGAGCAGCACCTGCCGGCCGCACGGGTCGACCACTTGTTCGACGGCTCCGTCGTCGCCCACGTGGACCTCTCCCGCGCCGAATCCGAAGATCTCCACGATTGGCAACCTATCGATGTCGAGAATGGGTTTCCGGCTTCGTCCCCCGGGTGACAGCAGATGTACGACGGAAGGATGCGAACCATGACCAGGGAAGAGATCGCCGAAGTGCTGGCCAAGCCCTACGCGCGGCAACTGCTCAACGGCCCCGAGCCCGCCCGGTTTGCCTACGACGGCCTTGACGGCGACCCGCGGGTGATCCCGATCGGCTTCTGGATCGAGGACGGGCAGATCCTGATGGCCACAGTCCCGAAATCGGCCAAGGTCGCGGCCCTACAGAAGAACCCGACGGTCGCGCTCACCATCGACACCGGCGCCTTCCCACCCAAGGTCCTGCTGCTGCGCGGCACCGCCGAGGTCGAACTGGTCCAGGGGATCCCGGACGGGTACCTGGAAGCCGGCCACAAGGTGATGACCGACGAGCAGTACCCCGAGTGGGAAGCCGGCGTGAAAGCGGTCTACACCGAGATGGTCCTGATCACTGTGACCCCGACCTGGGCCAAGCTCCTCGACTTCGAAACCACCATCCCGAAGGCCGTGGAAGACCTCATCAAGGAACGCCAGGCCCAGGGGCAGAGCTGACGGGGTCAGGACCACCACTTCTGGCGTTGTGACAGTGCGTCGGGGGTTTGGTTGGTGGTGTCGAGTGCATCGAGTGCGGCAACGGAGTCGTCGTCGAGTTCGAAGTCGAAGACGTCGAAGTTCTCCTCGATGCGTTCCCGATGCGTCGACTTGGGGATGACCGACAATCCCTTCTGGATTGCCCACCTGATCAGGACCTGCGCGGGTGTGTGTCCGGTGGCGGACGCGATGCGCCCGACCACTGGATTCCCGAGGTGTCGTCCAGTTCCCAGTGGGCTGTACGCCTGCGCGACCACGCCCGCGTCCTCACCCGCCTCCACCAGGGACCGGCGGTACTCGAAGGGGCTGAACTGGATCTGGTTGACCGCCGGCTGGAGCTGGCTGGCCTTGGAGAGTTCCTGGAGTTCTGCGCTGCTGAAGTTGGAGATTCCGATGCCCTTGGTCAGGCCGGCTTCAACGGCCGCCTCCATGCCGGGCCAGGCCCAGGTCGGCCCGCCCTGGGGCCAGTGGATCAGGTAGAGGTCCAGGTAGTCGGTGCCGAGGCGCTCCAGGCTCTTCTCTGCCTCGACCCGTGCGTCCCTGCCTCCCGGGTAGAACTTTGTGGTGAGGAAGATTTCCTCGCGGGGGATGCCGCTGTTGCGGATCGCTCGCCCAACACTTGACTCGTTTCGGTATGCCTGGGCGGTGTCGATCAGCCGGTAGCCGGTTTCGAGCGCCGCGGTGACGGCTCGCTCACACTCCCGGCCGTCGTGCACCTGCCAGACGCCCAAGCCAAGCACCGGGATCTTCGTGCCGTTCGACAGTGATCGGGTCGGTTGAGAGCTGTTCGCCGTCATGTACTCCTTCTACCACGCACAATCAAAGCTTGTTGGCGTGGCGGATGACGTCGACGACGTCGGACATCATGCCCGTGAGGTCGTAGTCCTTGGGGGTATAGACGGCAGCTACACCTGCAGCCAGTAGGGCGCGGGCGTCGGCGTCGGGCACGATGCCGCCGACGACGACCGGGACGTCTTCGAGGCCGGCTTCGCGGAGGCCGGCGACGACCTGCGGGACGAGTTCCATGTGCGAGCCGGACAGGATGGACAGGCCGACGCAGTGGACGTCCTCGGCAACGGCGGCCGCGACGATCTGCTCAGGGGTCAGGCGGATGCCCTGGTAGATCACCTCGAAGCCGACGTCGCGCGCGCGTACCGCGACCTGCTCGGCGCCGTTGGAGTGACCGTCCAGGCCAGGCTTGCCGACCAGGAACCGCAGCCGCCCGCCCAGTTCCTCGGACGTGGCCGCGACCTTCGCGCGTACGGCGGCAATCGCCTCGCCACCGCTGGAAACGCCAACTGAGCCCGACACCCCGGTGGGAGCGCGATACTCGCCGAACATCTCCCGCAGCACACCGGCCCACTCCCCCGTCGTCACACCCGCCCGGGCGCACTCCAACGTGACCGGCATGAGGTTGTCCGTGCCCTTCGACGCCTCACGCAGCTTGGCGAGCGCTACCTCGACCGCCTTGTCGTTCCGCTTGGAACGCCAGTCCCGCAACGACTCCAGCGCGGCGCTTTCGGCGGCCGGATCGACCGTCTGGATCGCGGTGTCGAGGTCGGCGGTCAGCGGCGACGGCTCGGTGTTCTCGAACTTGTTGACGCCGATGACGATCTGCTCACCCGACTCGATCCGCTGCCTGCGTTCGGCGTGCGACGCGACCAGCGCCTGCTTGAGATAGCCACTTTCGACGGCCGCCACCGCTCCACCCATCGCCTGCACCCGGTCGATCTCCTCGCGCGCACCGGCGACGAGCTCGTCGACTTTCGCCTCTATCACGTGCGAGCCGTCGAAGATGTCGTCGTACTCGAGCAGGTCGGACTCGTACGCGAGTACCTGTTGCATGCGGAGCGACCACTGCTGGTCCCATGGGCGCGGCAGGCCGAGCGCCTCGTTCCACGCCGGCAGCTGGACCGCGCGGGCACGGGCGTTCTTGGACAGGGTCACGCCGAGCATCTCGAGCACGATCCGCTGCACGTTGTTCTCCGGCTGCGCCTCGGTCAATCCGAGCGAGTTCACCTGTACGCCGTACCGCAAGCGCCTCGCCTTCGGGTCCGTTACGCCGTACCGATTGAGCGTCAGGTCGTCCCACAGCCTGACGAACGCGCGCATCTTGCACGTCTCCTCGATGAACCGCACGCCGGCGTTCACGAAGAACGAGATCCGCTGCACCACATCGCCGAACCGCTCCGGCGGCACCTGCCCGCCGTCCCGCACCCGGTCCAGTACGGCGATCGCTGTCGACAGCGCGAACGCGAGCTCCTGCACCGGCGTCGCCCCGGCCTCCTGCAGGTGGTAGCTGCAGATGTTGATCGGATTCCACTTCGGCACGTTCGCGACCGTGTAGGCGATCAGGTCGGTGGTGAGTCGCAGCGAGGCGTCCGGCGGGAACGCGTACGTGCCGCGGGACAGGTACTCCTTGACGATGTCGTTCTGCGTCGTGCCGGTCAGCTCGTCCGGCAGCGCGCCCTGTTCCTGCGCGGCGACCTGGTAGAGCGCGAGCAACCACATCGCGGTCGCGTTGATCGTCATCGACGTGTTCATCTGCGCGAGCGGGATCTGGTCGAACAGCGCGCGCACGTCACCGAGGTGCGCGATCGGCACGCCGACCTTGCCGACCTCACCCTTCGCCAGCGGGTGATCGGCGTCGTACCCGGTCTGCGTGGGCAGGTCGAAGGCGACCGACAATCCGGTCTGTCCCTTGGCCAGGTTGCGCCGGAACAACGCGTTCGACTCCGCCGCGGACGAGTGCCCCGCGTACGTCCGCATCACCCACGGTCGATCCTTCTCGGTCCCCATGTACCCGAGAGTAGGACCGCGTTCCCTCGCGAGTCCTACTCTCGTGACCGGCGTCACCGAGCGTGCTAGGTCACACAGTCAGGCGCTGATGGGCAGGGGGTTGCGCTCGACGTGGAGGATTCGGTGCAGGCGGGTGACCGCGAGGATGCGGACGACCGATGGCATCGGATGCCAGAGGACGAGTTGGCGGCCCAGCAGTTGCGTACGCCGATGGGTCGCGACCAGGAGGCCGAGGCCGGTGGCGTCCACCGCGTCGACTTCCTCGAGGTCGACGATGACGTCGCCGTCGGAGGTGTCGATCAGTTGATTCAGGGTCTGCCGGACGTCGCCGACGGAGCGGACGTCCAGGATTCCGGTCAGATGGACGACGTTCTTCTCTGTGTCGTGGGTCGGTGCGAACATGTCCGTGCCCTCCGCTCTCCCCTGGCGGCCCCCGAGTCATCGGCCGCGCTGCAGCGTTGTGTTGGTAAAGACTCCCCGGGGACACGAAAGGTTGCCAAGACCTCGTGACCTTTTATTTCGCGAGACAATACTGTTTGTGTTCCGTGAGGAGTACTTCGTCTTCCCGATCGTGGCCGCGGCGCTGATCGGGGGCGTCGTACTGCTCCTGCGTTGGGCATTCTCCAGCGCCAAGGGCGGATCGCTGGTACGACGCACCGACTTCGGCCCGGCCGATCGCGCGAGTTTCGGGTTGCTGGTTGACATTCAGACCGCTTCGTCGTACGCCGACGCCCGCCGGACCGTGGAACGCCTGACGAGTCAGCGAATCCGCGCGACCGCCGCCCGCACCACCGACGGCTGGAGCGTCTACGTCTGGCCGGCCGACGAGGCCGCGGCCCGCGAGTTCCTGAAGACCTCCTGACTCCGCTCTGTGCCGGTTGACAAACAGATTGTCACCGACTGTGCTGGCGTAACACCGAGTGCGGCCGCCGCGATGTGCGGGTCGCACCCCGCTTGTTGGGCATCGAGTACTCGAAGGGAAACCTCGTTTGATGATCAAGATGCGACGTGTTGCGCTGGCGATGGCCGGGCTGGGCCTGGTCACGGCAGCGGCGGTCCCGGTGACCGTTGAAGCGCGCACCCCGAAGCCGGAGTCCTTCCGGGCGGCCGGTCAAGCGGCGGCTAAGGTGCCGACGACCGCGGCGCAGGCGGCCGCGGCGGTGTGCGGTCTGTCGGTCGGTGCGGTGAACGCCACCGGCACCGCCGGCGGCTACGGCATCGACGCCACTCGGCCGCTGACGGTCGAGCCGCTGGAGACCTACAAGCTCTTCAACGTCCGGGCCAGCACCAGTTGGTACTACACCCAAGGCACCAAGCAGGACTTCTTCGCCGGCCTGATCCTGCAGGGCTCGAACCTCTACGGCGCGGTGGTCAGCTACAACGACGTCGCTCCGGACCCCGACATCTCGGCGTACAAGCTGGGGACCGGTTGGAGCGGCTTCAGCAAGCTCGCGAGCTCCAACTACGTCCAGGGCCTCGCGCAGCACTCGTTCCTCTACGGGCTGCACGCGAACGGCTCCCTCTACCGGTACACGGTGGGTGAGAACGTGCGGGGCTACGGGTCAGCGCCGGGCTTCAGCTCGGTCAAGGCCATGACGGTCATCGCCGAAACCGCGACCTACGACACGCTGCTCGTCACCACGAAGGGCGGCGCCCTCTACACGGTCCGCGTGCCGGTCACTGCCCCGATGA
>Ga0137374_10010757_pt1 | contig 10759 bp, 8 predicted proteins | sample SagtaG_20_FD_104811 | JGI IMG/M metagenome (GOLD analysis project Ga0137374, IMG submission 104811) | Vadose zone soil microbial communities from Sagehorn Ranch, Mendocino, California, USA - Sage1_R_100_16 metaG | ecosystem: Environmental > Terrestrial > Soil > Vadose zone | place: USA...
GCTTCAACGAAGTCTTCCGCAGCGAAGGCATGAAGATCGTCCAGACGCCGATCCGAGCGCCGAACGCGAACGCGTATGCCGAGCGCTGGGTTGGCACGCTCCGGCGCGAGTGCCTCGACCGGATCCTGATCGTCAACCGCCGCCAGCTCGAGCAGGTGCTCCGCGTCTACACCGCCCACTACAACTGCCACAGGCCGCACCGATCACTCTCGCTTCGGCCGCCCGACGAATCTGCCTCAGCGTCCGTCCGCGCTCCCGCAGGGCGCATTCGGAGACACGAACTGCTCGGCGGCCTCATCAACGAATACGAGGCAGCCGCGTGACATCGCTTCCGCCGCATGACCGAGTTTTCGAACCCCACGGGCGGGGCGAGTCTCGCATTCGTGGCCACCGTCGAGCGCGATCGTCAAGCGGACCGGTCACATCCGTACCGTGAGAAGGAAGTCATTAGGGAGGTCAATGCGCGCCCCGAAGTTCGGCTCACCGCAGAACAGCGACGTATTCGTCGATTGGCTCGTGGAGTACGACGAGCGCGACGCGGAAGTCTTCGCAGGCCAAGGTCCCGCACCTTGCAACGCAAAGTCGTCGGCCGCGCGGGTCAGCTTAGGGGCACGTCCTTGATGACGGGCACAGCTTCGATGACGAGGTAGCTCGACGACGTCGGTGTGGCTCCCTCGAGCCGGAACCCCGCCGATTCGTACAAGGCGCCGTACTCATCGAGGGTGCGCTCTCGCCCGCCGAGCAAGACCAGCATGTTGAGGTCGGCGAACTTCGAAACGGGCGTCTCGTTCGGCGGCCCGAGATCCGCTTCGATCAGCAGGACCACGCCGTCGTCCGGGATCGCGCGACGGACGACCTGCAGAATTCGCGTCGAGTCCTCGTCTTCCCAGTCGTGGATGATGTGCTTGAGGATGTAGGCGTCGCCGCCTTCGGGCACTGAATCGAAGAAGCTCCCGCCGACGAGCCGACAGCGCTCGGCGGCGCCGGCCGCACGCAAGGGTTCCGCTGCCCGTTCGACAACCGCCGGCTGATCGAACACGACACCTTGCATCTGCGGGTACCTCTGCAGGAGCGCGGACAGCAGGGCGCCGTTCCCGCCCCCGATATCGACGACCGTTTCGAAACGACCGAAGTCGTACGCGGCCAGCAACGGCTCGACATCGCCGAACGTGGTGCTGGCCATCGCGCGGTCGAAGATCGCACTCTCGTAAGGATTCTCCTCGCGGTAGTCCCAGACGCTTTGGCCGTGGAGGTCCCGGAAGGCGTTCTCGCCGGTTCGGACGCTGTGCAGAAGATGTCCCCAGGCCTGCCAGAAGTAGGGCCGACCGATGAAGGCAGCCCGGCCGTGCAACGATCCCGGTACGTCGGTACGGAGATATTCGCCGACCGGAGTGAGCGCGAAGCGACGACTGTCCTCCTCGCGAAAGACCCCGACGCTCGCAAGTGCACGGAGCAACCTGTACAGCGCGTCGCGATGGGCCCCGGCCGAGTCGGCGAGCTCGTCGCTGGTGCGCGGGCCGTCGGCGAGCAGGTCGGCGATGCCGAGTGCCGCGGCGACGTGGATCGCCTGGCTCACCCGGTACTCGGTGATCATGCGCACCAGCTCGGCGTGGCGCTCGTCCATGACGGCGGAGGCTAGTCGGGGGTCACGGTCAACTCAACCGGGGTCGACGCTGACCTCGTGAAGCGTCGTACACGGATGATCCTCGAACCATGCTCGCGGCGCCCCTTGCGGAGCGAGGAGCGGGCATGGAGGGTCCGGGACTTCTCGTCGGTCGGCTATCCCCCGAGCGTCATCCCGATCGCCCTTTTTGAAAAGCGCCGCTTCAAGCGTTCCCGAAGCTGTGTCGCCGGGCATTGCCGGTCTGCTGTCGCAGAAGAGCCGAAGTGCGACATCGAGTCGATCTTCGAGTCGGACGCGGTCACGGTTGGCGCGATCGACTTTCATGCCGTCGCGGCGGGGAGGGGATCCCGCCGAGCGCACCGCGGCGCCCCGGCAGACCGATCCAAACGGTATGGGTCGCCGTAGGGACATGGAAACGGGCAAAGGCGAGGCGTATCGTTGCCGCTGCGCCTAGAGGCCACCCCCGGGCGCGAAGGGAGGTCTGTTCGTGTATCCCGCCAGTTTCGAGTACTTCGCTCCAACGACACTCGACGAGGCGCTCGAGATCCTCGAGCGCCAGGAAGGCGAGGCGAAGGTCCTCGCCGGTGGCCAAAGCCTGATCCCGCTGATGAAGCTCAGGTTCGCCACCCCTCGAGCGCTCGTGGACATCAATGCAGTCACAGGGTTGGACACGCTCGAGGAGGAGGACGGGGGCCTGCGCATCGGCGCGCTCGTGAGGCACAAGACCTGCGAGCGCTCCGAGCTCCTGAGCGGGCGCTTCGGAGCTCTCGGCGCTGCCGCACCGCTGATCTCCGATCCGATCGTGCGCAACCTCGGCACGGTCTGCGGCTCTCTCGCGCACGCCGACCCACAGGGCGACTGGGGCTCCGTGATGCTCGCGGTCGGCGCCGACGTCGAGGTGCGTGGTCCCGGAGGGGCGAGGACGATTCCGATCGAAGAGTTCTTCCAAGGGCCGTTTACGACCGCCCTCGAGCCGACCGAGGTGATTACGGAAGTGCGAGTGCGCGATCCGGGCCCGGACTCGGCGGGCACGTATCTCAAGCTCGAGCGCAAGGTGGGCGACTTCGCCACCGTCGGGGCCGCGGTCCACCTCTCGTTCGCGAACGGAACGATCGGGCACGCCGGAATCGCACTCACCGGCGTCGGCCCGGCGAACCTGAAGGCGACCAGCGCCGAGGAGGCGCTCGCCGGCCGGGAGCTCGACGAAGACGCGATCAGGAACGCCGCCCAGCTCGCCGCGGAGGCGGCCGAGCCGCGGTACGACATTCGCGGCAGCGCCGAGTACAAGCGCAGCGTGGTGCGCGTGTTCGTCGAGCGCGGGCTACGGGCCGCGGCCGAAGGGAGGAGCCATGACTGAAACCGTCGTCCAGGAAGGCGTGACGACCCGTGCCATGACCGTCAACCTCAACGGCGAGACGCGCGCGGCAGAGGTGGAGCCACGGCTCCTGCTCGTCCACTTCCTGCGGCAGACGCTCGGGCTGACAGGCACGCACCTTGGGTGCGACACGACGAGCTGCGGGGCCTGCACGGTCCTGCTCGACGGCGTCCCGGTCAAGTCGTGCACCCTGTTCGCGGTTCAGGCCGACGGGCGGGAGGTCACGACCGTCGAAGGCCTGCAAAAGGGCGCCGAGCTGCACCCGATCCAGGAGGCCTTCAGGGAGGAGCACGGCCTGCAGTGTGGCTTCTGCACTCCCGGGATGATGCTCACCGCGACGGCGCTCCTGAAGGAGAACCCGGACCCGACCGACGAGGAGATCCGCTGGGCGCTCTCCGGGAACATCTGCCGCTGCACCGGCTACCAGAACATCGTCAACGCGGTGCACCATGCAGCCGCCAAGCTCTCGGGCAAAGGGAGGTAGAGATGGCGACCACTGAGGTCCGCGGGCTCGGGCACTCGGTCAAGCGCAAGGAGGACGAGCGCTTCATCCGCGGCAAGGGCACCTACATCGACGACATCGCGCTCCCCGGGATGCTGCACATGGAGCTCCTGCGCAGCCCGTTTGCGCACGCCCGCGTCGTCTCGATCGACACCTCCCGCGCGGAGGCGCTCCCCGGCGTCGTCGCAGTCGTCACCGGCGAGCTGATGGCTCAGCACAACCTCGCCTGGATGCCGACGCTGTCGGGCGACACGCAGGCGGTGCTCGCCACCGACAAGGTGCGCTTCCAGGGCCAGGAGGTCACGGCGGTCGTTGCCGAGTCCGCCTACGTCGCCAAGGACGCGCTCGAGCTGATCGAGGTCGACTACGAGCCGCTGCCGGCCGTCACTAACCCCCAGCAGGCCCTCCAACAGGATGCGCCCGTGATCCGCGACGACAAGGAAGATCAGACCTCCAACCACATCTACCACTGGGAGGCGGGCGACAAGGAGGCCACCGACCGTGCCTTCGACGAGGCCGACAAGGTCGTCGCGCTCGACACGCACTACCCGCGCTGCCATCCGGCGCCGCTCGAGTGCTGTGGCTGTGTCGCCGACGTCAACCCGGCGACCAGCAAGGCCACGATCTACATAACCTCGCAGGCGCCGCACGTCCACAGGACGCTGTTCGCGCTCGTGACGGGCCTCCCCGAGCAGAACATCCGGATCGTCTCCCCCGACATCGGCGGCGGCTTCGGGAACAAGGTGCCGATCTACCCCGGGTACGTGGTCGCGACTGCGGCCTCGCTCCTGCTCGGACGGCCGGTGAAGTGGATCGAGGACCGGACCGGGAACCTGATCTCGACCGGCTTCGCGCGGGACTACCACATGCACGGCGAGCTCGCTGTCAAGGACGGCAGGATCGTCGGCCTCCGCGCCTCGCTGGCGGCGGACGAGGGCGCCTTCTATGCCGACGCGCAACCGTCGAAGCTCAGGATCGGGCTCTTCCACATCGTCACCGGCTCCTACGACATCCCGACCGCCCACGTCCAGGGCGACGGCGCGTACACGAACAAGGCTCCCGGCGGGGTCGCCTACCGCTGCTCGTTCCGTGTCACCGAGGCCTCCTACCTGATCGAACGCCTCGTCGACGTCGCCGCGAATGAGCTCGGGGTCGACCCGGCCGAGTTCCGGGTGCAGAACTTCATCAAGGCGGACCAGTTCCCGTACGAGTCGGCGACCGGCTTCGTTTACGACTCGGGCGACTACGAGAAGGCGCTCCGGCTGGCGCTCGAGAAACTCGGCTACGAGGACCTGCGCAAGGAGCAGGCCGAGGCCCGGGAGCAGGGCAAGCTGATCGGGATCGGCCTCGCCTCGTTCACGGAGGTGGTCGGCGCCGGCCACGGCAAGGAGTACGACATCGTCGGGTTGCGGATGTTCGATTCGGCGGAGCTGCGCGTCCATCCCACCGGCAAGGCCATTCTCAAGCTCGGTGTCAAGGCGCAGGGTCAGGGGCACGAGACGACCTTCGCCCAGATCGTCGCCGAGGAGCTCGGGATCCCGTACGAGGACGTCGAGGTCCAGGAGGGCGACACCGACAACACTCCCTACGGCCTCGGCACGTACGCGAGCCGGTCGACCCCGGTGGCCGGGGCGGCGACCGCGGTGATCGCACGCAAGCTGCGGGACAAGGCACGGACGATCGCCGCCCACCTGCTCGAAGCGGCCGAGGACGACCTCGAGTGGGAGCGTGGCCGCTTCTCCGTCAAGGGAGCGCCCGACCGCGCGAAGACGATCCAGGACGTCGCTTTCGCCGCCTACACCGACCTGCCCGAAGGGCTGGAGGCGGGGCTCGAGGGCGTCCACTACTACGACCCGCCGAACATGACCTTCCCGTTCGGCAGCTACGCGGTCGTGGTCGAGGTCGACCGCGGCACCGGCCAGTGGAAGGTCAGGCGGGTCGTCGCAGTCGACGATTGCGGCGTGCGGATCAACCCGATGATCGTGGAGGGTCAGATCATGGGCGGCCTCACCGAGGGCTTCGGCATCGCCGCGATGGAGCTGATCACCTTCGACGAGGAGGGCAACTGCATCGGTTCCAACTTCATCGACTACCTGCTCCCGACCTCCTGGGAGACGCCTCCGTTCGAGCTCGGCGAGACGGTCACGCCCTCGCCGCACCACCCGATCGGCGCGAAAGGCGTCGGCGAGTCGGCCACCGTCGGGTCGCCCGCCGCGTACGTCAACGCCGTCGTCGACGCGCTCGCGCACGCGGGCGTCCGGAACCTCGAGATGCCGGTGACCTCGGACAAGGTCTGGCAGGCGCTGCAAGAAGCCGGCCTCGCCGAATGACCGAGCCCGTCCTGGTCCGGGCGGGGCGGCTCGCCGCCGAGGGCGAGCCATACGTGCTCGCGACGGTCGTGAACGTCGAGCGCCCCGCTTCGACGCGTCGCGGCGACCGGGCGCTCGTGACGCCCGACGGCGAGCTGTTCGGCTGGGTCGGGGGTGCCTGCTCCGAGCCCATCGTGATTCGCGAGGCCCTCCGAGTGCTCGCCGACGGGGAGCCGCGGCTCGTGCGGATCGGACCACCGGGAACTGAGGCAGAGGAGGGCGACGTGGTCGTTGCCGAGAGCTCGTGCGCCTCGGAAGGAACGGTCGAGGTCCTCGTCGAGCCGCACCTGCCCAGGCCGCTCCTGGCCGTGGTGGGCGAGAGCCCCGCGGCGCGGACGCTGCGGGAGCTAGCGGGCACGATCGGCTGGCGCGTCGCGGACGGGCTTGTCGACGGCGCCGACGCCGTCGTGGTCGCTTCGATGGGGCACGGCGACGAGGACGCCCTGGCCGCCGTGCTAGGGACCGAGGCGGGGTACGTAGGCCTGGTCGCGAGCGCCCGCCGTGCGCGCGCGGTGCTCGCGGAGCTGCGCGCCCGCGGTCTCGACGAGGAAGTGCTCGCGCGTATCAGGAGCCCCGCGGGACTCGACCTCGGCCCCTCGAGCCAGGAAGAGATCGCGGTCGCGATCCTCGCGGAGCTCGTCGCCTGGCGGCATACCCACGGCCTCTCGCCGGCCGAATCCGTGGAGGAGGCCGTCGATCCCGTCTGCGGGATGACGGTCTCGATCGCCGGCGCGCGCGAGACCGTCGTGCGCGACGGGACGGCGTACTACTTCTGCGGACCCGGCTGCCGCCGCCGCTTCGAAGGCGCGCGCGTCTGATGCGGCTCGAGAACTCGTTCGAGGTCCCCGCAGCGCCCGAGGCCGCCTGGGAGCTGCTGATCGACGTGCCACGCGTCATTCCGTGCATGCCCGGCGCCACGCTGGACGAGACCGTCGACGATGCGACGTGGAAGGCGACGATGGAGGTCAAGCTCGGGCCGATCTCGCTGACGTTCGCCACCGACGTCAAGCAGGAGGCGCTGGACGAAGCGGCCCGCCGCGCGAAGCTGAGCGCGCGGGCGCGTGAGGCACGCGGGCGTGGAGCTGCGCAGGCGACGATCGAGTCTTCACTCACCGGGGTCAACGGAGGGACCAGGGTCGACATCGTCACCGACCTCAGCCTCGCCGGCGCGGTGGCCCAGTACGGGCGCGGGATCGTCGAGGACGTCTCCTCTCAGCTCGTGACCCGCTTCGCCGAGTGCCTCAAGGCCCAGCTCGCGGCTGCGCCGGAAGAGGCACAGGCCGCCAGAGAGGCACAGGCGAAGCCCGTCTCGGGGCTCTCCCTCGCTTTCGGTGCGCTCGGGAGGGGTATCAGCCGCTTCTTCCGGCGCCTGCTCCGGCGAGGCTAGGAAGCTCGCTCGAAGGCGGCGAGGAGCGCGCGCTTGGCGAGCACCGTCGCCAGGTGGACGCGGTACTCCGCGGACGCGTAGAGGTCGCCGATCGCGTCCGGGAGCGACTCCGCGACCCTCCCGGCCGCGGCCGCGATTGCGTCCTCCGACCCTGAGGCGCCGACGAGCGCCTCGGCTGCGGCCGTCGCGTCCACCGGCGTCCGAACGGCGCCGCCGACCGTGAGCCGCGCACGGGTGCAGGTTCCCCCCTCGACCGACACCAGCGCGGCGACGCCGACGACGGCGTAGCTCGAAGCCGGATGGCGGTGCTTGACGTAGGCCGCACCGGTCCCGGCAGGCGTCGAGGGCACCTGCACCGACACGACCAGCTCACCCGGCTGGAGCGCGGTCGTGAAGACGTCGACGAAGAACTTGTCGGCGGCGATCTCGCGCTCGCCGTCTCTTCCGACGGCGGTGACCACGGCGCCGAGGGCCTTCAGCAGGGTCGGGTAGTCGGCCGCGGGATCCGCGTGGGCGACGCTCCCGCCGATCGTGCCGCGATTGCGGACCTGGCGGTCGCCGATGAGCGCAGCCGTCGCCGCGAGCACAGCGCACTTCGCCTGGACGAGCTCGGACTCCGCGACGGCGGCGTGGGTGGCGAGCGCTCCGATCCTCAGGCTGTCGTTGTCGTCGGCGATTCGGTCGAGGCCCGTGATGCCGCCGAGGTCGACGAGCGCCTGCGGCGTGCTCAGCCGCAGCCTCATCATCGGGAGCAGGCTGTGCCCACCGGCGAGCGGACGCGACTCCTCGAGTTCGGCCAGCATCGTGATGGCCTCGTCGAGGCTCGCCGGGCGGCGGTAGATGAACTCGGCTGGACGCATGGTGTACATCGGGCTCCTCCTCGGCTCTCAGGCCTTCGCCTCGCGCATCGCCCGCCAGAGGCGCTCGGGCGTGAGCGGCATGTCCAGGTGCCGGATCCCGAGCGGCGCGAGCGCGTCCATGACGGCGTTCACGACCGCAGGAGTGGAGGCGATCGTTCCGGTCTCCCCGGCACCCTTGACGCCGAGCGGGTTGACGTCCGTCGGCGTCTCCGTCCGGTCGATCTCGAACGGCGGGAAGAACCCGGCCTTCGGGACCGCGTAGTCCATCAGGCTCGAAGTCGCGAGCTGGCCGTTCTCGTCGTAGATGCCTTGCTCCCAGAGAGCCTGGGCGATCCCCTGCGCGATCCCCCCGTGCACCTGGCCGTCGACGATCATCGGGTTGATGACGACGCCGACGTCGTCGACCGCCACGTAGCGCTTCAGCGCCACCTCGCCGGTCTCCCCGTCCACCTCGATCACCGCGACGTGCGTGCCGAACGGGAAGGTGCAGTTAGGCGGGTCGTAGTAGGTGGTGTCGTCGAGGAACGGCTCCTCGCCGTCCGGGAGGTCGTAGCCGAGCGCCGCGGCCCCCGCGATCTCCTGGATCGTCTTGCCGGTCTCGGGCGACCCCTTCACGAAGGCGCGCCCGTCCTCGAAGACGACGTCTTCGGCATCGGCCTCCAGCATGTGCGCCGCGATGCGCCGGGCCTTCTCCTTGATCCGCTGGAGGCTCTTGTAGACGGCGACGGCGCCGACGGCGGCGCTGCGGCTGGCGTACGTGCCGTACCCAAACGGCGTTCCGAGCGTGTCGCCGAGCTCCACCGTGACGTCCTCGATCGGGATCCCGAGCTCGGACGCAACCACCTGTGCCACCGTGGTCTCGTGCCCCTGCCCCTGCGGCTGCGTGCCGATCGTGACGACGGCCTTGCCCGTGAGATGCACTCGCACGTTTGCGCTCTCCCACATGGAGGCTCCCCAGCCCTCGCCGACCGTCCCGATCCACGCGGAGGGCGCCGCGCCACAGATCTCGACGTACGTCGAGAAGCCGATCCCCAGATAGCGGCCCTGCCGGCGCGCCTCCCCCTGCTCGCGGCGGAAGCCCTCATAGTCGACGATCTCGAGCGCGCGGTCGAGCGCCTTCTCGTAGTCGCCGGTGTCGTACTTGAGGCCTCTGAGGATGCCCGGGTCATAGGGGAAGTCCTCCGGCGGGATGAAGTTCCTGCGGCGGATCTCGACCGGGTCGAGCTCGAGCTCCCGCGCGAGGAGGTCGACGGCGCGCTCGACCACGTAGGTCGCCTCGGGCCGTCCTGCCCCCCGGTAGGCGTCGACCATGCCGGTGTTCGTGTAAACGCCGAGCACCCGGCAGTGGATGTTCGGGATGCGGTAGGCGCCGGAGAGCATCCTCCCGTACAGCGTCGTCGGGATTCCCGGGGCGATGGTCGAGAGGACCCCGCCGAGGTTCGCGTACGTCTTCGCCCTGAGGGCCGTGATCGTCCCGTCGCGCTTCGCGCCGATCTCGAGGTAGGTCACGTGGTCGCGGCCGTGCGTCGTCGCTGCGTAGTTCTCCCGCCGCGTCTCCACCCACTTGACGGGGCGCCCGACCTTCTCGGCCAGCGCGGCCATGAGCACGTACTCCGGGTAGAGGAAGATCTTCGTGCCGAAGCCGCCGCCGACGTGGAGCGCGATGCAACGCATCTTCGTCTCCGGGATTCCAAAGACGAACGCCGTCATCAGCAGGCGCATGATGTGCGGGGCCTGCGAGGTCATCCAAACCGTGTAGTTGCCGGTCGCCGGCTCGTACTCGGCCGCCGCGCCGCGTCCTTCCATCGGGGTCGGGATGAGCCGCTGGTTGACCAGGCGCTCCCTGACGACGACCTCCGCCTCCTGGAGCGCGGCCTCGGTCGCCTGCTCCTCGCCGCACGACCAATCCATGACGATGTTGCCGGTTGCGTTCTCGTGCAGCTGGAGCGCGCCCTCCGCGGCCGCCTGCTCCGCGTCGACGACGACGTCGAGCGGCTCCCAGTCGACCTCGATCAGCTCGAGAGCGTCCTCGGCCGCGTACTTGCTCTCGGCCACGACGGCGGCGACCCCCGCGCCGGTGAAGCTGACCCGGTCGATCTCGAGCGCTCTCGGCATATTGACGAAGTTCTCGACACCGCCTGCTTGCCACGCGCACGGAAGCGCCGGGAGGTGCTCGAAGTCCCTGCCGGTGAAGACGGCGATCACGCCCGGGTGGGCGGCGGCCTTCGTCGTGTCGATGCTCGTGATCCGAGCGTGCGCATGCGGTGAGCGCAGGATCGCCACGTGGGCCATCCCGGGCAGCTCGAGATCGTCGAGGTACTTCGCCGCGCCCGTAATCAGAGGGGCGTCCTCGACGCGCCTGACCGGCTCGCCGACGAGCTTTTGCGGCGCCTCCACTCCGGGTGTCATCGCGTCACCTCCGCCGCCTCGTGGACGGCCCGAACGATGTTCTCGTAGCCGGTGCAGCGGCACAGGTTGCCCTCGAGCCCGTGCCGGATTTCCTCGTCTGTCGGCTCCGAGCTGCGGGCGAGCAGGTCGACGGCGGCCATGATCATGCCCGGGGTGCAGAAGCCGCACTGCAGCCCGTGCTTCTCGTGGAAGGCCTCTTGCACGGCGTGGAGAGCGCCGTTGGAAGCCAGCCC
>Ga0137374_10010763_pt1 | contig 10757 bp, 6 predicted proteins | sample SagtaG_20_FD_104811 | JGI IMG/M metagenome (GOLD analysis project Ga0137374, IMG submission 104811) | Vadose zone soil microbial communities from Sagehorn Ranch, Mendocino, California, USA - Sage1_R_100_16 metaG | ecosystem: Environmental > Terrestrial > Soil > Vadose zone | place: USA...
AGCTCGTCGGCGTCGGCAACGCCGCCCTGATCAAGCTGAACCAGATCGGCACCGTCACCGAAACCCTGGCAGCCATGCGTACCTCCCGCCGAGCTGGGTACGCCACGATGGTGTCGCACAGATCCGGCAAAACCGAAGACACGTTCATCGCCGACCTCGCCGTGGCTGCGGCCGCGGCCAGCTCAATACCGGCGCCCCGGCCCGCGGCGAACGCGTCGCGAAGTACAACCGCCTCCTCGAGATCGCCGACACCCACCCGCAACTCCCCTACAACGCACACGCCCGGACCTACCGCGGATCTGCGACCGTGAACCGGCTGGAGGGCTGACCAACGCCTGCAGCAAGAGGTTCGAGGTGACACATGGACGACCTGCGCAGGTGTTGGTCGTAAGGTGTCAGCGGAGGCTGGACAGCCTTGTTGATCGTTGCGGCGTCGAACTTGCCAGGGTCGAACGCGGACGCCGAGTCGAGACCCAGCCAATCCAACCGGTCCTCATGTTCTGGATGGCTGGGATCGCCGAGTACCTCCACCAGGTCGGCGTAACCCCACACCCCACCGCAGTCCTCGGGCGGCGCGGCCCGCCGCCCACCCGTGCACCGTAGCGAGGCCGCGGTCCCGCGGTTGGTCACCTTCTCCACCAGGATGTCGTGCTCCCAATCGTCGCCGAAGTCATAGGTGTAGCGCAGCTTGGCGTCGACCCCGGGGGCGACCTGCTCCAGCGTCACCGGCGTCTCCTCGCGGTGACCAAGCTCCGCGTCGGCAACGCCGAACCTGCCGTAGGGCGTCTCGAAGATGTGCAGGTGACTGTCGTCCCAGCCGAACGCCACCTGGATCACCGCGTGCAGCCGGGCAAGACTGATATCAGCCGGCACCTCCAGGCGCCTCCAGATCGGCGGCTTCGCACCCCGCAAGCTCACCTTGATCTGATAGACCGGAGCCGGGCCGTCGGACTCCCTACGCTTCGCCGGCAGCGCGGCCACCATCGGCCCGCCGCGCTGTACGGCCGGCGCGGCGACACCGAACGGTGCGCTGTCGCTCATAAGCCGCGCCAGCGCCTGCAGTCTTGTCAGCCCAGCCTCCCCGTCCCCATGCTCCGCCGGGGGTTTGCTGGGTGCCGGCAGGTCCTTCATCCGGGCCCGCATCAGGATCGCCATCGCCGGGTACCCCGGGCCGTCGTCGTCGATCGGTACGTCGTCGATGCCGGGTAGCTCATTGTCGTGCACCGCCCGCGCGTTGAGCGCCCGCTCCAGCTCCCAGCGGAACTCGGCCCCGTCCAACGCCTCCAGGGAGACGGCGACGCCGCGGTCACGAGCGTCGGCTCGTGCCATCTCCAGGGCGCCGGGCAGCTGATCCGGATCGAGCAGAAGAATGTCGCCGGCGGCGCCGCAGTCGGGGTCGTCGACGCTGACCAGGACGGCATGCGAGCGGCCCGCTCGACGAAACGAGCAGGCCAGCATCGTCCCGGTACCATCCGGATCGTAGAGGCGCACGCAGTCCTCGGCCGTCATCGGCTCACCCAGCTCCGCCGCCCAGCCCGGAAGATCGACGCCAGCCGCGACCAGCCGATCGGCGGCCGCCGAGGCCGCTTTGCCGGCCTGGTCCGGCGCCACCGAACCGATCGCCAGCAGGAAGGCCAGCGCCTCGGTGGACGCCGCGTCCTCGAATTGCGGCACTATGCCCTCGGCCAGTGCCTCCGCGAACGCCTCACCTGCGTTCGCGCCGATCGACACGAACGCGGCACCGAGAATCTCGGCGTCGAGCGGGTCGTCGGATCGGAGCAGCTCCGCCGCGCCCGCGACGATCCCATCGATCAGTTCCTTTTCGTCGAAGTCCGCGCCCGAGCACGATGGGCAATCACAGACATCCGACTCACCGACAACCTCCAGCCGGGTCGGCTGCTGCGTCTTCTTCTTGCGCTTGGCTTTCCGCGGACGGCTCACGGGACTCACCCGCCCAGTCTGCCCGATCACGAAGCCGCCGCCCACACCCAGCGCCGCGTGTTGCCGCCCGGCGGCACGACGGTTGGAAGCGGCAGCCGATGCCTGCTTCGATGATCAGCTGCTCGGGTGGGACGGGTCGAGTTCCAGCTTGCGGCGGAGTTGGGCCACGTACACACGGAGGTAGTTCGTCTCGGCCTCGTAGGTCGGGCCCGCGCTTTCGCCTACTGCCGTCACGATGCGTTCGTTCGCAATGGTCGGCGAGTCACTCAGAGCAGGAGGAGGAGTCGGTCAAGCACGACGTCGAGGGGCCGGGTTGAGCGGCGCAACCGCGACACCGTGATAGCACCCTCGATGGCCGAGATACTGAGCAGGGCAAGGTCGAGGGCCTCCTCCTCGGCCCGCCCATCGGCGACCAGGACCGCCGCGAGGCCCGTGGCCCAGTCGTCCATCACCTTCGCGACGGCGGGGCCGAGGACAGGGTCGGCGAAGGACTCCTGAGCGGCGGCACCAACCGGGCAGCCCGCTTGGAAGCCGGTCTCGATCAACTGCCGCTTGTAGAACTCGCAGATGCGCGCCAGCACTTCCCCGGGGCTCGCCCCCCGAGCGCTCGCGTCAGCCAGCAGGCCAGCGACCAGACCGCCGGCCCACCCCAACGCCTCCACGACCAACTGATTCTTCCCGCCCGGGAAGTGGAACTGAACCGAGCCGCGGGGGCCGCTGCAGTGCTCAAGCACCTTCGCGACCGAGGTGCCGGCGACACCGCGTTCGCGCAGCAGCAGCGCCGCACTGGTGATCATCCGCTCCCGGGTGTCCGTTGTCGTACCCACTTGCCGCCTCCACGGTTGTCATTATGCTATGCCGCATACTATGTCAGGAGACGTGATGCACGAGCTCAACTTCGTCCGGGCAGGCCGTCTGGAGTGGCGTGAGAAGTCGGACCCGATCCTGCTGGACGCGACGGATGCGTTGGTGCGCCCGTTTGTGGCCAGCCGCTGCGATGGCGATGTGTTGCCGATCCACCGGCCGGTCTCCCGTGCGATGCAGCTGGGCCTGAAGGCCGGCCTGATCGACAAGACCGTTGCCGCGATCACCGGGGACGTGCCGTTCCGGGGACCGTTCGCGATCGGCCATGAGTGCGTCGCACAGGTCATCGCCGTTGGCGACGCCGTGACGGACCGCAAGGTCGCAGACATCGTGGTAGTGCCGTGGGCCATCTCCTGCGGCGGGTGCCCAGAGTGCGGGCTCGGACTCACCGCGAAGTGCTCGACCATGCGCAAGCACAGCCCCGGCGGCTCGCTCTCCGCGTTCGGTTTCGGACCAACCTCGGGGCCGTGGGGCGGCATGGTTGCCGACAAGCTTCGAATCCCCTTCGCCGACCACATGCTCGTGCCGGTACCCGAAGGCGTCCCACCACTGCGGGTCGCGGCAGCAAGCGACAACCTGGCGGACGCGTGGCGCTCGGTCGTCCCGGCGTTGAGTGAACGACCCGGCGGCCGCGTGCTCGTCATCGGCGGAGGTGGTCAAAGCATCGGTCTCTACGCTGCCGGGCTCGCGGTCGCCCACGGAGCATCACAGGTGGACTACCTCGATGACCGCGAAGCGCGGCTGAAGGTCGCCGAGGAGTTCGGCGCCTGCGCTCGCAAGGTCCCCAAGAACCGCCACCGCTCGGTCGTCCATGGCATGACCAACCACTACGACGTGGTCGTGGAGGCTTCCTCAAGTCCGCAGGGTCTGCGCGACGCGGTACGTGCAGTTCGCCCCGGCGGTACGTGCACCGGAACCGGCTACTACCTGTCCCCAAGCACCAGGCTGCCCGTGATGGACATGTACGCCACCAGCGCCACGCTGCGGGTCGGCGTCTCCCACGTCCGGCCGGTCCTGACCGAACTGCTCGACTTCGTGGCCACCACCGGTTTCGAGGCCGAACGCGTGACCAGCCTCCTCGCAGATTGGGAGGACGCGCCGGCAGCCTACGCCGCCCACACCACCAAACTCGTTCTGCAGCGCGAACCACTCGACCTCACAACCAACTAACGCGCCGTCGCCTAGTCGTGATCGCTACCGAACAGGCCATGCAGCGGGAGCCGCTGATTGGCAGCGCTGCGGGCGGCGACGACCTCCGGGGCGACAGCATCCGCTGCAGGTACGGCGTCCGCCGAACGACCCATGCGGCCGCGAAACTCAGCACTGCCGCGAGTGCCGTGACAAAGGCGTACCGGAGCACCGGTCCTGCCGGCAGGACCTTGGCCAGGTACTGCAGCCCCACCACGACGGGATACATGCACGACGTACAGGCCCGTGACGGCGCCACCCAAACTGACCTCGAAAGGATCGTCACAACCGCACTCCAGGCCTGGCCCAGCCAAGTGGTTGCCCAGCTCCCCCGTCGATCAACCTGAGCGCGCAAATCGACGCCGACGAACACGGATGACACGTGGTCTGGGGCGTCCTACCCACCTGAAATGACCAGCAGAACTCCCCACACGACCAAGCCAGCCGACAGCCCTGTCCCACTGACGCTGCCGGCGTCAGTGGGACAGGTCGGTGAGCAGCTGGTCGAGAACGTGCTCCTCCTCGATCGCGAGGCCGGTGGCCGCCATCTCGGGCTGCAATGCGGCATCCCAACTGGCCTCGGTCGGCGCCCCGGTGAGGGCGTGATTGTACGGCGTACCGGCTCCGACCGTCTCTTGGTAATCGCGGGCACGAAACCGCCAGGGTTCTGCGAGCAGCCGGCCGAAGACGACGTTGCCGATGCGGATTCCGCCCCAGTCGAAATCTCCGTGATAAGCGAGGCGACCTCCGTCGGCAGCGAGTTGACGGAGCAGGTGCATTGCGGCGGCGCTGGGTTGGCCGCTGGTACAGATGAGCGGTGCGCAGGCTGGGCCCAACTCGTCAGCCGCTGTCGAAACGACGACCGGATTCTCACAGACCCAGACCCGTTGGGCACCCGCCGGAATGTCGTCGTTGACCAATTGCCGCAGAGTCAGTACCGCCGGTTGGCCGGCTTCACGAAGAGCTCCCAGAGCCCTCCCGGTCGCGGATCGGGTGTTCCCCGGCAGCCCGAGGGTGAGCACGGTGGCCGACAACTCGTCACGGAGAACGCCGACCGACGCCCAGACCTCGCGTCGCCATTCCGCTCCCCCGCCGGGTGGCAGGCCGGACAGGGTTCGTGCGGCGCCGAGTGCGAGTGTGGCGAGGGGCTCACCGTCGTCGAGGGCGTGCGCACGTCCTGCGACCTGGGCAGCAAAACGCCCCAGGGGTTCTCCGTGTGCGGGCAGTTCGTGAATGATCGCGGCCAGACCACGGAGCAGGGCATGGGCCTGCTGTGGGGTCGCTGCGAGCCGCCGTACCAGGCCGCTGCGACTGAGCTCGGACAGCCACTCCTCGAGTTCGGGCTTCTGTTCGACAACCATGTTCAAGGGTTCGAAGGCCTGCTGCCATGACTGGGCCAGCTCAGCCGCGGCGGCCCGGCGATCGACAACATCCCCGGTTAGAGCGATGATCGCTGCCTCGAGACCGTCCGGACAGGCCCCGAAATCACGCAGGAGCCTCCGCACCGCAGGAAGCGATACGGTGACTGCGCGGCCCGGCAGCGGTGGACGACCGAGCAGGCGCTGGACCGCCGCCCGTTCAGCGGCTGTCGCGTCGGTCAGGGTCACGCTCGTGTCCAGCGATTCGCCGCGCTCCATCCGTTTCCGAATCCGCCCCACCAGCCAGGCCAGGTCCTCGCCGCCGAGCAGTCGCTCCAGCCGCGGGTGGTCGATCACGCCCACAGCCCGTCCTGCGACAACGGCTCCGCTGCCGGCTCCTCGTGGGCACGAATGTCCCGATCGACACGCGACCGCCGCTGACCGTCCCATTCCCAGTTCGTGACCAGAACCGCCGGTACGCCGTCCGCGCGGGCCAACTGCGAGATCGCGAGTCCGGGCACCTCCGAATAGCAGCCCCACTCGCGCTCGCTCGTCATCACCACGTCCAGGTCGAAGGCAGCGAGAAGCCCGAGGTACTTCGCCCGCGCGTTGTCGTCCACTCCGGCGAATGCCTCGTCGAGGGTGATGAGTCGCGGCGCGTACGGGCTCCCGGCCGAGCTGTAGTGCGACGAGGCGGCCGCGAACAGCGGAACGCTGGCCGCGAGGACCCGCTCGCCGCCGGACGCCGGGCCGGTCGCGGACCTCCACTGGCCGTTCTGGTATCGCTGAATGACGAAGTGATTCCAGCCTCGGTAGTCCATTGCCGTGGTCAGGTGCTCGAGCCAGGTGCCGGCCGCGTCTCGGGCCCGGACCTCGGCGATGCGTGCTTGGAGGAACTCGCCGACCGCCGCGCTGTCCTCGGGCGACCAAGCATCTGAGACCTGGCGCATCAACCGTTCGCGGGCCGCGGCAAGCCCGGCCGGGCCGTCCGGTCGAGGTTGCCACAGTAGCCGGAGCCGCATACCGGTGCTGGTCGGGCGGCTCTCCAGTTCGGCGTTCATGGCCGCGACCTGCGCCTCCGCGGCCGAGATCAGTTCTTGCAGGGTGCTGGCCACTTCGTTGACCAGATGGTTCTCCAGGACCTCGCGTTCGCGTTCGCTCAGCAGTCGCTCGCGGTCGGCGACCTCGGTCTCCAAAGCCTCGGACAGCTGCGACACCGTCGCCGGGCGGCCCTGGAACTCGATCTCGACGACGACACCCTCGTCCTGAAGATCGGCGGAGGCCCGGTTCCCATGCCTGGACAGGGTGTCCTGCAAGGTCTTCAGCTCCGTGTTGACGCGGTGCTGGGCGTGATCCCACGCGGTGTCGGAATCATCCACGTTCCCGAGCTCGTCGTTCACCCGCCGGGCCAGGCGCATCGCTGGGATGGGCGCCCAGGAGTCGCCGGTGTCGGGTACCTCGACTTCCGGCAGCGCGACCGACAACAGTCCCGTGCCCGCGAATCGCCGGAACGTCTCGGCGGCCTCGGCTCGTCGCTCAGCCGCGGCTTCGAGTTGCGCCGCCAGCGTCTCCCGCTGTCCCTCGGCCCGGCCACGCGCGTCGAGTTGCCCTTCCACCTCGGTCCGAGCAGCGGCCTGCTGTGCTTCGTTGTCACGCAGCAGGCCGGCGGATTCGGCGAGTTGCCGTTGAAGCTCCGCGACCGCTGCACCAACCGTGTCCTGCAGCGTCCGATGCCGCTCGCCGGCGGCGGCCGCATCACGTCCCGCGACAGCGGCGCGATCCGCCAGGCCGGTATGGGCGCGTTCGGCCTCCGCCATGTCGCCGGCCGCCTCGGCCAATTGACGTTGGGTGTCGCGGACCGCAGCCAGTGCGGGCCAGAGCTCGCCGAGCGCGATCCTGTAGCTGGTCAGGCCCGACGCGACCTCGGACAGCGCATCTGCCTCCGTCGGCAGTCCAGAATCGCGAGCTCCCTCCGCGAGGGCCGCCTGTGCGCCGTCGGCGGCCTGCAGCTTGATCACTTCGTTGCGCTCGGCAACCTCCCTCCGCGCGCCAAGCCGTTCTTGTTCCGACACAAGCGCCAGTACGTCGGCATGCGCCTGCCGCAGACCCGCATCGCCTGGCAGGTCAGCGACCTCGGTCTCGAGCCGAAGCCTCCGCTGCTCGAGTCCCTGCACCGCAAGGCTGATCTCGACACGGCGGGCCTCGATCGCGACGACCTGTTCACGGCACTCTCTCAGCTGCTCACGTCGTGCCGCGGCGCGCGCCGCAGCACCGATGAACGTAGCCGCGGGCTTCCGCCATGCGCCGGTCAGTACGCCAACGCGAAACCGTCCGTCCGCGGCCACCCACGTGTGTGCATCCTGCTCGCCGTACCCAATGGACGACAGGAGTCTGTCGACGACCTGCTCCGACACGGCGCTCGCGTGCGGGTCCTCGGGGTCCACCGCCGGCCGCAGGACGTCGCCGAGGTGGACGGACGCGCCCACACCGGCCCGCAGTACGACGTCGTCGGTGCCGGCGGCCAGGAGTTCGCCATCCGGTGTGACCCAGGCGTCGAGGATCGTCGCGGCCTCGAGCGCCGCCTCGACACCGGCCCGATCGGCGTCATCGATGCCGTCGGCGAAGTCGACGAGTCGCCACAGCGGTGCTCCGCGCCGCCCTGCCCTCGTCTCCGCGGTCCGCGTGTACGGCTGCGGCGGAGCTGTGTCCTCGCCGCGCTCCAGCCGGGCGATCTCCGCTTCCAGATCGTCCAAGCGTGTCGTGGCGGACCGGTGCTCTGCGTCGAGTTCGGCGGATTCGGTCGCGATCGCCGCAGCCAGCCGTTGGCCTGCGGCGGCCACGGCGGCGGCAGCCGGGTTCGAGCCGTCGAGCGTCTCTGTCCACAGCGCGAGCTGTTCCACCAGGTCGGCCTCGTCCGCGACCCGCAGTTCGCTCGCCCCGTCCAGGTGCTCACGGACGCCCGCGACCAGCTCGATCCCGGCCCGGGCAGCCACATCCACGGCGACTTGCCGCCGGTCCGCGAGGTCGGCCAGCTCGGCGTCGAGATCGGCCACGGCCCGTCGGGCGGCCGCGACCTCAGCGGCAGCTTCGCCGGCGAGACGAACCAATCGGTTCACGTGCGCCAGCGCACGGTCCTGTCGCTCCGTGATCCCGTCCGCCTCCCGGCGCAGGTCGGACAGATCATCGACAGTATCCGCGATCCGCTCGATCCGGTCGGCGTGATCGGCCGAGACGCGGGCCGCGGTCGCGGCGTCGACCGCCCTTGACCGGATCGCTCCCACTGCCTCACGCGCGGTGGAATGCCGGGTCTCGGCCGCCGAGTGACGGTCCCGTTGTGCCTCGACCTTGTCCTCCGCCGCATCCCTGTCCACGACCAGCCGTTCGGACTCGCCAAGCAGCCGGCGAGTATCCTCCGCGGCTCGCTCCAGCTCGCGGGCGTCCTTCATCTCGGGGCTCTCGCGCAGCGCAGCATCCCGCGCCTGCAGACGGGCGCGCTCCGCCTCCGCGGCGGCGAGCTGCTCCCTGACAGCCGACAGCCGCTCTTCTGCTTCGGCGAGCGCGCTCTCCGCCTCGGTGAGCTCTCGGCTGGTCCGCTCGAAGACACTCTGTGCTTCCCGAGGCAGCCTGGCCCGTCGCCGCGCAGCGATCCGTGCGTAGCGGCGGTAGTGCGCCAGGAACGACGCCGCGGCGTCTCGCGCCTCAGTCATCGTCGACAGCGCGTCACGATCCTCCTCGAGACTGCGGAAAGCTTCGGCAACGTCCGCGATCACCGCCTGATCCAGCGGTGGGAGGGACTCGGTCAGCGCCGCCGACAAGGCCTTTTCACTCGGCCGCTTGGACAGCTGCGGTTGCCTGAGCTGCACCAGCAGATCGACGAGTACGCCGTACCGCTGCTCCCCGAACCCGAAGAGACTCTCGTCGACCGCCCTCCGATAGTCCCTGGCACGGTCGTACACAGTTCCCTGCTCACCGAGCGCATCGTCCAGGCGGTCCCGGGTCAGAGCACTTCCGGTCGCGTCGACCAACGAGAGATCGGCACCGATCCGGCGGCTGGTCACGAAGTACCAGTGCTTCGCGATACCCCGACCCGAGACGGCCTTGAGTCCGCAGCCGATCGTACGGAAATGCGCCACCCCGTCCTCGTCCAGCCGGCCGAATTCGAGCCAGGTGTATCCGAGCCGCTCGGAGTGCGGGTGGTCGCCGCCGAGGAGCAGGTTCCACTCCATCCGCTTCTTGGGGTCGGCGTCCGGTTCCACCCGATGCGGCGACATGTCACCGTCGAGAAGGAACGGCAGGGTGAGCGCCAGCACCTTCGACTTACCCGTACCGTTGTTGCCACGCAGCAGCAACCGCCCCGCACGGAACCAGAACTCTTCCTGATCGTAGTAGAAGAGATCGACGAGACCGGCACGCAGCGGCTGCCAGCGCGCGAGCTCGGGTGCGGGAAGTTCTCGGGTCACATCGATTCCTGGATCGTCGGTTCGGTCATGCGATAGCGGGTGAGAGCCGGCCTGGCGGTGACGGCATCGCCCGACCAGCTCACCAGCCGCAACGCCCGCAGCCTGGCCAGAGCCGTTGCCGCGAGCAACTTCTCGGCGCCTGGCTCAGCCGCATCACGCCGCCAGTAGCTCTTGTGCTCGATGGCCTGACGACGCAGCAGATCGTGGATCTCGGCAACCGGAACTTCCCGGTCCGCTTCGCCTGCGAGGTACTCGGCGACCAGCAGCGTGGCATGCCCGTCGGTCCCACTCTCCGGCATCCGCAGATCGGTCAGATCGTCGTACGGATCGACCATCGCGATGCCCTCGGCACGCACCTCTGGCACCAGACCGGTGAGCTCGGTGATCCTCGCGGTGATCGCGGCACGCTGCCCGAGCAGATAGACCCGCTCCGCATCGTCGAGCTCGTCGTAGTACAGCACCGGATCGTCCAGCAGACGCCGCGTCAGGCGGTGACGGATCTGCTGGTTCCGCAGCTCGTCCGTGGTCGGAGGCAGTTCGTGGGTCAGGGCAGCCAGGCGATCCTCGAACCCGGTCTCCTCGATGGTCGACGGTCCGCGGGGCGTCGTGAGCAACGAACCGAGCGCCCGCCGCCGGACGTCGTACAGCACGTCGCCGGTCTCTTTGACGAACAATTCCTCGTCGCCCGCGACCCGGCCGAGCACTCCGATGTCGATCAGCAGGCGGACCACCGCGACCATGTCGGCCCGCTCCTCACGGCCCTCCAGCGTGAAAACGACACCGGCCGCGGCGAGTTCGGGATCGGCCGCGCCCAGAACGACCTGCTCCGCGAGGCGGCCGAGGGTGATCTGAGCGTCCGCCCGGCTCAACGCCGCCAGCGCGAGACACGCCAGCACATACCGCCGCCGGCCGAAGGATTGCTTCGACTTGACATCGCGTGCGGGAT
>Ga0137374_10010766_pt1 | contig 10754 bp, 12 predicted proteins | sample SagtaG_20_FD_104811 | JGI IMG/M metagenome (GOLD analysis project Ga0137374, IMG submission 104811) | Vadose zone soil microbial communities from Sagehorn Ranch, Mendocino, California, USA - Sage1_R_100_16 metaG | ecosystem: Environmental > Terrestrial > Soil > Vadose zone | place: USA...
CCCAGGTATCCGACGGCGGAAAGCCTGGTCAGTGCCTGGTGGCACGCACGATTCGGAAGGGCAGGCACAGGTGCGCATGACGATCCGTCCGGCCAGGTGTGGGTGCGCGAGGCGTGCATCGGGTACATAAGCTATTGCGTCGAGACGTTCGGTCAATGGCCAGTGACCTATAACCCGATGCAGGCACGATTCAGCGTCGTCGTGCACCATCTTGACCCGGGCTTCTATGACATGTACTATCCGCCTGGGTATGTCACCGCGCGACATCGTGAACACATGACCGAATGGCATTAAGAGCCTGTTTAAGAACCCCGGTTCGATCAGTGGGCGGGTCATCCGTCCCGGCGTGTATCCGGCTCTTAGAATTCGTCGGCGGCCTCGAACACGACGGGTACGCCGTCCGGATCGCGGACCATGAACGCCCGGTTGGACTGGAAGCCCGACATGGCCGGGTAACCGCGCTGGGTAAGCTGCTCGCGAAGCCCTGGCAAGTCAGTTGCCTCGAAGATGAGCATGGGCTCGTCCTCGGATTCATGGCCGGCCAGATCGACGCAGAGCTGGGTGCCGCCTGCGTCGAGCTGAACGTACTCCTGCTCTTCCCTGGTCAGCCGCAGCCCGAGCGCTTCTTCGTAGAAACTGCGGGCTTTTGCCAGGTCACGCGTTCGCACCGTGGCAAATCGCAGGCTCACCGGAATATGATCAGCCATGGGGTCCTCCTGCGAATTCGGTACCGCAGATCGTCACGACGACATCATTTTGGTACGCAGTCACGAGTGTACGCCGATATACGCCGCGTGCCGCCGATATACGCCGCGTCCGGCCTGGGAACGGTAATTCGGGCAGTTACCCGCCAACCTTTCCGCGAAGCATGTTAAGTCACTCTGCGATCTTGCGCAGCGCGTCTAGATCGCGAATCAGAATCCGGCGGCGGCCGGTCTCGATCCAGCCCCGTTCACGAAGGAGCGCGAGGGCTTTGGACACCGCTTCGCGAGACGCCGCCGTCCAGCCGGCGAGTTCGACCTGGGTCAGCGATTGCGGAAGCATGATGTGCGGTCCAGCCGACTGCCCGCACCGCTCGGCCAGCTCAAGTAGGCGGCGCACCACCCGGCCGGTGACGTTGAGGGTCGCGAACTCGATCCGGCTCCGCTCCGAGTAGCGCAGCCGCGTGCACAGCGCCTGCGTGAACGGGCCGACGGCACCGTCGTGGCGTTGCAAGAAGTCGCTGAAACCCGCGCAACTGAGGATTAAGGCTTCGGCGGGTTCGAGCGCGCTCACCGTCGCGAGCCGCTCCCTTCCGTCGGCGACCTCCAGTTCGCCGACAAGCATCCCCGGCCCCTGAATGGCGAGCAGCGCCTCCTTCCCGTCATCGGCTAACCACGAGACCTTTACGGCTCCGGAGAGCAGCACCGCGATCCACAAGGAAGGCTCGCCCTGCACCCAGAGCGCGGCGCCCTTGCGCCAGCGCCGCCTGCGCCCGCGGTGTTGGAGTTCAATCCGGTCCGGTGGCGCGAGGCTGGCCAGGAACGATCCTGCCTCAACCTGCTCCGTCCAATCCGCCATGCGTTCCTCCTGAGCGCCTGCGTGTGGACCGGGGTTCCAGGCCACGGGGCTACTGCCTGGACACAAGGTGCGGGGACGGGATCCAGGCGGGGCCGGGCTAATCGGCCACACGCTTCGACCTGTCGCAGGTGTCGGAATCGGACGCCGTCGGCCTGTTCAGGCAGCGCGGCGGTCGGGCGGTCACAAGGGCGTTGGTGCCAGGGTTGGTGCGTGGGTGTTGGTGCCAGATTCGCCGTCAGGCGGGGTGTGCTCGCCGGTCCCACCGGCAGCAGCTTCCGCCTGCCCAGGTCACTAACCTATTGCGGCCGGAAGCCCGGAGTCGCAGCAACGGGAAAACGCACCGTCGGCCGACGTATAGTGAACGAAATCCACCCGTATGCACCCCAAAAGTGTATCCGTGGAGCAATGCGGTCATCCATTACCTAACTGATACATCCACACGCCCTGGCTAAGGATAGGGTGTCCTTGCTATGACCTGGGTGCGTCATCAGCGTGGCGCCCACTTGGTCGAGACGCGCTGGGAGCACGACGAAATGGATGCCTCAGTGTTGCCAGGCGAGCAGCCCGAGAGCAAAGGCAGTAGCACCCACCGCGACCACGATCGTCTCCATCAGAATCACTGATCGCTTTTTGATCAGGCGCACCGCGCACAGGTTGGTGGCACTGTGCGTCGGCATGGTGAGGAGCATCAGCCACGGATTCCAGCCAAGCAGCAGAGTGAACCCGATGTGCAGCAGGCTCACCCCGGCACGCTCGACCGCGCCGAGAAGCGGAACCAGGCACTGAACGTACTGCAGTATCCCCATCGATACCAACAGCCGCCGGGCCCCGGCGGCGCTCGCGCTGGTATCGAGAAGCAGTCGCCGCAATACCAGAGCGTTCACCAGCGTGTAGACGACCTCGATCGCCGCCCAGCCGAAGCCGGCCCACAGGACGCTGCCGAACCCTTTCACACCGAACAGCACGAGCAGCAGGCGGATGAGTTCCTCGACCGGGCCGGAGATCAAAGCCAAGAATGGGGCCATGATTTTCGGCGTGTTCAGCTTCGGCATCCGGAGGACGAACGCAATCGCGGGCACCCGCAGCGCGATGGCCACGAGCCAGCCCGCCGCACCCAGCGCCGCGGCTCCCGCGCGGACAGGCGCCAGCGTGCTAGCCAGGATCACCGCGATCACCACCGGCACGATGGCGATGACGGGGAGGGCGAACGGCATCTGGTCGTGCAGCCGCTGGCGGACATCAAGCGGCAGGTCGCCGTCCGGCGGCCCCGTGCCGCCCTCCTCCGAGCTCAGTTCTGCCATTGCCACGCCTCCACCCAAACGGTTCTCAGGTATGAGAACGCCGGTTGATACGTCAAGTCCGCCGGACAGGAGCTTGGCGGGCACAGACGCGGCAGCCGCCACGGTCGCGAGAACACCCAAGCGGCGCCTTCTTGCGCGTATGCCGAAAATGTGAGGCATGCCTGCAACGGTGAGCCGTCGGCCTGACAGTCGACCGGGCAGGCGGGGAATTTCGCCAATGACCGACAAGGCCCGGCACAGCCATTTTCTATGTGCACCTGGCCGTGCGGGAATTCTAGCTACGAGGAACTGACCCGCCAACTCCTCCCGACCAGCTGCACGTCGCGGCACCTTGCGACGACCGAGCGTGGGCTCGACTCGCCTTTTCTGGTTTTGCCTGCCCGTGCGAAATCGAGGAGGATGTCTGGCCAACGGAGGACTATGACCTTGCCCGGTCGCTGGTGGACGCCGTGCCCGATGAGAACGATCTGTTCACTGGCCTCTCCGCAGGGGTCTCCCCGGCGGAGAGTGCAGCGACAGCGGAGGGCAGGCTGACCGATGTTAGCCAGAGCTGGGGCACGCTGCCCGCCTCATACGGTTATGCCCGCCGATCGCACGCCAGGAGAGCAGCGGTGCTAGCGGACCGGCTACGTGAGATGATGAGCCGCTACCCGACCGGCGTCGCCATCGTCACCTGCCTCGACCCGCACGGCACGCCCTGTGGCATGACCTGCTCGTCGCTGGTCAGCGTGTGCCTCGACCCGCCAACTTTGCTGGTCTGCCTGCGCACGGCAAGCGCGACATCGGTGGCGATCGGAGGGCACGCAAGCTTTGCGGTGAATCTACTTGACGTCGGCGGCCGCGATGTGGCGCAACTCTTCTCCTCGCCGATTGCGGATAGGTTCGTCCACGTCCGCTGGCAGCGCTCGCCTGGTGGCCAACCCTGGCTCGTCGATCATGCGGTGGCTGTGGCCGACTGCAGCGTGGTGCACAGCGTCGCTATCGGGGATCACACCGTGGTGTTTGGCGAGGTAGTCGATCTCGCGGTATGGGGTCGCTCTCCACCGCTGCTTTATGGCATGAGGCGGTACGCGGATTGGGCAACCGAGGTGGTCGAGGACGGCCAGTGCGGCGAGAGCGGTTCCGGTGCGGCCGATGTCGCCGCCGCAGGCGACCTCGACACGTTCACCGGCGTGCGCGCGGTAGTGGGCTTCGTGAAAGGCATCCAAGGCGGCGTCGCGGTCGATGGGGATCCAGAAGTCCGGCCAGCGGATCCGCCGGTGAGGCCAGGCCGGGATCGGTCCTTCGGCCAGAGTCAACGCGAAGTCGGTGGGGGAGCGGCTGTATGAATGGCTCTGCAGTGACACGATCGGCGCACCGCGCGGCAGCCGTTAGGGATCAATCCTGGAGACCGTAGCTTTGAGATAGCACGGCGGAGGGGGTCCGCTGACCACTAACCGTGCCGCGAGCCGGCCTCCGGTCTAGCCGACGGCGTTCAACTGATGCGGTACTGCAGTTGAACGGGTGCCCCGGCAGCCGGGCATTGATCGGCGATCTGGCCCTATGCGATAGTAATGCGCGGCAGTCATAGCGTGCGACGAGGTAAGCGGGCGACAATCCGGGCAGCTAAAGAATAGGCTTCGGGTTTTCCAGCGGGGACGGGCCGTCGGCTCGTATATGCGGTCCCGAGTCAGGTCCTGGCAGGGGATTTCCCTGGCGAAGGAGCAGAGATGGGCGATGAGTCGGCCGGCCTGAATGGCGCCGGTAACGGTCTGCCGGGATAACCTTCCTATGCGAGCGTCAGTCCTTTGCGGTCTCGGATGGTGGTTGCCGCCAGACATCGTTACAAACGACCAGCTCGCATGCGAGCTGGATACCTCGGACGAGTGGATACGGAACCGGACGGGCATCGTCCGTCGTCACATCGCCAGCCCGGGTATGGCCACGTCCGAGCTCGCGGTTGAGGCAGGACAGCGAGCGCTCAAATCCGCTGGGCTTGAGGCGGTGGATGCCCTCATCCTGGCGACCACAACGCCAGATTTCCCATGCCCGGCGACGGCACCAGAGGTAGCAAACCGTCTTGGCCTGGGAACGATTGCCGCTTTTGACATAGCTGCGGTTTGCACAGGTTTCATATACGCGCTTGCGAACGCCGCTGGGCTGATCGCTGCCGGCATCGTCGACTCGGTCCTAGTAATAGGCGCTGACGTGTTCACTGCTATCTTGAGCCCGAGCGACCGGACTACACGGGCGATCTTCGGCGACGGCGCGGGCGCGGCAGTGCTGCGGGCTGGCAGCGCCGATGACATCGGCGCAATCGGGCCGTTCACGCTGGGCAGTGATGGCCGTGGTGCTAACTTAATCACGGTTCCCGGTGGGGGTTCCAGGCGACCATACCGGCGTGACGGCCATGACGAATCGGAGTGGTATTTCACCATGCAGGGCCAGCGGGTCTACCGGCGGGCTGTCCAGATGATGACTCAGTCAAGCGCAAGGGTCCTCGAACTCGCCGGCTGGCCGGTCTCGGCAGTGGACTGGCTCGTATGCCACCAGGCAAACCGGCGCATCTTGGACGCAGTTGCGGCACGCTTGAGGATTCCCGCTGACCGGTGCGTGATCAACATAGATCAGGTGGGCAACACAGCGGCCGCTTCCATCCCGCTCGCACTGGCCCATGGTGCGGAGAGCGGAGCATTCCGTCCGGGAGACCGCATCGTGCTCACCGGGTTTGGCGGTGGTCTCACATGGGGCTCGACGCTGCTGCGGTGGCCGGAAATCGTATGCGGGAACTGACAAGGGCCTGCGCGCAGGCCGGAGGCCGTCCCGGGCGCATCTCAATAGCGGTGATGGCCTTGGCTCGCTAGACCTCCTGCGAGCGAATCCAGGACTGGCAAGGTAGGGCGGTGCCCGTCGGGAGGCGGATGGGCTCGTTAATGAGGGAAGCACCCGTGGATATTCGGTACTGGCTAGAACGGGCCGTCGCCGCAGTCGAGGAGTGGGCAGCGGAGTATGGTCCCTACCAGCTTCATCCATCGCTCTCGGTGTCTGACGAAGAGTTCGCGGAGGCCTTCGCCGCGCTCACCGGGCGGCTGCATGATAACTATCCGTTCTTTCACCCTCGCTACGCCGGGCAGATGCTTAAACCGCCGCATCCTGCCGCGGTGGTCGGCTATGTGACCACGATGCTGATCAACCCGAACAATCACGCATTGGATGGTGGTCCTGCGACCGCACAGATGGAGAAGGAGGCCATCACCGACCTAGCCAGGATGTTCGGGTTTGCGACCCACATGGGGCACTTGACCAGCAGTGGCACCATCGCCAATCTGGAGGCGCTATTCGTCGCCCGGGAAACACATCCAGACCTCGGCGTCGCCTACAGCGCGGACGCGCACTATACCCATGCCAGGATGTGCCAACTTCTGCGAATGCCGGGGTTCGTAGTCCCGGTGAATGGTCAAGGCCGAATGGATCTCGCCGCATGTGAGGACTTGCTGCGCACGGGAAAGGTAGGAACCGTAGTGCTCGCGGCCGGCACCACTGGGCTGGGAGCGGTGGACTCCATCCACGAGGCATTGGCCCTGAAGGACCGGTACGGCATCCGCTTGCATGTGGATGCGGCATATGGCGGATTCTTCGCGCTGCTGGCTGGGAAGGACCTTGAGCCCGCGCCCTGGCGGGCGATTGCCCACTGCGATTCCGTGGTCGTCGACCCGCACAAGCATGGGCTTCAGCCGTATGGATGCGGAGCCGTGATATTCGCCGACCCAGCCGTCGGCCGCTTCTACGCCCACGACTCGCCATACACCTACTTCACGTCTAAGGACCTGCATCTAGGTGAGATTAGCCTGGAGTGCTCGCGGGCCGGCGCTGCCGCGGCAGCGCTCTGGGTTACCCTGAGGATTCTTCCAGCCGCCCAGGACGGGCTGGGCCGCGTGCTCCGCGCCACTAGGCGTGCCGCGTTGGCATTCGCAAGCCTGACGCAGAAATCGCCGCATCTCGCGCTTTACCAACAACCAGATCTTGACATAGTTACATACTTTCCGCGCCGCGACACCGCGGCGGAAATCGACAAAGATTCTGCGCGCATACTGGCCGCCGGGATGGCAGCTGTCAGCGACCCGATATTCCTCAGCACCATGCGGGTCGGAGCATCCAGCTTCGGCGCGCGGGGACACACTGTCCGCGGTGATGGGCGTACGCGCATCCTGCGTAGCGTCCTGATGAAGCCCGAACAGGAAGGCCGCGCTGAGGAGCTTTTTGCACGGATCGAGGGTCTCGCAGCATCTACCTGACCGGGTTGCACAGCGAAATCTTGCGCCGCGCACCGCGCCCGCAGGCCAGACCGGGTAGCGCGACCTGATCGTCCCCCGCCCCAGGATGGCGTCTTATGGACCGAACCCCCGCCACCGCAGCAGTGCTATTGGCCAGCGAGGACAACAAGGATATCCTAGGGCATATGCGAAGAGCTGCTGGGCACTTCTCAGCTCCGACCATTCCTTATAGTTTGGCTCCTCGATTTACCCATCGTACCCAATGATCCAAATAGACCGGCCGGCGGCGGCAACAACACAAATGTTGCTAGCCACGAGGTTGAAGGTAGTTAGGTTTGGCGTTTTGTTCGTCGATATGTTTAACGGCGCTTAAGTCTTACCTACAGGGTACGTGATAACCGCGAGTACGGATAAGAGTACGTAGAGTAGGACGGCCTGCCCATGCCTGATCACCACACGTGCAATAACGACGAGCCGACCGTAACGAAGGCCGCACGGCAACCGGCAATGCTTCCGATGCCGGACGGCTCGAAGGTACCTGCTCTTGCCCCGCGGTCCACCCGAACCGAGTACGATTCCTATTTTAATTTAACAAGAAATAGCCCAAACCTCGTGCAGTGGTCGCAGGCCTGCCTCGCTGTTCTAAAGTCACAGCGAGCCGGGATGGAGAAAGCACAACTTACCGCACCTGACAGGCTGCGAATCATGGAAGGAATGATCACTGCTCTCGAAGTACTTCTCGAGAACTGGCTCCAGCTAGTAAATGAGAAGGGCGAGGAGGATTACTGATGCTCCAAAGAAGCGAATATGACGCCTTTGAAGAGGCCCAAGCGCTTAGGCGCTGGAAGGAGGGGCATCAGGCACTCCACGTCTATCTTGTCATCATCAACACGGTCATCGGCGACGCAACGGACGCGATAAGGTTTAACGACTCGCCCAAGATTTCTTCCTGTCTTGGCCGTCTCGCGGTACTCTATGATGCCGCTACTGCGACCATGCAATACTCGGCGGACTTTTCGCCGCAACTCTACGAGAATGTGGTCAGGCCGTCGATGGCACCCCCGTTGCTTCCGCCAGGTTTCTCCGGAATGCTGAATACCGAGCACTGTCTTATGGTCGCGGAGTTTAAGAACCTTTCACGTGCGCTCAGAGAATCGTACGGCCACGACACCTCCGGCTGGCCGGCGGGAGTCGCCGGACGGTGGGCGTCGGTGCAGCTAGCTAAGGTCGAGAACCTGAAGCGCCATAAACTGATCTGTAGCCGTTTCGTCGCGGAGGGCGAGTCCCTTCTACGCCAGGCTCTTCAGTCCAATTCAGGGTAGCAGTGGCCTAGAATGATCAGGCCGGAGTCTCGACACCAGAAACGCGCTAAGGTTCAGGATCCTATTTCGGGTAGGCATACAGCCGCGCGTGCCAGAATGCTGAGCCCGTCGCTAATCGATGGCGCCGTGATTCCTCGCGCCTCAGACCCTGTCGACTTGGCCATTGGATCGTCAGAACTAACACCACCAATCTTCGCCCAGGCTACGGACAGTGTCGATGGCCGCAAATATTCGCCGCCTGAGGGTATCCCTGCATTGAGGTCAGCCATCGCGGCTTCGATTCAGCGCCGCCTCGGGGTGGATGTGGACGCGGAGAGGCACGTTACAGTCACCTGTGGAGCAACCGAGGGACTATTGACATCTCTTATGACACTGCTGGAGCCTGGTGACGAGGTTGTACTGTTCGAGCCCTATTATGAGGGCTATCTCTCCGCCGTTAGACTCGCGGGCGGTCAGCCGAGGTTTGTGCGTCTTCATCGACCGAATTGGAGCATCGAACCAAGCGAGCTTTCAGGTTCCTTTTCGGTGCGCACAAAGGCAATAATTCTCAACTCGCCGCACAATCCTACGGGGAAGGTTTTTACCCAAGAGGAATTGAGTCTAATTCTTAACGAATGCTATCTGCATCGCGCTATCTGTATCAGTGACGAGGTCTATGACGGGATGGTATTCGACGGGCTTCAGCATCTGTCGCCATTCGCTGTTGCGGAGGCTAAGCCATGGACGATCCTTTTAAATAGCATGTCCAAAACGTATCACGCCGCAGGATGGCGTATAGGCTACATGGTCACACCGGACGACCTCAGTGAAACGATGCGGATGGTGCACGGCGTCATGTCTTATTGTGCTCCCGAGCCGCTTCAAACCTGTGCAGTTTCTGCTTACAAGCTTCCGAACGACTACTACGACAGCCTCAACCGCGAAATGCAACGTCGGCGTGATCGGCTAATAGACATACTTTCGAGAGCCGGAATAACGGCATTCACGCCACGCGGTGCGATGTATGTGCTGAGCGACGTGCCCGGGCGTAGCTTTGCGAGTGACATCGAATTCACCGACTTTCTTTTGACGGAGCTGGGAATTGCCTGCGTTCCAGGACGGTGTTTCTATGGGGAGCAGAAGCCGGTGGAAGACATGGTGAGGTTCTGTTTCGCCCGATCCGACAGGACTCTCGATGTGGTGAGTGAGCGGCTGGGGATGCTTGGCGATCACGTGGCGCTCTGATATCTAAAAATGGAGGGAAGCGTAAATGATCACGGTCCGCGAAGTGTGGCAACTCAAGGTCGAGTTTGCCGGATCGGCCATGGAGATCATGCAGGAGATGGATGACCTCGTCGGACCCGGCGCGCATGGCCATCCGGGGTGGGTAGGGCATGCGATTTTCTACCAGAATATCGATCGACCTACCGAAGTCGTCATACAGTATCCGTGGGCCAGCCGGGAATCGCATCGTACTCTGGTGCGTCGCGAGAAGGACATCTTGACTGCATTTATCACGAAATATTGCAGCCAGGGTCGGGACATCGCCTATTATCAGGCTGTCGCGGTTGATGTTGAAGGAGAACTGAAGACGTGAGCGACGGCACACGCACCGACAGCAATTTGGAGTTGTGCGGACGAACTGCGATCGTCACCGGCGCCTCGCGCGGGATCGGGCGCGCACTGGCCCTTCGGCTGGCGCAACTCGGTGCGGACATCGTTATCAACTATCGAGAAGATGAAACAGCGGCAGATTCGGCCGTAGCGGAGGTACGGCGTCTTGGCAGGAACGCTATAAAGGTCCGCGCAGATGTGACTGCTGAGAGCGCGATTGATGACCTCATGTCGAAAACGGTGACTGAACTTGGCGGCTTGGATATTTTAGTGAATAATGTTGGAGAGTTCTCGCTTGGTCGCTTGGTTGACATCACGACAGCTCAATGGCGCTATATTCTGGACAGCAACCTCAACAGCGTTTATTACCTGTGCCGTTCGGGCGTCACGGTAATGCGGCGGCGCGGTTGGGGAAGGATAATCAATATAGGGCTCAGTCCGATGTATCTTATCCGCGGAGCACCGAACATTGCTGCGTACTCGGTAGCAAAGACTGGGGTGCTAGTCTTAACCCGGAGTCTCGCTGTCGAAGAGGCCGGGCACGGTATAACAGTCAACTGTGTCTCGCCTGGCTTGATCGACAATGGACATCTTCCGCCAAACCAGAGGTCGTGGATGGAGAAGCGAGTTCCAATGGGGCGGCTGGGGCGTCCTGAGGATGTTGCACATGTCGTCGCTTTCCTGGCGGCGGACGCCGCATCGTACATTTCAGGGGCAAACGTGGC
>Ga0137374_10010771_pt1 | contig 10750 bp, 8 predicted proteins | sample SagtaG_20_FD_104811 | JGI IMG/M metagenome (GOLD analysis project Ga0137374, IMG submission 104811) | Vadose zone soil microbial communities from Sagehorn Ranch, Mendocino, California, USA - Sage1_R_100_16 metaG | ecosystem: Environmental > Terrestrial > Soil > Vadose zone | place: USA...
AACATTCTGATACCCCCCAACTCATGGAAGCGAATCAGACCATGTGGCTGATTTGATTATAGGGCCGAGCACAAGGGCACATAGCAGACATCGAAGACGAGGCATCGTACTTGTAAACCGTACCTGCCTCATGCTAAGGTGCGGCGCGGCTAAATTCAGGTTGTCTGGACATTTAGAGGACCTCATGAGCACTCCAGCAAACACCGGCGAAAAAAAACATCAACCCTTTGTCCCGGAAAACATGGAAATGAAGGAATTCACGTTGAGGGCTGTGGTCCTGGGCCTGTTTATGACCGTTATCTTGGGGGCGGCTAATGCTTATCTTGGCCTTCGTGCCGGTATCACCATTGCTGCCACCTATCCTGCCGCAGTAATCGGAATGGCGGTGCTACGCGTCTGGAAAGGCACCGTCCTGGAAGAGAATATAGCGCGGACTTCAGGAACTATCGGTGAAGGAATCGCCGCCGGAGCGATTTTTACGATTCCAGCGTTCTTGATTGCTAAGGCCTGGCCGTCATTTCGCCCGGCGGACGCTTACTGGAAGACCACGGCTTTGATCATGGTGGGTAGCGTTCTCGGAGTGCTATTCATCTCGCTGGTACGGCGGGGCATGGTGGAAGATCCGGAATTACCCTTCCCGGAGTCAGTCGCGGCCGGTGAGATTCACAAAGCTGGGCGGCGTGGCGCGCAGGCTGCGAAGTACCTCTTTTGGAACGTCGGCATTGGTGGCTTGGTGTACATGCTCGGACGATTCGGATTGTTCGCTGCCGATAAAGATATTCACTTCAACGTTGGCACTCTGGGCCACAGCCAACTACGTTTGGGCGCGGCCGGAGATCCAAACATCCTCGCGGCTGGTGGCGCCAGCACAGTGGCAGCGCCGAGTGTAAGCCCGGCTTATCTCGGCGTGGGCTACATTATCGGATTGCGGCTTGCCTCCATCCAGTTTGCCGGCGGTGTCTTGGCCTGGGGATTGCTGGTCCCGCTGCTCATATTTTTCATGGGGCCGCAACTCAGGACTTATCTCCCGGCCGACACTCCGGATAACTGGGCGGGAATGTCCGTAGTTGTGTGGAGATTCATTGTGCGTCCCATTGCCGTCGGCGGGATGCTGGTGGGCGCGGCTTACACCCTGCTAAGAATGCGAAAAAGTCTGACTGCTGGACTGGGCAGGGCGTTCGCCGATCTGCGGCAAACTGACGAACAGCAGGCAAAGTTGGTGCGCACCGAGCGATACATGAGTTCGAAAGTTGTCTTCGCGCTAATCGCCCTAATGTTCGTGCTCATGTGTTTTTTGTACATTCACATATCCGGATTGAGACTGCCGGCAATTCTCGCGGCAGTTGTTATGCTCATCGTGGGATTCTTCTTTGCCGCGGTTTCCGGCAGCCTTTGCGGCTTCATTGGTTCTTCCAATAACCCTGTATCCGGCCTGACCTTGTCCACCCTTCTGATCGCTGCGCTCCTAATGGTTTCGCTTGGCGTATCAGGGAGATCGGGAGTGGCAGCAGTGTTGGGCGTAGCGGCGGTGGTCTGCGTTTCCTCGTCGGTTGCCGGTGAATTGCTGCAGGACTTCAAAGTTGGCTACATCTTAGGAGGAACGCCCCGCAGAATTCAAATGGCGGAATTGATCGCTGTGGTTGTGGCGAGCCTTGTCATGTACTTTCCTCTGATGCTGCTGCACGAAGCCAATATCAGGGCAGGCGGAATTGGATTCGGTGACCGCCAGCTTTCCGCGCCGCAGGCAGGACTGATGGCGACACTAGCGCAAGGGATTGTTGGCGGCGATATGCCCTGGCCACTCGTGGTCGTGGGAATCTTCTTTGGAATAGCGATGATCATGATGCAGGTGCGCAGTCCCATGCTGGTGGCTGTAGGAATGTACCTGCCGTTTGAAACTACGTTCGCAATTTTTATCGGCGGACTGTTTCGCTCCGCCGGAGACTGGCTGGCCAAGCGGCGAGGGCTTAACGAAGCGCAGTCGGCGCGCGTAGAGAATGCTGGAGTCCTTGCCGCTTCAGGGTTAATTGCCGGTGAGGCGGTGCTGGGATTGGTCTGGGCTGGTCTGCAGTTTGCGCCGAAATGGGCCCGACCGCAGTTTTTTAGCGATCCATCTTATCTAATTGGCGGAATGGTCATGATGGCGTTGCTGGCCGCTTTGATGATCTGGCTACCACTCACCGCGGCCGGCGATCCGAGCGAGCCTGCACCGCCGACTGCGATGATGTAAACCATCAACCACTAAGGACACGAAGTTTCACGAAGGAATGCGAATCGCCTTGGTTTCCTTCGTGAACCTTCGTGTCCTTAGTGGTTATTGCTCTTATGTCCCTGGCTGAAAACATCGCCCGCGTGCAGGAACGCATGGCTGCTGCCGCACTCCGATCTGGGCGGAAGCCCGAGACGATCACGCTCATGGCGGTGACCAAAACATTTCCGCCGGAGCAGATTAGCCAAGCCTACGAAGCCGGGCTGCGTGTATTCGGTGAAAATCGCGTCCAGGAATTTGCGACAAAATCGGAAGCGGTGCGCGATTTGTCCGACGCCGAGTGGCACATGATTGGACATCTGCAAACTAACAAGGCAGGCAAGGCGGTGGAACTGTTTGGCTGTGTGGATTCTCTTGATTCAGTCCGCCTGGCACGCAAACTGAATACGACGGCGTCCGAACTCGAAAAAACACTTGGTGTGCTTATTGAAATCAACGTCGGTGGGGAAGAAGTGAAAAGTGGAGTCTCACCAGATTCTCAGGAACTGCAGGATCTGCTGAAAGCCGCGCCGGAGTTGCCATTCCTTGAATTTCACGGATTGATGACTGTGCCGCCGTACAACGCCGATCCCGAGCAATCGCGGCCATACTTTCGCAAAATGCGTGAATTGTTCGAGCACATCGCCGCCCGAGAATTGACCAGTGTAAATATGAAAATTCTTTCCATGGGAATGTCGCTTGACCTCGAAATTGCGATCGAAGAAGGCGCGACTTGCGTCCGCGTCGGGACAGCAATTTTTGGGGAGAGGCCGCAGCGAGACTAGATTACCGTGGCCATGTGTGGCGCGGCCGCCCTCGCCCGCGATTCGATCATATACAGCCTAGTAGGCCCAATAGGGGCCGGCTCCGCCAGGAGTACTTTTGCCCGCTATCGCGGTGAAAACTCGGCGGCCGTAGAAAAACGGCAAGCCCCAGTCGAAAAGCCCTGGGTTCGGACCACCTAGCGTTGGGAACACGGCATTGTTATTGTTGGTGAACAATGTGGCGGCGTTGTCGATGGTGAAGTTAACAGTATTGGTGGCGCCATTCGCCCCGGTGTTCGTCGCCGAGAAGTCTGTTGGCGACGAAGGACAATAAAAACCTGGCAGTGAACTCGGGCAATCCGGGATACCGGCTATGCTGGCGTCCAAGAAAAAGTAGGCGTTTGAGCCGCTGTCGAGAAATCCGGGAGGATGGCTCGTTTTGAATGTGGTTGTAATATTGCCCGAGCTATCCATCGTGAGCACCTGCGCATTGCCGAGCGAATTATTGCTCTGAGTGCCGATACCAAAGATCATCGAGCCGCTTAGGGTTGGAGCGCTGGCGGAAGCTGCGGGCAGGTCTATGACCACGCCGTTGTTATCTCCGGCAAAAAACGCAACTGGATTCGGCACTTGCTTTGCGATGCTCTCGGCGATCACCGAGCATGAGGAACCGATGCACCCGAAATAAAAGTCCGGGTTGTGCGTTCCCGTCGTGACACAACTGTTGCCACAATCCTCCGCAAACGGACCCACTCCCAAGATTCCGTTGGTGCCGAGCTGTTGCAGAGTATTTTCCGGAGGTCCGTGCTGACTGCAGGCGGCGGGAATGGTCGCGAACGCCGGGTCTCCAATGACCTGAATCGGGATGGAACTAGCCTGCTCACCTGCAAGCTTCACGTCCGCAGTTTTCACCGGACCCCAGGTGATGCCATCGGCAAATTGTGCGCACTCGACGACGGACTTTCCGCTCGCATCTTTCTGCTGCGCCAAAGAAAGGGTGAGCGCGGAAGCCAGGACTCGCAGACCGAAAGAGCCGGTGTCCACAAGAACGCCGCTAATATTCTGGCAGTTCGTGGTGCCGGCTACGCAAACCGTCACCGTGGTAAACAGGCCGTTGGCATAGTTATTGGCTGGGCCAGCATTAACCACGATGGCTTGTGAGTTGCTTGCGGGCGTGGGGCTCGACTTCGAACTGCGGCTGCTGCCACCACCACATCCGGACAACGTTGCCACAATCGGAATTGCGGTAGCCAGAGCGAGCGCTCGAACCTTACCGAATCGCATTGACATCGGCCCCCGCCGGAATCTTGCTGCGCAAGAAGGCCCTTCCAACGATAAAGCGCATATGTCCGCCCGAGTCGAAGACCAGGTCACCGGTCTCAACGTGACGGCCGCGTGCGCGCCGGCTCGCAGACGATTGGACGGCCTGAACAAATTCGTCGAAGTGTGATCCCAATAACTGGCGCAGATCCGGAGTAGATGGTCCCTGCCATGCGACCCCGAATACAATCCCAGCGGGAGAAACGAATTCGCGGATCGCGGTTCCGGTAGGCGACTGCATTTCGTGAATCGAGTAAAACTGGCCGGGTAGAACACGCGCTGCCGCCTTCATATGGACTTGGTCGGAGCGAATGGAAGAGAGGTCTTCTCCCAAAGTTGCGAACGCTGGCAAGGCGATCACGAATAAGCACGCCAGGATTGCGCCACGGTGAACCACTCGCAGACCATTCGCAACTTCAGAAGCGCGCATAGGAGTCCAGATAAGGGTTGGATTTGTTTACCGGTTCTCTGGGTTGCTTGGGAGTCCTGCAGGAGACAGACCTTTGACGAAAGGATGCTATCCGCGACGTAGGAGACGTTCGGTGATAGGAGAGTCTTCTACACACGGTTTGACAGAAGATGGGAAAAACCTGGGCACCGATGCGTCTGGGCCCCAATCTTGTGGACTAGGTGCGAGACACCAGAGATTACCAGGCGAATCGAGACAGATGCCGACCAGCCAGTACTTGCTGCCAGTCTGCAATGGCAAGCTGCTGGCAACCTTGGCGGTGATACTTCCTCCGCCAGGCAGGTCGTCCACTCGAATTTGCGTACCCGGTTCGAGCGCTCGGGTGAAGCGGACGCCACAGCCTTGAGGATTCACGACGATAGTGTGACAAGGCTCGGAAAAACTGCGTGCTGGATCCAGGCTCGTAAGACGGACAGGAATCTGCGCGCGCACGCGCGTGCCCCGCCGTCGCTGAACTGGATTACCCGCGCAAGTCCGCATCTGCCTCGAATTCTAGCCCTACGTCGAAGGGGCCGTGCGAATGCACTAGTGCTGAGGCAAACCAAAGTAACTAAGGTTATGCGGTCAGTAGAAAGATAGAGTCCCAAACTGCCTGGCGCGACGCACCATTTGCGAGAAGAAAATCACGCTTGCGGGCATAAGCACAAGCAGAAAAAGTGCGAGGATTCCGATCTCCCGTATTAAGGCCTGCGAATTTGCGCTTTGAAATAGCGCCAGCCTCATCGCTGTCAGCGAATGGGTGAAGGGCATGAGCCCAGAAACGATCCGCAGACGAGCAGGTAATGCCGCGACTGGGAACATCGTGCCCGCCATCAGCCACGCCGTCGAACCGAGCAGCCAGAGCACGGCTGAGCCTTTGTGGATTGCGATCTGAAGCCCGGCGGCGAACAACCCGATCGCCGCGGAAATCAGGACTGAGAAAAGAAAGACAGACAGGCAACCAATAACATTTACATGAGGAACCCCAAAAATAAGTACCCCAGCGCAAAAATAGAGCAGCAACTGCACAATGCCGCTGGCGAAAGCCGATAGGGCGCTAAGCGACAGCAGTGTTGCCGGCGAGGTGGCGGTTGTCATCAACACTTCCAGAGTGCCGGTTTGCTGCGACTCCTGCACTGTCCGCAAGAAACTGTGGATTCCCGCCAGCAGGAACGTGTAAAAGCCGGTGCCTACGATGAGGAATGAAAAATAGGGCATCCCTTCCGGACGAAACTGCGGACCGACCGCACGCGACAGATAGTAGAAAGTTGCGAACTGCAACGCGGGGGCGACAACGCCGAAGACGAATCCGTTGCGATAGCGTATCGCGGTGAGCATGTCTTTTCTCAATACCGCCATGGCCTTGGCGATGATCACGCGGGAACCCCTTCAGGCCAGTCCAGCGGGGAGGTCTGCTCACCGGTGACATCGAGGTAGAAATCGCGGAGGGCTTCTACGCTGAGATCGTTCAATCGCGGAACGGCGATAAGTTCTCCTCTTTGCAAAATCGCGGCGCGATCGCAGACGGCCGCAGCTTCGGCGAAATTATGGGTCGCCAGGAGAATGGTAATACCGCTGTTTGACAGCCGGCGTATCAGTTTCCAGAAATTGCTGGTAGCGGTAGGATCCAGACTGCGCGTCGGTTCGTCCAACAGAAGGACCGAGGGACTCTTCAAGAGCGCCCGCGCGATACCCAAGCGTTGGTGCATCCCTGAGGAAAGTTTCATGGCGTGTTTATCGGCGGCATCTTCAAGGCTGACATCGCAGAGAACAGCCATCACCCGCGATGCAACTTCGCGCCGCGGCAGGTCTTCGAGCACGGCGAAAAATTCGAGGTTCTCGCGAGCGGTGAGGCGCGGAAAAAAAGACCTCTCTGACGCCAGCGCTGATCCCACCTGGCGCTTTACAGCTTGTGCGTCAGAGCGAGTGTCGAAGCCATTGACCAGGACGCGGCCACGGTCGGGCAAGAGTAAAGTGGAAATGAGTTTCAGAGTCGTGCTCTTTCCACTTCCATTAGGGCCCAGAAAGCCGAGGACCTCTCCCGGACTCACGTCCAGCGAGATTCCTTTAAGGGCGTACGTGTCCTGCCGCGTAGCTCGGGGAAAAAGCCAGCCGGGACGAAAAATCTTTTGAACGGATTCAAGGACAACGCTATTCATGTCGAAGCGCGGTTCAATAACTGATACTTCTGAAACGGTCTCTGCTGTAAGAAGATTCTATGGACAGCGAACGCGATTTGCGGACGGTGAATTTGCAGGTGGACATAGTTAGTTCACATCGTTAGTCCACAGGCGGGAACTTTGGCAACGGCAGCACAGGCTGATTTAACTCGAAATGAGGGCACGGCGACTGGCTTTGAGCCGGAATTTCAGTTGTTGCTCGCCTGCTGCCGGATTGACGTTGATGAGTCTGAAGCGACGGCACTGTTCGCTGCGCCGCTGAATTGGGAGCGAATACTCAAGTTGGCGGAGCGGCACCGCCTGCTGGCCCCGTTATACGCATTTCTTCGAGAGCGGGACGATGTTCCCGGAAGTATTCGGTCAGCGATTCGCGCCCGTTTTGAAAGTAATGCGTTGCGAGGGCTGCGCTTTTCGGCCGAACTGGCCCGGATCGTAGGACACTTCACCGAGCACGAGATCCATGTCCTAGCCCACAAAGGCCCCGCCATGGCGCAGTTCCTGTACGGAGATCCGGCCATGCGGCAGTTTGGCGATCTCGACTTCCTGGTCAGAGTGCAAGATGTTCCTCGAGCGAAGGCATTGCTGCGGGAACTCGGCTTCGAGCCCCGAATCCAACTTTCACCGCGGCAAGAGAGGGCTTACTTGCGATCGGGATACGAATACGTTTTTGGAACGAAGGCTGAACCGAATCTGGTCGAGTTGCAATGGCAAATCCTGCCAAGGTTCTATTCGATAGGCTTCGAGATGGAATCGCTGTTCGAGCGGTCTATCGAAACTGAGGTCCAAGGATTTCATTTGCGAACTCTGGGAAAAGAAGACCTGATGCTGGTTTTGTGTGTCCATGCTGCGAAACATGAATGGGCGCAACTCGGGATGGTGCGCGACATCGCGGCATTGGGTTCGCTCGATTTGGATTGGAAGTGGATTGAGTTCGAAGCGCGAAGACTGGGGATTCTGCGAATGATGGGGGTTTCGCTGTTGCTGGCTGGCAATCTGGTTGGCGCAAAAATGCCCGAACTTATGATCGAGAGGGAGTGTGAGGAGTTGGCCGCTGCGATCCAGTTCTCGCTGGTTCACGGAATGAATCTTGAAACTGAATCGCTGCGCTATTTTCGTTTTGCGGCTCAAGTGCGTGAGCGGTGGCGGGACCGCGTGCGCTTGATTTGGAGGCTTGCGATTACGCCGAGCGTGGGGGAATGGCGGGCGGTACGGCTTCCTGATTCGCTTTTCCCGCTCTATCGCGGCGTTAGGGCGGTTCGGCTTTTGGGGAGGCTTTGCTCGTGAGCTGGCTCCATTGTGTCTTGTAGAGACGTTGCGAAGCTAGGTCTCTACGATTAGTGCATGGCCATGCGAATGACTTCGGCTAGGTGCAATGCGTGCCTTCCGGTGCATTGCTGAATTTGCTCGCGGCAACTGAAGCCGTTGGCGATGATAAGCCAGTCTGCCGGGGCATTGCGGACGGCTGGCAATAATTCAAGCTCTCCAATCGCTACTGACACGTCATATTTTTCTTTTTCAAAGCCGAAGGCTCCGGCCATTCCGCAGCAGCCGGGTGCCGGCATTTGGCAATCAATTCCGAGCCGCCGCAGTACGCTTTCCTCGTCCGTCATTTTCATCACCGATTTCTGATGACAGTGCCCATGCACCAGCGCTTTGCGTTTCATGTCAGGCAAGCGGAAACTTCCTGTGTTGTTCTCGAGGAATTCGCTCAACAAAAGGACCTGCTGCGAAAGCCTCCGGGCGCGCTGATTATCAGGGAAAAGGTTGAGGAGTTCGTCTCGAAAAACTGAGGCGCAGCTGGGTTCGAGAACGATCACCGGAATTTCCGCTTCGATCTCGCGATCCAGCACGTCGAGCGTGTTTAGCAAGAGCTTCTTCGCGCGGTCGAGCATGCCGAAGTCGTAGAGAGGACGCCCGCAGCAAACGTTCGCGCTTGGCAGACGCACATGGCAACCGGCAGCCTCCAGTACCTCGACTGCCGCAATGGCAGATTCCGGATGGAAATAGTTATTGAAGGTGTCTGGCCAGAGGACCACCGGCGGCTCTCCGAGATTCGCGGGCTTCCTGCGCGCAAACCATTGGCGGACGCTCTGCTTCGCGAAAGCGGGAATTCGCCGCTTGGGCGAAATTCCCGCCAGAGATTTGACGACGTCCCGGAGCAACGGAGCTTGAGAAAAGAGATTTGGGAGCGCCGGAAAGATTGACGCAATCCTTGCCCAACGATCAATGTTGCCGAATCCGTAATGGCTTAGCGGGTGCATGCGGCCTTCAAAATGATGCGAGAGGAACTCCGCCTTGTAAGTCGCAACATCCACTCCGACAGGACAGTCGCTCTTGCAGCCCTTGCAGGCGAGGCAAAGATCGAGGGCCGACTTCACGTGCGGGTCGTGCCATTGGTCGCGGATTACGTCGCCCTTGGTCATCTCCCAAAGCAAGTGAGCGCGGCCGCGAGTTGAGTGCTCTTCTTCGCGGGTTACGCGGAAGCTGGGACACATAACCCCGCCCTCGTATTGGCGGCACTTGCCGACCCCCACACAGCGAAGCGTTGCTTGAGCTAAGCTGCCGTTGTCCTGGGGAAATTTGAAGTGTGTTTCCGGCTGCCAGGGACGATGGTCGGCGCCGAGTCGCAGGTCTTCATCGAGTCTGTTGGGGCCGACCACTTTCCCCGGGTTCATCTTCCAGTACGGGTCCCAGAGCAGCTTGAAACGCTGAAAAGCCTCCACTAGCTCAGGGCCAAACATTTTCGGAAGAAGTTCGGCGCGGGCCTGACCATCTCCATGTTCTCCGGAGAGCGATCCGCCATACGAGATGACAAGGTCGGCTGCTTCCTCCATGAACCTGCGGAATTTCTCGATGCCTTCGGAGGACTCAAGATCGAAGGTGATCCGATTGTGCGCACAGCCGCCCCCAAAGTCGCCGTACACAACGCAGCCGTAGTTGTATGCTTGGGTCAACTTCCGCAAGTCGCGGAGATATGCCCCGAGCTTCTCCGGCGCAACGGCGGAATCCTCCCATCCTTCCCATGTCAACGGCTCCCCGGGCACGCGAGAAACCGCGCCCAGGGCGGACTCGCGGATTTCCCAGACTTTTCTCGCCTGCTGCTTATCTGTGAGCAGACGAAAAGCCGGGGGATGCGCGCTGCGGCCAAACGAGTCTATTACTGCGCGCGCTTGCGATTCCGCCTCGCGCGCGGACTTCGCGCCGAACTCCGCGAGCAGCCATCCCCCACCCTCGGGAAGGAGCGCGAGTCCCTCCGGATTCATCTTCTTCCGGCGCGTGTATTCGACCAGCAAATTATCCATGCCCTCGAGGCCGATCGGACGGTGAGCCGTCACTTCCGGGACGAGGTCGGCACACTCGAAAACGTCACCGCAACCAATTGCCAGCAGCACACGCTCGGGAGGACTTTCGACCAGGCGGCAAGTAGCGTCGAGTACGGTGACACAGGTCCCCTCGGAGCCCACGAGTGCGCGCGCGACATTAAAGCCGTTTTCCGGAAGAAGAAAGTTCAAGTTGTAGCCGGAGACGCGGCGAGGAATATTCGGATAGCGCTGCCGAACTAAGTCCGCATATTGATCACGAAGTGTCTTCAGGCCTGCGTAAATCTCGCCGCGGCGACCGCCTTCACGGATAATTCGTTCCAATTCCGCGCCACCGGTTGGGCCAACCCGCATGCGGACGCCGTCATAAGTGAGTATTTCCAATTCTTCGATGTTTTCATCGGTCTTGCCGGCCATGATGGAATGCACGCCACAGGAGTTGTTTCCGATCATGCCGCCGAGCGTGCAGC
>Ga0137374_10010778_pt1 | contig 10747 bp, 10 predicted proteins | sample SagtaG_20_FD_104811 | JGI IMG/M metagenome (GOLD analysis project Ga0137374, IMG submission 104811) | Vadose zone soil microbial communities from Sagehorn Ranch, Mendocino, California, USA - Sage1_R_100_16 metaG | ecosystem: Environmental > Terrestrial > Soil > Vadose zone | place: USA...
CATGTGCTCCGAGAGCGTGGGCTGGGAGAGGTGGATCTTCCTGGCCGCGAGACTGAAGCTCTGCTCCCGCGCAACGGCGAGGAACACTTCGCACTGGCGGAGCGTCATTCGGTTTTTCCTATCTCGTCGAATTCAACGACGTACTGGACCCTATAGCACGCAGCGGCCCGGGACAAGGGGCGGCGGGCGGACTACGAACGCGGCGGTGCCACGGCGTCCCGCAGCGCCTTCTGCGCCGCGGTGATCTCGTCGTGCACGGCGTCCGGCCCCGGGAAGGCACGATCGGCCTTGCGGTACCAGTAGCGCGCGTTGTCGAGATCGCCCTCGAGCGTGTGCACGATGCCATGGAGCCAGGCCGCGAGCGTCGACGTTTCCTTCTGGACGACCTCGTGGGCCGGTTGCCATTGCCCGCCGGCCAGCAGGTCCAGCGCCCGGGCGAGCGCGTTAGCGTCCGTCATGATCGCCTCCTCGCCGATTTCTAGTCCGGCGCCCGCTCCACCTCGACGCGGTTGTCGTGGAAGACGGCGCCGCGCCCCATGTCGGCGTCGCGCTCGGCGACCGTCGCGTTGGCGTTGGCGGCTCCGGCCACGCGCTTGGGCCAGAAGCCTTTGATCCCCGCCGTGATGCCCGGCGACACCCGATCGCTGACGATCACCGTCGCCCTGAACTCCCCGCGTTGGTTGTAGATCCGGGCCGCGGCGCCGTCCGTGAGCCCGCGCGCCGCGGCGTCCATGGGATGGAGCTCGATCGTCGGCCGCCCCTGCCGCTCGGCGAGCTCGGGCACGTTGGCGAACATCGCGTTCAGGAAGTAGTGCGACGCCGGCGCGATCAGGGCGAGCGGATAGCGCCGCGACAGCTCCGTGTCGCGCTGGGCCGCCTCGTAGGGCGGTGTGTAGGTGGGCACGGGGTCGAGCCCGGCCTCGGCCATCCGCGCCGAGTAGAACTCGAGCTTGCCCGACTTCGTGCGGAACCCGTGCGCGAACGGCACGAAGGGCGTCGGCACCGCGAGCCGGGCCCAGCCCTCGCGCTTGAGCCGCGCGAGCGTGATCCCGGTCACCGCGGGGTCGGCGGAAGCGAGCACCTGGCGCGCCAGCTCCTCGTCGCTGTCGTACACGCACGCCTCCGTCACGCCGAGCCTGCCCGCGAGGCGACGGAAGATCTCGCTGTTCGGCAGGCACTCGCCGGGGGGCGACACGGCCGGCTCGTTCCACGAGACGTAGAGATGGCCATAGGCGTAGTGCAGGTCGGCGTGCTCGGTCTGCATCGTCGCGGGCAGCAGGAGGTCCGCGTAGTCCGCGGTGTCCGTCTGGAAGTGGTCGACGACGACGGTGAAGAGGTCCTCGCGGGCGAGACCGCGCCGGACCTTGTTCTGGTCGGGCACCGTGGCCACGGGGTTGCTGCTGTAGACCAGGAGCGCCTGCACGGGCGGATCGGTGACCTCCAGGAGCCCTTCACCGAGCCGGGTCATGGTCAGCGTGCGCGTGCCCGGGGGACGCAGATCATCCCGTCCGAGCGCTTTCCAGTCGGCGCGGAAGAAGCCGCGCGTGTCGTAGACGGCGCCGCCGCCGGGATACCGCCAGTCGCCGGTCACCCCGGGGATGCAGGTGATCACGCGTACGGCCATCCCGCCACCCCCGTGCCGCTGCATGCCCATGGTCAGGCGAATGCCCGTCGGTCGGGTGCTCGCCAGGCGCTCGCCGAGCGCGACGATGCGCTCGCGCGGCACGCCCGTGATGTCGGCCACCCGCTCGGGCGGGTACTCGAGGATCCGCCGCCGGAAGAGCTCCCAGCCCGTCGTGTGGGCGTCGATGAAGTCCCGGTCCTCCTTGCCCAGCGAGACGACGACGTGGAGGAGACCGAGGGCGAGGGCGGCATCGGTGCCGGGAATCACGCGCACGTGCTCATCGGCGCGCTCGGCCGTGCGCGTGCGGATGGGGTCGATCGACACCACGTGGGCGCCCTCGCGCCGCGCCGCCTCGATGTACTTCCACAGGTGATGGTTCGTCGTCAGCGTGTTCGTGCCCCAGAGCAAGATCAGCTTCGACGCGCTGAACGTCTCGGGATCCATGCCGACCTGGTTGTGGCCCAGGGTGTAGCCGGTCCCATACCCGCCGGCGATCGTGCAGATGGTCATGACGTGCTGCGAGGTCCCGAGCACGTTCCACAGGCGCCGGCCGCACCCCGCGACGCCCTGCAGGATGCCCATGCTCCCCGTCCCCTGATACGGCCAGATCGCCTGCGGCCCGTGACGCGCGATGATGGCCTTCCAGCGGGCGGCGATCTCGTCCAGCGCCTCGTCCCAGGAGATACGCGCGAAGCGGCCCTCGCCCTTGGCGCCGACTCGCCGTTGCGGATGGAGGAGCCGGTCGGGCGAGCGCGTGTAGTCGAGGAAGCGGTTGACCTTCGCGCAGAGCGCGCCGCGCGTGAAGGGATGCCGGCGATCGCCGCGCAGCGCCGTCGCCACGCCGTCCTCGACGGTCACGACCCAGCTGCACGTGTCGGGGCAGTCCAGCGGGCAGGCACCGGAAACGTCGCGGGCGCCGCTCATGGGATCCTCACGTTAGCACCATCTGCGTCTGGATCGTCAGCGACAGCAGACGGCCGGACTCGTCGGTGACGCGCGTCTGCCAGACCATCGTCCGCTTGCCTCGATGCAACGGCGTGGACTCGGCGCGCACCGTCCCCGAGCGCCCCGCGGCGAAGAAGTTGGTCTTGGACTCGAGCGTCGTCGTGCCGGCGCCCGGCGGCAGGTTCAGCACGGTGGCCGCCGCGCCCACCGTGTCGGCGAACGCCATCAGCGTCCCCCCGTGGAGGCTGCCCCCCACGGTGGTCAGGTCTTGCCGGTACGACAGCTCCGCCACCACACGGTCCCGGCTCGCCTCGACGAGGCGAATGCCGAGCCACTCGCCGAGCGTGCCCTTGAACTGCTCCGTGAGGACCGTCGCATCCATCTCAGTACGCTCCATACGCTGTCTCCCCGCTGTCGGCTACCGCTCGAACTCGTAGAGCGCCCGCTCCAGCCGCACCTGGACCCTCGCCTTGTCGGAGGTGGCCAGTCGCTTCTCTTCCTCCGGCGTCGGCACCCAGCCGCGCGCCTTCAGCTTACGGTAGGGTGAACGCACGCGCCGGTAGTCGCGGCCCTCGAAGAGGCTCGGACCTCCGAGGAACGAGTACTCGAGCCCGTTGCGCACCAGCTCCTTGACGTCTCGATACGACAGGCGGAAGGAGCGCACGGCGCGGACATATTCCATGGTCAGGTTGCTGCGGCTGATCCCCTCGTCGTCGGTGCTGATCGTCAGCGGGACCCCGGCCCGCCGGTACAGACGGAACGGATGCCGGTCGCCCTCCGCCCCCAGGATGACGGCGTTGCTCGTCGGGCAGACCTCGACCGCGATGCCTTCCCGCCGCATCGTGCGCAAGAGGCCGGGGAGGTCGTGCTCCCAGGCGACGGAGGTCCCATGGCCGATCCGGCGCGCGTGCCCGAGCTCGATGGAGCGCCGGATGCGGGAGGTCATGGGCTCGACGGGCGAGAGCCAGAGGTTCAGCTCCCCCGCGTGCAGCGCGACATTCGGCCGGTCGAACCGCTTCCACAGGCCATCGAGAATCCGCATGTGGCGGTCGAAGCCGTCCTGGCTGATCGGATGATCCTCGGGAGCCAGGAAATTCACGCCGACCACGCGCGGGTCGACTTGCATGAGCGAAAACCCCGCCGCCCACGCCGCCATGATGCGCGGATCGGTGTCCGTGCGGGCGGCCGCGATCAGGTAGCGGATCTCCACCGGGCGGTCGCGCCCGCCCGTGTCGGCGACCTCGCGTGTCCAGCGATCCAGCTCCTCCGTCGCCGCCGCGACATAGGCGTCGATCAGCGGCTTCAGCCGGCGCGGCACCTCCTCCGGCGTGTCGCTCACGAGGGCCGCCGAGCGCACGCGCTCCATGGCGTCACGGGCCGGGCCCGCCATGAGCTCGAGGTACTGGACGTTCTGCAGGCGCGCGCGGCGCGCGACCTCGACCAGCTGCGAGGCCGGGTCGAGGCGCGACGTCGCGGTCCCGAGGATGCCGAACGCGCGGAAGAAGTGGTCGTGACCGCCGGCCGGGCCGGCGACCGGGCCGCGCAGGCTCGCCGCGTTCAGAAACTGATACCGGAGCGCGTCGTCGGTGAGGAGACGTTCGGCGGGAACACGACCCGTGGCGTCGTCGGGCTCGAAGCGGCCGGTCGCCGGGTCGAAGAAGAGCCCGGAGCGCATGGCCGCGCGCACGGCGTCCTCGGCAAAGATGCCGCCGCCGGGAAAGTGATGGTGCAGATCGCCGCCCTTGGGCATCGTCTTGAGAAATGCGATCAGTGACGGCTCGTCCCCGCGCGCCGCTTCGAACCGACGGGCCGTCGACGCCTCGTCCGCGAAGGCGACCACGGTCGTCGTGAGGCAGAAGACGACCAGCAGCAGGAGACGGCCGACGGCGATCATCCGCGACATATTAACCGCATGGGGGGCCTAGCCGCGGGCCCCCCAAACCCCCCCGGACGCTCGTCGCGCCCCGGGTTCCCCGCGGCGCTCCTCGAAATACTCAGCGCGTTCCTAGTGCGAACGGCCGGCTCCTGTTACGATCCGCGGGATGTCCTCCCCGCTCGAGGCGATCGAGATCGAGACGGCGCCGGCCCCGCGGGCCTCGGTCATCTGGCTGCATGGGCTCGGCGCCGATGGTCACGACTTCGAGCCCATCGTCCCCGAGATGGGCTTGCCGTCCACGCTGTCCGTTCGCTTCGTCTTCCCCCACGCGCCGACGCGCCCCGTGACGATCAACGGCGGCATGGTGATGCGGGCCTGGTATGACGTCGTCGACGCCGCCGGGGCCCGGCGGGAGGTCGAGGCCGGCGTGAGAGAATCGCAACGTCGAATCGAGGCCCTCGTCGAGCGGGAGCGAGGGCGCGGCACGCCGGCTGCGGCCATCGTGCTCGCGGGGTTCTCGCAGGGCGGCGCGATGGCGCTGCACACCGGGCTGCGCCATCCCGAGCGCCTGGCCGGCATCATGGCCCTGTCGTGCTTCCTGCCCCTCGCCGACACGCTCGCCGCCGAGGCCAGCGCGGCCAATCGTCAGACCCCGATCTTCATGGCGCACGGGACGGGCGATCCGCTGATCCCGCTCGCTCGTGGGCTCGAAGCCCGCGATCGGCTCGTCACGCTCGGGTACCCCGTCGGCTGGCACCAGTACCCGATGCCGCACGCGGTGTGCGCCCAGGAAATCGCCGACATCGCGCGCTGGCTCGGCGACGCCCTGGGCGCGGCGCGACCCCTGAGATGACCGTGGAGGCCGTCGTCGCCGACGTCACGCAGTACGTGAAAGTGTTCGTGGCGGTGTTCATCCTGGTCAATCCATTCGAGGGGATTCCGTTCTTTCTGAGCGCGACGGAGACGATGACGCCCGAGGATCGCGACCGGACCGCCAAGCGGGCCGCGCTCGGGGTGACGATCATCCTGCTGACCTCGCTGGTGATCGGCCGGATGATCCTCACCGTGTTCGGCATCAGCACGCCGGCGTTCCAGACGGCGGGCGGCGTGATCGTGTTCATGATCGGCCTCAAGATGGTGTTCTCGTCGCCCGACGCCGGCGCCGTCCGGGCCACCTCGGCGGGTCCGCATCGCGACGTCGCGATCGTGCCGCTCGCCACGCCGCTGCTGGCCGGTCCCGGCCCGATCAGCTCGGTGATCCTCTATGCCAGCCACAGCACGGGCCTGTTGAACTACGCGCTGCTGATTCTCGTCCTCCTGCTCGTGGGCGCGGCCACCCTGATCTCGCTGCGCCTGGCCGTGCCGCTCGCCCTTCGCATGAAACAGACGGGCATCGACATCTCGAGCCGCATCATGGGTCTGCTCGTCACCGCCATCGCCCTCGAGCTCATCGTCAACGGCGTGACCAAGCTCCTGCCCGCTCTCGGCGCCGGCCGCTGACCCGCCCGCCCGTCCTCCCGTAGGACGGGGGCGGGCGCTCCGGCGTTAGATCACGCCGGCCACGGCGAGGACGCGGCGCATGCGCTCGGCGGCCAGCTCGGGGTCGCGCAGGATGCCGGCGCGGTCGGCGAGGACGAACAGCTCGGCCAGGTGCACGACGGAGCGGGCGCTCTCGAGGCCGCCGACGAGACGGAAGTGCGACTGGTGACCGTTGAGGTAGGCGGCGAACACGACGCCGGTCTTGTAGAACCGCGTGGGCGCCCGGAAGATGTGGCGGGACAGCGGCAGCGTCGGGGCGAAGATCGCCTCGTAGCCAGCGACGTCGCCGGCGTCGAGGGCGTGCAGCGCCGCCGCGGCCGCGGGAGCGATGACGTCGAAGATGCCGAGGAGCGCGTCGCTGCCGCCCTCGGCGTCGCCGCGGATCGTCGTCGGATAATCGAAGTCGTCGCCTGTGTACATGCGCACGCCTTTCGGCAGACGTCGCCGCATGGCGATCTCGCGCCCCTGATCGAGCAATGAGATCTTCAGCCCGTCCACCTTCGCCGCATGCTCGTGCAGGATGGCCAGACAGGTCTCCGTCGCGCGGTCGATGTCGGGCGAGCCCCAGTAGCCGGCCAGCGCGGGGTCGAACATGTCACCGAGCCAGTGGATGATCACCGGCTCGCGCACCTGCGACAGGATCCGCCCGTAGACCTTGGCGTAGTCCTCGGGACCGCGCGCGCACGCCGCCAGCGCCCGGCTCGCCATGAGGATGATCCGGCCGCCGACGTGCTCGATGAATCCACACTGCGCCTCGTACGCCGCCTCGACGGCCGCCAGCGTGACGCCAGGACTCGGCTCGAGGTGGTCGGTGCCCGCCCCCGACGCCAGGACCGCGCCGGGGACCGTGCGCGCCTCGGCGACCGAGCGACGGATCAGCTCCTTCGCCGAGTCCCACGACAACCCCATCCCCCGCTGCGCCGTGTCCATGGCCTCGGCGACGGCCAGCCCGAGCGACCAGAGATAGCGGCGGTAGGCGAGCGTCGCGTCCCAGTCGATTGCCACGTCGAGGGTCGGGTTGTTGTCGGCGAGCGGGTCGCAGACGACGTGCACGGCGGCGTAGCCGATGCGGCTCCGGATCGGCCCGGACGCCGCCGCGAACCCGGCGACGCGCGTGGGAGCGTACGGCTCGAGCGTTCCATCGGCCTGGGGCAGCAGCAGCGGGTGCATGGCCCTATAGTAATCCCTGATGACACCCGCGCGTCCGAGCCGCGACGAGATCGTCCGTCAGGACATCCGCGATCTCCAGCGGCTGGGCTATTCGCAGCAGCTCTTTCGCGAGATGGGCGGCTTCTCCAACTTCGCCATCTCGTTCTCCATCATCTCGATCATCACCGGCGCCGTCCTCCTCTACGGCTACGGCCTCAAGTTCGCGGGACCGATCGTGAACACGGTCGGATGGCCGCTCGTCAGCGTGCTCACGCTCTGCGTGGCCGCGTCGATGGCCGAGCTGGCCTCGGCCTATCCGACCGCCGGCGGCCTGTACTTCTGGGCCTTCCGTCTGGGGGGCCGCACGTGGGCGTGGGTCACCGCGTGGCTCAACATGATCGGGCAGGTGACGATCACCGCCGGGATCAACGTGGCGGCGGCGATCTACCTGATCGGCGCGGCGACGCGGATTCTGGGACTGCCGGCCGACGCGAGCGTCCCGGGGTTCGGGCCGCTGACGGGCTGGTACTTCCAGGTCTTCGTCATGACGCTCATCATGATCCCGCAAGTCCTGATCAACGTCCGTGGGATCCGCCTCACCGCGCGGCTCAACGATCTCAGCGTGTGGTGGCACATCGGGGGGGTGCTCCTGATCGCGATCCTGCTGGCCGCCTTCGGCCGTCACCACAACCCCGCCGGCTTTCTGTTCCAGGCCGTGACATCGGTCAGCCCGCTCGACGCGGCCTCCGCAGACCTCGGCGGCCGCACGGCTCCGGCGCTGGTCATCGGCGACGTGAAGCTGCCCTCGCCGCTGTTCGCCCTGGTCCCCGGCCTCACCGAGCTGTATCGGGCGGGCCCGTTCGCCCTGGCCTTTGTGCTGGCTCTGCTCCAGGCCCAGTGGACCTACACGGGATACGACGCGTCGGCCCACGTCGCCGAGGAGACCGTGATGGCCCGGCTCAACGCGGCCTGGGGCATCGTGCTGTCCGTGTCGGTGTCGGCCGTCGTCGGCTGGATCATGCTGCTGCTCCTGACCTGGTGCATTCCCGGAGGAGACGTCGCGGCGACCGCGAACGACGCCTACCCCGTGCTCCACATCGTCTACGGCAACCTCGCGACGGTGTGGGCGCACGCCATCGCCCTCGTCATCGGCGTCGCCATGTGGCTCTGCGGGCTGGCGTCGATCACGTCCATGGGACGCATGTGGTATGCCTTTGCACGCGACGATGGCATGCCCGGCGCGCGGCTGCTCAAGCGCGTCCATCCGCGGTTCGGCACGCCCGTGGTCGCCACCGTGGTGGCCAGCGCGCTCGCCGTGCTCATCTGTCTCTACGCCGCGGCCTACTCGGTGGTGACGTCGATCAGCACGATCACGCTCTACCTCGCTTACGGCATTCCGATCTGGCTCAACCGGCGCAATCGACGGCGCGGACGCGGAGAATGCGTCACCGCGGAGGTGGCGCCGTGGAATCTCGGCCGCTGGTCGCCCCTCATCAACACGGTCGCGATCGGCTGGGTTCTCGCGCTCTCCGCGATCTTCGTCCTGCCCCCGAACGAGCTCGTGCTGTGGACGATGGCCGCCGTGGCGCTGGCACTCGGCATCTACTGGTATGTCTCGGCGCGCCACCACTTCCGCGGACCTACCCCGACGTAGGGCGGGGGCTCGTCCCCCGCCGTCCTCCAGGCGCGACGCTCGGCGGGGGACGAGCCCCCGCCCTACGGCAGCCAGCTGCCCGGAGCTCTCCGTATCGGCCGCCGAGCGGCGCGGAGAGCGCGGGCGACGGCGTCCTCCGGCGAGGTTGCGCGGATGATGGGCAGGCGGCGGCGCTCCGGCTGCAGGAGCCGCCAGGTCGCCAGGCCGATCACGGGGCGGCCGAGCTTGAGGGCCAGCGCGATCTCCGAGAGAGTCCCGTACATTCCGCCGACGGCGATCAGGGCGTCGCACGAGCGCACGAGGATCACGTTCCGCGCCTGGTCCATCCCGGTGACGATGGGGATGGTGATCCAGCGGTTGGCCTCCACGCGGTCGACGCCCGGCAGCAGGCCGACCACCACGCCGCCCGCCCGCGCGGCTCCCCGCGACGCCGCTTCCATCACGCCGCCGAGACCGCCGCAGAGGAGCACGGCGCCGGCCGCGGCGATCGCCGCGCCCACGCGCTCGGCCCGCCCGGCAATGCGCGTGGAACAGCGTCCCTCGCCGATCACGCCGATGTGCACCGCCATGACGGCCCGCGATCCTAGCACGCCGACCGCCGGGCCGGCGCGCGCGCGGAGACTAGGTCGAAGCGATCATCCCAGCCGGCGAGGGAGGAAGGCGATGGCATCTACCTCCAGCCGGTCACGCCGGAATCGGCGCGCTCCTCCCCGACGAGCTGGCGAAGACGGGCGACACCGACACGATCCTGAGGCGACTCGCCCAGACGAAGCGCTAGCGAAGGCCGTAGAATGCTGCGGCGTTGTCGTGGAGGATCTTGCGCCGGGTGGCTTCCGGCAGATCGACGGCGAGCATGGTCTCGACCGTTTTCGGCCACTCGTGATCGGGATGCGGATAGTCGCTCGCGAACACCACGCGGTCCTCGCCGATCTGGCGGACGAGCTCCGGAAGGTTCGGCTCGTCGGGCTCACAGGAGATCCAGCACTGGCGACGGAAGTACTCGCTCGGCGCCATCGGGATATCGGGCTCGCCGTCGACGCCGCGGGTCTTTTCCCAGTGCTCGTCCATCCGCCACAGCCAGTACGGCAGCCAGCCGCAGCCCGCCTCGAGGAATGCCATCCGCAAGCCAGGATGGCGCTCGAGGACGCCGCGCTCGATGAGCGCCAGCATCGCCAGCATCTGCTCCATCGGATGGGAGGCCACGTGCGTGGCGAAGAACGTCCGGAAGCGCTCGGCGCCGAGGGTCGGGAGATGGGCGCCGACGCCCTCGTGGATACCGACGGCGACGCCGCGCCGCTCGCATTCCGTCCACAGCCGCTCGTAGGCCGGATCGCCGAGCGTACGGCCGTGGATCGGATTCGGGCGGACGAAGACGGCGGTGACCCCGCGCTCGGCCAGCCGCGCCGTCTCCGCGACCGCCGCGTCCGGGTCGTGCAGCGCGACCAGCATCCCCACGGGCCGCAGGCGATCGGGCGCGTAGGCGCAAAATTCCAGGATCCAGTCGTTGTAGGCGCGACAGATGGCGATGGCCAGCGCCGGATCGAGGTCGTCCACGGCGGCGACGTAGAGCCCCTGCGTGGGATAGAGAAACGAGACCGCGACACCGCCCGCATCCAGCGCCCTCACCTGGGACGGGGCGTCGTATCCCGCGGCCTGGTATACGCCCAGCCGCTGCCGCGTGTCCGCGGCGAAGCGAGCGAGCATCGCCGCGCTGATGGCATCGGCCCTGGGCGAGAGCCGTCCGTCCGTGCCCAGGCGCGCCCGCCCGTCCGGCGTCTGGACGAGGCCGGGCGCCCGATCGCGGAAGGCGGGCTCGATGAAGCGCCGCCACATGTCGGGCGGCTCCATGACATGCCCATCCGCGTCGATGATCGGAAATCGCTGCGCCATGTCGGGGCCGAGTGTACTACGCGACCGGCAGCTCGGCGGTCGGCTCCTCGACCTCGACGACGGCCGGCTC
>Ga0137374_10010783_pt1 | contig 10745 bp, 8 predicted proteins | sample SagtaG_20_FD_104811 | JGI IMG/M metagenome (GOLD analysis project Ga0137374, IMG submission 104811) | Vadose zone soil microbial communities from Sagehorn Ranch, Mendocino, California, USA - Sage1_R_100_16 metaG | ecosystem: Environmental > Terrestrial > Soil > Vadose zone | place: USA...
CGACGACCAGTCGCTCGGCCCGCACCGCGGTGCCGGTCGCCGTGGAACCGGCGGTGCCGGCCGCGGCGTCCTCGACCGGGACCACACTCGGGAATGCACGGCGCAGCCGGGGGATCAGGACATCGAGCGCCGCACCGCCGGCGCCGTCACCGCGCCGGGCCCCGTCGTTCAGCTGAGCTCGCTCGTCCCCGCCCCCCGCCTCGCCACCATCTAACCAGCCGTGAAATAAGGCCGTTCCCAGCGCGGGCTTTGCCCGCGCAATCTGCTTTTGGGGGGAGGCAGGGAGGAGTGCGCCGTCAGGCGCGCGACGACCGTCGGAAGGGGGGCGGAGCCCCCCTCCGAGGGTTACAATGCTGCGTTCGCCGTATGCGTGGCTTCCACTCCGTCCTCTTTGCGGCCGCGCTGCTGCTGCTGTCGGCTCGGCCGGCGGCGGCGGAGCTGCGGATCAGCGATCTCGACGTCTACCTCAACGACCATGAGGTGACGGTCCACGCGGTCGCCCTGGGGACGCTGGGCCCCGCCTTCCAGGAAGGGCTCGAGAGCGGCCTGCCCGCCCATATCCGCTTCCGGGTGGAGCTGTGGCAGTACAACCGGCTGTGGCGCGACCGCCTGCTCATCACGCACGTCCTCGAGCGGCACCTGACGTACAACGTGGTGACCAAGGAATACAAGGTCATGTTCGCAAAGGGTGAGCCCCGCGCGCCGTACGCGACGCGCGAGCTGCGGGACGCCCAGCGGGTGATCTCCGAGGTCCGTGCCGTCAAGCTGACACCCGCCTCCGCGCTGGACCCGAGCGGCGTGATCTACGTCCGTGTCCACGCCGAGACGGCGCTCAGCGGCGAGAACAGCTTCCTGTCGCGCCTGGCCGGGACGGCCGAGCAGGCCGTGCGCCAGTCGGACTACCGTTCGCTGCTGGGGTCGCAATGAGCGGCCGCGGCCTCGCGCGGGGAGACCTTCCGTGCCGCTCCTGAGCGAGCAGGGTCGGCGCAAGCGCAACCTCCTCGTCATCAGCGGCATCCTGCTCGTCCTGGCCCTGGTGGGCGCGCTGAGCTTCGAGCTCCGCACGCCCGAGCTGCCGGTGGCCTCCAACATCGTCGTCTTCGCGCTGTTCAACCTCAACCTGATCGTCTTCCTGCTCCTGCTCGTCCTGCTCTTCCGGAACCTCGTGAAGCTGTGGTTCGAGCGGCGCCAGCAGGTCATCGGCGCGAAGTTCAAGACGAAGCTCGTCTTCGCCTTCCTCTCGCTGGCCCTGGCCCCGGCCATCCTGATCTTCATCATCGCGTCGAACTTCATCAACAAGTCGATCGAGGGATGGTTCAAGCCGCAGGTCGAGCGCCCTCTCGACCAGGCGCTCGCCGTGGCCCAGGCCTACTATCACAACCTGGAGGCGACGGCCCTCCGCCACGGTCAGCGCATCGCCCGCGTCATCGATCGCGAGCGGCTTCTCGACGAGGCCCGACGCGAGGTGCTGGTGGCCTACCTCGTCGAGCAGCAGGATCAGCTGGGGATCAGCACCATCGGCGTCTTCAAGGCGGGCGGACAGGAGGTCGTCCACGTCAAGGACCCGGGCCTGGGCGACATGCCGACGCGCGACGTGGGCGAGAGCCAGCTCCGCCGCGGGCTCACCGGGCAGGAGGTCACCACGGTGCGGGAGCTCCCGTCGGGAGACCTCATCGAGGCCATCGTGCCGATCCGGATGCCCCTCGCCGGGGGCGTCGCGATCGGCGATCGACCGCTGGCCGGCGTGGTTGTCGTCGGAATTCACGTGAACGAGCGTCTGGAAGCCAAGATTCGCGGCATCTCGCAGGCGTTCCAGGGCTACAAGCAGCTCCGTCTGCTCAAGAACCCGATCAAGGGCATCTACATCCTGCTCTTCCTCCTGCTCACCCTGATCATCGTGTTCTCCTTCGCGTGGTTCGGCCTCTATCTCGCGCGCGGCATCACGGGCCCCATCGAGCAGCTCGCCGAGGGCACGCGCGAGGTGGCCGCCGGCAACCTCAGCTACAAGGTGCGGGCGCGGGCAGACGACGAGATCGGAATCCTCGTCGAGTCCTTCAACCGCATGACCGACGACATCTCGGAGTCCAAGCGGCGACTGGAAGAGGCCTACCTCGACCTGCAAGACAAGCACACCGAGCTGGAAGACCGGCGCCGGTACATCGAGACGGTGCTGGAGGCCATCACCACCGGCGTGGTGTCGTTCGATCCCGAGAATCGGCTCACGACCCTGAACCGGGCGGCCGCGCGCATGTTCGGGCTCGATGGCACCGCCGCCGTGGGACGCGCGCTGGAAGACGTCTTCGCCAGCGGCGACCTGCGGGACGTCGTCCTGCTCGTGCAACGGGTCCGCCGGGCGCGGTCGGGCAGCGTCGAGCAGGAGCTGCACGTGCGCGGGCGCGACGGCCGCATCTCGCTCCTCGCCTCCGCCACGGCGCTGCGAAGCCCGGACGGCGCCTACGCGGGCGCCGTGCTCGTGTTCGACGACCTCACCGAGCTGCTGAAGGCGCAGCGGCTGGCCGCGTGGCGCGAGGTCGCCCAGCGCATCGCCCACGAGATCAAGAACCCCCTGACCCCCATCCAGCTCTCCGCGCAGCGGCTGCGACGCCGGCTCGCGCGTGTGCCGGGGCAGGACCAGCAGCTCGTCACCGAGTGCACCGAGACCATCATCCAGGAGGTCGACGGCCTCAAACGGCTCGTGGACGAGTTCTCGCGCTTCGCGCGCATGCCGGCGCTCGCCCCCCGGCCCACGGACGTGCGCGCCGTCGTGGAGGCCGTGGCCACCCTCTACCGCGAGTCTCATCCCGCGCTCCGGCTGATCACGCGTCATCCGGAGTCCGTGCCGCTGCTCGAGGTCGACCCCGACCACATCAAGCGCGCCGTCACGAATCTCGTCGACAATGCCGTCGAGGCCGTGGGCGGCGCCGGGAACGTCGAGGTCGAGATCGCGAACGTCCCCGACGGCGGCGGCGTCCAGCTCATCGTCAGCGACGACGGGCCGGGCATCGGGCCCGAGGACAAGGAGAAGCTCTTCCTGCCCTACTTCTCGACGAAGACGAACGGGATGGGCCTCGGGCTACCCATCGTGTACGAGATCGTGGCCGAGCACGGGGGCACCATCCGCGTGGAGGACAACGTTCCGCGCGGCAGTCGCTTCATCTTCGATCTGCCGGCGGTGCGCGTGGCCACGGCCGTGGGCGCGCAGGCCTGACGATGGCCGGGGAGCACGTCCTCATCGTGGACGACGAGCCGGCGATCCAGTCGGCGCTGCGTGGCGTGCTCGAGGACGAGGGGTACCGCGTCACGGCCGTGGGCAGCGGCACCGAGGCGATCGGCGTCGTCGGAGACGAGACGCCCGACGTCGTGTTCCTCGATATCTGGATGCCGGGCCTGGACGGTCTCGACACGCTGGCCGAGATCAAGCGCGTGCGGCCGGAAACCGCGGTGGTGATGATCTCCGGGCACGGCACCATCGAGACCGCGGTGAAGGCCACGCGCCTCGGCGCCTACGACTTCATCGAGAAGCCGCTCTCGCTCGACAAGACGCTGGTCATCCTCGACCGCGCCCTCGAGCACGCGCGTCTGGAGAGCGAGAACGCCAGCCTTCGCGAGAAGCTCGACGAGCGCTCGCAGATCATCGGAGAGAGTCCGGTCATCCGCGCCCTCCGCGAGCAGATCGCCATGGCCGCGCCCACCAACGGCCGCGTCCTCATCTACGGCGAGAACGGCAGCGGCAAGGAGCTGGTGGCGCGGGCGGTCCACGCGCTGTCGGCCCGGCACGACCGCGCCTTCGTCGAGGTCAACTGCGCCGCCATCCCCGAGGAGCTGATCGAGTCGGAGCTGTTCGGTCACGAGAAGGGCGCCTTCACCGGCGCCCACTCCCGGCGGCGGGGTCGCTTCGAGCTGGCCGACGGCGGCACGATCTTCCTCGACGAGATCGGCGACATGAGCCTCAAGACCCAGGCCAAGGTGCTGAGGGCGCTGGAGGAGCAGTCGTTCGAGCGGGTCGGGGGCAAGGACACCATCAAGGTCGACGTGCGCGTCATCGCCGCCTCCAACCGAGACTTGCAGAATCTCATCCGGCACGGCCGCTTCCGCGACGATCTCTTCTACCGTCTCAGCGTCATCCCCATCGAGGTGCCGCCGTTGCGCGCGCGCACGGAGGACATCCCGCTCCTGATCGACCACTTCATCCGGGTCTTCTCCGCGGACAACGGCAAGCGCGTGAAGACGCTGTCGGCCGAGGCGCTGGCGTACTTCCTGGCCTACGACTGGCCGGGCAACGTGCGGGAGCTGCGGAACATGGTCGAGCGCCTCGTCATCATGGCGCCACGCGACCTGATCGACGCGGAGGACGTGCCGGCCCCGCTCCGCCCGAAGGAGACGGTCGGCGAGACGCGGGAACGCACGCTGCGGGAGGCGCGCGACAACTTCGAGCGCGCCTACATCCTGGCCGAGCTACGGGCGAACGAATGGAACATGACGCGGACGGCGGAGCGGCTCGGCATCGAGCGGAGCCACCTGTACCGGAAGATCAAGGGCTACAGCATCATCCCGCCCCGATAATCGTCGTGGAAGATCGGCCTGTGTCCTCGCCCGCCGTGCTGGCGCTGCTGCGCGAGCTGACCGCGCTCCCCGGGCCCTCGGGTCACGAGCGCGAGGTCGCCCTCGCCTATGCCAAGCGGCTGCACGCTTTCACGGACGAGGTCAGGCTCGATCCCTTCGGCAACGTCATCGGCGTGCTGCGCGGGACCGACGTCCGGGGCAGCGTGATGGTGAGCGCCCACCTCGACGAGGTCGGGCTCGTCGTCAAGCACGTCGAGGACGACGGCATGCTCCGGATCGACCTCAACGGCCTGATCGACGAGCGTGTGCTCCTGGCCGCCCAGGTCGACATCTGGACGCGTGGGGGTCCCCTGCCCGGCGTCGTCGGCGCCCGCTCGCGCCACCATCTGACGCCGGACGAGCTACGCCGGCCGATCGAGACCAGCGATCTGTGGATCGCCGCCGGCGCCGACAGCGCTGCGGACGCCCAGGCGCTCGGCATCAGGATCGGCGATCTCGTGACCTTCCGGCCGAACTTCGAGGAGCTGGCCGGCGGGTACGTGGCGTCGAAGTCGCTCGACAATCGCGCCGGGCTGACGGCGGTGCTCGATGCCCTCACGCGGCTGCCCGCGCGCCGCGACTTCGACGTCTATGTCGTGGGCGCGGCTCAGGAAGAGGTGGGCTCGCGCGGCGCCCGGGTGGCCGCCCAGACCCTGTCGCCCCACGTCGCCATCAGCGTGGACACCGTTGCCGGCGCCGAGCCGGGGACCTCGCTGGCCCGCGCGACCGAGGCCCTCGGGGGCGGCCCCGTGATCCGCGCCTGGGAATGGGTCGCCGGCAGCCTCACCGGCGCCGCCTATCATCGTGGTCTCTTTCATCGACTGCAAGATACCGCCGACGCCGCGCGCCTGCCCTATCAGCTCGACGTGGCCCGCACGTGGACCGACGCGTGCGGGACGGCCACGGCGGGGCACGGCGTGCCGACCGCCGGCATCTACATCCCGCGGCGGTGCGCCCACTCGCCCTGCGAGATCGCCAAGCTCTCCGACGTCGAAGGGGCCGGCCGACTCCTCGCGGCATTCCTCTCGTCCGTGACCGGCGCCGAGCTGCGCGACCTCGGCTCACCGACCCGCGTGTAGTCGGGATGGTTTATGATCGGGCGGCGCGCCGCGCTCGAGCCGTTGCCTCGATCGTGGGCAGGGCCGCATTCGTTCGCCGAGCCCTTCGCCGCCCTCGACGCGTTCACCCCGCGAGGAGATGTGGGAGCTTCACCAGACGCTGCGGCAGACCCGTTCACGGGCGTGCTCGTCACCCACGACCTGCGCGAGGCGGTCGTCCTGGCTGACACGATCTACGTGATGTCGACGAACCCCGGACGCATCGCTCACGTCCACCCGGTGACGCTTCCCTTCCCGCGGCGGCTCGCCGACTGCGAAAGCGAGCCCGCCACCGCCCTGATCCATGCCATGCGCGAAGAGATCCGGAGAACGCACTGATGCGGTGGGCACCCCTGCGCGCGCTCGGGTTGCCGACGGCGGCGTTCGTGGCGCTGCTCGTGGCGTGGGAGGCCGTGGTGGCGCTGCTCGGCATCCAGCAGATCGTGCTGCCACGGCCCACGGCGGTGGCCGTCACGCTGGTGCAGATGGCGGGCCCCATCGCGTTCCATGCGCGCCACACGCTGGTGACCACGCTCCTCGGCTTCGGCGCCGCCGTCGGCCTCGGCCTGCTCCTCGGCTTCGCCATCGGCGCATCCGTCATCGTGCACGAGGCGCTCTATCCGCTGCTCGTCGGCTTCAACTCGATTCCGAAGGCCGCCGTGGTTCCGCTGCTCGTCATGTGGTTCGGGATCGGCACGATGCCCGCCGTGCTCACGGCGTTCCTCCTGGCCTTCTTCCCCGTGGCCGTCAACGTCGCCCTCGGTCTGGCCACGCTGGAAGCGGAGCTCCGCGACGTGCTGAGGGCGCTCGGCGCCTCGCGCTGGCAGATCTTCGTGAAGGTCGGGGTGCCGCGCTCGATGCCGATGTTCTTCGCCTCCCTGAAGGTCGCCATCTCCTCGGCGTTCGTGGGCTCGGTCATCTCGGAGACGGTCGCCTCCAACGCGGGCATCGGCTATCTCATGGCGGCCGCGTCCGACTTCAACACCCGCCTGGCCTTCGCGGGGCTCTTCGTCCTGGCGGCGATGGGCGTGATCCTCTATGGTATCTTCGCCGCCGTCGAGCGCCGGATCACGGCCTGGGCGTACACAGACTGAGGATCACGTGAGCATTCAAGACTGGTTGAATCTCGGGTTGCGGTGGCTGCATCTCGTCGTGGGCATCTCGTGGATCGGCAACTCGCTGTACTTCATGTGGCTGGACGCGAGCCTGGAGAAGCCGGCGCCGCCGCGTGAAGGGGTCGAGGGCGAGGTGTGGCTGCTCCACAGCGGCGGCTTCTATCAGGTCGCCCGGCGCACGCTGGGTCCCGGCCTCGTGCCGACGACGCTGCACTGGTTCAAGTGGGAGGCCGCGCTCACGTGGCTGAGCGGCTTCGGCCTCCTCACGGTCGTCTACTACCTGAGCGGGGGCGTGTACCTGATCGATCCCACGATCGCGACACCGATCATTTCACCGCTCGTCTCGCCGCGAGGCGCGCCTCACCTCGCACTGCCACTCACGCCGGGTCAGGCCACGGCGCTGAGCCTCGGCGTGCTCGTCGTCTCGTGGGTCGTCTACGACGTCCTGTGGGCGACGCTCGGGCGCCGTCACGCCCACGCCGCCACGGCCATCTCGTTCGCGCTGCTCGCCGTCGCCATCTACGGGCTCTGCCACGTGCTGAGCGGTCGCGGCGCCTACATCCACGTGGGCGCGCTGCTCGGCACCATCATGGTCGCCAACGTGTGGATGCGGATCGTGCCCGCCCAGCGAGACATGCTCGCGGCCACCGAGGCCGGGCGCCAGCCGGACCCCACGCTCTCGCGCGAGGCCAAGCGTCGGTCGACGCACAACAGCTACGTGACCTTTCCCGTGCTCTTCACGATGTTCAGCAATCACTTTCCCGGCACCTACGGCCATCCGCTGAACTGGCTGATCCTCTCGTTGCTGATCGTCGTGGGGGTGGGCGTGCGCGCGTTGATGATCGCCAGCGAGCGGCGCCGGCCGGCGGCCTGGGTGTGGGCGCCGGTCGCCGCCGCCCTCCTCGGCTTTCTCTACCTCACCTCGCCGGCGTCGCTGGCCGCGTCCGCGCCGAAGGCCCAGCCGCCCGGCGGACGGCCCGTCGCCTTCGACGTGGTGCGGGGCATCGTGGCATTGCGCTGCCTGTCGTGCCATTCGACGACGCCGAGCGACGATGTGTTCCGCTCGGCCCCCAACGGCGTGACGTTCGACACGCCCGAGAGCCTGCGGACGCGAGCCGAGCTGATCAAGCAGCGGACCGTCCTCGTCAAGAACATGCCGCTGGCGAACAAGACCGGCATGACCGAGGAAGAGCGCATCCTCATCGGCCGCTGGATCGATCAAGGCGCTGACACCGGCCGATGAAAAACGGCCATCTGCGTGGCAGTAGGAGGCGAGGTCGTCCGACCGAGCCGACGCTTCAAAGGCTCGAAGATTCCGGTCATTTCACCGCTCGGCTCGCGCCGGAGGCCGTCGCTCACCTCGCACTGCCGCCTAGCATCTGGCCATTTTTGATCGGCCTGACCAGGGCCCCAGTTTTCCGGTAGTGACGGTGTACGACTGGATCCTGCGGGGGTGTCGGCTCGTCGAGCGCGACGGGACGTACGACGTGGCGATTGCGGGGAAGAGCATCGTCGGCGTCGCTCCCCGTCTCGAGATCCGCGGCGGACGTGAGCTCTCGGTCGACGGGCGCCTGCTGCTTCCGGGACTCGTCAACGGGCACATCGCCATCACGACGATGAACGATCTCGAGGGCCGCACCGCGGTGGCCCTGGAGACGGCGCTCCGCCACGGCACCACGGCGCTGCGCCTGACGGTCGATCTCGATCCCGCCGAGCCGCTGATGCCGCTCAGGGTGGTGGCCCGCGTGCGGGCGCAGTACGCGGATCGGCTCACCGCGCAGGTCGCCGTGCGCGCGCCGCTGTCGGCGATCGCGCGCGACGCCGAGATGCGGGGGCGGCTCGAGCACGCGGCGCGGGCGGGGGCCGATGCGCTCGCGCTCGATGGCGACGGCCCCGCCGTGGCCGGCGGTGATCTCCGCGCCTGTCTCTCGGCGCTCGCCGCCACCGGGTTGCCGCTCGACGTCTCGTCCGACACGACGTTGCCGCCGGGGCGCGTGGCCGTGTCCGCCCTCGCGCTGGCGCGGCTCGTCGCCGCCCTGCCGTCCGAGCTGGCGCGGCGCACGCGGCTCGTCGAGCCCAACGCCCTCGCCGCCGTGCATCGAGACGATCTGGCCCCGCTGCTCGAGCGTCTCGCGGCGCGGGGCATCGCCGTCGTGATCTGTCCATTCGACGCGCTCCGCGACGGGGGTCGCGACGATCCCGCCGCCGCGCGCCGGGGGATTCCCCGCATCGCCGAGCTGCTGGCCGCCGGGGTCCGGGTCGTCCTCGGATCGGGGCGCGCCTGGGACCGCGTGCCCGCCGCGCTCGACCCGCTGGCCCTCGTCTGGCTCGCGGCGTACGGCACACATCTCGGGACCCCGCCCGCCCTCGAGCGGCTTCGCGCCGCCGTCACGACGTGGGGCGCCGAATCGCTGGGCCTGACCGCCGGCGCGGTGAGCGAGGAGGCGCGCGCCGATCTCGTCGTGGTGGATGCGCCGACGTTCGCCGCGGCCATCGTCGACCATGCTTCGAGGGCCCACGTCTTCACCGCGGGCCGCCTCGTGCACGCGACGACGACGCACACCGAGGCGGTCGCGCCCGCGCTCGCCGAAGCCGCGTCGGCGATGCTCACGATCCGGCAGGCCGTCCTGCCGGATCGCGCCGGTCGCCACGACGTCATCGTCGTCGACGGGGTGATCCGCGCGATCGTGCCCTCCGCCGGCGTCGTGGCGGGGGCCGTGATCGAGGCCGAGGGCCGCTTGCTGATTCCCGCGTTCGTCGACGCGCACCTGCACGTCGACAAGGCCTTCGTCATGGATCGCGTGGCGTTCCCCGGCCGTAACCTGACGGTCGACGAGGCGGTGGCGGCGATGCGGACCATCAAGGCCGCGTATACCGAGGACGATCTCGTACGGCGCGGGCGGCGCACGTTCGAGCGTGCGCTCCGCCACGGCACGACGGCCATCCGTATCCAGTGCGACGTCGATCCCGTCATCGGTCTCACCGGGCTCGAGGCCCTCGGCCGGCTCCGGCGAGAGTTCGCCGCCCTGCTCGACGTCCAGATCGTCGCCTTCCCGCAGGAGGGTCTGCTGCGTGATCCGTGCACCGTCGAGCTGATGCGGCGGGCGCTCCGCGCCGGCGCCGACATCGTGGGCGGTGGCCCCCTCGACGACGACTACCGTGCCCACATCGCCCAGGGCTTCGCGCTGGCCCGGGAGCTCGACGCGCCCGTCGACATTCACGCAGACCTTCCGATCGACGGCCTCCGACCGCTGACCGAGTGGGAGGCGCCGCTGATCGCCGCGCACGCGCGTGAGGGCGGCCTCGGCGGACGCGTCGCCATCGGGCACTTCGCGAGCTCGAGCACGCTCAGCGCCGAGCAGACGCGCGTGCTGGCCGGCATGCTGGCGGACGCCGGGGTGCACGTCGCCGCTCTCTCGGGCAGCGAGATGTACCGGCAGGGAATGGCGGATCCGGTCAACAGCCGGCGCGGCATGCCGCGCGTGCGTGAGCTACTGGCCGCCGGCGTGAACGTCGTGTTCGCCTCCAACAACGTCCGTGACGCCTTCGTCACCTTCGGCGACGCCGACATGCTCGAGCAGGCGCTGCTCGGCGCGGTCGCCGCCCACGTCGACTTCACGACCGCGCTCGAGATGGTCACCTCCCGCCCGGCCGCCCTCATGGGGCTCGCGCACCGCAACGCCGTCGAGGTCGGCAAGGACGCCGACCTGGTCTTGCTCGACGCCCATTCGGCGGAGGACGCCGTGGGCGGACACGCGGAGAAGCTCTACGTGGTCCGACGCGGACGCATCGTCGCGCGCAACGACTGCAGTGCGAGGTGAGCCGGGCTCGGACGGCGAGCCGAGCGGTGAAATGATCGAAATGGCAGTGCGAGGTGAGCCGGGCTCGGACGGCGAGCCAAGCGGTGAAATGATCGAAAATGTATTTCCCG
>Ga0137374_10010784_pt1 | contig 10745 bp, 11 predicted proteins | sample SagtaG_20_FD_104811 | JGI IMG/M metagenome (GOLD analysis project Ga0137374, IMG submission 104811) | Vadose zone soil microbial communities from Sagehorn Ranch, Mendocino, California, USA - Sage1_R_100_16 metaG | ecosystem: Environmental > Terrestrial > Soil > Vadose zone | place: USA...
CGATGCCCTTTCCGTCCGGCGCACGCGGCCACTCCGCCTCCGGGCGGTCGCGGTAGAGCTCGATTCCGTTGTCGTCCGGATCGCGGAGATAGATCGCTTCGCTCACGCCGTGGTCGCTCGCACCGCTGATCGGAATTCCGGCGTCCACGACCGCCTTCAATGCCTGCGCGAGCGCGTTCCGGTCGGGATAGCGGATCGCGACGTGGTATAGGCCGGTCGTGCCTCGCGGCGGCGGGGAGCCGCCCTTCGACTCCCAGGTGTTCAGACCGATGTGATGGTGGTAGCCGCCGGCGGAGATGAACGCGGCCTGGTCGCCGTACTGCTGCATGACCTCGAAGCCGAGGACGTCACGGTAGAACCCGAGCGCGCGTTCGATATCGCTCACCTTCAGGTGAACGTGGCCGATGTCCACTCGTGGGTCGATCGTCATCCGCGGGCAACGCTACCGGTGCCAGGGCGAGGCCGACCAGCGCCCACAGGCAGTACCCCATCCACGGGTCGCCGATCACATCTGTCTGGACGGCGAGGACGAGCGCCGCGCCGAACGCCGCAGCGGCGCCGGCCGTCGCCCACCAGCGCGTCCGGCGCGCGGCCAAGGCGAGCGCGGCGAGCAGCGTCAATCCCCAGACAGTCCAGAGGAGCGAGCCCAGCAGTCCCGTCTCGGCGCCGATCTCCGTGTAGTTGGACTCGCCGGCCTTGATCGGCGTCTCCGTCCGCGACGCCGTCTGCCCCGCGTTGCCGAGCCCGTAACCCTGCGGGTGGTGGATGAGGGTGCGAACACCCTCGCGCAGGCTGACCCAGTGACTGTGAATCGACGGCTCGTCGATGCTGCCTGCGCTACCGCTCGCGCCAGGTTTCGTCTGTGCGATGTTCCGCTGCCGCACGAGGTCCTCTTGCGTCCACTTTCCCTCGGGAGCGACGTGCGGGAAGGCGTACACCCAGCCGATGCTGACGCCGATCGTCGCCGCCGCGGCCAGGAGCGGCCACCAGCGGCGCGTGACGAACGCGAGCACGACGAGTCCCGCCGCAAGCGCGAGCAGCGAGGAGCGGGAGAACGTGAAGAGCAGTCCCGTCACGAGAAGCACGCTCAGCACTGCGAGTGTACGAACGCGCCGCCACAAGGCCGCGGCGAGGAGCAGCGCCACGACGAAGGCGTATGCACTCGCGAGCGGTCCGAGAAAGACGGACACGAGCCGCCGCAGGAAGTGATCCTCGGAGCCGGTGTTGTAGATGAAGTTCTCCGGCAGCCCGCCGGTCCCGTTGTAGTCGTACCCGAGGTGCTTGTGGAAGTAGTCGACGACCGCGGAGTCGCGCCACCAGGAGATCGGGATGAGGAAGTCATCGAGCAATCCGACCACGGCAACTGCGGTCGCGGTACAGAGCAGGACCCAGACGAGCCGGACGAGCTCCGCGCGCCGCACGATCAGCGAGCGGCCGAGGAAGTACGCGCCGACAGGAATCAGGTCGTGCTTGAGCGCGAGCCCGACTGCCTCACGATCGGCGGAGCCGCCGAGCCAGTGCTGTGGAAGCACGGCGTACAGGCAGACGAGGAAGGCGAACGCGAGCGCGAGTCCGTCCGCCGGGTGAAGACGGAATGCGAGACGGCGCGTGCGCAGGACGTCGAGGCTTACGCGCGCCAGCGCGATTGCAAGCAGGATTTCCTTCCAGGCCTGGAGGGCAGTCAGAGCGCCCCCGCGGACCCCGGCCCCGTAGAGCGCGGCCATGACCGCGTTATGGGCGGCCAGGCCCACGACCCACGCGTAGAGGGCCAGGACAGGCCTTCGCCAGACGAGGACCGCACCGGGGACGAGCAGGAGCCCGTACACCGCGAGCGCGAGCCCCGAAATCATCAGGCGAGAGTAAACGGCGCGGGGACGCCCGGAGCGCCCCCGCCCCTATCACCAACGATGATTAGTCGCCCCAGGGAAACACGGGCTCCCCTCCTTCCCGCAGCAGGATCCGCAAGCCGAGGGCTTATGTTGCCACGAGGAAGCGCCGATTGACTATTTGACTTATGTCCGAGGCTTCTTTAATGATCAGGCGCAGCGTGTCTGAGGGCACTCCGGCCGAGACGATAGGCGCACGCCTCAAACGGTTGCGCCTCCAGCGCGCCTTGTCGCAGCGCGATCTGTCGTCCCCCGGCGTCTCGTATGCCTACATCTCGCGCATCGAGGCCGGCGCACGGACGCCGTCCGTCAAGGCACTGCGAAAGCTCGCGCAAAAGCTCGACGTCTCCGTCGAGTACCTCGAGACCGGTCGCGACATCCGCGACGTCGACGACAGAGAGCTGCGGCTTGCCGACGCCGAACTCCAGCTCCGACTCGACGCCGACCCCGACGCGGCCGAAAAACGGCTGGCGCAAGTCCTCGAGGAAGCGCGCGCGGCGGGCGATCGGGTTTCCGCGAGCCGGGCGGCAACCGGACTCGGACTCGCCGCCGCACGCCGCGGCAATCATCTCGACGCAGTCGAGCGGCTGGAGTCTGCGCTCGAGTACGAGCGCGTGCTGCCGCACGTCCGCTCAGACGTCTACTCGACTCTCGCCCAGTCGTACACGGCGCTGGGCGCTCCCGACCGGGCTGCGCGGCTACTCGAACGTTGTCTCGAGGAAGTAACGGAGGCAGCGCCCGAAGACGTCGGCGTCCAGGTTCGCTACGCGACCTTCCTGAGCTACGCGCTCAGCGATGCCGGGGAATACGGGCGTGCAACGGAAGTCATTCGCGATGCCCTGCGCAGGGCCGGCAAAGCCGCGGATGGGTACACCCAGGTCCGCCTGTACTGGTCCCTTGCGCGTGTGGCTGCGATGGAGGGGAGATCTGCGGAAGCGCTTCACCATATTCGGCGTGCGATCGTCCTTCTGGAAGCCACGGACAACACGGCCCAGCTGGCACGCGGCTATCTCCTCTCGGCGTGGATCGAATCGAGCGAAGGGCGCGCCGAAGAAACGCGCGAGCATCTGCACATTGCTGAGCAACTGCTCGGCCCGTCCCCCGAGCCTCTCGACGTCGCGATGCTTCGCACCGGGCAGTCGCGGTTGGCCGCGCTCGACGGCGACGGCGATCGCGCCGTCGATCTTGCCCGGGACGCCCTTGCGATTCTCGGCGACTTTCACGGAGCCGACCAGGGTGCGGCTTGCTGGGCTCTGGCCCGCGGCCTCAGCCTTCAGCGGAATGTCAAGGCCGCACATGAGACGTATCGGCGCGCCGTCGATCTGCTGACCGTCCACGGGCGCAGGCATCAAGCGGGCACCGCGTCGCTCGAGTGGGCTTCACTGCTCCAGGAGCACGGCCGCGCGGAGGAGGCAGAACCCATCCTCCGGCGCGCATACGATCTCGGCGTGGGCGCCGAGACCGAAGCAGCGCGCAAGCGTTGACCCTCGAGCGGGTCGTTCGTCCCGCCGGCCCGTTCTCGCTCGCTCTCTGCACCAAGCACGCGAGCGATGCGACGCGCCATCTCCGCGACGGCACGCTTACCACGGCGCTGTGTGTCGGCGACCGCGCGGAGGTCGGGTCGGCACGGCAGACCGTGGACTGCCGCGTCGTGCTGCGCGCGGAGAGCGAGGAGGGGTTCGAACGGCTGCGATTCGTGCTCGCAGTCGACTCCGACCACACCGAGTTCCTGCGCCGATTCGCGCGCGACCCGCTGATCGGCGAGGCCACGCGGCGATTTCAGGGAATGCGTCAGCTGCGGCTGCCCACCGTTGCGCAGACGCTCCTCCGCGCATTCTGCGGGCAATTGATCGACTCGCGGCGCGCGCGTGAGCTCGAGGTGCGAATCGTCCGCGCGACGACGCCGCCGGTCGACGGAACGGATCTGCATGCCCCGCCGACGTGCGCCTCGTTCGCACGCCTCGCTCCTGCGCGGCTGCGGCAGCTGGGATTGCATGCGCGACGTGCGGCGGCGCTCGTCCGCATTTGCCGCTCAGTCGATCTCGAGCGGTTCCACGGACTGCCGACGGCAAAGGCAGCGGACTTCATCGAGCGCGAACGCGGACTCGGCCCGTGGTCGGCCGGCGTTGTTTGCGTCGAGGGCCTCGGTCGCTACGAGCGCGGGCTCGTGGGCGACCTGACACTGATCAAGGTCATGTCGCGCCTGCGCGGCCGGTGGGTCGAGGGATACGAGACCGCGGAGCTGCTGGCTCCCTACGACGAGTGGGCGGGTCTCGCCGGCCTGTACCTCGCGATGGCCTTCAAGCATGGAATGATCCCGCTGCCGGAGCACCGGCCGGTGCGGTTCCCACGCCCGACCTTCGCGTGATCGAGCTCGTCATCGGCGACATCACGGAACAGGACGTCGACGCGATTGTGAACGCGGCCAATCCGAGTCTCCTCGGCGGAGGCGGCGTGGACGGCGCCATTCACCATGCCGGCGGCCCCGCGATCCTGGCGGAATGCCGGCAGCTCGGCGGCTGCGAGCCCGGCGACGCCAAGCCGACGACCGGTGGGCATCTGCCGGCGCGCCACGTCATCCACGCAGTCGGCCCGATCTGGCGGGGCGGAGGCGAGGGCGAGGAGAAGCTGCTGGCGTCCTGCCACCGGCGCGCCATCGAGCTCGCGGAGGAGCTCGGCTCCAGCTCCGTCGCGTTTCCGGCAATCTCGACAGGCGCCTACGGCTATCCGGTCGAACTCGCCGCTCCCGTCGCGATCGAGGCGACGCAGGCCGCGCTCGAAGCCCACCCGTCGGTCGAGCTCGCGCGCTTCGTCTTCCGCGACGAACCGACCCTCGCCGCATACCGCGCCGCTTGGGGCAAGTAACACTGTGTTACTTGATGGGTGTCAGCTGCGAAGCGAGGGCACGCCGACACCCGAGATGTTGTCGAGCACCGCGACCGGTGGGCGCGCGCGCATCGCCACGTCCACCAGGACGCTGCCTGTAGTCGGGCCGTGCCGAAGCCTGCGGGACTCGTGCACGAGCTCGCGAACACGCTGGTAGCTCGGGCGTTTCAGGCCTAGCCGCTCCGCCTCGGCGCCCACGCGTCGGTTGACCTCGGCGATGGGCACCTGCCTGTCGTCCAGTCGGACGAGCGCCTCGAGGAGCCTGGGAGCGATGCGCGGCGCAAAGGACGTCACGCACCCACTGTCGCCGGACCGCCCGCACGAATGCGTGACCGAAGCCAAGTAACACTGTGTTACTTGGCCCTAGACTGGGTGCCATGGCTGCGAACCGGAGGATCGCGATCCTCGGCGCGGGGAAGATCGGCGAGTCGCTGCTCGCCGGTCTGCTGAGCTCCGGCTGGCGCAAGCCGAGCGACATCGTCGTCACGGGACGGCGCGAGGAGCGGATCAAGGAAGTCGCGGAGCGGCACGGAGTCGAAGCGACGCTCTCGAACGCCGACGCCGTCGCGGGCGCTGGAATGGTCGTGATCGCCGTGAAGCCCCAGGACTTCGACGTCCTGCTCGGCGAGATCGGTGGGCTGATCGCACCAGAGCAGACCGTCCTCTCCATCGCCGCCGCGATTCCCACCGCGCAGATCGAAGCGCGGCTCTCGCAAGGCGTCCCGGTCGTGCGCGCGATGCCAAACGCGCCCGCGCTCGTGCACGAAGGGATTGCGGGCATCTGTGCCGGTGCGCACGCAGACGACGAGCACCTCGACCTGGCGGAGGAGGTGCTGTCGCATCTCGGCGCTGTCGCGCGCGTCCCCGAGGAGTACATGGACGCCGTCACCGCGGTGTCCGGTTCCGGCCCGGCCTACTTCGCCTTGCTCGCCGAGGCGATGATCGAGGCGGGCATCTTGCTCGGGCTCGGGCGCGAGACCTCGACGCAGCTCGTCGTCCAGACAATGCTCGGGACCGCGAAGCTCCTGCGGGACGAGCGGATGCATCCGGTGGAGCTGCGCGAAGCGGTCACCTCGCCCGGCGGGACGACGATTCGCGCCATCCGCGAGCTCGAGCAGGCCGGTGTACGCGCGGCCTTCCTCAACGCGATTCAGGCCGCAATGGAGCGGTCCAAGGAGCTCGCAGCCGGCGAGTTGTGACGCAAGCTCCATTGCGGCGGGGAGGGGGTCTGGGGGGAACCGGGAGGTTCCCCCGCTTGTCATCCTCGCTCCACGCGGCGACCTTGGCGGCGCGTGGAGCGAGGCGTACGAACCACAAGAAGGGGGCACGCGGGGGAAACATGGTTTCCCCCGCGCGACGGAGCAACCGCCGAAGGCGGTTGCGGAGGAAGGCGGCAATGGAGCGGTCCAAGGAGCTCGCAGCCGGCGAGTTGTGAGCGGCGTCGAGCTCGTCATCGTCGAAGACGACAAGGAGGTCGCCGCGGTCGTCGCCGAGCGGCTCGCCCGCGCGGCCCGCGAGGGCGGCCATGTCGTACTGACAGGCGGGAAGACGCCCGAACAGGCGTACAAGGAAGCCGCAAAGCGAGCCCCCGACTGGAGCAAGACTGAGCTCTGGTGGGGGGACGAGCGGTGCGTCCCGCCCGACCATGACGATTCGAACTACGGCATGGCGAAGCGAGCTCTCCTCGACCGCCTCGACCACGGCCCGCGTGCGGTCCACCGCATCAAAGGAGAGCTCGGCAAGGACCAAGCCGCGGCCGACTACGAGCGCGAACTCGGCGACAGGCAGGTCGAACTGCTCCTGCTCGGCGTGGGCCCGGACGGGCACGTCGCCTCGCTGTTCCCGAACGCACCGACCCTGCGCCGGCGCAAGCGCGTCCTCCCGGCGGAGGCTGGTCTCGAACCCTTCGTCGACCGCGTGACGCTCGGACTGCCGGCGCTCCGCAGCGCGCGGGAGATCCTGTTCCTGCTCTCGGGCGAGGCGAAGGCCGAGGCCGCGAGGCGTGCGTTCGCCGACGAACCGAGCCCGGACACGCCGGCCAGCCTCGTCCGGGCCCGCGACGGCCGAACCACTGCAATCCTCGATCGCGCTGCTGCAGCCAAGCTTCTCGCTTGACAAGGGCTCCTCTATATGTAGAAGTGCTGTGCGGGCAGACGGGAGGGGCAGGTTGCAGGACACGCTGGTACTCGATAAGCCCGAACAGCTGAAGGCGCTGGGGCACCCGTTGCGGGTGCGCGTCCTCGAGATGCTCGGCCAGGAAGGCGAATGGCAGCTGACCAACCGCGAGCTGGCGCAACGGCTCGGCGTCGATCCCGGTCACCTCCACTTTCACGTCCGGATGCTGCTCAAGGCGGGGCTGATCGAGCTCACCGATTCCGAGGGTCGCGGTCGCGAGAAGCCCTACCGGGCGGTCGCGAAGATCTTCCGCGTCGCGCCCGAGCTGCTCGCTTCGGGTGGTGCGAGCGACCTCCAGGCCGCGATGATCGACCAGGTGCAGCGCGCGCATGCGCTCTACTCGCCCCAGGGCGCCTTCCGCAGCGCCCAGCTCGAGGTCAAGCTGACGATCGACCGGGCGCTGGAGCTGATGGCAGCCTTCCTGGGGGCCGCACGCGACCTCGAGGACGACGACGCCGACAAGATCGTCCTGACGATGTTCGCGCACCCGCCTGCGCAGCAGGACTGACGGCTAACTCGGCAGGAGCTCCGAACTGAGCTCCGCAGCGATCCCACGCCGCGCGGCGAGCGCCTGCAAAACCAGCACCGTGTCCGCAACGGGCATGTCCTCGAGGTATTCCTCGCGCGCCTCGAACGACTCGAGGACGGTCTCGACCGCCTCGATGTAGCCGACCGTGTCCTGTGCGGACACGAATGCCAGCGCGTCTCCGACGGCAGGGGGAAAGTCGTCGTGCGTACGCAGCCCATCCGCGAGCGCGCGCGCTTCCGCGTCGGCGCCGAGAACGAGCAGCGCGAGACAGGCTGCGTAGCGCCCGATCGGCGACGTCGCTTCCGCGGCATCCTGCTCGAGCGTCCAGCGGGCGTCCGATTCCGCCCCTTCCCAGTCGCCGACGAGGATGCGTGCCTTCAGAATCGCGATTGGACGGCCCCAACTGTCCGGGGGCGCGAGCTCGAAGCTCTCGCGGTAACGCTCGATCGCACGCTCGAACCAGTCGCGCGCGTTCTCCCTGTCGCCGGCCATCAGATACGCGAGCCCGGCTCCCGCCGCCGCGTTTCCCATTCGGGTCAGTTGCCGCTGACGCGCGTCCTCGTCCTCCGCCTCCGGCAGCCGTGCCTCACCGTCGCCGTAGCGTCCCTCCTCCCGCTCCACCTGAGCTCGCCAGTCGGGCACGGGAAGAGCATACGGCGGCCCGTCGTTGTCACACCCCGTGGAAACGTCGTTCTACGAACTGTCGTTGCAGACGTCACCCGGGCGCGTCTTCACGCCGCGGCCGGCGACCGAGCGCCTCGTCGACGCCGCGCTCGAACGGATCGATGGTGTACCGATGCGAGTCGCGGACGTCGGGACGGGAAGCGGCGCGGTCGCCGTCGCGCTCGCGGTCAACCGTCCGCACGTCGAGGTCTGGGCGACTGACACCAGCGCGGCGGCCGTCGACCTCGCACGGGCAAACGCCGAACGGCACGGCGTCGCCGATCGAGTGCACGTCGTGCACGGCGATCTCCTCGACCCGCTCCTCCTGCCCGTGGAGCTCGTCGTCGCGAACCTGCCCTATCTCCCCGAATGGGCGCATGACGACCGCTACGACGACGAGCCGCCGGAGGCGATCTACGCACCCGGCGACGGCCTCGGGCCGTACCGGCGTCTTCTCGACGCGTGCCGCGACGGCAAGCTGGAGACGGGCGGGACGGTGTTGATCCAGTTCCACCGCGAACCGCTCGCCGCCGACTGCTGGCAGCTCGAGGACTTGCGGTCCGACCTCGAAGAACGGGTTCAAGTCCCCGCGTAGACTCGGGCGCATGGAGCGCCGGGAGGTCGTGTTCATCGACGGCGTCCGCACTGCGTTCGGGCGCGCGGGGCCACAAGGCATCTTCTGGAAGACGCGCGCGGACGACATGGCGGTCAAAGCGGTGCGCGAGCTGCTGCGGCGCAATCCGAAGATCCCGCCCGAGCGGATCGGCGACGTCATCTTCGCCGCGACGGCGCAGGTCGGCGACCAGGGGCTGACGCTCGGTCGTGACGTCGCGCTGCTCGCAGGTATCCCGCAATCCGTCCCCGGCTTCGCGCTCGACCGCATGTGCGCAGGCGCCCTGACGGCCGTGACGGCGGGAGCGGGCGAGATTGCCCTCGGCGCGTGCGACCTGGTCCTCGCCGGCGGCGTCGAGCACATGGGCCACCACCCGATGGCCGAGGAGGTGGACTTCAATCCTCGGTTCGTGGCCGAGCGGCTCGTCGATCCGTCTGCGGTGACGATGGGCGCGACCGCCGAGAACCTGCACGACCGCTTTCCGCACATCACGAAGCAGGACGCCGACGCCTTCGCCGTCCGCTCGCAGCAACGCGCCGCGGCCGCCTGGCAGAACGGCGTCGTGCGTGAAACGGTCGTCCCGATGACGGTCTTCACCGAGGAAGGCTGGAAGGTCGCCGATCGCGACGAGTTCCTGAGGCCGGACACGTCGCCCGAGAGATTGGCGGGATTGCGAACGCCGTTCCGCGCCGGGGGACGAGTGACGGCCGGCAACTCGGCGGGCCTGACCGACGGGGCAACGGCGTGCCTCCTCGCAGGGGAAGAGACGGCCTCGGAGCTCGGACTCGAGCCGAAGATGCGTCTCGTCGCGTTCGCCTTCGCGGGCGTGGAGCCGGAGCTGATGGGCATCGGCCCGATTCCGGCCACGAACCGGGTGCTCGAGCAGGCGGGCCTCACGCTCGACGACATCGGCTTGTTCGAGCTGAACGAGCCCTTCGCCGTCCAGGTGCTGACGTGGTGCGACGGGCTGGGCGTCGACCCGAAGGACGAACGGCTGAACCCGTACGGAGGCGCGATCGCCTGCGGTCATCCGCTCGCCGCGACGGGGGTGCGACTGATGGCGCAGCTGGCATACGGGTTCCGCGAGCGCCCGGATGTGCGATACGGGCTCACGGCGCTCTGTGTCGGCATGGGGATGGGGGCGGCGCTGCTGTGGGAGAACCTTGGCGCCGGTCACTGAGTTCAAGCTCGCGCGCGCCGGCGACGTCGCGCTCGTGACGATCGACAACGGCGAGGACTGGACGAAGCCGACCTTCTTCGGAGAAGCGGCACTCGAGTCGCTCGACGGTCTACTGGGTGAGCTCGAGGGCGGCGACTTCCGCGCGGCGGTGATCACCGGCAAGCCGTTCTTCTTCGCCGCGGGCGCCGACATCACGGAGTTCCCGGGCATCACGCGCGAGCGGGCGATCCAGGGCGCACGGGCCGGACACGAGCTGTTCGCACGGCTGCGCGCGCTGCCGTTCCCGACGGTTGCGGCGATCAACGGTGCCTGTCTGGGCGGCGGCGTCGAGCTGGCGCTGCACTGCACGGCGCGCACCATCTCCGGCGCCGTCCGGCACTTCGCCTTCCCCGAGGTCTTCCTCGGGCTCTTCCCCGCCTGGGGCGGGACGCAGCTCCTCCCGCGGCTCGTCGGCCCCGACGCAGCGATCAAGGTCATCGTCTCGAACCCGCTGCGCCAGAATCGGATGCTGCGCGCGACCGAGGTCGCGGAGCTGGGCATCGCCGACCGCCTGCTCGACCCGGCGGAGTTCGTCGACGAGTCGCTCACCTTCGCGCGCGAGCTCGCCGAGCGGCCGCTGGAGCGCGCCGAGCAGGGCTGGTCCGACACGGACACGATCTTTCGCCGGGCGCGCACCTCCGTCGACGACACGGTTCACGGCGCCGCCCCCGCGCCCTACGCAGCCCTCCACCTGATCGAGGGGGCACGCGAATGGACGGTGGAGGAGGGCTACCGCCGGGAGGAGGAGGCGATCGGCGAGCTGCTTCCCGGTCC
>Ga0137374_10010792_pt1 | contig 10739 bp, 8 predicted proteins | sample SagtaG_20_FD_104811 | JGI IMG/M metagenome (GOLD analysis project Ga0137374, IMG submission 104811) | Vadose zone soil microbial communities from Sagehorn Ranch, Mendocino, California, USA - Sage1_R_100_16 metaG | ecosystem: Environmental > Terrestrial > Soil > Vadose zone | place: USA...
CGCTCTCGTCCTCGACAACGAGGCGGTGCAGGCCCTCGCTCGGGTGACCCATCTCAAGCATCGTCGTGTGCTGTCGTTCATCGAGGAGATCAACCAGCGAAATCAGCGTCGACGGCTGCGGACCAGCGTCGTGGTCCCTGCTGCCGTGCGGGTCGAGGCCGGCTGGGACCGCACAGCTCGAGACGCGTCACTGCTCAACCGGCTTGCGCGTGCGCGCGATATGCCGCTGGATGGGCCCGCAGCTGATCGCTCGGTGCAGCTTCGGCGAGCGGCGGCGGTGTCGGTAGTGGACGCCACCGTTGGGCAGGCAGCGGAGGCTGCTGGGTCTCCGACCGTCATCCTCACCTCCGACGTAGCCGATATGGCGCGGCTCGCCGACCTGGTCGCTGGAGAGGTTCGGGTCGTTCAAGTCTGAGCAGCGCCACCGGGGGATTCATCGGGAACCCTCATTCAACCGGATCACCACGATCCGTTCGCCGTCCGTGACCGCAAAGCGGCGGTTGGGCTCATCCACCGCAATCCGCGCCGGTCCGGAGGACGCCTTGTCCCACACGATCGAACTATCGGCCGCCCCAGTTGCCACGTCCGGCCAACGCGCCACAAGCTCACCACTGGCGGCGTCGTACAACCGTGGATGCCGGTACAGGGACAGCACACCGCCGCCGAAGGGCTGCAGGTCCCCGGCGGTCTCCTCGAGTTGTCGACGCCACACGTAGCGCCTTTGGGTGGTCGACCAGCGGGCAAGCAGATTAGGTGCCAGGTCGTCCGGTTCCTCTGGGTCACTCTCCTCTGACGAGGTGCTCAGCACGATGTCGTCACCGACGAAGCAGGCGCCGCTGACTTCCGCCTGGATGACGCCGCGGATGTCGAGGACGTCACTGCGGACACGGTCCAGTGCGCGCGGGTCCGCCAGTGCCTGCCGCAAGTCGAACGCCACAAGGCAACCCCAGGGATGCCAGAGCCAACCGGCGCTGAGCAGGTACCGGCCGCTGGGCGACACCGCCAGCCGGGATTGGAAGACGTCGTCCGGCTCACGCTCGGGTCCTGCTGTCAGCGACTCGCCGGTCCACGCGTCCTCGATCTCCAGTCGGTTGTACTGCTTGGGGCAATGCACTAGCCCGGTGCGGCCGTCGGGAAGGGTGAACAGCGCCAGGGGATAGCGATAGGCGCTGGCGTGGTAGTAGCTGCGATCCAGCTCACGCACCAGGCGACCGGTGGACTCCAGCAGCAGCCCCTTGGTGCCCGTGCTCTCCACCAGCGCGACAAGGTCGCCCTTCGGCGCAACCACCGCCGCATCAAAGCTCGGGCCGTATCCTGTGTGGCGGCGCTCGGGCGGCGACCCGTCGAGCGGGAAGCGCATCCACCCAGCCGCGACGTCGTACAACTCGCCGCCAGCCCAGGCCAAGGCCCGCGCACCGGTCGCTGCCAGCTCGATGCGATCGCCACGCTCGCGCATGCCGGAAGTCTGACACGACGGCGCGGGCTCACCAGATTCTGGAGTTTGGTGCTCCTCGCGTTGCGGCCTGATCATCCCGATGATCATCCGGACGATCCAACTGCTTCCTTCTGCACCCGACGCGACCGACAGCGCTCTCCACGTGAGCAGGGCAGTCCGGACCAATACTGACCGGTTCGACGCTGATCGCTTGTCTACGGATCTGGCGGTTGGGGGTTCGAGTCCCTCGCGGCGCGCCACGTCATCGCAGGTCAGTCGGTATGTCTTTGTTAACCTACGCTCGTCCTGACCATCTTTGGACCGATCTGATCCGCTCTGGTGGATGATCAAGAGGAGCAAGCAAGCGCGGCCGAGCAACCAGTGATCGGTCGTTTCGCACGGGATGACCGGACGGGCATGACTGTCCTGCGACACCACAAGGGCCTGAGACGTCCGCAGCATGGCGGCGCGTCGCGTCGCGTCCCGGCCTGGGCCGTCGACGGTCGACCGGGCGGCCGGTGAGGCTTGGTTCAGTGGCGTCTGACCAAGTCCCGATGCCAACGCAGCAACGTCTGCGGGGTTACGAACCGATGGCGTCGGCGCTGTCGGGAGAGCAGCCGCGTCAACGTCGAGAGCACGGCCCGGTCCGGCCAGGAGGGTCGCGGCCGGGCGACCTGTCGGCGTCCTTGGACGCCTGCCTGCGGGCTAGCAGTGCGAGCCAGCCGATGAGCTGACAGAAGATCAAGTAGAAGAGTCTGAACGCCATGACGAGGATCCTCGCGGACCTCCGCCACTGATGCGAGGCCGCAGGTCAACGCCATGGACGAGGTTTTCGGCACCTACAGGACGGCTTTTCGGTGCCCACGGCTTCGGGCGAGCTTGTGAACGTTCCTGGACCCGGCGCCACCGCTGATATTGAGCCCCATCCGCAGCTGACAGACTACGCGGGGGTCAGCCAGCGGGACGAAGGCCAATAGCGTGACGACTCGGTTCTGCTCGGATCACGCCAGTGACTGCGTGGATCAAGGCGAGGTGCGTGAAGGCCTGAGGGAAGTTGCCAAGATGTCGCCGGCTCCCCTGCTCGATCTCTTCCGCGAACAACAGCAGCGGGCTGGCGGCAGACAACGTCTGCTCGCACAGGTCGCGCGCCCGTTGGAACTCGCCGATCTCCACGAGCGCCGAGATGAGCCAAAACGTGCATATCGTGAAGGCTCCCTCTGCTCCCCGCATACCGTCGTCGGTCTCCTCGGCGCGATAACGCAGTACCAGTCCGCCGTCTGTCAGTTCGTCGGCGATCGTGAGCACCGTGCAACGGATCCGCTCGTCCTCGGGCGGGAGGAAGCCAACAAGTGGCAGGAGCAGCACCGAGGCGTCGAGCGCGTCGCTGTCGTAATGCTGGGTAAAGACGCCCCGCTCGTCGACCCCGCGCTTGCACACGTCGGCGTGGATTTCCTCCGCGGCTGCCGACCATCGGCCGGCTCGCTCCCGATCGGCTCGCAGTGCCGCCAGACGAGCGCCGCGATCCGCCGCCACCCAGCACATCACCTTGGACGAGGTGAAGTGTTGGGGCTTGCCGCGCACCTCCCAGATGCCATGATCCGGCTCCCGCCAGTGGGCCAAGGCGGCCTCTACCTGGGGGGCGACCGCCGCCCAGGCCTGGTCAGGGAGGTGATCGCGCAACCGGGTGTGTAGGTAGACGGAGTCCAGCACTGCCCCCCAGACGTCATGCTGACGTTGCCGATAGGCCGCGTTGCCGACCCGAACCGGACGGGCGTCCGCGTACCCGGTGAGGTGAGGCAGCTCGATCTCCTCAAGTTCGCGCTCGCCCCCACCCCATACATCACCTGGATGTCACCTCTTGCCACGCATCGGTAAGGAACGCGAAGAAGTCGTTGGCTTCTTTTTCAAACCCCAGGGCGTGCAGAGCCCAGAGCATGAACGTCGCGTCGCGGACCCAGGCGTACCGGTAATCCCAGTTGCGTTCTCCACCAGGGTCTCGGGCAGTGACGTCGTTGCGGCCGCCAGCATGGCCCCGGTTGGAGCGTATGAGAGCCCCTTCAAGGTCAGGGCGCTGCGCTGCAGGTACGCGGACCAACGGTGATCGGGGAATCGGCCCTGGCCGAGCCACTGGCGCCAGAAGTCTGCGGTTTTCCTGAGCCGGGCGACCGCCTCGTCGATGGTCGCCGGTGCCGCACGCTCGGGCGACCACGATAGGGCGGCAAAAGCGGTCTCCCCCTCGCGCAGGTACGTCGAAGGAGATTACGGTCACGCGCGAGCGCACGCAGGCCAAGGTGATCTGGAGCTCACGCTGCGGACGGACATGCGGCTCGGGTTCGAAGCCTGGGGAGCGACCGCCCGGCGAACCCTGCCAGCTCCCGGGGGCTCGACTGTAGTCGAACACAGGGGCGCAGAACAGCTCCAGCTCCGCTGTTCCACTCAGACAGCGGGCGGTCCCATCGCGGACGGTCATCCATCCTGTTCTCGTCCTCCAGGTGGTCTCCAGCACGACCGTCCCTGGAAGGTAGCGCCGAGACTCCGGGGCCTGGAGGTCGGGAGGCCCGATACGGAAGATGCCCGCACTGCGATCGAGGATCGCCCCGAAGACACTGGGCGAGTCCGGTCGGGGCAGGCACATCCACTCGACCGCGCCACTCGGCGCCACGAGTGCGTTGCACTCGCAGTCCGAAAGGAAGCCGTAGTCGGCGATCGGAGGGAAAGGGCTGTCCCCTCCGACCGGCTCACCCCATTGGTTGTGGCCAAAAGCTCGCCCGCGTGCTCAGGTTCACATTGGATAGCTCGAAAACACGGTGGTCCTCGCCAAGTTCGATCGCATCCTCAGCTCAGAGGTACGCGTGGGAGCGCGTCTTGATCTGGCGCCGGCTCACCCGCCACGAAGACGACGGCACCGGTCACCGGTCGGCCTCCTCCGTCACCTCGGCAGTGCCGGGCATGGCCGCCAGCGCCTGCTCCACGTCGGCGATCCACTGCAGCAGCGCCTGGCGGGTGCGCACCCCGTGCAGCGCCGCCAGCTGCCAGAAGAACCCCTCTGGGAGGTCGTTGAGCCGATCCGCCGTGGCCTGCAGGTCGGCCAGGTCCAGCTCGACCGCGGCCCGGTAGTCGCGCAGCAGCGCCCCGAGCGGTTCGCGGCCGAGCCGGCGGGCGAAGAAGAACTTGACCAGGAACTCGCTGCGCACCCGCGGTGGCTGGAAGCCGGGCGTCGCCAGCCACCCGTCGAGCGCGGCGCGGCCCCGCTCGGTCAACCGGTAGACCCGCTTGTCGGGGACACGGTCCTGGGCCACCTCGGTGCCCGCAACGTAGCCGCCGTCCTCCAGCCGCCGCAGCTCCCGGTAGACCAGACTGCGGTGCATCGGCCAGAAGTAGGCCAGCGACTGGTCGGCGAACGCGGCCAGCTCGTACCCGGACAGGTCGCGCAGCGACAGCAGACCCAGGACAGCGAACGCTGTGGTCGGCAGGGCTGTCATGCTCACTTGTTGTTCTCACTGCGAATAGTCGAATATGTACTCTTCTCCGAAGTGTACACGTTAGGAACTCACTCTAGCGAAGGAGCCGCCATGCACACGCAGCAGCCGGCGGCTCCAGCCCCCTCGCCTGGGCCCGGACCGGTGACCGGTGACCGCCTTCGTGCAGCCGCTGCGACCGACCGGTCGCGGTGCTGGCGGCTTGGGCGAGCAGGCAGCCGTCACACCAGGACCGCGGCGCCAGCACTGCCGCCTCGGCGAGAGGCGACCTCGCGATGCCCGGGCAGGGTCGTCGCAGTGCTGCCGGAGAGGAGCAAGAGCGTGAGGCCATCGGCCAGGAGGCGGCCAGAGATCGTCGCTGGCTGTGATCGTCGGTGCAGCGTTCGTGACAGCACGGCGTCGCAGGTATCACAGCGCTCGGACGCTGCGGGCGAAGCACTGCGGCCACAATCTGGTCGTCGAGCCAGCCAAGCGGATCCGGGCTGGTGCGCAGGTGCGCGGCCAGCACGCGGTCGTGGCGTGCTTGGGCGGTACAGAAGTCACGCAGGCGAACACGAGATGCCTGGACCCGCTGAGCGCGGTGGTCAGCGTGGTCTTGCCGCTGGCCGGCGGCCCCACCACCGCGAGAGGAGGTGGCGCTCGAAGGATCGGGCCAAGTCGTCTACGCTGTGTCCTGGCATGGGGCCTCCCCACTTCACCCAAACCGGACGCCACAGGAGCAGGTGTGGAGTCCGGCTAAGGGGGCGAGTGAGCGTTGTGCTCGCCCCTCATCATCGCGGTGGTTGCTATCACCGCAGGTCAGAGGCCCAATGCGACGGGACGTGGCGCAGTTTGGCAGCGCACCTGCTTTGGGAGCAGGGGGTCGCCGGTTCAAATCCGGCCGTCCCGACCAGAAAGAGCATCACCCCCCACATCCTCGAGCGTGGCGACCGGCACCCACAATCGTGCCCAGCGGCCCCTATTCGGGGCTGTTCGACATCGGCGGGTGCCGGCTCTTCCTGCGCTGCACTGGCCGCGACAGCCCCACCGTGATGTTCGAGGCCGGCTGATCACCAACGACGAAAGGTCGGCTCGACCCGCATGATCGACGAGACGGGATATCCGGGTGTCCGGGCAGCGATGACGGCGTTCATGGGGCAGGCTTCGGCCAGGCGATGCTGGTGGGCGCCGGCCTCATGGCGGCTGAGGGGTCTGGTGCTGCGCCGCCCGCCCTCCCGCGACGTTCCCGCCCGCCCCGCACAGCCGCAGCGCCGTCCGCAGCCGACCGCCTCGACCTGAAGGCCATGCGCGGAGGGAGGTGGCGACCGGAAAGGGTGCAGGATGGAGCCATCGGTGACCAGCTCACAGGGCCTGACCAGGCGTCCTCCCGTCGGACCGACCGCACCGGCGCCAATCGCATTCCTGATCCTTGTGATCGGCCTGGCAGGAAGAATGCTGCGCCGGACCCCGCCAAGCGCGTAGCCAGGAACAGAGCGGCGCCACACCCGATCACCGCGAATGGGCTACCTCGCTACGCTTCTACCTACGTTCGCGCGCCGAGCATCAGTCGACCTTGGAGGCGAGATGGAAGAACGGATCGTGGTGGCTGACCCCGTCGAGGACCCGCAAGGCTATCAGCGGGAGCTGCTGGCGCTGCTGGCCGGGCAGGACCCGGTCGTGATGCTGACCGCGACGCCGCTGGCCGTCCGGGAACGGACGAGCGGGCTGTCCGAGGCCCTGCTCGGCAGGCGGCCCGAGCCGGCGGAGTGGTCGGTCGCGGAGCTGCTGGGCCACCTGTGGGACGCCGAGATCGTCTACTCGTTCCGGGCGCGCTCCATCCTTGCCCAGGACACTCCCCAGCTCGCCGCCTTCGACCAGGACGCGTGGGCGACCCTGGCGCAACCGGTGTTCGCGGAGCTGCTCGACGCCTTCACGGCGCTTCGCACCGCCAACCTCGTGCTCACCAGGCACACACCCGAGGCCATGTGGGGCCGCGTCGGCATCCACGAGGAGCGTGGCCCGACGAGCTTCCGCCTCCTGACCGAGACCATGGCCGGCCACGACGGTGCCCACCTGCGGCAGCTCGAGCAGACCATCACGGCGATACGTCGCTGAGACTCACCCGGGTGAGCTGGCACCGCGGGACTTCCAGGAACCCCGCGCCAATCGCGCACCAGCTCGAGAATGGTACCCTCGCCGATGTCCCAGCGGCCGGTCGGCCGCGCGCCCCAGCGGGTGTAGCTCAATGGTAGAGCTCGAGCCTTCCAAGCTCGTGACGCGGGTTCGATTCCCGTCACCCGCTCAACTCGCCTCGCAAGCGACAGGGGAACGCGAGACCGTGACGGTCGGGTCGCCTCCTGAGCTGGGATGATTCCCCCCCAAGACACCACCCGCAGCTCGGGAGGCGGCAGCGCCAAGTGTGTTACAAACTCATTTACAAGGATCAGCTACAAATGACGTAGCGCAGCTACGTAAAGCAGCGGAACGGACGCTATGCGCGAAGCTGACACGCGGAGCACCCCGAGCATTGAGGAAGTCGCTCGGCGTGCCGGCGTCAGCGTCAGCTCGGCCCGCAACTACTTCTCCCGCCCCGAGGTGCTGAGCGCGCAGACCCATGCGCGCCTCAAGGCCGCTGTGCGCGAGACGGGCTACGTGCCGCGTGGCAGCCCCGCCGGCCTTGGGCGCCGGCAGCTCGGCCACATCGGCTATGAGGTGCCGCGCGCCGAGGACCTCGGCGGCAACACCATCTTCAGCCAGCTGCTCCTGAACCTGCTGTGGGCGGCACGCGCCGCCAGCTTCCGCCTGCACCCCTTCGTCACCGACAAAGAGCCCGGCTCCCGCGCGCCCCACTACCAACGCATGTGGGAGCAGCGCGAGGTTGGCGGTTTCATCCTGACCGACCTCGCCTATGACGACGAGCGCGTCGCCTACCTCCAGGACGCCCAGGCACCGTTCGTGCTCTTCGGGCGGCTCGGGGATGAGGCCGGCTACTGCTGGGTCGACAACGACAACGTCGCCGGCTCCATGATGGCCGTCGAGCACCTGGTCCAGCAGGGCCACGAGCGGATCGCCTACCTCGGCTGGCCGTCATCCGACGCCGTCGCGGACCGGCGCTTGGAAGGCTACCGGCTCGGCCTGGCCGCGGCCGGCAACCTGCCGGAGTGCGTCGAGGTGCAGAGCTACGGCCAGGTGGCCCTCGAGCAGGCCCACAGCCTGCTGCGCCGCTCGCCTCACCCGACCGCCGTGGTCGCCGCGTGCGACGAGTTCGCCTACGACGTGATCCGCGCCGCTGCCTCCCTCGGTCATGAGGTCGGCGGCGGGCCAGGCCGGATCGCGATCGTCGGCTGTGACGACGCTGCCCTGGCCGAGCGGACGGTGCCGACCCTGACGAGCCTGCGCCAACCGGTCCAACGCATCGCCGAGCGAGCTGTTGCCCTGATCATGGCCAGGATCGACGACCCGCGGCTCGAGGCCCATGCTCTCGAGCGACCCGAGCTCATCGTCCGCGAGAGCTCGCGGGCACGCGAGGCTCAGCACAAAACGGCCCCGCCGGCGCGCACAAGGCTCAGGACTCGAGCGTCGCCTCCACCGTGATCCGCACGTTGTTGCGGATGGCGTTGGAGATCGGGCAGCCCTGCTCCGCCTGCTCGGCGACAGCCTGGAAGCCGGCCTGGTCGAGGCCGGCCACCACGCCCCTGACCTGGAGCGCCGAGCTGGTGACCTCGAAGCCGCCACCCTCCTTGGGGTCCAGCGAGACGGTCGCGGTGACGTCGAGACGCTCCGGCGGGTTGCCGGCGCCGCCGAGCGCGAACGAGAACGCCATCGCGTAGCAGGCCGCGTGGCTGGCCGCGAGCAGCTCCTCCGGGCTGGTGCGGCCGTCCGGCTGCTCGACCCGCGACGCCCAGGTCACCGGATACTTGCCGATGCCGCTGCTGGCGAACTCGAGCTCGCCGCCTCCCCTGGCCAGCGAGCCCTCCCACAGCACATGTGCCCGCCGTTCGGCAGTCGCCATCATGGCTCCTTTCGGTACAGAGAGACCTTGCGCTTGCAAGCACCGGAGAACCCTAGGACCGCGACGGCCTCGCTGTCGAGACCGGCGCGTGCCCCAGCAGGCGGCGCACCACGAGCCCGCCGAGCGCGTTCAGGAGCGCGACCAGACCGAGGAGGGCGAACACCGCCGCCAGCCCCCACCGGTCGGCGACCAGCCCGCCCGCGGTTCCGGCCAGCGCGCCCACGCCGAACGACAGCGAGAAGTAGGTACCGTAGGCCGCCCCTCGCCGGCCCGCCTGGGTCGCGCGCGACACCAGCTGGTTGCTGATCGGCTGGCCGACGAAGATGAGCACGCCGAACAGACCGGCCAGCAGCAGGCCGAGCAGCCCCGCCCCTGCCCAGCCGACAGCCACGCCCACGACGATGGCCCCGGCGTACAGGCCGGCGTAGCGCAGCGCCAGGGAATGCCCCTCCCCCTCCGCCAGCCGCCCGCCGGCGAGCTGCCCCGGCACGCCGAGCAGGAGCACCGCCGCCGAGAGGGCGCCGCCCTTGGCCGCGGCCGCCTCGCCGAGCCCGCCGACCTGCGCGAGGAACGCCGGCAGGAAGACGACGAAACCCTGGAAGACAAAGCCCTCCGCCACCGAGAGGAGCATGATCGTCCCGATGGTCACCCGGCTCCGCTCCGGCGGCCCGATCGACCGCTCCGGCGGCAGCGCGCGGTCGAGCGGTACCCCGCGCCTGACGGCCAGCAGCACGAGCGCCGCGGCCACCCCGGCGAGGGCGTAGCTGGCCCGCCAGGTCCACGCTGACGCGATCGCGCCCGCGAGCAGAGGAGCGACCGCCGTGCCGAGGTTGCCCCAGCTCCCGTGCTGGCCGAGCACGCGCCCGCCTCCGGGCACGTTGAGGGTGATCTCCGCAAGCCCGGAGGGGTGGTAGAGGGCCCCGGCGGCACCGAGCAGCCCGAGCGCCAGCGCGAGCCACCAGATCCCGGGCGCGGTCGCGGCCAGCAGGCAGAACACGACGGAGAGCCCCGCGAAGACGCGCAGCAGCAGCGGCGCGCCGAGACGGTCGACCAGCAGGCCCCCCGGCAGCGCCCCGAGCCCGTACAGCATGGTGCTGATGGTGGCGATCGTCCCCAACGTGGTGAACGAGGACCCGAACTCCGCCCGCAGGGTCACCAGCACCGCCGGGAACACCAGCACCAGCCCGTGGCTCAGCGCATGGGATGAATAGATCGTCCGCAGGCGAACTCCGCGCTCCGGTTCCGCCCGATCGCTCATCGAGCGAGTATGCCAGAATTGCCTGAAGTCACGGCGGCAGCTCTTTCGCGTCCCCTCGAACTTGAACCTCGCGCCGCTCTGCTGCATCCGCGCGAAATAGCCGGGCACCTCGTTTGCCGGCGCTGGTGCGAACCGCGGTCCACCATTTGCGCGACGCGCACTGGATCGCTGCGGGCCTCCCATGGTTCGCTGCCGCCACGAGGTGGCGGGCCGGGGTCAGGCAATCGTCCCGGCCAATGCAAGAACAGCCCAACCCCGCCCACCCCTCGGCCGGACGGGTCGGTGAGCCGGCCGATCGAGAACAGCCAGACGAGGACATGGGGGCTGGCGCGCGGCGTCGCTGAGGGCGACGGGCACACGCGGCTGCCAGATCTTGCCCTCGAGCGCGTAGCCGGGCTCGTCCGGTAGCGCAAGCAGCTCCTCGGCGGCGGCGGCCAGCGCGGAAACGGCGGTGTCGAAGGCATCCTCGCTCGCGGCCGCCTGCCGGCGAAACTTGGGCGTAATCGGCACGCCCGCCACATATCAGTCAATGTCGAACTGCTCGCCCAGGCCATCCGGGATGCGATGCCCGCGGTC
>Ga0137374_10010798_pt1 | contig 10737 bp, 9 predicted proteins | sample SagtaG_20_FD_104811 | JGI IMG/M metagenome (GOLD analysis project Ga0137374, IMG submission 104811) | Vadose zone soil microbial communities from Sagehorn Ranch, Mendocino, California, USA - Sage1_R_100_16 metaG | ecosystem: Environmental > Terrestrial > Soil > Vadose zone | place: USA...
AATCTGTTCGACCTCCGGCGTTCGGCTGCGATTCAAAATCTCGAGGCCATTCAACGATTGCAGCGAGAGGCTGCGTAACCCATTGCAATCACGATCGTATCAACATGTTCGGTGCTCTAGCCCCCTCCGGCGGATGACGGACGCGATTGGCTCAGCGCTCGCGTTAGTGGGTTACTATTCCTACGCAATCTATCTTTGGCATCCGCCCGCCGCGAGCGGCGGGATCAAGCTCGTCGAACGCGTGTTCGGCGTCAACTTGCACTACCTGGTCGCATTTGCGATTTATCTCGCGGCAAGCATCGGCCTCGGAGTGATCATGACGAAAGCGGTCGAGTTACCAATACTAAAACTACGCGACTATCTTTGGCCCCCTCGCGGATCCGTGCGTTCTCTTGAAGCAGCCATCCCCCAAGTCGCGCCAGCGCAGCAAAGCGATATCTACGAATCGACCCAGGGAGTACCCTAAGGCGGCGCGGAAACAATGGAACCGTTTGATGGAAATAAATCTTGCGGCGGGAATGTTGTCGCCGTTCGATGGCGACCATCGATGCGATTCGGACGAAGTTCAAGGCACTGGCGCCGGTGATGGACGAGCGCATGACGCGGGCTATGGGCCGCGGCCGAGGCCAAGTCAGTCGCTTGGCCGCGGAGGCATCCAGGCAGTCACCGAGGCTACAGGGATTCGTGGCAAGCGGATCCGCGCGGGCGCGCGGGATCTGAAGGAGCTTGGTCAACGTCCGCCGGATGAGGCGGCAAAGGACCAACGTATCCGGTCGGCCCGGGGGCGGTCGTAAGAAGCTGACCGAGAAAGATCCGACGTTGCTTCGGGACTGGAATCGCTGGTGGATCCTGTTACGCGCGGGGATCCGATGTCGCCGCTGCGTTGGACATGCAAGAGCGTGCGCACGCTGTCTTCCGAGCAGCCCCGAGAAGTAGCTCGCCCGCGACAACCTGTCAGTGACGGGGGAGACCGAACGCATACGTCGCCGAGATCCCTTCCAGCGCGAGGTCTAGAAGCACGAAGCACAATGGTCTCGACGTTATCGCTGTGCGCACTCGAGAGCCCGGTGCGCCGTGGCGCGATCTGCCGGCTTTTACCCGCCGTGGAAGAGCGTCTATACGCGGTTTTCTCGTTGGAGCGAGCAAGGTATCTGGCAGCGGGTGCTAGCGGAGCTGGCGAAGGACGCGAACACCGAGGGCTATCTCATCGACGGAACGATCGTCTTGCGCCTTCGGGTTCGAAAAGTGGAGGCCGCGCAGAACGCCGCGGGCGGAGAACGAAAGATTGTGGTGCACGAATGCAGAGGGGAGTCTCGCATCCCGATTGCGCGACTGATTTCCAGGCTCCGACAAAGAACCATGGCCATCAATTTGTGGTTCGATGATGGTCACGCCGGGCAGTTCGGTCAGAATAACTCGCATGGGAAGTTCGGAGTCACTTAGCCTGGCGGCGAGGTGGTGCCCATTGTCCGGTAGGCTCTTTGCCTGCGCGGACCTTTGCATGCATGCAGATGCTGATCGTTCGTCGTGTGCGCTCATCCCAATGGAGGAGGCCCGTGCTAACAGAAGCGGTAGTGTTGTCGGTAGAAACGCGGTACGGTCATCCGGAGCAGTTCATAGGAGCCGGACGATCCCCGCGCGCACCGCGTCCGTCACCTCCAACAGGAGCCTGCCGGACCGACCAGCACTCTACGGCCGGTGGGCTCCTCGATCACGCGGTAGCCCTCTATGCTTTCCACGTTGACGGGATATGCTGCCCTCGGCTCGCCGAGAAAAAAACGGCCGTAGGGGTCCACGTAGACGGTCAGTCGTGCGGCCACACTGGATATTGGATGTAGCTTCAAAACGAGACATTCAGCCGTTGGGGCGATCGGGGTGTGCCTGTTCGCACCGAGAAACGCAGCCATCGATGGTAGGATGATTCCGGGGCGCGATGAGAAACGCCGAAAGTCACCCTGTCGCTCTCCCCGTGGCGCTGCTGTCCTTGGGAGCGATCGTCGTTGGATCGGCGCTGGCCGTCGGTACGGTTCACTACGAAGTGCTGCTCTGGGTGGCCGGGTTCGCCGTCGTGTCGACATCTATCGTGCTGCTGCTTGCACGTTCGCAAGTACGTCGGTTGCAGCCTCCAGCTCTGCTACTCCTCGCGTTGGCTGCATGGAGCGCTCTGCAAGCACTTCCCATTCCCATCGCCGCCCTTTCGAAAATTGCCCCTCACAACGCCGACGTATGGGCGCGCGCGCTTCGGCCGTTCGGTGAATCGCCGTTGCGCTTCGGGTCTATCTCGCTCGACCCCGGAGCCTCTCTCGTCGAGGGGCTCAAATGGTTCACTTATGCCATGGTGTTCACCCTCGCCCACCTGGTGAGCTCGTGGCGCTCACGCGCAATGGGAACGGCGATTGCGTTCGGCAGCTCCGTTGCCGTCGCGCTCGTGGCGCTTGGCCATGGTCTCGCAGGCGCGACGTCCCTCTTTGGGCTCTACACGCCCGAGCTTGCCGTGCCACGTTGGGGACTGCCTCCAATCCTGAATCCGAACAATCTGTCGGGATACCTGAACCTTGGCGCGTTCGCTGGACTCGGGTTGCTGCTCGCGCAGCGCGACGGCGAAGAAGTGCGTCCTGTCCTGCGGCGTGGTCTCATCGCTGGCGGCCTCGCTCTCGTGGTAGCGGTATCCGTGCTGGCCGCCTCTCGAGCGGGCGTCCTCGGATTCGGTCTCGGTGTGATGTTGTTCGCCGCCCTCCTCTGGGTGTCCGGTAGTGAACGACGCGAACGTGAAGCGGTCCGTGGTGAAAGGGCCCCCGTTCGGCAGGCGTTGGTGCCCGCCGCTCTGGCAATCGGCGGAGGGATCTTGCTTGCGCTCGTGGGAGCGAGCGAGATGACGTGGGCCGAGCTCTGGGACGCCAATGTCGAGAAGCTGCGGATTGCCAGCTGGTCTCGACCGCTCATCAAGGACTTCCCCTGGTTCGGCGTCGGGCGAGGCGCCTTCGAGTCGGTGTTTCCTGCCTATCGACCTGCTTCTGGTCACGTCGTCTACGCCTATCCCGAGAACTTCGTGATTCAGTGGATCACGGAATGGGGCATCCTGGCTGCTGTCGCCGCATCTCTGCTTCTCATTTGGATGTACCGTCCCGCCCCACGGGGTGGCCCATCCGACAGCATTCGCATCGGCGCCTGGGTCGGAGTTGGTGTCCTCTTACTCCAAAACTTGGTCGATCTTGCGCTCGAGATTCCGGCGGTCGCTATCCTCACGGCCGCGGTTCTCGGTGCGCTCTACCGAGAGCGATCGGCCAACGACGAAAAAATTTCGCAGCGCGAAGAGTCAATCCCTATGGAAAGGCGCCGGCGCAAGCGGAATTTCTCCGGACGGGTACGACGCCGCGCACTGGCCATCGTTACGTTTGCCGCGGGTACATTGGTCTTTGCGCTCGCCGCGATATTAGGTCGCAACTCGGTAGGTGGCGAACGATCGGGGTTGCATGACGTCTACCAGGGCCTTCGCTTCGACGACGCGGAGGCGCTCGCGACCTTCCGAAGTCGCTTGCGCCGAACCATCTTACGTCACCCGGCCGAACCTTACTTTCCCCTGCTCGGAGCCCTTGCCGCGCACCGAAACAAGGGCGCTAACGCCATGCCATGGATAGCAGCTGCTCTCGAACGCGATCCCGAGAATGGGCGCGCGCACATGCTCCTCGCGGATATCCTCGCGTCGAAGAGAGCGACGGTGCAGGCGCTCATGGAGCTTCGCATTGCAGTGCAAGACGAGCCGGCTCTCGTCTGGGCGGCCGGTCAAGCCGCAGTTCGATTCACGCGAGATCCTGAGAATCTCGAGCGCGCTGCTCCCGACGGCCGAACCGGCGCGCTGATGCTGGTTGCCATTGCGTCGGCGACAACCGGTGACGACAGCCCCGAGATTCGTATGACGCTCTTGAACGATGCGCTGACGCGGGATCCCACGTCGGTCGAAGCTCTCTACGCGCGGGCGATCGCATTGTTATCCGCAGCTATGAGCAAGGTTGCTCCTTGTGGCTCGAGCGAGCGCGACGCATGTTTCGCTATCGCTCGCCGGGATGCCGACGCAATACACCGAATCGCGCCCACTTCGTGCCAGCCTTTGATCCTTCAGGCGCGCGCACTCGATCTTGAGGAACAGACCGACGCAGGGGAAGATCTCCTGGCCGCAGGCTGCAGTGTCTGTGTCGACGTAGAAACGTGTGCAGCAGAGCGTGTTCGCCTCGCTGCCAAGAAGAAGGTGTCGAAGGGTCTGGCGGGGGCCGTTCGCGCCTACCTGGCGGCCGCGTGTTCGCGCGAGGTACCCTGCGTAAATCCACAAGTGTTCGTCGGTGATATCATGGCCGGGCGCGCAGAATGGACCCTGGCGGCCGAGCACTACCGGTTGGCGGCCATGGCTGGCGATACCGCCGAGACTTGGCTGAGAGCTGCGAACGCAGCATCGCACGCAGGCGATCCCATTCGGGCCTCGCAAGCATTAGGGCGGGCACAGCGTAGGGGGGCCGGCGATCCGGCACTCGAGCAGCGCGTCGATCAGCAACGCCAGGAGATCCTACACCAAGAGCTCATACAGGCTGATCACGGCAAGTGACGTCATGCTCGGCGAGCACCGTATCTTGGGACGGCTTCATGACGTGAACGGTGCGACCCGCCGGGGCAACAGACAAACAGGGACACCCTGGCACCAACGGCGTCCTGATCAGCACGCCTTACGGGCCAATCATGCGTGGCTATGCCAGCCCTACCTGGTTCTCTTACAGCGTTTTGGGCGGCTGGTCCGCGGTCAACGTTCTTTGCCTGGGGTGTGGCAATCTCTCTTTGGTGCAAGACGGCGCCACAACCTACTACTCCAGTATAACCTGCTGGTTCGCAGCTTTCGACACCGCCACCGGTGCAGCGCTGCCTTGTGCCTTCAGTTCTTCGGGCCCTATCGTAGCGTTGGCGGCGACTGGGTGTGGCGGCTTCCATGCCGGTCAGCGGGGGCTCTCGCTCGCTCGATTCGGCAATCTAGGTGCAATTCCGTTTACACTTCTCAACGCCACAGTCGACCACCTCGCGATCGCGGGCAGCTTCCTCTACTTCCACTCGCAATCCGACAATGCGATCGGCAAGCTGCCCCTGCCGTAAGACGCGCCTAACGATCGACACACTTCTCCGCCGTGCGCCGGATCCACCCGTAGTTGTAGTCGGAGAGCCGCTTGACCTTTGAATGAACCGATCGAGTCGAAGCTGCGCCGCACGCTATGTATAGTAATGCCAGTGGCGAACGCTGAATGCCGTGGAATTGCCATCAGCGGGATCTCGACCACAGCCTACTTGATCGCAGCCCCAACGAATCCAGGTGCGGTCCAATAGACGTAATCCGAATCGAGGCCGATGTCGTTGCCACGCTCGGCGCGGATAGTGATGATGGCCCCGCCGCACCTCGATACCTTCGTGAGATTCTCGTAGATATAATCTCCGTCGAGAAGAATGGGCGCGGCTACCAGCGGAGTGACTTGGTCGTGAGGCAGGGACGCCATTGACTTGAGGTTGCGGTACGTCCCCGCGAAGGGCGTTATCGTGCCGGCGAATGCAATGGCCGTATAGACGTAGACGTCATCTACCGCGACGCCGAGTGGCCCGGCAAGGTCGACTTCCGTGCCGAAAAATTCAACTGTGCCACCGCCTTTCGGTACTCGGGAAACACCTCTATAGGTTGCTGCATACACGTAGTTTGCGTCGAGTACCAACCCTCGCGGCGTGAAGACGGGATACGCTGGCAAAAGCACTGAAGCGGTGCCCCCCGCCTTCGGCACCGCGCTGATCGTGGGCATCGATCCACCTTCGATGAAGTAGATCGTCTGATTGTCCTGTGCAATCTCGGTTGGATGGTCGGCGGTCGTGACGAGCGACGGAACACCGCCACCGACTTTGGGGGCTTTCATCACCGCTGCCCCGAGAGAATTGGTCCAATACGCGTATGTATCATCGACGACGACATGCAATGGTTTGTATTGGTTGCCCGCGACGAGTTCAGGCATGCCCCCCGCCTTGGCTACCCGCATGATCGCGTTGGTGCCGATATCGGTCCAGTAGACGTGTTGCGCGTCCAGAGCGATGCCGTTTGGCGTGCCGAGCCCGGTGGCACGCTGAATAGTCGATGTCGGGACGCAGCGGCCGGCCTGGCACACGTTCCCGCTCCCGCAGACGATATCGCATTTGCCGCAATGATTGTCATCGTAGAATGTCGAAATGCAGGTGCCGGAGCACAGCGTGAGACCAGGAGCACACGCCATGCCACATTGCCCATTGGCGCAGGTGGCCAAACCGTTGATCGGAACGGCGCAGTCACGGCCACATGAGCCGCAGTTGTGGGGCGACGACGTAGTGTCCACGCAGTAGAGCCCGCATTTGGTGAAACCCGGATCACAGTTTGCGTCGCACGTGGCACCGTTGATACAGACTGGCGAGCCCCTCCCCTGGATGACGCACCGGTTCCCGCATTGTCCGCAATTGGTAGGGGAGTGCAGCAGATCGGCGCACTCGCCCGAGCAATCGGTGAGCGGAGACATGCACGCCGTCACGCAACTACCATCGGCACACTTCGCGCACGAGATCGAACAGGAACCGCACGTTGCGGGACTGTTAAGGTTCGCCTCGCAGCCGGTCCGATCGTTGTGGTCACAGTCGGCCCAGCCAACGGCGCACTCCGCGATCACGCATGATCCCATCGAGCACGCCACCTGCCTGACGTTCGAGAGTGCGTTGCAAGTGGGCTCGCAACCGACGGGCGAGCAGCCGTACGCTGGGTCATCGATCGAGACGCAGCCCACCCCGCACGGTTTGGTGCCGGCGGGACACCCACAGCCTGATGGCGGGACCGGACCGGTTTCGGAGACGACGTCGGATGTCTCGGCCGCCTCGGAAGCATCGGCAGGGTCGATGGAAACATCGGACACATCTCCCGAATCGTAGGGCGGCGCGCCCGCGTCCGCGTCGCCGCGGTCAGCATCGCGCGCCGAACCCACATCCGCGTCCACCCCAGCTCCGTCACACGGACTTCCCGCAGCCGAGCAGCCGTCGTACGGGCCCAGGTTGGCGCCGCCTTCGGTGTCATTCGGCGTGCAGCCGAGGGGAGCGATGAGGAGCATCCCCCCGAAAACCGTGAGCTTTGCGATGATGACTATCGGTTTTCGCACGTGACTTCTCCCCACAACATGGTTCGTTGCCCCGGCGGATCGAACCGTTCAGCACCCTTCGACATGTTACGGCAACGGCGCTGATCCCCGAAGAACTGTACAACGCCTCGAGAGCGGTGGCGACCGGCAGCGATTCAACCCGGAGCAACGAACGTGTTCCTCCGATCTAACTATCGATGCTTCCGAGGACCGCACCATCACATCAGCAGCCAAGAAAGCGAGATCCTGCCCAGTGGGCGGCGGGGGCATTTCGGGTGAAACGCTGAAGGGACTCCGCACTGGACACAGCGATCGATTTTTCGTTGCTCTATGAGAAGGTGACGATCACATCGAGGGCGAATCAATGCTGGCCTACCAGGGCGGATGTTCCTGTCTACGCCGTCAGTCACCGCTATTACGCGTCGTCGACAAGCCCCTGAGTGGCACCGTTCTGGACTACGACGCGAACGCGATTCTCCTGGGGACAGGGGCGGGGTAGGTGCATTCGCTGATTGGCCAGCACTGAGATAATGGCTGCTCACCGTCGAGGTCGAGCCCACTTCGGTGTTTTCGATTGAGTGCAGCAGTTGAATATCATTATGGCGCTCGAAGAGGAACTCGGAGTAGAGTTCGAACGAAGAGCTCGAGGTGACGCTGACTCTCGCAAAAATGGAAGAAGTGGTCGAACGTCGAAATGGCCGTGCCTGAATCTTCTCTGTCGATCGCCTTTCAGAAGGCTTACATGCACAGGGGCGAACACAACTGGCTCGCGGTGGCGCTCTGGTGTTTTCTGGCGATGCTACTCGGATTGGGTCTTGGAGGCCTATGGCGCTCACCGCCCATTCATGACGAGATCACATATTACTATCCTGCGCTCGAGGCGTATGCGAAGCATCTGCCCGAGATCTGGCTCAATCCACCCTTTCCGGGGCCACCGACAGGCCTGCTCCTGCAACTGCCTGTCTTTTATGCGTTCGATGGATCGTGGGTTGCACTTCGCGCGTTTTCGACGCTGGCAGCGGCGGCGACGTCCATCGTGCTCTTCTCGTACCTGCGCCGGCGGGGAACGTCCCACCGCGAAGCGGCGCACCTCCTCATGATGAGCGCGTCTCCATTCGTCCTCTATCCTGCCTTCATCTTCAAGCATCACTCGTTCATGTTGTTGTTCTTGGTCTCTGCACTCGTGCTGTGGCAGAAAGTCGTCATCGAAAAGGCGTCACCATACCTACTGGTGGCGTGTTCCCTTCTGCTCACTCTGGCCATTACGACGAACCAGCTGGTGGCGCCCGTGTGCGTCGGGCTTGCGTTCGAGGCTTGGCGCACGCGTGCTGAAGCGTCTTCGGTTCTTTGGTGGTGGCGCGCGGCGGCGGCTCTCGTTCCGATTGCGGTGCTCGGGATGTTCTTCCTCACCTGGCACGGCGTAATGCCTCCTGCTTACCGAGCGAACCCCGTCGTTCAGGGGTATCCTCTTGGCCAGGTGCGTCCGGCGCAGGTGTTGGCTTGCTTCCTCGTATTGGGCCTCTGGATGGCCCCCTCGCTTGGGCTTGACCGTAAGTCTTTGATTCGTTCTGCGGTTCTGACGGTGCCGTTCGGATTGGCCTTCTACGGGTGGAACGGGTACCGAGCCACGATGCCGTTTTTTGATACCATCGTGGGCCCGATCTCGTCGGCCTTGCGCTTCATCTCCGCCCGTTCTCTGGTGGTCGCCGCAGCCGTTGGCGGATTGCTCTGTGGGCTGGGAACAGAATTCGTTCTGCGCGGCCGACACGAGGGTAGGGGGGTGATTCGTCTCGACGTGCTCGTCGTGAGCTATCTTGGCATGATGCTCGTGGTCCCCTATCTTTTCGAAAGCTACTACTTCATTCTCTTCGTCACCGCCTGCTTTGTCCTGCGTGCTAAAATTGCCGAAGCGTGGCCTTCTCCGATCGTAGTCTTGCATCGATCCATGATGGTCGTGATGGGGATCGTGTACACCGTCTTCAAGGTGAGTGGCATCGGCGGACCCGGGTGAGGTCGACGAGAGATGCTTTGACGGCGTGGTGCTCCATCAGGCATTGCTGCCTGCTCGTCCGGACCGCGACCGAAAAGGGTCAGCGATGCTGATTTCAACAGTCGGTTTCCGCGGAGTAGGGCAAGGACAGCGTTACCACAGAACTCTCCACAGATACGGAAAGTTCCTGTAATAATTATTGCGGACAGTGAATATGAAAGATCGGGAGGTTCCAAGGATGCGGGTGAACATCGGCTGTGGTCAGACTCCGACGCCGGGTTGGCGCAATTTCGACAATTCACCCAGCTTGCGTCTCGCACGTCTTCCCGTGCTGCCGGAATTGCTCCTGCGCTTGCGCATTCTCAAGAATGAACAGTACTCGTTCATCCGTTTTGCCCGAAGCAATTCTCTCGAGTTTGCCAATGCGGCAGCGCGCATTCCGCTTCCCGACGAGTCAGTCGAGGCACTTTATAGCTCCCACATGTTCGAGCACTTGTCGCCCGCGGGCGTATCTCGCTTCTTGAACGAGGCCTTGAGAGTCTTGAAAAAGGGCGGAATCATTCGACTTGCAGTGCCCGACTTGCGCGTACTCGTATCTCACTATTTGGAAAAAGGCGATGCCGACGATCTCCTACGGAACATGGATGTTTTCGACCCTCCGTCCTCCATGCCTGGCCGCATTCTTCGGGCTTTGGTCGGAGTACGCCACCACCAATGGATGTACGACGGACCGTCACTTTGCCGGCTTCTTGCACGACATGGGTTTCGCGATCCTGAGGCAATGCCGGCTGGCCGAACACGAATTCCCGACCCTGGGGCGCTGGATCTGTCCGAGCGAGCCGACGAAAGTGTGTATGTCGAGGCAGAGCGCGTCGAGGGACGTATTTGAATGAGCTCGTTGCGGCAGCCTTGTTCCCTCTACTGAAGTACGACGTATTCTCCGCCCTTCAGCCGAAGAGGTCGCTCCTCGAAGGAGATTCCCGGCAGGTGCATAGCATTGTGCAAAACGGTACGAATGGGGTGATCCGTCGGGTTGTTGACGGAAACATGCCAGTGCGGGGGCGCGCCGCCTGTGTTGGTGACCTGGATGAACAGGTCCTCACCGCCGCGATCAGCTGTTACTGAGTGCCCGGCGAGAATCGATGTGGTGTCGGCGCGATCGACGTAGAGCGGCACGTACGCGTATCCACCCGTTTCGATACCCAGAGCCCGCCAGCGGTCTTTGCCCGGGCCGTAGAAACCCTTCGTGTAGCCCGTCTTCTGCAGCAAGCCCGCCGACCAGCGTGGGTTCAGGCCAGCAATACGAAGCGGCACCGTCAGCCCCGGAACTCCGTTGCTGCGGGCGACCGTTAGCTCGACGGCGCCGGCGTCGGTCGCCACCTCCAGCAACCCAGGGCTCTCGATCCGTTTTCCACGGATGATATCGAGGTCAGGCGGGTGCCCCAAGTAGGTCACGTAGGCGGCGAACTCCGCCGGAGTCGTCACCGGCACATCCAGCGGGAACCCAAAGCCGGCCAGCTCGAAGTTGTACGTCTCGCCCGCTCGCGCGGCTGGATCGCTCGGGTCGGCTTGGAGCTCGAC
>Ga0137374_10010800_pt1 | contig 10735 bp, 8 predicted proteins | sample SagtaG_20_FD_104811 | JGI IMG/M metagenome (GOLD analysis project Ga0137374, IMG submission 104811) | Vadose zone soil microbial communities from Sagehorn Ranch, Mendocino, California, USA - Sage1_R_100_16 metaG | ecosystem: Environmental > Terrestrial > Soil > Vadose zone | place: USA...
CAAACAGGAGCGGGAAGCGCCCGTTTCCGGCGATCAAGCCGATCCATTCGGCCTGTTCATCCGGCATCTTCGTCCCTGCCGATCGGTCGGAGGCCGTCCTCACGTCGGATCACTCCTCCTCGCGTTCATCCGAGCCCTTGCAGATGCCGCGCTTCGTGCCATCCAAAAACTTCAGGAGTACTTGGACATCCTCGGACGCGCCGAGCTCGTCGCGGACCTTCTTGACCGCTTCGGCGAGTCGCATGTCAGAGCGGAAGAGCGTGATGTAGACCTGTTTGAGCCGCCGGATGCGGTCATCTGAAAAGCCCTGGCGTTTGAGCCCGATCGTGTTCACCCCGAACAGCCTGGCGCGATACCCGCCGGCCGCCCGCATGAACGGCGGGACGTCCTGGCCGACCGCCGAGCACCCTCCGATCATGCTATAGGCCCCGACGCGGACGAACTGGTGGATGCCGACGAGCCCGCCCACGATGGCGTGATCCCCGATCGTGATATGGCCGGCCAGGGTGGCGGCATTCGCCATGATCACGTGGTTGCCGACGTGGCAGTCGTGGGCGATGTGCACGTAGGCCATCAGCACGTTGTGGTCGCCCACGCTCGTGACCCCGCCGCCGAAGGCCGTCGCGCGGTTGACGGTGACGTACTCCCGCAGGATGTTGTGCGAGCCGATCCGGACGTAGGTCTCCTCGCCATTGTACTTCAAGTGCTGCGGCGGGGCGCCCAGCGACACGAACGAATGGACCTGGCAGTGTTCCCCCACCTCGGTCCAGCCCTCGATCACGACATGCGAATCGATTCTGGTCCCACGGCCGATGCGGACGTGCTCGCCGATCACGGTGTAGGGGCCCACGCTCACATCGTCGGCTAGCTCGGCCTTGGGGTGCACGATGGCGGTCTGATGCACCTGGGGGCTCATGGCTCGGCCTCCGGCGCAGTCGTCCCGTCCGTGACCATCGCCATCAACTCGGCTTCGCAGACGAGGCTGTCCTCCACATAGGCTTCCCCCCGCATCTTCCAGTAGGGATGGCGGGCTTTGAGGATATCGACCACGAACCGCAGCCGGTCGCCCGGCAGGACCGGCTTTCGGAACTTGGCCTTGTCGATCCCCATGAAATAGACCAGCTTCGCCCCGCCCTGGTTGGCGGACTTGAAGGCGAGGACCCCGCCCACCTGCGCCATCGCCTCGATGATCAGGACCCCGGGCATGATGGGCCGCCCTGGGAAATGGCCCTGGAAGAACGGCTCGTTGACCGTCACGTTTTTGATCCCGATCACCCGCTTCCCGACCTCCAGCTCCTCGATGCGATCCACCAGGAGAAACGGGTAGCGATGAGGCAGGATCGCCTGGATTTCGGTGCTGTCCAGACACAGTCCCTGGCTACGACTCTGGCTCACTTTACCCCCTTGGCATCCAATTCCTTCATCACGCGCTCCGTGAGATCGAGCGAGGGATGGCTGTAGATGATCAAGGACCCGGCACCGTTATCGCCTTTCTCCACCACGAGCGTGATCTTCTCCTTATCGGCGATGCTTCGGACGATCTGCTCGACGTTCTTGTTAAATTCGTCCAAGACCTCCTTCTTCTTCGCCTGGACCTCCTGGTTGAACTGCTGGACTTTGCGCTGATAGTCGACCATCCTGCGGCGGAAGGACTCTTCCTTCTCCTTCTTGGCCTCCGGGCTCAAGACGGCGCCTTGCTTGGCGAGGTCTTCTTCCATCTTCTTGAGGTCTTCTTCCTCCTGATCGATGAGCTTCTGGCGGAGTTTGACGTACTCCGCCAACGAATCCTTGATCTTCTTGCCGGACTTGGTGCCATCCAAAATCTTCTGGGGCTCGACGACGCCGATTTTCAGCTCCGCCCCCCATGCCGGCCCCCACACCGCCATCGCGAGCGCGAGCATCGCGCCCAGAACCATGTTTCCCTGCTTCATGTGCGTGTCCCTTCCGTCTTTCAAAAAAGCGTCCCGACTGAGAACTCGAACTGCCCAGGCCGTTCCCCGGTCCGCGGGTTAAGATTAATCCCATACGCCAGGCGCAGGGGCCCGAACGGTGAGATCCATCGCAATTCGAACCCCGCCGCAGGACGCAGGTCCAGGCTCAGCGACTCTCCATCATTGAACCCTTTGCCATAATCGAAGAACACCACGCCTTTCACCTTGAGTTCGGGCGCAATGGGGAAAATATAGTCGAAATTGAAGATGAGCTGCTTGGTGGCCCCCAGGGGGCTGAAATCCGCCGCTGTCGGACCGGCCCGGCCGAAGCTGAAGCCGCGCACCGTCTGAATACCGCCCACGAAGAAGCGATCGCCCACCGGGAGCCGGCTGCCCGATTCGTAAGCGTGCGCCACGCCGAGCCGGGCGCGCGGAGAGAAGACAGTGTCCCAGACAACTGGGAAATACCACACCGTGTCCCCGATGTACTTGTAGAAGTCGTTGGTCCCGCCCAGCGGGCCGCCGGCAAACTCCAGCGTGAGCCCGTACCGCGCGCCCTTGCTCGGATCAAGATAGACGTCCCGCGTGTCGCGCGCTACACCAAGGATGATTGCGTCGGTAGTTGATGTCCCGAGCTGCTGCTGGATCAACGGGGGAAGGTCGGCGACGGGCACGTTGGTAACTCCTCCTCCGCCCAAAAAGAGTTTGCTGGCAAGATCATTGGAGATCGTCAAGCGCTCCCGGAGCAGGCTCACGCTGCCGCTCAGGTACTCCGAGAACCATTTGCCGAGCACGATGTCGCCGCCGATGCGTTCTTCGAAGTAGCTCACAAAAAACGTCTCGCGCGCATACAGATCGATCTGGCCCGACAGCGCCTCGTCGAACAGGTAGGGCTCGCGGAACGTCACGACCCCCAAGGACCGCCGCTGGCCGAGCTGCCCGCGGATCTTGAGGAGCTGGCCTCGGCCGAAGAGATTGCCTTCTGTGATATCGGCCACGAGCCCCAACTTGTCCAGCGAGCTGAAGCCCCCGCCCACGCTGAACGTGCCGGTGGACTTCTCCTTGACCTTCACGTCCAGATCGACCGTGTTCGGATCGACCTGCTTCGGAATGACCTCGACCGTCTCGAAGTAGTTCAAGTTCTTGAGACGCTCGTAGCTGCGCTTCATGGCGGCGGTATCGATCAGCTCGGCCTCGTTGACCCGCAGCTCGCGCCTGATCACCTTGTCGCGGGTCTTATCGTTGCCGGAGATGTTGATGGTGCGGACGCGAATCAGGGTCCCTTCCTTGACCTCGAAGGTGACCGCGGCGGTCTTGGAGCCCGCATCCGGCAGGATCTGGGGATTCACATCGGCAAACGCGTACCCCTTCGTGCCATACAGGTCCGTGACCCGCGTGAGATCGTCCCGGACCTCCGCCATCTTGACGACTCCGCCAGGGGTCAGCTTGCTGCCGGCCCGGAGTTCAGACTCCGAAAAGATCGTCTGTCCCTGGTAGCTGATCTTCGAGTATGTGAACTGCGGGCCCTCGACGACGGGGAACCGGACCGTGAACCATTGCTTATCGGGGCTCAGCTCGACCGTCGGCGTCCCGACCTGGACGTTCAGGTACCCTTCATCGAGATAGACCTGGCGCAGCCGCTCCACATCGTTGGCCAGCTCATCCTTCTTGTAGATGCCGGAGTCGTCGAACCAGGAGGTGAGCCAGAAGTACTCGCGGGCCACGAGCGCTTTCCTGAGCTTCTTCTCCGGAATGGCCGTGGCGCCGTCGAAGGCGACGGTCTTGATGCGAGCCCTGGGACCCTCCGTGATGAAGAAGGTCAGGGACTTCCGGTCAGCGTCCAGGGACTTGATGACCGGCACGATGCGCGCGCTGAAGTAGCCTTCATCCTCGTAGAGAAGCCGAAGGCGCTCGACGCTGTCCTTGATCTGTTGCTGGTCCAGGAACGACTGGGGGCGGACCGTCAGTTTTTCGGTCAGTTTCTCGTCCTTGATGTTGTCGTTGCCATCATAGAGGATTTCCGTCACGAAGGGCTTCTCCGTGACGACGAAAATCACCGAGACGCCCCCGGCCACCGACTCAGTCTCCACGCGGACGTCCTCGAAGTATCCCATCTGGTAGACCGCGCGGATCTGCTCCCTGATCTTCTCTGCGACGAACGGCTCGCCTTCCTTCAGCGAGATGCGGCCCCGGATGGCCGGCGCCTCGATCCGCTTGTTGCCCTGGATTTTGATCGCCTTGATCAGTTGAGCCGATTCTTGCGCGATGCCGATGCCCTGGCCGTAGGCCCAGATGAGCCCCACCCACATCAAGCCCCAGATCCCCAATAGCGTGGACACTCTACGGGTGGCCCTGCCTCCGAATAGCACAAGCCCTACCAGTGTTGGGCCGGAACGGCTCGCGCCTCTCGTGTGGCAAAGCGGCACCCTTCCCTATCCTCTCCCGACACACAGGCAGCCTCCGGCCATTCATCGAAGGCTTGGTTGAAACGTCGCAAAAAATCGAAGAAATTCTACAGATCGCCCCGCGAGAAGTAAAGGGAAAAAGCCGGTTGGAGCTCTCCCTGGCTCGCTTGACATTAGCTGGGACTGGCCCGTAGAATCCGCTCGATATGCCTTCTCGGAAAGTCTCCAAGGCCATCATTCCTGCCGCTGGCCTCGGAACCCGCTTCCTGCCCGCCACGAAAGCCTCACCCAAAGAGATGCTTCCGTTGGTGGATAAGCCCTTGATCCAATATGCGGTCGAGGAAGCGGTCAGCGCCGGCATTCAGGACATTATCATCATCACGGGCCGGGGGAAACGGGCCATTGAAGACCACTTCGACGTGTCCTTCGAGCTGGAGGAGAACCTTAAAGGAAGCGGAAAAGAGAAGTTGCTCAACGATATCCGCAGGATTTCGGAGTTGGCAAATTTTTGTTATGTCCGCCAGCGGCACGCCAGGGGCCTGGGGGACGCAATCCTCTGCGCCCAACACCTCATCGGGAACGAACCGTTCGCAGTGATCCTCGGCGACGAGGTGATCGATGCGCCAGTCCCTGCCATCGGGCAGTTGATCGAATCGCATGAAACCTTGGGCACCCCCGTCCTGGGGGTGTACGAGGTCGAACCGGAGGAGGTGTCCAGCTACGGCATCATCTTCGCTGAACCGGCGGGGCCACAGCTCTTCAAAGTCACCGACCTGATCGAGAAGCCGTCGCAGCAGGAGGCTCCCTCACGGCTGGCCGTGATCGGCCGCTACATCCTGCCGCCGGCGATCTTTTCCGTGCTGGAGAAGACGTCGCCCGGCAAGAACCAGGAAATCCAGCTCACGGACGCCTTGCGGACGCTGGCGCGCTCGTCGCCCATGCACGCCGTACTCGTGAACGGCAACCGGCACGACGCCGGCGACAAGCTCGGCTTCCTCAAGGCCACCGTCGAGTTCGGCCTGAAGAACCCCGAACTGGGTGACCGGTTCGCCCGCTATCTCAAAGGACTCAGGCTCTAGGACTGGAATGGACGAGCAGGTTCAGAAGGACCCGTCGCAGGTGGAGATTCCTGAACGCCTCCCGCTGCTCCCGATCCGGGACATCGTCGTCTTCCCGTACATGGTCCTTCCGCTCTTCGTCGGCCGCGAGATGTCCATCAAGGCAATCGAAGCAGCGCTGGCCGGAAACCGGACCATCATGCTGGCCGCCCAGCGCTCGCTGGAGGTCGAAAACCCCACCCCGCAGGACATCTACTCCGTGGGCACGGTGGGCATGGTGATGCGGATGCTCAAGCTGCCGGACGAGCGGATTAAGATCCTCGTCCAGGGCCTGGCCAAAGCCCGCATCGAGGAGTTCGTGCAGACCGAGCCCTACTTCTCAGTCCGCATCAGGCAGCTTCCCGAGCTCAAAGCTCAAGGCCAGTCCCTGGAGAGCGAGGCCCTGATGCGGACCGTGAAAGAGCAGCTCGAACGGCTCGTGAGCCTGGGCAAGGTCCTGATGCCGGACGTGATGGTCGTCATCGAGAATCTCCAGGATCCGGGCCGGCTCGCCGACATGATCGTGTCGAACCTCGGGCTCAAGGTGGAAGCCGCCCAGGAGGTCCTGGAGATCCAGGAGCCGATCCCGCGGCTCCGGCGCGTCAGCGAGCTCCTGGCATCGGAGGTCGAAGTCCTCTCGATGCAGCAGAAGATCCAGGCCGAGGCCAAAGGCGAGATGGACAAGACCCAGCGGGAGTACTTCCTGCGCGAGCAGCTCAAGGCCATTCAGAAAGAGCTCGGCGAGCTGGACGAGCGGGCCGAAGAGGTCGCCGAGTTCCGCAAGAACATCAAAGACGCCAAGATGCCGGAGAAGGTCCTCAAGGAGGCCGAAAAGCAGCTCAAGCGCCTTGAGAAGATGCACCCGGACACCGCCGAAGCGGCCACGGTCCGGACCTACCTCGAGTGGCTGGCGGAGCTGCCCTGGAGCAAAAAGACCAAAGACAACCTCGACATCAAGGCAGCCGCGAAGGTTCTGAACGAAGACCACTACGACCTGGAAAAGGTCAAGGAGCGGATCCTGGAGTACCTCGCCGTCCGCAAGATGAAGGAGAAAATGAAGGGGCCGATCCTCTGCTTCGTCGGGCCGCCCGGGGTCGGCAAGACCTCCCTGGGCAAGTCCATCGCGCGGGCGCTGGGACGGGAATTCGTGCGGATCTCACTGGGCGGCATCCGGGACGAGGCCGAGATCCGGGGCCACCGCCGGACGTATGTCGGCGCCATGCCCGGCCGCATCATCCAGGGCATCAAGCAGGCCGGCTCCAACAATCCGGTCTTCATGATGGACGAGGTGGACAAGGTCGGCGCGGACTTTCGTGGCGATCCCTCGGCTGCGCTCCTGGAGGTCCTGGACCCGGAGCAGAACCACGCCTTCAGCGACCACTACCTGGGTGTTCCGTTCGACCTCTCGGAGGTCATGTTCATCACCACGGCCAACCTCATCGACCCGATCCTCTCGGCCCTGCGGGACCGCATGGAGATCATCGAGATCCCCGGCTACTCGGAGGAGGAAAAGCTCGGCATCGCCAAGCGGTTCCTCATCCCCCGCCAGTTGACCGAGCACGGGCTCACCGAGAAGCACATCACCTTCAGCGACCGAGCGCTCCACCGCATCATCAACGAGTATACGCGGGAAGCGGGCGTGCGAAACCTCGAGCGCGAGATCGCCGATGTGATGCGCAAGGTGGTCAAGAAGATCGCGGAGGGCGACGACCGGCTCTACACCATCACCCCGGCGTCCATTCCCAAGTACCTGGGCGTGCCGAAGCACCACAGCGAGAGTGACGAGAAGAAAGACCTCGTCGGGGTGGCCACGGGGCTGGCCTGGACCGAGTCGGGCGGGGACATCATTCACATCGAGGCGACGATCGTGAAAGGGAAAGGCGCCCTGACTCTGACAGGACATCTCGGCGATGTGATGAAAGAGTCGGCCCAGGCCGCGTTGAGCTACGTCCGCTCGCGGGACCGGCAACTGGGCATCAAGCCGGGCGTCTTCGCGAAGTACGACATCCACATCCATGTGCCGGCCGGCGCGATCCCGAAGGACGGGCCTTCCGCGGGGATCACCATGGCCACCGCGCTCGCCTCCGCCCTCACTAACACGCCGGTGCGCCACGACATCGCCATGACCGGCGAGGTCACGCTGCGCGGGCGGGTCCTGCAGATCGGCGGGCTCAAGGAGAAGATCCTGGCGGCCAAGCGGGTCGGCATCTTCAAGGTGATCCTGCCCAAGAAGAACGAGAAAGACCTGGCGGACATCCCCAAACATCTCCTCAAGGGAATGACCTTCATCTTCGCCGAGACGATGGACGAGGTCCTCGGCGCGGCCCTGCGCCGCGTGCCGGCTCGCCGCGGCGCGCACCCCAAGTCGGCCGTCCCGTCCCGCCGCTCGACGATGAGTCGGCGTCCCGTCGCCGCTGCCCCCTCCAAACGCCACTGATGCGTCAGAGCCGGGTCGGCGAGTTCGAACTGATCCGGTGCCTCCGTCGGGCGACAGCAATCCCGCGCGGCGGGCAGGCGTCGGTCCTCGCTGGCATCGGCGACGACGCCGCCATCCTGAAGCCCCGGCCCGGCCGCGTCATCCTGGCCACCACCGATCTCCTCGCCGAACGCATCCACTTCGACCTGAGGTTCACCAGCTACCGGCAGCTCGGCTACAAGGCCGCAATGGCCAATCTCAGCGACATTGCGGCCATGGGCGGCGTCCCCCGGTTCCTGCTCATCGCGCTGGCACTGACCCCTCGGGAGACGTCCCGCGATGTCGAAGCGATGTATGAGGGGATCCGTGCGGCGTGCGACCCGGCCGGCGTGGCAGTGGTCGGCGGGGACACATCCGCTTCCCGCACCGACCTGTTCCTGGCTGTGATGGTGCTGGGGGACGTCGCCCCGCAGGACGCGCTCCGGCGGTCCGGCGCTCGCGCGGGCGACCGTCTCTACGTGACCGGCACCCTGGGCGACGCACAGGCAGGGTTGGAGCTTTTGCAGGCGCGCAAGCGGTCCAATTCCTACCTGATCACCCGGCACCTGACGCCGACGGCCCGGCTGAAGGAAGCGCAACGCCTGGCCGACGGCCGGCTGGCCTCCGCGGCCATCGACGTATCGGACGGCCTCGCCGGCGACATCCGCCACATCTGCGAAGAGAGCGGAGTGGGGTGTCTCATCGACGCGCGAAAACTCCCCCTCTCGCCGCAACTCCTCACCCACGCGCGGGCCCGCAAACGGGACCCCATCGCCTACGCGCTCAGCGGCGGGGAAGACTACGAGCTCCTCTTCACCGTGCCGCCCGCCAAGGTCGCCCGCGTGGACTCGCTCATCCGCCGGCGACTGCTCCGGGCGACCCCCATCGGCCTGATCACGCCCCGACGCCAGGGGCTCCGGCTCATTGGCGTCAACGGCTCCGTGCGTCCGCTGACCGCGAGAGGCTACGAGCACCGCCTATGATCCGCTATGCCGTGATCAAGGAAAAGGTCCGCTACATTCTCCACTTGGGCGATTCGCCGCAACGCACAGCGCTGGCCTTCGCCGTGGGGACCTTCATCGCGTTCACGCCCACGTACGGGCTCCATACCCTCACCGCGCTGTTTTGCGCCTGGGCATTCCGGTTCAATCTCGTCGCCGTGCTCGCCGGCGCGTTCACCAACAACCCGTGGACGATCTTACCGATCATCGGAAGCAGCATGGGCGTGGGGTTGCTCGTTGTTCCAGTCGGCGCTCCGCCACTGATAGATTGGAACGACTTTGCGTCCAAGATGCTCTGGGACCAGTTCTTAATGCTCTGGCACCAATTCAGGCCATACCTGCTGCCCTTCGTCTTGGGCCATATCATCCTCGGCCTCGTCGCCACGGGTAGCGCCTACATCCTGGCGTACCAGGCCATCATTCGCTTCCGGACGCACCAGGCTCGGACAAAAGAGCACCTTGCCCCTCCACCTCCATCATGCTAGGATTCCGAAGTGAATCCTCGTCCCTCGCTGGGCAAATCCCATTACGACGGCTCGGCGCTCATCGCCGACCCGATCCACGAGTACATCACCTTCACCGTCCCCTTCGCGGTCCCCGCCGGGGGGAAAGCGCGCGCCGCGCAGCAGGAAGCGACCGAGAAGGATCTGATCGATTCGCCCTGGGCCCAGCGGCTGCGCTACATCTTCCAACTCCAGAGCGCCCGGTGGGTCTACCCGTCCGCCGAGCACAGCCGGTTCGTCCACTCGCTCGGCGCCATGCACGTCGCCGGCCGGTTCGCCCGGCATCTCTACCCCTTCTTGCAGAAGGTCGTCCCTGACGCGCCGTCAGCCAACTACGTCGAAGAGCTGCTGCGCGTCACCGCGCTTGTCCACGACATCGGGCACGGCCCGTTCTGCCATTTCTTCGACGACAATTTCCTGAAGGCGTTCGGGCTCACCCACGAAAGGCTTGGACAGGTCATCATCCGGGAGCACCTCGGGCCGATCATCCGCAGGATCCGGCGAAGCCCGTCCGGGCCGTTCGCCCCCGGCGAAGAGTTGGACCCCGACCAGATTGCCCATCTCATTTTGAAGGACAAAAGCAAGGACATCTCGCGGATGCCACGGTGGGTCAACCTTCTGCAGCCGGTCATCTCCGGCAGCTACACTGGCGACAACCTGGACTACGTGCTGCGCGACTCCTACATGTGCGGCGTGGCCGTCGGGCCGGTGGACCTGAGCCGGCTCATCCACTACACGATGATCACGCCGAAAGGCTTCACCATCCACAAGACCGGCCTGCCGGCCCTGCAGATGTTCCTGAACACGCGGATGTACCTCTACTCCAACGTGTACTACCACCGCACCACGCGGGCCATCGACATCCACCTGCGCGAGATCTTCGGCGACACGATGCGGCTTGTCTTCCCCCACGATCCGCGCAAGAAGATGGAGGAGTACCTGAACCTGACCGACTGGTCCTTGCTGGAAACGGTCCGGGGCTGGAAGAAATCCCGCCACGCGACGCAGCGGCGGCTTGGGGAGGAGTGGGCGTTCGTCCTGGGCCGTGATGTGAAGTGGAAGATGGGCTACAACACGGTGCTCAAGGAGAAGGGCCAGGAGCGGGGGATGGACTTTCCGAGCCGCGAGCAGTTCGAGAAGCAGATCCTGAAGGAGCTACCAGCCAAGCTGCAAACAATGCCCTTCCGCGTGGACATGGCGCCGCTGGACCCGCGTCCGGACCCCAAGGACACCCGCGGGATTCCGCTGTATGTCTACGATCCGGCCACGCAGGCCGTGTCCACGGAACCGCTGGAGGAGTTCCTGGATCTCCTCCCGACGCGCATCGTTGTGTTCCGCGTCTA